>Ga0208717_1000140_pt1 | contig 37053 bp, 31 predicted proteins | sample NGESurF53shallow_FD_184489 | JGI IMG/M metagenome (GOLD analysis project Ga0208717, IMG submission 184489) | Arctic peat soil microbial communities from Barrow, Alaska - NGEE Surface sample F53-3 shallow (SPAdes) | ecosystem: Environmental > Terrestrial > Soil > Wetlands > Peat ... | reverse complement strand
ATGGCAAGGCCATTGTCATCGACTATCCCCTGCGCACTGATTTTTGAATCACCAACACCAAGGCCGCTCCAGAGAAACCGATGATCGAAGCGTCCTGCCATTGCGGCGCGGTGCGGCTCGAGATCTCGCGAGCGCCAGAAAGCGTCACCGACTGCAACTGTTCGATCTGCCGGCGATTGGGCGTCCTTTGGGCCTACTATCAGCCTGGCGAGGTGACGATCGCCGCCGGGCCGGACGCAACCACGCCCTATGCCTGGGGCGATAGGTCGATCGCTTTCCACCATTGCAGGGTCTGCGGCTGCGCGACCCACTGGGCGAGCCTCGAGGAGCCCCCCATCGACCGGATGGGCGTCAACGCGCGCCTGATGGACCCGGCGGTTCTGGCCGCCGCGAGGGTCCGCCGGCTCGACGGCGCCGAGACCGAGAGGTATCTGACGAGTAGCGCCGATCCGGTTCACCCACCCGCTCCGCGACCACGCGCCGCTGGACAAGGCGCGCCGCGCCCGGCCATAAGGCGGCGCGCCCGATCCCTCGACCGCCCGATGGCCCGGCCAGAAACAGAGGTTCCACCATGCGCCGCCCGCCCCTGAAAGCCGCTTCGCTCGCGGCCATGCTGCTGCTTCCCACCGGACTCCTGGCCGCGCCGGCGACGCTACCGTCGAGCAATCCCCTCGCCACCGTCTCCACCCTGCCCTTCGAGGCGCCGAGGTTCGACCAGATCAAGGACGCCGATTTTCAGCCGGCCATCGAGGCGGGCATGGCGAGGTTCAGGGCGGAGGCCGAGGCGATCGCCAATAATCCGGCCGCTCCGACCTTCGACAACACCATCACCGCTCTGGAAAAGGCCGGCCAACTTCTCACCCGCGCCAACGACCTGTTTCAGAATCTGGTGGCGTCGAACACCTCGGACACTCTGGACAAGGTCAACCTGGACGAGGCGCCCAGGCTTCAGGCGCTGAACGACGCCATCCTGCTCAACCCCAAACTCTTCGCCCGCGTGAAGACGCTCTACGACGCGCGCGAGACACTGGGCCTCAACGACAATCAGAAGTTCCTGGCCCTGCGCTACTATCGCCGCTTCGTTCACGCCGGCGCCGAGCTTCCCGCCGCCGACAAGGCCATGCTGGCCGATCTCAACGGCAGGATCGCCACCCTGCAGGCGCAATACCAAGCGAGGCTTCTGGCCGCCGCCAACGCCGCCGCCGTGATCGTCTCCGACAAGGCGGAACTGGCCGGCCTCTCCGACGCCGAGATCGCCGTCGCCGCCGACGCGGCCAGGGCCCGCAAGCTCGACGGAAAATATGTCATCGTCCTGACCAATACGACACAGCAGCCGATCCTGGCCTCGCTGAAGAACCGCGCCCTGCGCACCCGAATTCTGGCCGCGTCCGAATCGCGCGGCGACGGGCCCGGTCCCACCGATCTGCGCGACATCATTGCAACCTTGGCCATGCTGCGCGCCCAGAAGGCCAAGCTGCTCGGTTTCCCCGATTACGCCGCCTATGTGATGGTCGATCAGATGGCCAGGAACCCGGAAACGGCCAAGAAGCTGCTCACCGATCTGGTTCCTGCCGCCACCGCCAAGGCCCGCGCCGAGGCGGCGGAGATCCAGGCGCTCATCGACGCGCAGAAGGGCGGTTTCACCCTAGGCGCCCAGGACTGGGAATTCTATGCCGACCAAGTGCGCAAGGCGAAATACAGTCTCGACGATGCGCAAGTGAAGCCGTATTTCGAACTGAACCGGGTGCTACAGGACGGCGTATTCTTCGCGGCGAACCAGCTCTACGGCATCACCTTCAAGGAGCGCAAAGACCTTCCTGTTTATCAGCCGGACGTGCGCGTCTTCGAGGTGTTCGACGCCGACGGAAAGCACTTGGCCCTCTTCTATGCCGACTACTTCGCTCGGTCGAACAAGAGTGGCGGCGCGTGGTGCAACTACATCAATCAGCCGAGCGGCCTCGACAAGCGAGGGCCGATCATCGTGAACGTGGCCAATTTCACCAAGCCGGCCGCCGATGGGCCGGCCCTGATCAGTTTCGACGATGTGACCACCATGTTCCACGAGTTCGGCCACGCCCTGCACGCCATGTTCTCGGTGCAATACTATCCCACCGAAAACGGCTTCAACCTGCCCACTGACGTGATCGAGTTCCCTTCGCAGTTCAACGAGCACTGGGCCCTCGACCCCACCGTCTTCGCCCACTATGCCAGGAACTACAAAACCGGCGAGGCGATGCCCCAGGCGCTGGTCGACAAGATCAAGGCGGCGCGCAACTACGGCCAAGGCTACGCCACCACCGAACTTCTCGCCGCCGCCCTGCTCGATCTGGAATGGCACGGACTTTCCGCCGACGCGCCCAAGCAAGACCCGGACACCTTCGAGGCGGCGGCGCTGAAGAAGGACGCGGTCGATCTGGTCCAGGTCCCGCCGCGCTACCGCAGCCCTTATTTCCTGCATATCTGGGCCAACGGCTACGAGGCCAACTACTATTCCTACACCTGGGGCGAAATTCTCGACGACGACGCCTTCGAGTGGTTCACCGAGCACGGCGGCCTGAGCCGCGCCAACGGCCAGCGCTTCCGCGACAAGATGCTGGGCCCCGGCTACACCGCCGACCCCATGGCCCTCTACCGCGACTTCCGCGGCCGCGATCCGAGCGTCAAGGCCCTGGAGCGCCAGCGCGGTCTGGATTAGCGCCTGCGCCTCACCGCGCGGGCTCGGTGATCGATTCCAGCGAAATTCGACTGGTCTCGGGGACGAGAACCTGGGTCAGGACCGCGCCGCAAAGCGCCAGGGCGGCGATCACCCAATAGGCGCCCGCCTTGCCGATACCGGCGAAGAGAAGCGGAAAGGCGAACACGCTGGCCGCCGCGCCAATGCGCCCTCCCGCCACGGTGATGCTCTGGGCGACGCTGCGGATGCGGGTGGGGGCGAGCTCCACGCCCAGTACGCCCGCGCCCGAGACAAGCCCCGGCCCGGTCAAGGCGACATTGAACAGCCCGAAGACCGCCAAAGCCAGCACCGGCGTGGCGAGCAGTTGATGTTGCATCAATCCAAACACGCTGACCAGCGCCGCGCCGGCCAGGAACCCCCCCACCTGCAGCGGCTTTCGGCCGACCCGGTCGATGACGAAGATCGACAGCGCCACCGAGGCCGGCACGACAAAGATCAGCTGCAGCAGGAGGGAAAAGGTCACCGGCCCCAGACCCAAACTTCTGGCGATCAGCGAGGGGCCGAACAGGATGGCTGGATAGACCACCAGGTCGTAGATCATCCAGAGGCCCGCCGCGGCGAGGATGGCGCGGGCGTGAAGGGCGAAGACCGCGCCGAACGGCCGATCGTCGGCCCTGGGGGCCTGGGCGGCCACTCCGCTGATCTCTTCCATCACCCTGGCGGCGTGGGCCTGGTCGCCGGCCATCTTGGCCAGGTACCGCGCCGTCTCTGGCATGCGGCGGCGGAAATAGAGGACCGAGAAGGCGGGGATGGCGCCGGCGGCCAGCACCAGGCGCCATTGCAGGTCGGCGGGCGTATGGAGGGCGTCGAGCAGCAGTTTGAAGAGCGCCGCAGCCAGCGCGCCCAGCGGCCACATGGTCCCGAAACCCAGGCCCAGGGCGCGCCCGCGGTCGGCCCGGTTGGCGTGCTCGGCCATGATCATCGGCGAGAGCACGTAATCGGCCCCCACGCCGACGCCGAGCACGAACCGCAAGGCGATAAGCCAGGTCAGGTTGGGCGCGAAGGCCTGGGCCAGGGCGGCGACGCCCAGGATCAGGACGTCGTAACCATAGAAACGCTTGCGTCCCTTTTGTCCGAGCACGCCGAACAGGATGGCGCCCGCCGCCGCGCCGACCAGGGCGGAGGCGGCCAGAGCGCCGCTCTGCACGCTGCTGAGGGTCGCGTGGCCGAAGGAGGCGAGGATCAGGGGCAGGACGATGCCCACCGACGAGAGATCGTAGCCGTCGCAAAAGACGCCGAGCCCCGTGGTGAGCGTCGCCCGCCAATGGAAGGCCTTGAACCGCTCCTCGTCGATCGCCGCGAATTCGCCTGACGGCACCCCCGCCTCCGCCAATGGTCTCGCCCGCCGGGCGCGGGGAGGCAAGCCTATGGCGCCGACCGCGCGAGGGGAATGTGCGGCGAAGCGGCCTGGAGGTTTTTGTCGCTCGCGACGACGGCGATATAGCTGAACGCCGGTAATGAATCGGCCTCGCCTTCGACGGCGGCCTTCATTAGATTGGCTGCCGAAGCGCGTCTCGCCGATTTTCAAGATCGTCCGGAGGAATGTTGTCCGAACTCAGCTATCTGGCCCCGACCGCGGCCGAGGAGGCGGCGGCGGCTTTGGCGGCCGGGGGAAACCTGGCGCGGGCCTTGAGCGGTGGGACCGACCTGCTAGTTCAGCTTCGCGCCGGCCGGGTGAAGCCCGGGCTGATCGTCGATCTGAAGCGCGTGGCCGGCGCGATCGGGATTCGCGAGGAGAACGGCGGCTTTGTGATCGGCGCGGCGACGCCGGGCGTCATGGTCGGCGAGCATCGGGGCCTGGCGCGCGCGTGGCCCGGCGTGGTGGAGGCGCTCGAACTGATCGGCTCGACGCAGATACAGAGCCGCGCATCGCTGGGGGGCAATCTCTGCAACGCCTCGCCGGCCGCCGACAGCGTGCCGGCCATGGTGGCCGCGCGGGCGACGTGCGTGATCGTCGGCCCGTCGGGACGGCGAACGATGGCGGTGGAGGCGATTGGCGTGGCGCCCGGCCGCACCTGCCTGACGGCCGGGGAATTCGTGCTGGAGATCGCGTTGCCGACGCGCGCCGCCCGCTCGGCGGACGCCTATCTGCGTTCCATTCCGCGCACCGAGATGGACATCGCGGTGGCGGGGGCCGGTGTGAATCTGACCCTGGACCCCGAGGGCGTGATCGTCGACGCTCGCGTGGCTCTGGGCGCGGTCGGCCCCACCGTGATGCTCGCGCGAGACGCCGCCGCCGCGCTTGAGGGCGCGCGTCTGGATGAAGGGGCCCTCGCCCGGCTCGACGAAGCGGCGCGCGCGGCCTGCATCCCAATCGGCGACAAGCGCGGCACGGCTGAATTTCGGACCCGGATCGCCGGTGTCCTGGCAAGACGCGCGACGGTGATCGCCTACGCCCGAGCGAAGGAGCGAGGATGACGCGCACGCATATCTCGGCGACGGTGAACGGCGATCCAGTGGAGTTCCTGAGCGACGCGGGAGCCACCCTGCTCGACGCCCTGCGCGACGAACTGGGCCTGACCGGCTCCAAGGAGGGATGCGGCTCGGGCGATTGCGGGGCCTGCAGCGTGATCGTCGATGGGCGCCTGGTCTGTTCGTGCCTGATGCTGGCCGCGGAGGCGGAAGGCCGGCGGATCGAGACCATCGAGGGGATGGCCGATGGCTCGGTCCTCCACCCGCTGCAACGCAAATTCCTCGAACACGCGGCCTTGCAGTGTGGCTTCTGCACGCCGGGCCTGCTGGTGGCTGCCAAGGCGCTGCTCGACGCCAATCCAGACCCCACCGAGAGCGAGACCCGCTATTGGCTGGCGGGCAATCTGTGCCGGTGTACCGGCTATGACAAGGTGATCCGCGCCGTGATGGACGCCGCAGCGGAGCTCAGACAGGTGAGGGTCTAGATGAGCGACTTTCTCGACAGGTCGGAGGCAACGCTCGACCTTAAGGTCGTGGGCACCCGGCCGGTGCGGCCGGATGGGGCGGACAAGGTGACCGGGCGCGCGACCTTCGGGGCCGACTTCGCCATGCCGGGCATGCTGGTCGGCAAGATCAAGCGCAGCCCCCACGCCCACGCGGCCATCGTCTCCATCGACACGCGAAAGGCGCGGGCGCTAGCGGGCGTCAAGGCGGTGGTCACGGCGGCCGATTTTCCGGACTTGGCGTCGGAGGCATACGAGGCCGGCGAGGGCGCGGCCAACCTTCGCGATCTCTCGCTCAACTGCATGGCGCGGGGAAAAGCGCTCTACGACGGCCATGCGGTGGCGGCGGTCGCGGCGACCTCTTCGGTCATCGCCGACGCGGCGCTGGACATGATCGAGGTGACCTACGAGGTGCTGGCGCACGTCATCGACGTGGAGGACGCCATGGCGCCGGACGCGCCGCTGCTGCACGCGCATCTGTTCACGGAGGGCCTGGAGGCCAAGCCGGACAAGCCCTCGAACATCGCCCAGCGCAACCGGTTGACACGCGGCGATCTCGAGGCGGGCTTTGCCATGGCCGACGTCGTGCTCGAGGCGCGCTACACCACGGCCGCGGTCCATCAAGGCTATATCGAGCCGCACGCCTGCGTGGCGGCGTTCGGCGCCGACGGCCAATGCCAGGTCTGGAGCTCGAGCCAGGGCCAGTTCATGGTCCGGACCTATTGCGCCAAGCTGCTCGGACTCGAGTCCTCCGACATCCGGGTCACGCCGGCCGAGATCGGCGGCGGCTTCGGCGGCAAGACCACGGTCTATCTCGAACCGGTGGCGCTGGCCCTTTCCCGGCTGGCCGGCGCGCCGGTGAAGATGGTGATGAGCCGCGAGGAGGTGTTCCGCGCCACCGGCCCGACCAGCGGGGCGGTGATCGAGGTGAAGCTCGGCGCCAGGGCGGACGGGACGCTCGTCGCCGCCGACGTGGTGCTCAAATATCAGGCCGGAGCCTTTCCCGGATCGCCGGTCGGGGCCGGTAGCATGACCGCCCTGGCCTGCTACGATGTGCCCAATTTCCGCGTCACCGGCTTCGACGTGGTGACCAACAGCCCCAAGGTCGCCGCCTACCGCGCCCCCGGCGCGCCGATCGCTGCGTTCGGGATCGAGAGCGCCATCGACGAACTGGCCCTGAAACTCGGCATGGATCCCCTGGCGCTTCGAATGAAGAACGCGGTGCGCGACGGGGTCAAGGCGGCCTACGGGCCGACCTTCCGCAACATCGGCTATGTTGAGACCCTGGAGGCCATCCAAAATCACCCGCACTATACCGCCCCCCTGGAGCCGGGTCAGGGCCGCGGCGTCGCGGTGGGGTTCTGGTTCAACATCGGCGGCGAATCCACCGCGGCGGTCAACGTCGGCGAGGATGGGACCGCCGTCGTGGTGACCGGCAATCCGGACATCGGCGGCTCGCGCGCCGCCATGGCGATGATGGCGGCCGAGGTGCTGGGCCTGCCGATCGAGAAGGTCCGGCCCATCGTCGCCGACACCGCCGCGATCGGCTTTTCCATGCTGACCGGCGGCAGCCGCACCACGTTCGCCACCGGCATGGCGGTGACCCAGGCGGCGCAGAAGATCGTCGTCGATCTGAAGCGCCGCGCCGCTCAGATCTGGGAGGTCGGCGCCGATCAGGTGGATTGGATCGACGGCGCGGCGGTATGCCTCGATGCGTCCAAGACCCACCCCGACCTCACCCTGGCCGCCCTGGCCGCCCGGTCGGCGCGGACAGGCGGACCGATCGGCGCCCAGGTTTCGCTCACCGCCCAGGGGGCCGGCCCGGGCTTCGCGGCCCACATCTGCGATGTCGAGGTCGATCGCGAGACCGGCCACGTCACCATCCTGCGCTACACCGCCGCCCAGGACGTCGGCCGCGCCATCCATCCGGCCTATGTGGAGGGCCAGATCCAGGGCGGCGTCGCCCAGGGAATCGGCTGGGCGCTGAACGAGGAATACATCTTCGACCGCGACGGGCGGATGGAGAACGCCGGCTTCCTCGACTACCGCATGCCGGTCGCCTCGGACCTGCCGATGATCGAGCCGATCCTCATCGAAGTGGCCAATCCGCGCCACCCGTTCGGGGCCAAGGGGGTGGGCGAGGCGCCTATCGTGCCGCCCCTGGCCGCGGTGGCCAACGCGGTGCGCGCCGCCATCGGCGTGCGGATGACCGGCCTTCCCCTCTCGCCGCCGAAGATCCGCGCGGCCATCGACGCGCGTTGATGGCGCATGTGGTCGCGGCCTGTTCGACCTGCCGCCCGTTCACCGGCGGGACCACGCAGTTCGAGGTGGAGGCGCCAAACGTGCGCCGCCTGATCGCCGAACTGGACCGCCGCTATCCCGGTTTCGGCGATCACATCACGCGCCGCATGGCCATCGCCATCGACGGCGAGATCCACCAGGACGCAGACGCCGCGCCGCTGGCGCCCGACAGCGAGGTCTATCTCATCCCGAGGATCGGCGGGGGTTGAAGAGCGGCGCCCGTGAGGCCGGGCGAGGTCGGCCATCGCGCCCGACGATCGTCATTTCCATACCCGCGCCGGCGCCCTAAAGGGGCGGCCCATGCGGGCTGGATCGGAAGAGGCGGGCGGGGTTCCGGGCGGCGGCGCGGCGCGGCGGCGGTTCGGCGGCCTGATGCTGGGCTCCATGGGCGTGGTGTTCGGCGACATCGGCACGAGCCCGCTCTATGTCTTTCAGATCGCGCTCGGCCAAGCCGCCCGCCGCGCGGTAGGCGAAAGCGACGTCGTCGGCATTCTCTCCCTGATGCTGTGGGCCTTGATCCTGGTGGTCACCGTCAAATACGTGGCCTTCATGATGCGCGCCGACAACCGCGGCGAAGGCGGCATCCTGTCGTTGATGGCCCTCGCCCAGGGGGCGGTCGGCCGGCGCACCCGCGTCATCCTGGTTCTGGGGGTGTGCGGCGCGGCGCTGTTCTATGGCGACGCCATCATCACCCCGGCCATCTCGGTGCTGTCGGCGGTGGAGGGCCTAAGGACCGCGCCCGCCCTCGCCCACGTGGTGACGCCCGCGGTGGAGATCGCCATCTCCCTGACCCTGCTCATCGGCCTTTTCCTCATTCAGTCGCGGGGCACCGCCAAGGTGGCCTCATGGTTCGGGCCCATCTGTCTGGTGTGGTTCGTGGCCATCGCGGCCCTGGGGCTGATGCACATCCCGTCGGCGCCGCGCATCCTTCTGGCGTTCAATCCTCTCGAGGGTCTGGGCTTTTTGGCCCATCACGGCCTCGTGGGCGTGTTCGTCCTGGGCTCGGTGTCGCTGACCATCACCGGCGCGGAGGCGCTTTACGCCGACATGGGCCACTTCGGCCGAGGCCCGATCCAGAGCGCCTGGATGGTGGTGGTGTTTCCCGCCCTGGCCCTGAACTATCTGGGGCAAGGCGCTTTCGCGCTGCACTTCCTGTCGACTGCCGCCGGCCGGGCGACGGACATTGGCGATAAGGACTGGTTCTTCCTGATGGCCCCGGAGGTCTTGCGCGTTCCCATGGTCATTCTGGCCACCGCCGCCGGCATCATCGCCAGCCAGGCGGTGATCAGCGGCGCCTATTCCCTGTCCAGCCAGGCCATGCAGCTTGGCCTGCTGCCCCGGCTGAACGTGCGCCGCACCTCCGACACCCAGGCCGGACAGATCTATGTGCCATCGGTCAACCTTCTCCTTATGATCGGGGTCATCCTGCTGGTGGCGATTTTCAAGAACTATGACAATCTGGCCAACGCCTACGGCCTGGCGGTGACCGGCACCATGTCGGTGACCACGGCGCTGGCGGCGGTGGTCGTGCGGCGGCTGTGGAAGTGGCCGCTGTGGAAGGCGGCCCTGGTCATCGCGCCGCTGCTGACCGTCGATCTCGCCTTCCTGGGAGCTAATTCTCTCAAGCTGCTGTCGGGCGGCTGGGTGCCGCTGGCCATCGGCGGGTGCGTGGTGACGGTCATCGCCACGTGGCTGCGCGGCGCGGACATCATTATCGCCAAGGCGCGCAAGGAACGCATTCCGCTGGCCGACTTCCTGGCCTCCCTGGCCCGCCGCCCCCGCGCCATGGTCCCCGGCGTGGCGGTCTATCTCAGCCCCGAACCCGATCTGACCCCCGGCGCCCTGCTGCACAATCTCAAGCACAACGGCGTGCTGCACGAGAAGAACGCCATCGTCACGGTGCGCACCGCCGACAGGCCTCGTGTGCCGGCCGACCAAAGGGCCAGCTTCGAGGTGCTGAACGACCATTTCGTGCGCGTGTCCCTGGCGTTCGGCTTCATGGAACGGCCCAAGGTGCCCGAGGCCCTGCGCGGTCTCGCGGTGGGCGGCATCTCCTTCGACGGGCCCGACACCTCCTATTTCCTCGGCCGGCGCACCATCGTCTCCAGCCACGACCACGGCCTTCGACGCCTTCAGGACCGGCTGTTCATCGCCCTGGCCCGCAACGCCGCCGCCCCGAGCGATGTCTTCGCCATCCCGCCCGGCCAGGTGGTGGAGCTGGGTGTGCAGGTGTCGGTTTAGGGAGACGTGTCGCCTGCCGTCTTTGCTAAAGCCCCCGCCTGATCGCCTCCCATTCCCCGGCCAGGCGGTCGCGGTGCGCCGGGGCGGCGATGGCGATGAGGGCCAGGGCGCGGGCGTCCAGGCCGGCGCCGCGTGGGTCGGCGACGCCGTGTTCGGTGACAATCAGATCGGTCTCGTCGCGGGGGATGGAGACGGTCGTGGAAGCGAGGCGCGCGACAATGCGCGAGACCGCGCCGCCGCCGGCCGTGGACGGCAGGGCGAGGATGCCGCGCCCGCCGGCAGAGCGGCGCGCCGCCCGGGCGAAATCGAGCGCGCCGCCCAGGCCGCTCACCCGCCGCCCGCCCAGCCACTCGACGTTGGCCTGGCCGAACAGATCGACCTCCAGGGCCGAATTGATGGCGTGGAGGTGCTCCACGCCGGCCAGGGCCGCCGCGCCGTGCGTCTGGGTCGCGTCGGCGAATTCGAAAGTCTCGGCGGCCCAGCGCATGAAGGCTTCCGAGCCGAAAGCCACGCCGGTGACATGGCGCGCGCCGGGCGCCAGGGCGCCGGCCTCCGCGAGGACGCGATAGCCGCCCGTCACCATGCCTGAGCGCACCGCCAGGTTCGGGCGGCCGGCCAGCATGGCCACGGCGGCGGCCGGCGCGCCGCCGATGCCGGTCTGGATCGCCGCGCCGTCGGGAACCAGGGCGGCGATATGGGCCGCGATGGCGAGCTGTTCGGCGCTCGCCGGCGGCTCCTCGCCGGTGACGAACGGGCCGTCGGCCTGGATGGCGATGTCGATGGCGGCCAGAGGCATGGCCGGTCCCCGCCGCGCCCTGGGCCAATTCGCGTTGACGAAGGCCAGACGCCGGCGGGCGCGCGGCCAGACGAGCGGCGCGAAATCGGCGCATGGGCCGAAGGAGCACAGGCCCTCGGCGTCCGGCGCGCTCACCTGGAGGACGGCGAGGTCGAAGGGCGGACCATCGAGAAGCCAAGCGGCGACCTCCGAATAGGGCGCGCCGCGCACCTGGACGCGGCCGGCCTCGAAGGAGGCGCGCAGGGCGCCCGGCAAAAGAAAGGTGGTCAGTCGGGCGGTCGGATGAAGGGCGGCGTAGTCGAAATCGTTCATGCCCGGCAGCAGGCCGGCGACCAGCTCCACCCCCGCCAACGCCTGCGGCGCCGCGCCGAGGATTTGCCGCAAGGCCAGCGGTTCGCCCGTCGCGCCCTGGATGTAGATGCGCAGGCCGGGGCGGAATTCGGCCAGGACGCGGCCGACATCGCCGCCGGCCAGGCGATTCACGCCGTCTGCCGCCCGTCCAGTCCCAGTTCCTCGATCATGGTCTGGCGGATCAGGAATTTCTGCACCTTGCCGGTCACGGTCATCGGGAATTCCTCGACGAAGCGCAGATAGCGGGGGATCTTGTGGTGGGCGATCTGGCCCTCGCAGAAGGCGCGGATTTCAGGCTCGTCGGCCCGCTCGCCGGGATGCAGGCGGATCCAGGCGCACAGCTCCTCGCCGTAGCGCGCGTCCGGCAGGCCCACCACCTGCGCCTCGGCGATCTTGGGATGGCGAAACAGGAAGGCCTCGATCTCGGCCGGATAGAGGTTCTCGCCGCCGCGGATGACCATGTCCTTGATGCGCCCGACGATCCGGCCATACCCCGCCTTGTCGATCGTCCCGATGTCGCCGGTGTGCATCCAGCCTTCGGCGTCGAGGCACTCGGCGGTGCGCGCCGCGTCCTCCCAGTAGCCGAGCATGACCGAATAGCCGCGGGTGCAGATTTCGCCCGGCGTCCCGCGCGCGACGATCTCGCCGTGTTCGGCCACGATCTTAACCTCCAGGTGCGGCTGGACCTGGCCGATGGTGGAGACGCGACGCTCGAGGGGTTCGCGCGGCGAGGTCTGGAAGCTGACCGGGCTGGTTTCGGTCATGCCGTAGGCGATGGTGACATCGCGCATGTGAAGGCGCTCGATGACCTCCCGCATCACCGGAGCCGGACAGGGGGCGCCGGCCATGCAGCCGGTGCGCAGCGAGGTGAGGTCGTAGCGGTCGAAATCAGGGGCGCCCAGCATGGCGATGAACATGGTCGGCACGCCGTAAAGCCCGGTGCAGGCCTCGGCCTCCACGCAGGCCAGGGCGGCGGAGGCATCGAAGTTCGGCGACGGATAGACCATGGCCGCGCCATGGGTCAGGCAGGCGAGGTTGCCCATCACCATGCCGAAGCAATGATAGAGCGGCACGGGGATGCACAGCCGGTCGTCGGCCTTCAGGCCCATGGCGGCGCCGACGAAATAGCCGTTATTCAGGATGTTGCGGTGCGAGAGGGTGGCGCCCTTGGGTGAGCCGGTGGTGCCGCTGGTGAACTGGATGTTGATGGCGTCGCGGGCGCGCAGGCGAGCGGAGATCTGGGCCACATGGGCGACGCCGGCCTCATGCGCGTTATCGGCCACCTCATCGAAGGAAAGCCAGCCGGGACGCGGTTCGCCGCCGACTTTGATCAGAATGTTTAGAGCCGGCATGGCGGCGCAGGCCAGGGCGCCGGGCGTCGAGGCGGCGGCCTCGGGGGCCAGGTCCTCGATCATCGCCACATAGTCGCTCTTCTTGTAGCGCTCGGCGGCGACCAGCGCCTTCACCCCGACCTTGTTCAAAGTGTATTCCACCTCGGAGCGGCGGTAGGCCGGATTGATGGTGACCAGAATCAGGCCGGCTCTGGCGGCGGCGAACTGGGTCAGGGTCCATTCGGCGCAGTTCGGCGCCCAGACGCCGATGCGGTCGCCCGGTACGAGGCCGAGCGCCAGCAGGCCGGCCGCCAGGGCGTCGGCCCGGTGGGCCACCTGCCGCCAGCTCCAGCGTATCCCTTGCGCGGCCGAGATCAGCGCCAGTTCGTCGCCCCACCGCTCGGCCGCCCAGCCCAGCGCCTCGCCGATGGTGGTTTCCAGCAGCGCGGGCCGATCGGGGCCCCGCACCCAGCTCAGTTTCGTCGACATGGCGATTTCCCCTCGGAATTTCAGGAAGAATTCGACAACGCGGCTTCCAGGTCACGGCCGCCATACAGGATGCGGTCGATGAATACGGTATCAGCGTCCAAATGGAACGCGATCGTTGCCCGCCGCTCGAAGCCGATCGTGCGCAGACCCTTCCGCACCTCGTCTCGTCGAGTCCCGCGCTCCGGAAATTCTTTCAGGCCGAGACAATAGGATTCGATCCGAGCCACATAGCCAAGGGCGGTCTCAAAGCTCGCGCGCTCGGCGACGAAACGATACAGAGCCATGAGATCCTCTCGCGCTTCGGGCGAAAAGATGACCCTATGACGCACGCTTGTTCAACTTGATCTGTTCCGTGTGATGGGAACGAATGCTGGCGAACACCTCCTCGGCGGGAATGCCGCGTGATGGATCGGCCCGCATCCTGTCATAGACCGGCGCGACCTCTTCACTGAGCCATCGCCCGATGGCGGCCTCGCGTTCCTGTAGGGCGCGCAATCCGGCCCGCACCACCTCGCTTGCCGACGCGTAGGCGCCGGTTGCGACCAATGCATCGATGTAGCCGGATTGTTCGGTGGGTAGGCTGACAGTTCGTTTCGCGGTTGCGGGCATGGTGTCCTCCATAGATCAAGATAGCAAACGGTGTGATGATTTCATACTGGCGGCTCCAATTGGCTTCAATTCCACACCCCCGGCCGCCGATCATTCCACGGCGCTTCCTTTTCGAGCTGGCCGGCGAGCCGGAACAGGGTGGCTTCGTCGGCGTAGCGGGCGGTGAACATCATGCCGATGGGCAGGCCCTCGGGGGACCAGGCCAGGGGCAGGGAGATGGACGGCTGGCCGCTGGCGTTGAAGGGCGGGGTGTAGGGGAACACCTCGCCCTGGCGGCGGTTCACCTCGCGCGGCGCCAGGCCCACCGGGTCGATATGACCAATGGGCGGCGGCGGAGTTCCCATGACCGGAGTCAGAAAGACATCGAAGCTCTCGAAGAGGGCGAGGATCCGGCGATTGATCGCCCGCATTTCCTGAAGACCCCACAGGGCCTCCTCGCCGGTGACTTTCCGGCCGGCCTTCAGGGACGCCCAGGTGAGCGGCTCGAGTTCGCCCTCCTCCGGCTCGCGGCCGAGCCGCTCGATCAGGCGCTTCATGCCGGCCGCGAAGTTGGCCCCGCTCACCGGCCCCATGGCCCGGTAGAGGGCGCGCTGATCGATGCCGAGGCCCTGCTCCACCACCTCATGGCCAAGCGCCCGCAGCAGATCGACGATCCGGTGCAGCGCGCCTTCGACCCGCGGATCGATCGGCCGCCCGCTCGGCGTCTCGGCCGACCAGGCGATGCGCAGGCGCCCGGGCGAGCGCGAGGTCTCCTCCAGATAGGGCCGTTCCTTGGGCGGCGCGGGATAGGGCGAGGCCGGCTCGGGCCGGCCGGTGGCGTCGAGCATGGCGGCGCTGTCACGCACCGTGCGGCTGACGACATGGTTCACCACCAGGCCGGGCGCGCAGTCGCCGGCGTCGGGGAGGTCCGGATTGCGGTCGCGGGTCACCTTCAGGCCGACCAGTCCGCAACAGGCGGCCGGGATGCGGATCGAGCCCAAGCCGTCGCTGGCGTGGGCGAGGGGAACCATTCCCGCCGCCACCGCGCTGGCCGAGCCGCCCGACGAACCGCCGGCGATGCGCTCGGGGTTCCAGGGGTTGCGGCAGGGACCCAGGCGCGCCGACTCGGTGGTCCCGGTGATGCCGAATTCGGGGGTGTTGGTTTTGCCGAGGAGGACGACCCCGCTTTGGCGATATCGGCGGATCAGGCCGCTGTCCGCGTTGTCGGTCATGTCGCGGGTGAAGCGGCTGCCGCGGGTCTGCGGCCAGCCGGCCACCGTGACGCCCAGATCTTTGACGAGGAAGGGAACACCCCGAAACGGCCCGTCCGGCAGATCGCCCTTGGCGGCGGCGCGGGCTTCGTCGTAGGCCTTGTGGACCACGGCGTTCAGCACGCCGTTGTGGCGCTCGATCCGTTCGATGGCCGCTTCGACGAGTTCGGCGGGCGTGACATCGCCCTTGTCGACCAGTCCGGCGAGGCCGAGGCCGTCGTATTCGCCGTATTCCGCCAAACCCATGCTTGTTCCTCCGCTCTGCTCAAGGCAAATCTAACGCTTGGCGCGGCCGGCGATAGAGCCGATTTTCGCGCCGACGCGGGAGGACGGCATGGCGCGGTGGCGAAACTGGTCGGGAAGCGTGGTCGCGGCGCCGGCCGAACAGGCGAGCCCGCGCGACTTGGCCGAATTGCAGACCCTGGTGGCGCGGTCGAATCACGTCCGGGTGGCGGGAAGCGGCCATTCCTTCATGCCGCTGTGCGAAACCGACGGGCTGCTGATTTCCCTGGCCGACCTGGAGGGCGAACTGGAGGTCGCGGCCGACCGCGCGTCGGTATGGACGCCGGCCGGCTGGTCGATCGCCCGCCTCACCGCGGCGTTGTGGGAGGAGGGCCTGTCGCTGGCCAACCAGGGCGACATCGACAAACAGGCCATCGCCGGCGCCCTGGCGACCGGCACCCATGGAACCGGGCGGACGCTCGGCTCGCTATCGACCCTCGCCCTGGCGTTTCGGCTGGTCCTGGCCGACGGATCGGTGGTCGAGTGCGACGCCGAGCATGAGGGCGACCTCTTCGAGGCCCAGCGGGTGAGCCTGGGCATGCTGGGGGTGATGGCGGCGGTGAAGCTGGCGGTCATGCCGGCCTATCACCTGAAGGAGACCCTCCGCCGCGCGCCGCTCGAGGAGATCCTGGGTGAATGGGACGACCTTGCGGCGCGCCACCGCCATGTGGAGTTTTTCGTCTTTCCCTACGCCGATGAGGCCCTGCTGAAGATTCTCGATCCGGTGGAGGCGGGCGACGACGCGCTCGCCAAGACCGGCGCTGACGCGGCCTTCCAGTTCGCCTGCGACCTGGCCGCCGCCGCGCCCTTCCTGGCGCCGGCCCTGCAGCGGCTGATGACCCGTGCCATCGGCCCCTCCAGCCGCGCCGGCCCGGCCGGCCAGATCTTCCCTTCCGAGCGCGCCGTCCGCTTCGAGGAGATGGAATATGAAATCCCCGCCGCCGCCGGGCCCGAGACCCTGCGCCGAGCCGTGGCCGAAGTCCGCCAGCGCCGCTTGCCGATCATCTTCCCCTTCGAGTTCCGCGCCGTGGCCGGCGACGACGTTTGGCTTTCCCCGATGAACGCCGGCCCCTGCGTCTCCATCTCCTTCCACCAGTACGCCAAAATGCCCTGGCGCGACGCCTTCGCCGCTGTGGAAGCGGTGTTCGCGCAGGGCGGCGGGAGGCCGCACTGGGCCAAGCGCCATACGCTGACCTCGGAGGACGTGATGCGGCTCTATCCGATGGCCGAGCGCTGGGGCGCGGTGCGGCGGCGGGCCGATCCGACGGGCAAGTTCCTCAATGCACACCTGCGTGAACTGTTCGCGTTTTCGCTTACGTAGGGAAACCTTGGCATTTGGCGCTTGCCGCTCCAGTCAGCTAAACTATGGTCGTGATTTACCGAACTATATTGTCGCCGAACGCGCAGCCCGGTCCGCTACTCAATGGTGGGCCCAAAATATCGCGCCTAAACCCAGGCCAAACGTCATCGCAGCATAAAATGCGACCAATACGCGAAACATCTTGGGCCTTTTCGACCGCTCAACCTTAAGCGGCGTTCCAATCGGGTATCGGCCAAATGGAAAGGTGAGGCGGCCAAAACTGAAGTGATGCTTGTAGAGCGCAAAAAACCAGCATAATCCCCCACCAAACGGAGGCGAGACCATCCATGGCCCGGTAGAGTTGCGGAGTTTGAATGGTCACTTCTCGTGAGACTCCCACGGCACGATCAATCAGGACGCCGCGCGCCATGTCTGACTTCCAGGATCAGAACCCGGCCGCCCTCATGGCTGTATCGGATCAGATAGGGCGGAACGATCGTCAATTCGCGCCGACTCCGTGTGATCGGCCGCCCCCGGCCGGGCGCATGCTGGAGACCACGCGCCGCTTGAACCAGACGGGCGGCCAGACGCTGGGCCGCGAGGGGACTGAATTGACCGACATAGGCGCGGATCGCGCGAAGCTCCAGGGCCGCGCCCCGCGTCTAGACTACTTGAACCACGAAGCCGGGGCCGGCTTTTCGTCGGGGGTTCCCCACGTCTCCAGCCAAGCGCACATTTCATCGTTGGGAATCAGACGTCCAGCGGCAATGTCGGCCATGGCGTCGGCGTGCCGACGTTGCTCGGCCGCCTCGTCGATCTCGTCGAAGATGGAGGGTTCGGGGTTCGCCATGAGGCGAGCCTATCACGTTCGCGTTCCCTGATCCAATTCCGCCCCTCGGGCTTTCCCCGTGACCTTCCTAGCGGCTCACTGCTATTGGAAACCCCATGCACGCCCTCACCCTCCACCAGCACCTGATCGGCCGCCAGGGATCGCGGCGGGATCTGAACACGCCGGCCCTGATCGTCGAGGTCGGGGCGCTGGAGCGCAATATCTCGGCCATGGCGGCGTTCGCGGCGAGGGCGGGGCTGAAGCTGCGGCCGCACGCCAAGACCCACAAGAGCGTCGAGATCGCCCGGCGCCAGATCGCGGCGGGCGCGGTGGGGGTGTGCTGCGCCAAGCTGGGGGAGGCGGAGGCGTTGTCGGAGGGAGGGATCGAGAACATCCTGATCACCTCGCCGGTGGTCGGGGCGGCGGGGGTGGAGCGGCTGGCGGCCCTGGCGGCGCGCTCGGGCGGACTGGTGGCCGCCGTGGATCATCCGGACGCGGTGGACGCCCTGGCGGCGTGCGGCGCGGCTCTGACCCTGATCGTCGACATCGACCCCGGCATCCATCGCACCGGCGTCGCGAGCCCGGAGTCGGCGCTCAGCCTGGCGCGGCGGATCGCCGAGGCGCCGACCCTGACCTTCGCCGGGGTGCAGTTCTATTGCGGTTCACAGCAACATATCGAGGCCTTCGCCGACCGCCGCGAGGCGATCGTCGAGCGCACCGCCTATCTGAAGGGCATTGTCCGTGATCTGACGGAAGCGGGACTGGCGCCGGGGATCGTCACCGGCGGCGGCACCGGCACCCACGTCGTCGACGCGGAACTTGGGGTCTTCACCGAGCTGCAGGTGGGCTCCTATGTGTTCATGGACCGCCAGTACGGCGACTGCGATCTGACCGGCGACGGCCGCGCGCCTTTCGAAACCGCCCTGATGGTAGATGCGCGAGCGATCAGTGCCAATCACCCGTTCATGGCCACCGTCGATGCCGGCTTCAAAGCCTTCGCCACCGAGGCCGGTTCGCCGCCGATCCTGGCCGGCGCGCCGGCCGGATCGACCTATCACTTCATGGGCGACGAACATGGCGCCGTGATCCCGCCGGCCGGCGAGGCGCCGCCGAAGCTGGGCGAAGTGGTGACCTTCGCCGCGCCGCACTGCGATCCGACCGTGAACCTCTACGACGCCTATCACGCGGTCAGGGACGACACCCTGATCGACATCTGGCCCATCGAGGCGCGCGGCCGCTCCGCCTGAGGGCTTTCCCGCCGTGGGGGAAGGCCGTTAAGGTCGGGCGTCCAAAGGAAGCGTCATGACCTTCGACTCCGAGACCCTCGACCGCGCCCTCGCCGAGGCGCACCTGCCCGCCCTGCTGATGGCCCTCATTCATCTGACCGGCGACGAGAGCCTGCTCACCCCTGAGCGGCGGGCGGCCTATGAGCCGTTGAACCCGTCCGCCGAACCCCGCGAGGGCGGCTATCCCCCATCCGTCCAGGCCGATATCCGCGCCCGCGCCAAGGTGGCGATCTCCGCCCATCTGGCCGGCGCGCCGCTCCCCCCCTCGCCGTCGCCTGAAACCATCCGCAAGATGATGGACTTCGTCGCCGGGGCGGACATCCCGGCCCACTATGCGCCCTTCCTGATGGACGAGCTGGGGCTGGGCGGCGTCGACACCAAGACGCCGCATTGGGAGGCGCCGGCGCTCAAAAAGGCGGCGGCGCGGATGCGGGCGATCGTGGTGGGGGCCGGCATGTCGGGGCTCTTGACCGCCATTCGCCTGAAGCAGGCGGGCGTGCCGTTCACGGTGATCGAGAAGAACGCCGACGTCGGCGGCACCTGGCTGGAGAACGTCTATCCCGGCTGCCGGGTGGACAATCCCAACCACATGTACAGCTACTCGTTCGAACCCAACCATGACTTCCCGCAATACTATTCCACCCAGCCGGTGCTGCGCGACTACTTCAGCCGGGTGGCGGAGAAATATGATCTGCGCCGCCATGTCCGCTTCGAAGCCACGGTCGAGGAGGCGGCGTGGGACGAGGCCGCCGCACTCTGGCGGGTCACGGTCAAGGGCGCGGATGGCGCTCTGGAAACTCTCGAAGCGAACGCCTTGATCACCGCCGTGGGCCAGCTCAACCGGCCGCGATATCCCGACATCGACGGCATGGAGACCTTCGCGGGTGCGAGCTTCCACTCCGCCCGCTGGCGCCACGACGTGGATCTGACCGGCAAACGGGTGGCGGTGATCGGGGCCGGGGCCAGCGCCTTCCAGTTCGGACCGGCCATCGCGCCGAAGGTCGCGCATCTGGACGTCTTCCAGCGCACGCCGCCCTGGCTCATTCCCTCGGTCCACTATCACCACGATGTGCCGGAGGGGATGAAGTGGCTGCTGGAGCACGTTCCCTTCTATGGCAAGTGGTACCGCTTCTGGCTGTTCTGGACCCTGACCGACGGGGTCTATGAGGCGGTCAAGGCCGACTCCGACTGGACCGGGTCCACCGAGGCGGTGGGCGTCGCGAACGCGGCGCTGCGCGAGATGCTGGCGGCGGCGATCGCCATGCAAGCCCCGGACGACGCGGCGCTGCTGGAAAAGGTCACCCCCCTCTATCCGTTCGGCGGCAAGCGCCCTCTGGTCGACAACGGGGTGTGGATCGCGGCCCTGCGGCGCGACAACGTCGATCTAGTCACCGAGCCGATCGAGGCGATCACGCCCAAGGGGGTCCTCACCGCGGACGGCGTCGAACACGCCGCCGACGTGCTGATCTATGGCACCGGCTTCCACGCCAGCCGCTTCCTCGTCCCCATGCGCATCGTCGGGCGCGATGGCGTGGAATTGCACGAGGCCTGGGATGGCGACGCGCGCGCCTATCTGGGCATGACCGCGCCGGGGTTTCCCAACCTCTTCATCCTTTATGGTCCCAACACCAACATCGTGGTCAACGGCTCGATCATCTTCTTCTCCGAATGTTCGGTGCGCTATGTGGTGGGCGCCCTGAAGCTGATGGCGGAGACCGGCGCCCGGACCTTGGAGGTCAAACGCGACGTTCACGACGCCTTTAACGCCAAGGTGGACGCCGCCAACGCCGCGATGGCCTGGGGATCGCCGCATGTGACGAGCTGGTACAAGAACGCCACCGGCCGGGTGTCGCAGAACTGGCCCTTCCCCCTGGTCGACTACTGGAACGCCACGGTCGCTCCCAACCCGGAGGATTTCATGCTGGAGACGAAGGTCGGGGCGGAGGCGTAGGCGCCGCCGCCGCAGCATATCGCCCTTTACGGGCAAATGGCGACATGATCTCGACGCCGCTTCGTCGAGTTCGTGTTGCCGATTTGTGCAACTCCGGGCTCCGGGGCTCGCGAGCGGCGACACGAACCAAATTCAAGAGGCATTTGGATCATGTCGCCGGTCGCCCCAACACCGGCGCGGCCAAAACCAAGGCGCGCGCTCAGAGCGCCCGCACCTCAAGCCGCGCGCCGCTCAGGACGGCGGTGACTTCGATGGGCGCGCCGACCGCCAGGGCGCCGTCGCCGTCGAGGCGGGCCGACCACTCCTTGCCGTCGACGAACACCCGGCCAAGACCGCCCTGAAAAGACGCGGAGGTCGAGCCGCGATGGCCGATCAGGCGTGCGTGGGCGTCGTTGATGTCCGCCCCGCCCGGCGCCGTCTTCTTCAACGTCCGCCGCCCGATGTAGGTCAGGACGATGGTAAGGAGGGCGAACAGGGCCAAATCGCCCCCGGCTCCGATGCGGGGGACGAACAGGCTTACCACCCCGACCACGCCGGCGGCGGCGGCCGGCCACAGCATCCAACCCGAGCCGGTCGCCACCTCGATGGCCAGGAACACCGCCCCAATGGCCAGCCATACCCAGAAGGGGTGGGTGAAGACGAAGGCGCCGACGGCGTCCATGGCCGCTGTCAGGCCCCGGCCGTGGGAACCGCCGGGCGGCGTGGCGGCGGTGGGGGAGCCGCGCCCGGCGCCCCGGGGCCCCGGCGGGCCGCATTGATCAGTTCGGTGATCCCGGCGATGGAGCCGGCGATCGAGCCCATGTCGGTGGGCACGATCACCGTGCGCTGCTGCGGCGAATCGGCCAGCTTGGCGAAGGCCTCGACGTATTTCTGAGCGACGAAATAGTTGAGCGCATTGACGCTGCCCGCCTCGATGGCGTCCGAGACGCTCTTGGTGGCGGCGGCCTCGGCCTGGGCGGAGCGCTCGCGCGCCTCGGCGTCGCGATAGGCCGCTTCGCGCCGCCCCTCGGCCTGCAATATGGCCGACTGCTTGGCCCCCTCGGCGCGGGTGACGGCGGCCTGGCGCTCGCCCTCCGCCTCGGTGATCACGGCGCGCTTTTCGCGTTCGGCCTTCATCTGGCGGGCCATGGCGTTGGTGATGTCGGGCGGCGGCTGCAGATCCTTGATCTCGATGCGCGCCACCTTGACGCCCCACGGACCGGTGGCCTCGTCGATGACGGTGAGCAGGCGGGTGTTGATCTGGTCGCGCTGCGAGAGCACCTCGTCGAGCTCCATGGAGCCGACCACGGTGCGCAGATTGGTCATGGTGAGCTGGCCGATGGCGTAGTTGAGATTGGCCACCCGATAGGCCGCCGCCGCGGCGTCCATCACCTGGATGAAGACGATGGCGTCCACCTGGACGGTGACGTTGTCCTTGGTGATCACTTCCTGGCGCGGCACGTCCAGCACCTGCTCCATGACGCTGACCTTGCGCCGCACCGCCTCCATGAACGGCATGAGGATGGTGATGCCGGGCTTCAGGGTGCGCGTGTAGCGCCCGAACCGCTCGACCGTGTACTCATAGCCCTGCGGCACGATCTTGATCGCCGCGAAGGCCAGGAAGATGGCCAGGATGACCAGGGCGATCGGAAAGAGGGCGAACACGGGCGGGCCTTTCAGGACTCCGGGGTTGCAAGCCTAGCGCGACGCGAGGCGCGCCGCCATGGCCAGCAAGCGCCGAGCGTCAACGATCTCAAAAGATCGCATACCCCCCGTCGATCACGAAGGTGTCGCCGGAGTGGTATTTCGAGGCGTCGGAGGCGAGATAGACGGCGATGCCGCCGAAGTCGGCCGGCTCGCCCCAGCGGCGCAGGGGGACGCGGGGGATCACCTTCTCGGCGAAGGCGGGCGATCCCTGCGCGGCGGCGGTCATGTCGGTGGCGATCCAGCCGGGCAGGATGGCGTTGGCCCGCACCCCATAGCGGGCGTGCTCCACCGCGATGGCTCGCATCATCGAGATCACCCCGCCCTTGGTGGCCGCGTAGGCCTCGTTACGCGCCGCCCCCTCGATGGCGGCCAGAGACGCGGTGACGGCGATCGAGCCGCCGGGGTCGCCGGCGCCGGCGCGGGCGACCATGTGGCGGCACGCCTCGCGGCAGGTGAAGAAGGCGCCCTCCAGGTTCACGCTCATCACCTTGCGCCAAATCTCGACGCTCATTTCGGAAAACGACCGCGCCCCGCCGCCGATGCCGGCATTGGCGATCACCGTATCGATCCGGCCCATGACGAGCGCCGCCTCGGCCATGGCGGCGACCACGGCGGCCTCGTCGGCCACGTCCACCGTCTGGGCGAGGACGCGCACGCCATGGGCGACGAGTTCGCCCTCGGCGGCTCGGTTGCGCTCGGCGTTGCTGCCCCAGATGACGATGTCGGCCCCCGACTGGGCCAGGGCGCTCGCCATGCCAAGGCCGATCCCGCGGTTGCCGCCGGTAATCAGGGCGACCTTGCCGGCCAGGTTGAATGGCGCATAGGCCATGGCGCTTTCCTTCCCTTGTCCTTCAGGCCGCCGTCCAGCCGCCATCGATGCTGACCGCCGCGCCGTTCACCGAGGCGCCCAGGTCGCTGACCAGATAGAGCAGCAGCCCGGCGATCTGATCGAACTCCACGAACCGCTTGGTCGGCTGGGCGGCGAGGATGACATCGGTCATCACGGCGTCTTCGCTCATCCCCCGCGCCCTGGCTTGGTCGGCGATCTGGCGCTCCACCAGGGGCGTCTTCACATAGCCCGGACAGATGGCGTTGCAGGTGATTCCCCCTTGCGCGACCTCCAGGGCGACGGCGCGGGTGAGGCCCAGGACGCCGTGCTTGGCGGCCACATAGGCGGCCTTGTAGGGCGAGGCGACCAGGGCGTGGGCCGAGGCGATGTTGACGATGCGGCCGCGGCCCTGGGCCTTCATGATCGGCACGGCGGCGCGGGTGGCGTGAAAGGCGCTGGAAAGGTTGATGGCGATGATCCTGTCCCACATGCCCACCGGGAAGTCCTCGATCGGCGAGACGTGCTGGACGCCGGCGTTGTTGATAAGGATGTCCAGCCGGCCAAATTGCCGGTGCGCGAAGGCGACCAGGTCGGCGATCTCCTCGCCGCGCGTCATGTCGGCGCCGTGATAGAGCACCCGGACGCCGCTCGCCTCTTCCAGTTCGGCGCGGTCCGCCTCGATGGAGTCCGGATCGCCGAGGCCGTTGAGCGCGACATGCACACCCTCGGCCGCCAGGGCGCGCGCCAGGGCCTGGCCGATGCCGCTGGTGGACCCGGTGACGACGGCGGCCTGGCCGGCGAGATTATAGGGTGAGGTCAAGTATTGGTCCTTAAAGTCTAATGTTCTGGTTCGAACGATTCATCCCCTTGCCTCTCTTCCCCCTGTGGGGGAAGTACCGGCGAAGCCGGGGATGGGGGCATCATCGTCGGCGCTGGGGATGAAGCCCCCTTCGGCGCTTCGCGCCACTTCCCCCGGAGGGGGAAGAGAAATGGACGGCCGGCGTCAAGTATCAGAGTCACCACCCTAAAACAGCACGCGCGGATTCATGATCCGCCCGGGATCCAGGGCGGCGCGGATGGCGCGCAGGGCGGCGACCTCGACGGGGGACTTGTAGGCCAGGGCCTCGGCGGTCTTCATGGTCCCCAGCCCGTGCTCGGCGCTGATCGAGCCCCCGAGCGAATGAACCAGATCGTGGACGATCCGCGCCCCGGCGTCGCGCCCCGCCGCGTGGGCTTCGGGGTCGCCGCCCACCGGCCCCAGCACGTCGTAGTGGATATTGCCGTCGCCCACATGGCCGAAGGCGTCGATGCGCACGGCGGGATACCGCGCGGCGAGCCGGCGGCCCGCTTCGCCCAGAAATTCGGCGATGGCCGAAATGGGAACCGAGACATCGTGCTTCCAGGCCGGCCCCTCGCTTTTCTGGGCCGCCGACTGGCCCTCGCGCAGGGCCCAGAAGGCGCCCGCCTGGGCCTGGCTCTGGGCGATCGCCGCGTCGGCGATCAGGCCCGCCTCCAGGGCGCCGGCCAGCAGCCGCTCCAGCCCCGCTTCCGCCGCGCCGGGTTCCCCGCCGGCGATCTCGATCAGGACGTACCACTGCGGGCGGCTCTCGAGCGGCGCGCGGGCGCCGGGCAGATGGGCGATGGCCAGGTCCATGCCCAGGGCCCCGATCAGCTCGAACGCCTCCACCGCCCCGCCCGTTTCGGCCTTGGCGCGATTGAGCAGGCGAATCGCGTCGGCCGGACTGGCCACGCCCACGAAGGCCACGGCGCGCGAGGCGAGGAGGGGAAACAGCTTCAGGGACGCGGCGGTGACCACGCCCAGCGTCCCCTCGGCGCCGATCAGGAGCTGCTTGAGATCATAACCGGTGTTGTCCTTGCGCAGGCGCTTTAGCCCATTCCAGATCGCGCCGCTGGGCAGCACCGCCTCGAGGCCCAGCACCAGGGCGCGCATGGTCCCGTAGCGCAGCACCGCCGTTCCGCCGGCGTTGGTGGAGATCAGGCCGCCGACGGTCGCCGAGCCTTCCGAGGCCAGGCTGAGGGGAAACCGCCGCCCGGCCGCCAGGGCCGCCGCGTGCGCCGCCGCCAGGGTCGCGCCCGCCTCGATCTCCAGCACATCGTCGAGGGTATCGACCCCCCGCACCCGGGTGAGCCGCTCGGTGGAGAGCAGGATCTCGCCTTGCGGAATCTGTCCGCCGACCAGCCCCGTCCCGCCGCCGCGCGGCGTGATCGCCACCCCCGCGCCGGCGCAGATCCCCACCACCGCCGCCACCTCCGCCGTCGTGCGAGGCAGGACGAGCAGCGGCGTCGCCCCCGTCCACCGCTCCCGCCACTCGGCGAGCATCGGGGCGAGGCGCTCGGCATCGTCGCTCCAGCCGCCGGCGCCGAGGGCGGATTTCAGGCGGGAGAGGATGTCGGCGGGGACGGGGGGGATCATGGGGGAGAGATTAGGGGCATGCCGGAACCATTCCCTTAGGCGGGGGACCGCGCGATCTCGCGGCCACTTGGGAAACGCCGAGTGTCGTTCTTGTACATGATCGTATGGCTTGGAAGCGCCGTGGCGTGCCAGCCAGTGGGAAGCTGGCGCACGACTTGGGCAATGACGCTTTCGGCCGTGAAGGGCAGGGCCGGATCGAGGGTCACGTTCGATTGCTCAAGGTCCTCATGAGCTTTACTCCTTTTCCCCGCCGCCAGCTCGAAGCGCAACAGGTAGGGCAGGTGACGTTTCAGGCTTCGCAAGATGTTAGCCGCGCTTCCCTCCATGGGCGCCTCGATGCCAAGCGGCAGGTTGGGATCGATCGGGTAACGCGCGTCAAAATGGTCGGGCTTGTATTTGGTGGTGTCGCGCTCACGTCCGGGGTCATTCGAGCCGAAACCGCTTCCGTTCCAACTCACCCGCGAGACGCCGCCGTAGTGTTCGATCAGTTGCGTCTCCAGATCGACGGCGGTGAACACGTAAACTCTGACGGCTTTGAAGAACACGTCCTGTCGCGAAAGGCCGACTCGCTGCTCGAGCTTGCGAGCGTGGCGCGTCAGCCGATTGCGAAGTCCAGCGGCCATGTCGGTCTTGCCGATGTACACAAGATCCGGTTTCCCGTGTTGGGAATGGAGGAGTTGGTAGACGCCCTGAGCATCGGGGATGTCGCTCAGCGCCGTCGCGGTCATCGGCGCCGATTTGAGGCCCTCGAACACATCGATGAGTTTGGCGAGGAGAGCGCCCGGAAGGTCGAACTCAAACTCCACATAACCCGGAGTCATCGGCGCGGTCCCTCGCCCGCCGAACTCACGCCGCGAATCTCAGCTTTCGCGCCACGTCGCGGCCGACCATTTCGGCGAGCCTCGGCGGGACGGCGTTGCCGAGTTGGCGCATGGTTTCGGTCCATGAGCCGTGGAAGACGAAATCGTCGGCGAAGGTCTGGAGCCTCGCGCTTTCGCGGACCGTGAAGTAGCGCACGCCGCCCTCCGGCTTGGCGAGCATGTTTTCGCCGCCGGGGACGCCATGCACCCCCGCCTTCAGGGTCTTGGCCGGCTCGTCGAGCGGGCTGCCGGTGTGGCCGGCGTAGGCGCGCGCGCCGGCCTGGAAGCGATGGTTGGCGATCTTGCGCGACGCGTCCCGCTCCCATTCCGGATCGGGGAGATCGGCGATGGCGTCGCGGACGGTCCGCCAGGCGCACGTCGCCGGCCGGGCGTCCAGGCGCGCGGCGCGGGCGGCGGCGGCGGGATCGAGAGGACGGTCGGCGGCGGCGACCTTGTGTCGATCCCAGTAGGAACCGTCCCGGAACTGATCCCACAGAAGCGAGTCGGCGCCGTGGGTCTCGATGGGAAAGCCCCATTCGAGGTCCAGGTCGTCGCGAAAACCCACGAACAGCACTCGCTCGCGCCGTTGGGGCACGCCATAATTGGCGGCGTTCAGGACGCGGGTCACGACGCGGTAGTGCAGGCCGTCCCTGGCGCTTTGCGTGTGGTGGCGCTCCAGGCGCGTCAGGTGCCCCGTCCAATCCTCGTCCTGCCCGGCGACTAGCTCCGGGTGTTCGAGCTGCAGCTTGATGTATTCGAAATAGTTGCGAAACGCCGTCCGGGTCAGGCCCTTGACGTTCTCGAAGATGAAGGCCCTGGGCCGCGCCTCGCGCACCGCCCGAATGGCCTGCGGGAACATGTCGCGCGCGTCGTCATGGGCCCCGTGCCTGCCACCCAGGGAGAAAGGCTGGCAGGGCGGGCCGCCGGAGATCAGATCGAGCCGGTCCTCGAAGGGTTTGAAATCGAGGCGCCGGACATCGCCCTCCACCAAGGGCCAATCGCGCACGACGGGGTGATCGAAGCGCTGATTGTCGCGCAGGGTGTCGCAGCAATAGCGGTCCCACTCCACCACGGTCTCGGGATGAAAGCCCGCGCGGTGCAGCCCCATGCCCAGGCCGCCGGCGCCGGCAAAGAGTTCGATCGATCTCATGGTTGCAAGAATGTTCTAATTTCGTTCTCAAGGAAAGCGGTGTCGCGAATTTGGCATTCCCAGATCGCGAGGCTTTTCCAACCCAGCGTCGCCAACTCGCCTTCGATCCGCAAGTCGCGCACCCGATTGCCCTCCAGCTTCGGAACCCAGAAATCCTGCCGTGATTTGGGCAGGCGCGCCAGAGCGCAGTTCGGGTCGGGGTGGCGATGCCAGAAGCAGCCGTGGACGAAGATCACCTTGCGGCGGGAGGGGAAGACGAGATCGGGTTTGCCGGGCAGCTTCGCGCCGTGGAGGCGGAAGCGGTAGCCGAGGCGGTGGACGAGGGAGCGGACGCGTCGCTCGGCGGCGCTGCCCTTGCCCTTGACCCGGGACATGCGTTCGCTGCGTTGGGATGGGGTGAGAGTGTCCATCGCGAGAGACTTGAAAGCTGCCACCGAAATCCGTTGTCTAGGCGCATTGTTGGTGGCGCAAAATGGCAAGGCGCGATAATAGTCCGGGCCGGGCCGGGCCGGGCCGGGCCAGTCGGGAGGATCAATGTCCTCGACACGCCTGCCGTGCCGTGTGGGACTTTGCCAGGAGCATCGAGACAATGGCAGAAGAAGTCGAAATGGAAGTCGAGGCGGACGACACTGAGGAAAGTGTACTCGTCGAGTTCGACATCGCGTCATACCCGTCCGACTATCCCCTGGGCGTTCTCCATCAAATGTGGAAAGACGGGGAGCTAGAAATCCCTGACTTTCAACGAAACTTCGTCTGGACGATCCAGCAATCCTCTCAGCTTATCGAGTCGTTTCTGCTCGGACTTCCCGTTCCGCAACTATTTTTCTACATAAGTGATGACCACAAGAATCTTGTTATTGATGGGCAACAACGCTTGTTGAGCGTCGTATTCTTCCTAGAAGGTTATTTTGGTTTCGAAAATTTGCAAGGTCGCCGCCAGGTTTTTCGACTGACCGGCCTAGATGAACGAAGTCCGTTCATTAAAAAGACCTTCAGCGAATTGAGTGAATCCAACCAACGTAAACTCAGGGGAGTCGTTCTTCGGGTAATAAACATCCGACAGCTCACTCCTGAAGGAAAAAATACGAGCATATATCATATATTTGAAAGATTAAATACAGGAGGGACGCCACTAAGGCCTCAGGAAATTCGTAATTGTGTTTTTTCCGGTGATTTTGCTCATAAATTGCGATCTTTGAACGCTCTGCCTTCATGGCGACAACTAATTGCAAGGCAGACAATTAGCAAGAATCAACGTGATATAGAAATGATACTTCGCGTATTTTCATTCTGCAACGACTGGAAACGATACGAGAAACCCATGAAGGAGTTTTTGAATAAATCTATGAAAGAACACCGGGCCGGAGACACGAAAAAAGCTAAGGATTTCGTCAATAAATTTGATCTCGTGTGTCAACGCCTATTGTCTGAGCTTCCTGATCGGCCATTCCATGTCAGGGGGCCGATAAATCTTGCTGCGCTGGATTCGATTTTGTCAACATGTGTTGAGTCTTACCCGAAGTGGCCGAGTGACCTGGAAAAGAGATATATGGAGTTGGTTGGAGACAACACGTTTAGAGACCTGATGTTTTTCTCCACCAGTGATACTGAAAGGGTTGGTCAGCGGATGGCGATGGCGCGAAAAAAACTTATGAGCTAACCGTGTATTCGGAGCATTTTCAGCTGGCGGACGATTATATTGGTCACGTGGATGACGTAATAGGCGCGATTGGTGACGACTTTATAAAATCTCGATATGTGGGCTTCTTGGCGGTCTCAGCTGTCACGGCATATGAATTGGCGTTTAAGGAAATCATTTTCGATTTTGCTGATCGAAAGCACAAAATATTGGGGTCGTTCGCGCGCGAGTCATTCGAGCGGCTCAACGGGCGAATTATGGTGCGGGAAATAAAAGAAACTCACGTGAAAAAATTTGGGGTCAGATACGTAAATAAATTCAAAAGGCAATTGGATATTAAGGAATTAGATATACTGAAAAGAGAAGGTAAGAGCATCCAATCGTCTTATGCCAACGTCATCCGATGGCGAAATGCATTCGCCCATTTGGGCGCAATTCCGCAAGGGCCGACTTTTGCCGAAGCAAAGGGGGCATACGAATGTGGAAAGCATGTACTGCATTGCCTAGCATCGTCAATGGTCCGTTGAACGGACGGCTAGGCCAATTGGAATAGCCCCCTAATCCGCGTCCATCTTCAGCGCCGCGATGAAGGCCTCCTGGAGGGATTTCCACCCGCCCGAACTGACGCATCTTCTTGCCCTCCTTCTGATTGTCCAGGAGCTTGCGCTTTCTCGTGGCGTCGCCGCCGTGGCATTGGGCGGTGACGTCCTTGCGAAGCGCCCGGACGGTCTCGCGAACGGAATTCTTACTCCGAAAGCCTCCTGAACGGATCGTACAGGGGACCATGCCTGCGGTCCGCCGCGCTTCACGGCCTCCTGAACATATCAACACAACAGCAATCCATCGACACCATACCCATTCCCGCCCGCCGCCCCCACCCGATCACCCCTTCGCCCCTCTCGCATCGAACCGCTGCCGCGCCGCTTCGATCTCGCCCTGGTGGGCGCGGGCCCATAGGCCGAGGGCCTCGACCGGCTTGGAGAGCGAGCGGCCGAGGTCGGTGAGGGCGTAGTCCACGCGCGGCGGGACGGTGGCGAAGACGGTTCGGGTGACCAGGCCGTCGCGCTCCAGTCCCCTTAAGGTGAGTGTGAGCATGCGCTGGGAAATGCCGCCCACCATGCGCTTGATCTCGCTGAAGCGCTTGGTCCCCCCGCCCAGCAGCATGACGATGAGCACGCTCCACTTGTCGCCCACCCGCGCCAGGACGGCGCCAACCGCGCGGCAGTCCCGCGACGCATGATCGATGACGCGGCCGGTTACTTCCATGTGCGTCGCGGACAAGATTGTGCCTCCTTGCGGGCGTGGATCGTGGTCACCACTCTAGCCTCAGTCACAAACATATACCACGGGTGATTCCATGAAACTGCTCCACATCGACTCCAGCATCCTGGGCGAAAATTCGGTCAGCCGGCGGGTGTCGGCCGCCGTCGTCGCGCGGTTGCGGGCCGAGACGCCGGGCCTCGAGGTCACCTATCGCGATCTCGCCGCGAGCCCGCCCACCCACCTCGGTGGGGCCCAGTTCGCGGCCAGGTTCGGCGCGCCGCCGGAGGATGCGGGGACGCGGGCCGATGTCGCCGCCGACGCGGCGGCGCTCGAGGAATTCCTGGCCGCCGACATCCTGGTGATCGGCGCGCCGATGTACAATTTCACCGTCTCCAGCCAGCTCAAGGCGTGGATCGACCGGATCCTGGTGGCCGGCAAGACCTTCCGCTACGGCGCGGCCGGGCCGGAGGGCCTGGCGGGTGACAAGCGGGTGATCGTCGCCCTCTCGCGCGGCGGACTGTATGGACCGGGCGCGCCGGCGGCGACCTTCGAGCATCTGGAAAGCTATCTGCGCACCGTCTTCGCCTTCATCGGCGTCACCGACCTGGAAATCATCGTCGCCGAAGGAATCCAGCTCGGCCCCGATCGGCGCGCCAAGTCGATCGACGAAGCGTTGCGAGCGGCCGGGGAACTGCGGGCGGCGTGAGGGGGGGGACTCTTTGGCGCATCCGAAACGGCCGGTCGCGGCGCGCGAAAACCAAGCCCGAAGCATTCGACGGGAAGCGGAGAAGGCGCTATGGTCCAAGACCGTCGCGAGGATCGCAATGAGCACCGCCTACGAGACCGACGTGGTGGCATGGTCGAAGGAGCAGGCCGCCCTGCTGCGCGCCGGACGCTTGTCCGCGCTCGATGTCGAACACATCGCCGAAGAGGTCGAAGACGTGGGGAAAAGCGAACAGCGCGAGCTGGCGAACCGGCTGGCCGTCCTTTTGGCGCACCTGCTGAAGTGGGTTCATCAGCCGGAGCGGCGGGGGAAGAGCTGGGAGTTCACGATCCGCGAGCAACGGCGGGCGATCGTTCTGCACCTGGAAGACATGCCCAGCTTGATGGCCACGCTGCGCAATCCGCGATGGTTCGCCGCCGTCTGGTCCGACGCCTTGGCGAAGTCCGCCGAAGAAACGGGACTGACGAATTTTCCCGAAACCTGCCCCTGGTCACAAACCGAAATCCTCGACCCCGATTTCCTGCCGGACTGAGACGACCGCCCCTTAATCCGCGTCCATCTTCAGCGCCGCGATGAAGGCTTCCTGGGGGATTTCCACGCGGCCGAACTGGCGCATCTTCTTCTTGCCCTCCTTCTGCTTGTCCAGGAGCTTGCGCTTCCTCGTGGCGTCGCCGCCGTAGCATTTGGCGGTGACGTCCTTGCGAAGCGCCCGGACGGTCTCTCTAGCGATGATCTTGCCGCCGATGGCCGCCTGGATGGGAATGACGAAGAGGTGGGGCGGGATGAGCTCCTTCATCTTTTCCACCATGGAGCGGCCCCTCGTCTCGGCGCGGCCGCGATGGACCAGCATGGAGAGGGCGTCGACCGGCTCGGAGTTGACCAGGATAAGCATCTTGACGAGGTCTCCCTCGCGATAGTCCTGGAGCTGATAGTCGAAGCTGGCGTAGCCCTTGGAGACGCTTTTGAGGCGGTCGTAGAAGTCGAACACCACCTCGTTGAGGGGCAGGTCGTAGATGACCATGGCCCGGCTGCCGACGTAGCTGAGCTCGCGCTGCGCGCCGCGCCGATCCTGGCACAGCTTGATCACCGAGCCGAGGTATTCGTCCGGGGTGAAGATGGTGGCGCGGATCCACGGTTCGGCGATCGACGCGATGCGCACCGGCTCTGGCATGTCGGCGGGGTTGTGAAGCTCGATCGTCTCGCCGTTGGTCAAGGTGATCTTGTAGATCACGCTGGGGGCGGTGGCGATGAGGTCGAGGTTGAATTCCCGCGTCAGCCGCTCCTGGATGATCTCCAGGTGGAGAAGCCCCAGGAACCCGCAGCGGAAACCGAAGCCCAGGGCGGCGCTGGTCTCCATCTCATAGGTGAAGGAGGCGTCGTTGAGGCGCAAGCGCCCGACGGCGGCTCGCAGGGCCTCGAAATCGGCGGCGTCGGCCGGGAAGAGGCCGCAGAACACCACCGGCTGTACGGGCTTGAACCCGGGCAGGGCGTGGGGGGTCTGGCGCTTTTCGTCGGTGATGGTGTCGCCCACGGCGGCGTCGGCCACCTCCTTGATCTGGGCGGTGATGAAGCCGATTTCGCCGGGGCCGAGTGAGGCGACATCCACCGGCTTGGGCTGGAACACCCCGATCTTGTCGACCTTGTAGGTCGCGCCGGCCTGCATCATGCGGACCTGCTGGCCGGCCCTGAGGCGCCCGTCGAAAACCCGCACCAGGACGACGACGCCCAGATAGGCGTCGTACCAGGCGTCCACCAGCAGGGCCTTGAGCGGCGCGGCCTCGTCGCCCTTGGGAGCGGGCAGCCGGGTGACGATGGCCTCCAGCACATCGTGTATACCGAGCCCCGTCTTGGCCGAACATTCCACCGCGTTCGAAGCGTCGATGCCGATCACCTCCTCGATCTGGGCGCGCACGCGGTCCGGCTCGGCGGCCGGCAGATCGACCTTGTTGAGCACCGGCACGATCTCGTGGTCGTGCTCGATGGCCTGGTAGACGTTGGCGAGGGTCTGGGCCTCGACGCCCTGGCTGGCGTCGACCACCAGGATGGAGCCTTCGCAGGCGGCGAGCGAACGGCTCACCTCATAGGCGAAGTCCACATGGCCGGGGGTGTCCATGAGGTTGAGGACGTAATCCTCGCCGTCGTCGGCGCGGTAGGCGAGCCGCACCGTCTGGGCCTTGATGGTGATGCCGCGCTCGCGCTCCAGGTCCATGGAATCGAGCACCTGCGCCTTCATCTCTCGCGCCGTGAGACCGCCAGTCTCCTGGATCAGGCGGTCCGAGAGGGTCGACTTGCCGTGATCGATGTGGGCCACGATGGCGAAGTTGCGGATGCGGGAGGCCGGCGTCGTCATGGGCCTGCCTGTAGCATGGTCCGCCGCCGTTTGGGGTGGGGCCCGGACGCCCTCGTTCAGCGCCCGTTAACGCGGCAGGCCGCAAACAGGCCCAAGTCGGCGCGCAGCATCGCCGCCAATTCGCTTAAACCCTTGTCAGAGGGATGTTCATGGACCGCCGCTCGCTCATCGTCGCCGGCCTCGCCTCGATCGCCGCCGGCCCGGCCTTGGCGGGGCAGAGCGATCAGCAGGGCGCCGATCCATCCTACGGCGCCGCGCCCGCCGCGCCCCCGCCCGGATCCTCGTCCGGACCTCCGTCGGCGCCCGCCGAGACCTACAGCGACGACGAACTGGTCAACCGGGTTTCCGACTTCCTGGGCGTCACCGCCGAGTCGGCCGGGGCGGCCATCGAGCGGGTGTTCAAGGACAACGGCCGGCCCACCGGCTACATCGCCGGCGAGGAAGGGTCGGCCGCCTTCGGGGTTGGACTGCGCTATGGCCGGGGCCTGCTCTACATGAAGAACCGGCGCCCTCAGGAGGTGTTCTGGCAGGGCCCGTCGATCGGCTTCGACGCCGGCGGCAACGCCAGCCGGGTGTTCACCCTGTGCTACAATCTTCAGTATCCCGACGCCCTCTATCGGCGCTTTCCAGGCGTCGAGGGTTCGGCCTATTTCATCGGCGGCCTGGGGGTGAACTACCAGCGCGCCGAAGACATCGTGCTCGCCCCCATCCGGGCCGGCGTCGGCCTGCGGCTGGGCGTCAACATGGGCTATCTCTCCTACAGCCGAAAGCGCAACTGGCTGCCGCTGTAACCATTTTAGGCTCGCGATAGCGTCTACTCTCTTCCCCCTCTGGGGGAAGTGGCGCGAAGCGACGAAGGGGACCTTCGCCGCCACCCCCCGCAGCCGCGCCCCCATCCCCGGCTGCGCCGGGACTTCCCCCAGAGGGGGAAGAGAGTCGCGGAACGTCTCAGCCGCGCAGTCTCGCCCCCACCGCCTTTTGCGCGGCGGCGACGATTTTCGCCGACAGCGCCTCGATGTCGGCGTCCGCGAGGGTGCGCTCGCGGGGCTGGATGACGACCTCGACGGCCACCGATTTCATGCCCTCGCCCACGCCCGCGCCCTCATAGACATCGAACACCCGCGCCGCCGCGATAAGGCCGCGATCGGCGCTGTGCACGGTGCGGATGAGATCGGCGGCTGGAACTTCCTTTCCGACCACGAACGCGAAGTCGCGGGTGAGCGGCATGAAGGGCGAAAGGGCGAGGGCGGGGCGGGTCTTGGCGGCCTTCTTCTTGGCCTCCGGCAGGGCGTCCAGCCACAGCTCGAAGGCGAAGATCGGGCCCTCGACGTCCAGCGCCTGGAGGGTGGCGGGGTGAATCTCGCCAAACTCCGCCAGCACGGCCTTGGGGCCGAGTTGCAGCCGCGCGCGCCGACCCGGGCGCCACCACGGCGCCGCGACATCCTGGACGATCTGAAGCGAGGCGGTCGGTGCGTCCAGTTCGCCCAGCAGGGCCAGAAGCGTCGCCTTGAGGGTGAAGAGATCCTCGGGGGCCGCCCCGTCCCACCGCCGCGGTGCATGGGGCGCGAGGATGGCGGCGATGGCCGTGCGCTGGTCGGCGAGCTCATCGCCGGCGAACACCGGGCCGATCTCGAAGAGGGCGCAGTCGGCAAAGCCGCGCCGCGCATTGCGCCCCGCCGCCTCGATGAGGCCGGGCAGGATCGAGGGGCGCAAGGTGTCCAGGTCGGCGGCGATGGGGTTCTGCAGGACGAGGCGCTCGCCGCCGCCGCCGAACAGGGCCGCGGTCGCCCGCGCCGTGAACGAGTAGGTGATAGCCTCCTGATACCCCGCCGCCGCCATGGCTCGGCGCGACAGGCGGATGCGCGCCTGGCGGGCGGTCAGCACCCCGCCGATCGGGCGCGGGAGTTCGGGCAAGGGATCGCCTGGCAGCGCGCCATAGCCGACGATGCGCGCCACCTCCTCCACCAGATCGGCCTTGCCCTCCACGTCGCGGCGCCAGGACGGGGGCTGGACGCGACCGCCGTCCTTGGTGAAGCCGAGATCGGAAAGGATCTCCCACACTCGATCCGCCGGCACGGACAATCCCGACAGCCGCTCCACATAGGCCGGGTCGAACTCGATGGGCCTTGGGAGCGCGGGCGTCTCGCCCGCGAAAACCACCTCCGACGCCTCGCCCCCGCACAATTCCAGGATGAGCCGGGTAGCCAGTTCGATCCCCGGAACCACCGAGGCCGGATCGACGCTGCGGGCGAAGCGGTACTGGGCGTCGGAGACGATGTTCGTGTCGCGGCCGGTCTGGGCGGTGCGGATGGGATCGAACCAGGCGCTTTCGATGAAGACATCCGTCGTGGCGTCCGAGCAGCCGGTGGCAGCCCCGCCCATGACGCCGCCCAGGCCGATGGCGCCCGAGCCGTCGGCGATCACGCAGATGTCCGGCGTCATCGCGTAGGTCTTGCCGTCCAGCGCCTCGACCCGCTCGCCCTGGCGGCCCAGCCGGGCTTCGACGAAGCCGTCGGTCAGCTTGGCGGCGTCATAGACGTGCAGCGGGCGGGCGCGGTCGTGCGTCACGAAATTGGTGACATCGACCAGGGCGTTGATCGGCCGCAGCCCGATGGCCCGCAACCGCGCCTGAAGCCAGGCCGGCGATGGGCCGTTCGTCAGCCCACGGATCAGTCGGCCGGCGAAGGCCGGGCAGGCGTCCGGGGCGGTCAGGCGAATGTCGATCGGGCAGGGAAAGGCGCCCGGTATGGGCGCGATGGTCAGGTCCTTCAGCGTTCCCATCCCCGCCGCCGCCAGATCGCGCGCCACGCCGGCCACGCCCAGCCAGTCGGGCCGGTTGGGGGTGACCTCGAAATCGATCGTCGCTTCGAGGCCCAGGGCCCGCGCCGCCGGCGTGCCCACCGGCAGATCGGCCAGTTCCAGTATCCCGTCCGACTCTTCGGCGGTCTCGAGTTCGGCCGCCGAGCACAGCATGCCGTTGGAGACCACGCCGCGCACCGAGCGCGGCTCCAGGGTGATTCCGGAACCGGGAATATAGGCTCCGATGGGCGCGTAGATGGTGAGGAGGCCGGCGCGGGCGTTAGGCGCGCCGCAGACGATCTCCTTCATCCCGTCGATGGTCTCAGCCTGACAGACCCGCAGGCGGTCGGCGTTGGGATGCGCGGCGGCCTCGACGATCCGCGCCACCGTGAACGCTCCGAGCCTCGTGGCCGGATCGTCCACATGCTCGACCTCCAGGCCGGCCATGGTCATGGCTTCGACCACCTCGGCGACGGTGGCCGTGGTTTCCAGGTGCTCTTTCAGCCAGGAGAGGGTGAATTTCATGGGATCGTGCCGCGCGAGCCGAAGCCCCCTTCCCCCCCTTCGGGGGTACTTCCCCCAGGGGGGGAAGAGAGCACGCGTTGCAGCCACGACGAAGTCTCTCCTCCCCCTCTGGGGGAGGGGGACCGCGAA
>Ga0208717_1000139_pt1 | contig 37510 bp, 35 predicted proteins | sample NGESurF53shallow_FD_184489 | JGI IMG/M metagenome (GOLD analysis project Ga0208717, IMG submission 184489) | Arctic peat soil microbial communities from Barrow, Alaska - NGEE Surface sample F53-3 shallow (SPAdes) | ecosystem: Environmental > Terrestrial > Soil > Wetlands > Peat ... | reverse complement strand
GTACTCGGCGACCAGCTGCTCGTAGCGCTGCTGCCGGGCGACCGGGTCGGTGATCTCGGCCAGTTCCTTGCGGAAGCCCAGCCGGACCGCCCCTTCCAGCCCCATCCCGCCGAACTCGCCGGTCGGCCAGGCCACGCACAGCAGGGGCGCCTTCAGGTCGCCGCACGGCCGCGGTCTTCTTGGCCTCTGGCCCGACCATGAACCCGGGGGTGTCGCACAGCGACACGATGGCGATTCCGTGGGCCTCGCAGAGCTGGAGGAACCGGGTGGCCTTATCGGCGGCGTTTACCCGTCCCACCGTGTACGCGTACTTCGAGTCCAAGGACCAGGTGTTCCACTCGCTGGCGGACCGGGTCCGCCAGGAAGTGCTGCGCTTGCAGGAGGACGCGGACACGTCCTCACCGGCCGGGACCGCCCGGTCCACCCTGACCGCGCTGCTGGACGTGTTCGTGCGCCACCATGGGGCGCTGACCGTGCTCGCCCACCAGGCGCTCAGCGACCCGCGGGCCCGCGGGCTCCGCGACGACATCTACGCCCGGACCAACCGGCGGCACGCCCGCTTCCTGGAGCGGATGGAAGCGGCTGGCCGCGCGGACCTGGCCGTGCCCGCCGGCGTTCTGGCGGAGGTGATCATGGGGACGGTCAGCCGGTTCGCCGGCCTGGTGACCGACACTCCCTCCCGCCAGCAGCAGCTCGCCCGTGACCTGGTCGCCCTGTACCTCCGGCTGACCGGCCTGGACGCGCAGGAGTAGGGCGGGCAGACCGTTAGAGATGGTGGGTGGCCAGCCGCGGCCCGCCACGCCGGCGGTCGCCCGCGGCGGCCCGCATGGCGGGGATGGTCTCGGCGGTGACGAGCCCGTGCTCGGCGGTGAGCTCGTCGATGATGGGGAACGCCGCGGCGATCCGCTCCGGGCTGTCGATCACGATGGTGACCGCGGGCACATGACGGCCCAGCTGGAGGAGCCGGTCACCGTGCGGCGCGTGGTCGCCGTGAAACCCCCAGATCCCGCGCAGCGTCGTCGCACCGCTGATCCCGGCGGAGCGCAGCCGCCGCACGAGGGCCCGGTGCACCGGCTGGCCGGCGTGCTGGGCCGCTTCGGAGCTGAACACCATGAGCTTCTGCCACAGCGCCATGCCCTGCTCATCGGCGGCCGGCAGCGGGTCAGGCGGCGCGAGGAGCCGCCCGTCACGCTTGCACACCTGGACCCGTTCCAGGGTGGCGAGCGGGCGGCGGAGCAGCGCACCCAGTTCGGGCAGCGCCCGCCCGATCTGGTCACCGGAGCCGACCGCGATGACCATCATGGGCACCTCGGCATTGCGGCCGAAGAACCTGGCCCGTTCCCGCCGGCCGTGGGCCGTGCCGTCCACGCCGAGCAGCGCGGTCGCCCCGGCGATGCCGCGGCGGTGCAGCAGGTCACAGACGGCCACGAAGGCGGGTACCCGGTAAACCCGTTCCTGGCGGCCCAGGTAGATGGTGAGCTTGCCCGAGCCGGGCAGGTCCCCCGGGACGCCGGGGAGGCCAGCCTCGGCCGTGAGCAGCCGTGCCCGTTCCAGGGTGACCAGCCCGGCGCGGTTGAGTTCGAGCGTCGGGCCGAGCACCGCTTCGATGAGCGGGCGGCTGTCCACCGCGATCGCGGTCAGCGGCAGGTCCTCGGACAGGGTCAGCGACCGGTCGGTGCGCAGGCGGTGCTTGAGGCCGAACCCCTCGGTGCCCCGCAGCAGGATGCTCGCGGCGATCTCCTCGCGTCCGTACAGGTCGATCAGGGCATCCGCGACGAACCGGCCTCCGGTCCGCTGGCGCTCACCGAAGTAGCTGGTCAGCTTGATGCTGTCCGTACTCACAGGTGCACTCCGATCAGCCGTCCCAGCGCGGCCGCGGCGACGCCGAGGACCAGGCTGACGATCACGTTCGCCGCCGCCTTGCGGTACTGGCGTTCCTCGGCCAGCCGGTCGGTCTCGAACATCCACGTCGAGAACGTCGTATACGAGCCGACCGCGGCGGTGCCCGCCAGCAGCGCCTGGTCGTGACCCAGCGCCAGCCCGGTGAGGAGCCCGAGGATCACCGCGCCGGACACGTTGACGGCGAGAGTGCCGAACGGGAAGTCACGGCCCACGGCCGACGCCACCATCCCGTCGGCCACGAAGCGGACCACCGAGCCGGCCCCGCCGATGAGGATGACCCCGGCCCACAGGAGCATGGTCACGGCTGTCTCCTCATCGCAGCACCCGCACCCGGCGGACGAACGCGGTGGCCAGGTAGATCGCGGCGAAGCCGGCCACCACGCTAGCCGCCGCGTAGCCGATAGCCAGGTCCCACGCGTGCGCGTCGATCATCTTCAGGATCTCCACCTGCATGGTGGAGAACGTGGACAGGCCGCCGCACAGCCCGGTACCCAGCAGCGGCCGCCGGTAGCTGGACAGCGGCAGCCGTTCCTGCAGGCGGGTGACGAAGTAGCCCAGGAGGAACGCCGCCACGACGTTGACCGCGAACGTGGGCCACGGCCACGCCGTCGCCGGGTGCGGGAATGCCTCGGCCAGCCCGGCCCGGAGCAGGGTGCCGAGCGCACCGCCGACGAAGATGGCGGCCACCTCACGGCGGTCGATGCGGGGCATGCTCCGCCGGTCGCCCCCCGGCGGAGCCGGGGCCGGAACCACGACCAGCTCAGCGGTCCGTGATTCGGCCCGGTCCGGGCCAGCGGGCCCGCCAGGATCGGCCGTGAGGTCAGGCAACGCGGATAGCCTCCGTGCGCAGCGGTCTGAGTAGAAGCCATCAGGGAGGTGCAGGAGTTCCTGCCCGGACGGCCGCGAGGTCAGGTCTGGGCGCTGGCCTGCTCGACGGCGGCGGCGATGGCCTCGCTCTCCGCCGCGACCGCCACGCCCGCGACCAGCACGGTCGGGGTCGCTTCTACCCCGGCAGCGAGGGCGCGTGCGGTAACGAACGGCGGCCAGTCCAGGTACTGCCCCTCCGACACACAGGAGGCAAAGGCCGGCCCGAGCCCCACAGACTCGCCAATCGCGATGAGTTCGGCGTCGCTCAGCCCGGCGCTGCCCTCCGGGGGCTGGTCCACGAACAGCGCGTGCGCGTAGTCCATGAACCGGTCCCGGTCCGCGGCGCAGCCGGACGACGCCGCCGACCGGGTCGAGTACTGCGTCGTCGAGGCCTGGTCGAGGAAATTCATCGGATGGTAGACGAGGCTGATCCGGTGCTCGGTCACCAGGGCGGCCAGCGCCGGCCCGGCGGACAGCTCGAAGCGCCGGCAGAATGGGCACAGGAAGTCGATGTAGACATCCACGGTGATCGGGCCGTCTCCGACAACGACCCCGTCACCCCCGGGCGTGGCGCCGGACGGGACACGGCTCGGAACGGGCGGTGCGGTCACTGGGCTCTCCGGCATGATCGGCAGTCTGGCGTCCTGCCAGGATCACACAGTCAGGCCGGCGCCACCCTAGCCGGGTTGACGGTTCTTCAGCGCGAATGTGAACGCCCGCCAGCCGGCCCAGCGGTTTAGCGGCGTGCCGTCAGCAGCCGTCGTAGGCGGTCCAGTTCGAGGCCCCCCCGGCGTTGATGGCGTTATCGAAGATCTGGTCCTGGTATGCCGGTCCGGCCACGCCGTACTCGCTGGCGGCGCCACCGTACTTCTCCCAGGTGCTCTCGACGAACTGGTACGCCCCGCCGCCGTTACCGGGCCCCCAGGCGTAGCTGCCGCCCTCTTCAGCGGTGCGGATGCAGACCCCGAGCGGGGAATGGGCCGGATCCGAGCCGCCAGAACTGGGGGCGCTGGCCGCCGGGGTCGCGCTCGCGGTCGGCTGGGCAGCGGCCTGTTTCTCCTGGGCGGCGGCCTGCTGCTCCGCGGCCTTCTTCTTGGCCAGCCGGACCGCGGCCAGCCGGACCGCGGCCAGCCGGGCGAGGTACTTGCGGCGGATGGCCCGGGCGTTGTCGCGGACGTTGCGGGACGCGACCTGGTGGCGGACGTCGATCATCATTTCATCGCTGTTGAGACTCGACGCGGCGCTCGTCACCGAGATCTTCGCGTGGGAGCTGGTGGACGCCGCGGAGCCTGGTGACCCGCCGCCCGACAAGAACAGGAAAGCCGCAGCTACGCCTGCGAGCGTGACTGCGGCCAGTACCGGCACGCCGATCTTGACGGCGGGTTTCCGGGAAGTCTTGGGCCTGGAATGACGGGGTGCTGGGGGCATCCCACTCCTGTCCGCGAGGCTTCGCGTGCACCTGGCGAGCTGGCGTCAGCAGAGGAGCCAACGTCAGGTGGCGCAGGGAACGCCTGTTCTGGGCGAACTTACTGGGACCTGAACGTCAGCGCAGGAAAACGCCGAAATAGCGCCTTAATGGACCAGAACCGTGATATCGCTCCCGGCGCGCCGGATCAGGCGGCGGCAGGCGCTCGGGACGACCGGCCCGCGAGGCTGACGGATCGGCGCCCGGCGCCGGAGGTCTCGCCGGTCTAGAGGGGCTGATCAGCGGTTACGCCGCTCCCGCTGCCGGTCGCGGCGGATGGCGTCCTCCAGCGCGGCCAGGCTGGCCGCGATGTCCTCCTGGCGGTAGCGCCCGACCCAGGACCGCATCAGGGTGGCCAGCGGAGCCGGGAAAAAACAGGAGGTCTCGACCGAAACTCCCTCGACCTGCGTGAGCTGGTCCCGCACGGCCTCCGGGTCCGAGCCCGGCCGGAGCGTGACGAGGATCCGCACCTCCCGCTCCCCCGATTCCTCGTCGATGTCTGCGACGGGCAGTGTCGTTCGCCGGGCCAGGTCTGAATGGGAGTCCGCCCACCGGCGCGTCACCGCCCGGTTGACGATCGCGTGCGCCACATCCGCGGACATCGTCCTGGCCGGCAGCGTCTCGATGACCAGGTGGGCGGGGCGCGGGGGCCGGGGGCCCACCCCTCCGGACCCCACTACCACCGTGTGGCCGGCCGGGGCCGGCGGCGGATGCGCGGGGGGTTCGGGGACGGGAACACCGGTCACCGTGATCCGGCCGGTCTCGCGGAGCACCGCGCGGCGGCCCCGCATGAGCGCGGCGATGTCCCCGGTCACCGTGCAACCGGTCACGGAGCAGGGGGCCCCCACAAGGCTGAGCACCTCAGCCTCAGGCACACCCGGCTCCTCCAGCAGCCGCCGGAGCGCCGCCAGGACCCGGGCCGGCTCCAGCGGCGGCTGCGTGCCGCCCCGGTAGGTGGTGCCGTTGATCAGGCCCACCGGGACCGGGGCCAGCCGGTGGGCCTCGGCATCCAGCACGAGCTGGCCGGCGTAGGAGGGGCGGCACTCGGTGTACCCAGGGCCGGCCGGGGAGCTGAAGCTGCGGTCCCCGGCGTTGCCCATCACGACGACGGTGCGGACCGGGATGATCCAGGGCCGGGCCAGGTCGAGCACCACTTCGTAGGCGTACCGCGGGCCGAGCCCGATACGTTCCTCGATGCCGGCCAGGACCCTGGCCGACCGGGGGTACGCCCGCGGCCCGCCGCCGGTGGCCGCGTCGAGCGCCTCCAGCACGGCCAACTCGACCGGGGCACACCCGCTGCGGTCACTCACCGCTCAGGTCCTTGAGCCGGCGCCGCAGCGCAAGGACCGTCGCCAGCAGCAAGATTGGACGCACGGGCATCACCCTAGCGACGGGCACCGACGCCAGTCATTCCCGCAATACAGGGACGCGCCCGGTCGCGCTCCCGGAGCCTGCGGCCACCCCGCTCGAGCCCGCCCGCGAGGGCTTGACTGATTAGACCAGTCTGTCTATTATTTGTTGAACAGACCTGTCTACTCAATCGACGTGAGGACTGATCATGACTGAGCACGGCGGCACCGGGTGCAGCACAGCTGTCATCCCGGAGACGGCCGGCCGTCTCCGTGGCGACGTGGCGGTCACGACGCGCCCGGTCCGGCTGGCCGGGGCCGGCGTGGTCCGGCCGCCGGCCCCGGCCACCGCTCCCGGCGGATGGCGGCTGACCGGGCGGCCGGCGTTGTTCCTGCTGGCGTCCCTGATCGTGGCGCTGCTGGCCGCGTCCGCCGCCCCGACGCCGCTGTACGCGATCTACCAGGCGCGGTGGAACTTCACGCCGATCACCACCACGGTGGTGTTCGGGGTGTATGCGGTCGCGGTGCTCGCGTCCCTGCTGACCCTGGGCAAGCTCTCCGACCACGTCGGGCGGCGGCCGGTGCTGCTGTCCGCCCTCGCGGTACAGGCTGCCTCGCTGCTGGTGTTCGCCACCGCTGACGGGGTGCCCGCCCTGCTAGTCGCGCGGGTCGTGCAGGGCCTGGCCACGGGTGCGGCGCTAGGCGCGATCGGCGCGGGCCTGCTGGACGTGGACCGCGAGCGCGGCACCTTCGCCAACGCGGTGGCGCCAGGCATGGGCACCGGGTCCGGCGTGCTGCTGTCCGCTCTGGCCGTGCGCTACCTGTCTGCCCCCACGCACCTGATCTACCTGGCCCTGATGGGCGTGTTCGTGCTGCAGGCCGCCGGGGTCGCCCTGCTGCGCGAGACCGTGAGCCGGAAGCCGGGGGCGCTCGCCTCGCTGCGGCCGGAGATCCGGCTACCCCGCACGCTGCGCCGCCCGGTGCTGACCGCCGCCCCGGTGCTGTTCGCCGTCTGGGCGCTGGCCGGGCTGTACGGGGCGCTCGGCCCTTCGCTGGTGCACGCCCTGACCGGGTCCGCCGACGTGGTGCTGGGCGGGCTGAGCCTGTTCGTGCTCACCCTGACGGCCGTCCTGGCCATCGTCGTGCTGCGCCACGCGGGCGCCCGCACCGTCATGCTCACCGGGGTCCTCACCCTGATCACCGGGGTGGCCATCACCATGCTGGCGCTGAGCATCAAGTCCACGCCCGCGTTCTTCGCGGGCACCGCGATCAGCGGGGCCGGGTTCGGCAGCGGCTTCCAGGGCGGCATCCGGACCGTCGTGCCCCGGGCAGCCGCGCACGAGCGCGCCGGGGTGCTGTCCTTGCTCTACATCGTGTCCTACCTGGGCCTGGGCCTGCCTGCCGTGGTCGCCGGATTCCTTATCGTGCACGGCCTCGGGCTGACCGACACCGCCCTGTACTACGGCGGGGCGGTCATCCTGCTCGCCGCGCTCGCGCTGCCCGGGGTGCTGGGCGCCCGTACCCGCGCCGCCAGCGACATCGCCGCGGAAGCCGGCGCTACCGCCGGCCGCCGCGCGGCCTGACCGGCCCGGCACATGTTCCCCGCGAGCCCCGATGAGCGATAAACTAGACAGAGCTGTCTAAGGGAGATGACCGACATGGCTGTGAAGAACGCGGCCAGACCGTCTGCGCGTGACCGCCTGCTGGCTGCCGCCGACGAGCTGTTCTACGAGGAGGGCGTGCACACGGTCGGGATCGACCGTGTCATCGAGCACGCCGGCGTGGCCAAGGGCTCGCTGTACAACACGTTCGGCAGCAAAGACGAACTGATCCGTGCCTACCTGGAAGGGCGGCACGCCCGCATGGCCCAGCGCATCACCCGGGCGCTGGAGCGCTACGAGACGCCGCGCGGACGCTTGCTGGGCGTGTTCGAGGCTCAGGGCGAAATGTTCGCCGAGCCGGGGTACCACGGCTGCGCGTTCGCCCGGGCCAGCGCCGAATCCCATCCCGGCGACCTGGTCGAGCAGGCCGCCGAGGGCTACCGAGCCTGGGTCCGCGCCCTGTTCACCCGCCTCGCCGGGGAAGCCGGTGTCCCGGACGCGCCGGGGCTGGCCCGCCAGCTGCACCTGCTCTACGACGGCAGCGGGATGTCCGCCCGCATGGACCACGACCCGACGTCGGCGGCAGCGGCCGGCGCCGCCGCGGCCGCCCTGCTCGACGCGGCCCTCGCCACCACCCGCCGCGTCACGGACCGGTCGGGACAGCCCACCTAGTCAGGCAGGACGGCGAGCTGCAGGCCGTCACCGCTCTGACACCTGGCCTCCCGCCGGACGTGACGGGCCGGAGGCGAGCAGCTAACGGCCCGCGTGGTGTTCGCGGATGCGGATGACGATCGCGGCCAGCACAGACAGCAGGCCAAGGACCAGGTAGATGGCCGGGTGCTCCCATGGATCGGCCTGCGGGCTGGTGCTCCGCTCCTGCGTATGCTGTCGGCGGCTTAGGTCCGGAGTGGAGGTTCCCGCTAAAGCCTCCCAGCGGAGGCCTGCGGTTCATCTCCTGGCCGCCTGTCCACCCAAGGATATGAGCTGATCAAGGTAGTGCAGGCTGATTGCCGTCAACCGGAGAGTCCAGCGAAGTGGTACATATCTCCGCTCATTGTGACCACTCGAAAGACGCGGAACCGATCACTTACGAAACCTATATAAATACCCTGACTAGCAGCGCGGAGTACGCCGAGTTTGATATCCGCAGGACCGCCGACAATGTCCTGGTGGTTTATCACGACAGACGCGCCGGACGCGGTGGCCCGCTGGTGGCGGACCTCGAATACCAGGAACTCTGCGACCGGCTGCACCATGTAGTCCCGCGCGTGGACGAGGTGATGGCTCTCCTGGCGGGGCGCCTCATCGGGCATCTCGACCTGAAAGAGACCGGCTACGAGGAGACCCTCGTCGCGCTGGCCTCCTCGATCCTGGGTCCAGGGAATTTCGTCGTCACGACCCTGGAAGATGCCTCGGTCGCCACGATCAAGCGGGCCTTCCCGGACGTCCGGACCGCGCTGTCGCTGGGACGAAGCCTCCGCGGGGTACCGCGGCGTCGCTGGGCCGCTGTGCGGCACAGCGAATTGTTTCCCCTCGCCCGGATCCGCGCCTGCGGCGCCGACTGGGTGGCGGTCAACTACCGGCTGGCGCGGCTGGGCGTGGCCCGGATGTGCCACCGGAACGGCATCGGCATCATGGTCTGGACCGTGGACGACGGCGTGCTGATCGACCAGTTCCTGGTGGACGAGCGGATCGATGTCCTCATCACCAACCGGCCGGGCCACGCGGCCTGCCGCCGGTCCGAGCTGGGTCTGGGCGCAGCCGGTCCGCTGGGCGGGTCAGCCAGACTGGGCCGGATGCCAGTCGCCGGCGAGCATGCCCAGGATGACCAGGTCGGCGAATCGCCCGTTGACCCAGGCCGCACGGCGCAGGCTGCCTTCCGCCACGAATCCCGCCCGGGTCGCCACCGCGATCATCGCGGCGTTGTCGGCCAGCGTCTCCGCCTGGAGCCGCTGCAGCCCGAGTATGGCGAAGCCGTAACCGCACAGCACGCGGACAGCGTCCGTCCCCAGGCCGCGGCCACGGAACCGTGGCCGTAGGGAGATCCCCAGATGGGCCGAGCGGTTATGCCGGTCGATACCCCACATCAGGGCGTCCCCGGCCAGTTCGCCACTGGCCAGGTGCACCACCGAGAAGACCGCGCTGTCCTCGGCCGTGTCTTTCACCCGGTAGGGGGAGTAGGCCTCGCCGGCCGGGACCGGCCACCAGGGCCGCGAATCGGACCGGACCTTGGTCGCCACATCGTCATACAGCTCGGCGTGCAGGATCGGGACATCTCTGTCTTCCCGGGCCCGCAACCCGGCCACTTCTCCGCGCAGCATGCGATGTTCCTACCGGACGGTTCGCCAGGACAGCAAACTGGCAGGACAGCAAGCTGATTGCGCCGGGCCCCCGTGACCCGGGGGCGGGCTGGGAAGGACCAGGCACTAGTCAGCGGGTCATGAGGCACAGCTTCCGCCGTCGGGGGCCACGGTGACCTGGACCGGCTGGCTGGCCGGCGAGGCGCGCACCTCCAGGGGAATGCATCCGCGCAGGTCGGTGACAAAGCCTTCCCAGAACATGGTCAGCCCGGGCGCGTAGATCGCGGGCAGCCTGGCCACCCCTGAAGCCGGCGCTGGACAGCCGGACAGCGTCACACCCGGGGCGCCCTGGGCCAGGGTGGCACGCTGACCAGCGCTGACGCTGGCGAGGAACCGGAACCGCCCGCCGAGACCTGGGCCCCCCGTCACCACGGCCGTGTGACCGTTGCTGACCGCGATGATCATGGCGTTGACACGTACCTTCCCGGTGGTCATCCCCTGACCGGGCGACCCGGTACCGCCTGGCCGCGCGTAGATGAACCACACCGGGCCAGCGTGCACGCTGTGCGCTTTCCAGTCTGAGCCCAGGGTTCCGGAGTTATTGGACTGGCAGTCCCGGAGCACAGTGCCCGGCGCCGCGGTAGCCGCAGCGGCCGGGGGGGTGACCGCCTGGCCGGTGGCTGCGGGACCGGTGGCGGCCGGGCCGCCGCCGCCCGGGCTGGCCAGCACCCCCCGCGTGACCAGCGTCCCCGCGACCCCGAAGGCCACCACCGCGACGCAGGCCGCGGTGACCCGCCGGACGTGGCGCCGGTGGCGGCGGCGGATGCCAGCCAGCAGCCCGGCCGGGGCCGGCTCAGCGGAGGCCGCCATGGCCGCCCGGAGCCTGTCCTCGAAATCCGTCATGGCGCACCGTCACCTTCCTGGGCGCCGCTGTACCGGGCGGCTGCCTCGCTCGTGCCGTCCCGCAGCCGCACCAGCCCCCGCGCCGTCTGGCTCTTGACCGTGCCCACGCTGCAGCCGAGCATCATCGCTGTCTGGGCCTCGGAAAGGTCCTCGAAGTAGCGCAGGACCAGCACGGCCCGCTGCCGGGGCGGAAGCGCCGCGAGGCCGCGCAGCAGCAGATCCCGGTCCGCGACCACAGCCGCCGTATCCGCGGCGCCCGGATCAGCTCCGCTGACGGCCAGCGGGATCTCCGGGTGGCGCCGGAGCCGGCGCCACCGGTCGACGGACGCGTTAACGAGGATCTGGCGCACGTACCGTTCGGGGTCCGCCCGCCCGGAGATCCGCCCCCAGCGCCGGTAGGCGCGCTCGTAGGCTCCCTGCAGCAGATCCTCCGCCTCGGCCCGGTTTCCGCCGGTCAGCAACCTCGCCGTGCTGAACAGGCGGGCTGACGAGCCCGCGACGAAATCCTCGAACGAGGAGTCACCAACGCCGATGACGTCGGACGGGCCAGCCTCGCTCAAGGCCCACCACTCAGCACTTCCCACATAGCTATTGCACGACGGGACAGGGCGAAAAGTTGCCTGGTCTGCCCGGCCCGGCCCGGTCCGGCGCGGATACCCTCAGAAGTCATGAGCGTCGACGGGTCGTCGCTGGCGGCCGCGGTGTCCGGGCTCGCGCGCAGTGACCCGCACGGCCCGGGCATCACGCGCGTCCGGGACGCGGACGGCTTCCGGTACCGGGACCCGTCGGGCGCGGAGCTCACCGGCCAGCAGGCGCTGCAGCGGATCCGCGCGCTCAGGATCCCGCCGGCCTGGGAGGACGTCTGGATCTCACCGGATCCGCTGGGCCACATCCAGGTCACGGGCGCGGACAGCAAAGGCCGCCTGCAGTACCTCTACCACCCGATGTGGCGGGCGCAGCGGGACGATCAGAAGTTCGCGCACATGCTCCGGTTCGCCAGCGCGCTGCCCGCCCTGCGGGACGGGGCCATGCAGGACCTGAGGCGCCGGGGCCTGAAACGAGACCGGGTCCTCGCCGGCGTGGTCCGGCTGATCGACCTCGGCCTGTTCCGCATCGGCGGCGAGCGGTACGCCGAACTGGATCATCACTACGGCGTCACGACCCTCGAGAAGCGGCACGTGCGGGTGACCCGGAACGGCATCCTGTTCGACTACGTCGCGAAGTGGGGCAAGGAGCGGACGATCTGTGTGACGGACCGGGTTGTTCTGCCCACGGTCCGGGCCCTGGCCGAGAGCGACAACGGGCACGAGGCGCTGTTCTGCTACGAACACGACGGAGGCTGGCACCAGCTCCATTCCCGCGAGGTGGGCAACTACATCGCCAGCCGGGCCGGCGGCCACTTCACGGCCAAGGAATTCCGCACCTGGAACGCCACCGTGCTGATGGCGCTGGTCCTGGCGAACGCAGGCCCCTCGGCGACCCCGGCCAGCCGTAAGCGCGTCATCGCAGCCAGCGTCCGCCAGGTGGCGCAGGCGCTCGGGGACACCCCGGCGGTCGCCCGCAGTTCCTACATCGATCCCCGGCTGATCGCCCGGTACGAGTCGGCAGGAGAGCTGCCGGAGGTCCCTGCGCTGGCGACCGGGCTGCCGGCGTCCGCCGAGGCCGAGGCCGCCATCGCGGTGCTGCTGGCCTCCTGCGGCGGCGATGTCGAGCCGGCCGAGGCTCGCGGCATCGAGGACCCGGCCATCCAGCCCCGCGAGCTGATGGACAAAGACCGCCCCTAACGGTCGTCACGTGGCCAGCCGTCCCGACCGGCCACGGAAGTTCCGTTAGAGGAAAAGCTCCCGGTTCGGGTGGAGGAATTCCTCGATGGTGCGTGGCTCGTTGCCGGTCAGCTCGCGGACCGGACCGGACCGGACCGGCGGCCGGGTAAGAGCGGGCGCAGCCCCGGTATCCGGGACTGGCCGCGGCTCTTACCCGCCCGCCGGCCGTCGCTGGCTCAGGTGCGGAGAGCTGGCACCAGTCAGGTGTTGAGCTTGGCCAGTTCGGCAGCGACCATCGCTTCGTGTTCCTCCTCGTCCCGGCGCGCGGTGGAGGGCCGCCAGCGCCCACGCAGCAGCGGGATGCTGGCCAGGAACACGAGGATTCCCGCGACGCACACCCAGTACCAGGCCTTCCACTGGCCAGCCTCCTGGGCGGCGGCCTTCTGGACCCCGGCGGCGTGCGCCTTCAGGTAGGGGAACACCTGCGGCGGGACCTTGGACAGCGCGGTCAGCTGGGCCGCATAGGGCGCGACCGTGGCCAGCTTGGGGGCCACAGCGATGACGCCCCGGATGGCGCCGCCGTTAGCGCTGATGGTGGTCAGGATGGCGGTTCCCTTGGCGCCCCCGCCTGCGGCGGCGACGGCCTGGGCGGCCAGCTTCGGCGGGATCGCGGCCGGGTTGGGGTACGTGGCCAGCCTGGCGAACAGCGCCGGGTTGGCCTGGATCACCGCCAGCTCAGGCGCGAATTTCTGGGCGTTGGCCAGCTGCGTCTTGTACGTCGTGGCGGTGGCGATGACCTGCGGGTGAGTCTGCGCGAAAGCGATCTGGCTCTTGTACTGGGTCGCGTACGCGGACACGGTGGAGCCGTAGTTGACCAGCGGGGTGACCGAGTTGATCACCGCCGGGATGATCAGGAACGCGATGAAGATCACCACGCGGACGATCCAGCCCCAGATGGCCAGGCCGGTGGCGATGAGCGCGGGGTTGCGGGCCTCGACGGTCTCGGTGTAGCTGGCCATCCAGGGCGCGTAGGCCACGCCCAGGAAGAACGCCCCGATGGCCAGGATGATGGCAAGCGTGTAGTAGCCGGGATGATGGCCGGCCTGTTCCAGGTACACCACGGTCATCACCGCGGCCAGGACGCCGCCGAGCACCATGAACGGCTTGCGCACCCGGAGCTTGTCGGAGATCAGCCCGATCAGGACTACCGCGATCACGTTGAAGCCCCAGTTCCAGTTGCCCAGCCCGTTGGCGTCCTTGACCGAGAAGCCGAACATGGTGGTCAGGTAGATGACGCTGAACCCGACGGCCGTGTAGTAGATGAGCAGCATCACCGAGACCGCCGCGGCGGAGATGACCACGTCGGGCTTGAGCAGTTGGCGGAACGGGTGGCGCAGCGCGGCCTCGATGTCGATCCCCTTGGCCCGGGCCTCGATCAGCGCCCGGTCGCGCATCGTCACCATCAGCTGGTCGCGCAGTTGCGGAGCCAGCTCCCGGAGCGCGATCAGGGCGATCACGAACATCACCAGCCCGGCGATACCGCAGATACGGAACTCGTGCGTCCAGAACCTGGGGTCATGCACCACGGCGGGGACGGTGGCGCTGGCGACGACCGCGACGATCAGGCTGCCCAGCACCGGGCCCGTGGTCCAGAAGCCCATGGCCGTGGCCCGGCCCACCTGCGGGGAGAAGTCCCGGATCAGTGCGGGGGTGGCGACCAGGCAGACGCCCTCGATCAGGCCGAGCACGAAGAACTCGATGCCGAAGGCCCACTTGCTGGTGGCGGCAGGAATGATGAATGCGGTGAACACCCCGGTGAGCAGCAGCCCGCCGACCACCAGGTTGGCGCGGCCCCATCGATCGGCGAGTCCGGCGAACAGCGAGCCGAAGGCCCCGACCAGGTTCCCGAAGGCCAGGATCACCACGTAGAAGGTGAAGCTCATGTGCAGGTTAGTCAGCATCAGGGTGGCCACCGAGCCGCCGACGTAGAGCTCGTAGTACAGCGTGACCGTGGCCAGGACCGTGATGGCCAGGTAGAGAACGCGCGGTCCCGTGCTGGGGTAGGTATCGAGCTGGCGGCGCCACAGCCAATCCGCTCGTCCACGGCGGCGGCCAGGTGCCAAATCGGTAGCAGTGGCACTCATACAGTCCTCACAATCGTCGTCGACCCTGGGTCCTGAGGCCGGCCAACTCGGTCCGGCGGTGCTGCGCTCTTGATGCGGGCCTCCGTGACCGACGTAGCCGGTGGCAGGCTCGGTGGCGTGCTCGGTGGCGCGCGGATGCCCTGGTAGGTGGGCCAGATGATGGTGTCGTTGCCCCGCTCGGCCACCGCGTAGAGGTACGCGGTCCCGGTCGTCCCGTCGCTGGCCATGGCCCTGACGAGGATCGCGGCCTGGGTGCCGACGGGGGCGCTAGGGAGGTGGGCGGTGATCATGTCGACGGCACGTCCGGCTTTGTCCGTGCGCCCGCAGGGGCAATGCAGGGTCCGCGGCCCCTCCGCGCGGAGGATGCCGTAGTCGTAGACGACCGTGCCAGGCGGCCCGGGCGTGATGCGGACGTCCACGATCGTGCCGGAAGGCACAACGAGACGGGGGTCGGTCATGCGTGCGTCCGTGGCGCTAACTGCAGGCCATTACGCGCGCTCATGGCGGCCTTCCCTGCTCGGCGCGACCCTCCTGGTCGCCCAGGCGGTCACATAAGTACGGCGACGTACTTTAATACGCTGCTAGCTTAGAAGTGTGTCCGCGATGAGACAAGAGGGCGCACTCGCTCGCACACACGAGGGTGAGCCCGGGCTGCCTCGCGGGCGGAACGGGCTGCCCATCGAGAAGGTCCAGGCCGCCCAGCGCGAGCGCCTGCTGCGGGCGGTCATCGCGGCCGTGGCTAAGACGGGGTTCGCCGACGTCACCGTGGCCGAGATCGTCCGCGGCGCCCGGGTTTCGAAGGCCGCGTTCTACGTCCACTTCGCCGACAAGGAGGACTGCTTCCTGGCCGCTACCCGCGAGGGGGGGCTCCTGATGATCGACGAGGTGGCCGGCGCGGCCCGGCGGCTGCCTGCCGGGGCCAGCGCCGAGCGGGCCCTGCGGGTGAGTATCGCGGCCTTCCTGGGCTTCCTGGCCAGGGAACCTGCCTTCGCCCGGGCTTTCTACGTGGACATGCCGGCCGCCGGACCCCGGGCTGTCCGGCGGATCGAGTCCGCACTGCACAACTTCGCGCGGCTGAACCGGATCTGGCACGAGCGCGCCCGCCGCGATCACCCCGCCTGGCCAGCCGTTCCCTACCAGGCCTACTACGCGCTGGCCGCCGCTACGGCGGAGCTCGTCCGCACGCAGGTCAGCCGCGGAAACTTCCACGCCATGCCGGACCTGGAAGACACGCTGGTCGCCTTCCACCTCGCCGTCCTGGCCGCCCGGCCGATGGATGCGCCGCGATCGTCCGGCGCCTGATCAGCGAGTCCGGGCGGCGGCCGGGGATCTTTACTAGCCGCACGGTGCCTGGCCGGCGGGGAACGGGGTCGCCGTCCCCCGGGTGAACGTTCCGCGCAGGCCCGGCGGAGGGCTGACCGGCGAGGGGCTGAGCGCAAGCCAGTAGGCGTCCGCGGCCGTCACGGCCCACGCGTGGCCGGACAGCTCCGCCGTGCCGGCCGCATCAGTGACGCCGCTCGCCCATGCGTGGTCGGGCAGCGGGTTCGCGGCTGAGCAGTCGTTGCCGGTCAGGTCGTACACCGTGTCTGGCCGGCCCCCCGTGATGGTGGCGGACACCGAGAATTGAGCCTGCCGGCCGCCAGGCTGGACCGCGGCCGTGATGAGGACCGTCCCCGCGATGCTGCCGTCACGCGGCATCCGGAACGTGACGGTGGTCAGCCGTGGCACCGGCACGAGCTGGCGGCCGGCCGGTGGCCGGCCGTGCGCAAGCCGGCTGGCCTCCGTCCGGTAGTGCAGCGCAACGGCCACCGAGACGGCGAGGGCCACGGTCTCCACGATGAGGACCAGGCGGCCCAGTAGACCCGGCCGGAGCGGCTGGAGAAGGTGTGCCGACGGCTCCCGTCCCGCCGCAATGACATCATCATCGGCGTCATGCGGGAGGTCAGGCACGACTCATCATGACAGGCGGCCGCGGCCAGCTGCAGCTCCGGCGGCCGGCCGGTGTGCCCCGGAACTCGCACGACGTCCCGCCGCGCACCGTTGCCGGGCTGCAGCTGACCGGCAGGGCGGAATACGCCAGAGTGGGAGCGTGGAGACCGCGACGCAGAGGCTGCACCGGCTGACGTCTTACGAACCGGGCCACGACTGGGATGCTCCCGTGGACGACCCCGCCGTGGTGCAGGATCTTCAGGTCAACGACCTGGCCCGGCTCCCATGGTTCTTCAAGCGATACCCGCCGGGGCGATCCCGCCTTCCGCTGCCTCGGCAGCTGCCCAGGACGGCCGCGCCGGCGGTGGATGTTCTGGCCGGCACGGCGGAAGCGCCGCCCGGCCCGCTGGACCTGCCGCACCTGTCCCGGTTGCTGTACTGGTCCGCCGGGGTGGTGCGCACGATGGACCGGCCCTATGGCACGCACCCGTTTCGCGCCGCCGGGTCAGCAGGCGGCCGATTCCCGCTGGAGCTGTACGCCGCGGTGCCAGAGGGCAGCACCGTGCCGGAGGATGCCGTGCTGCCGGAGGATGCCGTGCCGGAGGATGCCGTGCTGCCGGTAGGCGCGGCGCTGCCTCCGGGTGTGCATTGGTACGACCCGCTCGAGCATGCGCTCGTGCGCGTCGGCCCCGCGCCCCGCGGTGACGCGCCCGCGATAGTCGTCACCGGTGTGCCGTGGCGCACCGGCTGGCGCTACCGCGAACGCGGCTACCGGCATGTGTACTGGGACGCAGGCACGATGCTCGCCCAGTTGCTGGCCCTCGCCGACTCCGCTGGCCTGAGCGCGGCGCTGTACACCCGGTTCCCCGACGCGGCGGTGGCCGCGCTCGTGGGCGCTGACCGGGTGCACGAGATCCCGGTGGCCGTGGTCGGCCTCGGAGGCGGTTCCCCCGCTCTGCACGGGACAGGCCCGGCAGTGGCGGGCGGCGTCGATGCCGTACCGGTGGAGTTCCCCCTGGTCACCGCCGCACAACGAGCGGGGGAAGACGACCAGCTGGGCAGGCCGTGGGAGCGGGGCGCGCCGGGGCGCGTCCCGGTCCGCGCGCCGGAGCCGCTGGAGAGCGTTATCGCCGTACGCGGGTCGCAGCGGCGGATGGACGGCACACGCGGCCTGACACTCGACGTGCTGCGCACCGCTATGGGCGTCGCTCTTCGCGGCGTCGGCCTGCCGCACTGGGTCGTGGCGCACGACGTGGCGGGCCTCCCCGGCGGGGTGTACCGCTGGCCTGACCTGGCCACCCCGGTACGTGCGGGCGCGCTCCGCGGCGAGCTGCACCGGATTTGCCTGGATCAGGCCCTGGCCCGGGACGCCGCGTTTGTCACCGTTGCGGCGGCCAGCGTGAGCGCACTCAGTGACCGGGAGTACCGCGAGGCGCACCTGGCCGCCGGCCTGGCCGAAGGCCGGCTGCACCTGGCCGCCTACGCGCTCGGCGCGAGCGCCTCGGGGATGACCTTCCTGGACAGCGAAGTGCCGTCGCTGCTCGGCGAACCCGTCGACGCCCTGCTGTTTACCTGCGTGGGCGTCCCGGAGTACCAGGCCGCGGCCGCCGGCCCGCCCGGCGCCCCGAACCGGGTGCACCCGGTCAGACCACGGTGATTCAGACCACCGTGATTCAGGCCCGCGACGGCTCGTCAGGCGGGGGTCAGCGGTAGTATCCCGCACCCTCCCGGTCAGGGGCGCCGGACACGCTGCCGGCGAATGGGTCGGTCATCTGGCTCGTCGCGTCCCGTACCGCAGCGCCCAGGCCGCGGGGACAGTGGCGGTTGTACAAGGGCCCCGTGCCGTCCGTCAGGAGGGCACTGGCCATAGCGGCGCCGCGGGCGCTGATCGGGAGCGGGCCGGCCAGGACGGCGACCATGTCCCGCACGTCGTCTTCGGCGGCGGTGACCCGGTCACGGCAGAGCGGGGCCCGGGTCGTCCGCGGTTCAGCCGGGCGGCCGGCCTGATCCAGGACGTGCGCCCAGCACTGGGCAAGTTCCCGGCGTCCGGCCCGAGAGGAGATCTGCTGGGCGCGGAAGGCCCGGACCCGGCTGGCGCCTTCCGGGTATCCCGTCGCCAGCTGGTGATCCAGGAATGGTGCACTGACCCGGGCCAGCCAGCGATCCCACGGGCGGTTGCCGGAGGAAGCGGCTTGAGGCATTCGGTATGTGCTCATGTACTCATCCTGGGCCTCGACACCTGCGTGAATAAGTGGCATCTTTGTCATGGTGCGCAACTATCCTGCCAGTCTTCGCGATCCCGCACGCGACGAGGGCATCCCGTCCGGCCGGGCCATGGGGAGTGACGCTCGCACGGTAGCCATCGTCGCCTGCGACGGCGTTACCGCGTTCGAGCTGGGGGTCGCCTGCGACGTCTTCGGTGACGAGTGGGCCGTCACGCTCGGGGTGCCCTGGTACCGCGCGTTCGTATGCGGCATCGCCCCCGGGCCGGTCACCACCGACGGCGGATTCCAGATCCTGCCCGCTCACGGGCTGGAGAAGATCCGCCGGGCGGGCACCGTGATCGTGCTCCCGACCATGTCCCCTGGGCCGTTCCCCGCCGAGATGCTCGACGCCTTGCGGCGGGCCCATGCCCGGGGCAGCCGCATCGTCTCACTGTGCACTGGTGCCTTCGCCCTGGCCGCCGCCGGCCTGCTCGACGGCCGCCGCGCCACCACGCACTGGGCAGAATGCGACACACTCGCACGCCGGCATCCCCGGGTGAGCGTCGACCCCGGAGTGCTGTTCGTGGACGAGGGGGACATCCTGACCTCAGCCGGGAGCGCCGCCAGCATCGACCTCTGCTTGCACCTGGTCCGCCAGGATTACGGCAGCGAGATCGCCACCCAGCTCGCCCGCCAGCTCGTGGTCCCGCCCCAGCGCGACGGGGGCCAGGCCCAGTACATCGACGCGCCGATGCCCAGGCTCGACAATTCCAGCCTGTTCGCCGACACCGTCGACTGGCTCCAGGAACATCTGGCTGAAGCGATTACCGTCGATGACCTGGCGGCCCGTTCCGCCATGAGCCCCCGGACGTTTGCCCGGCGGTTCACCAGCAGCACCGGCACGACGCCGTACCAGTGGCTGATCCTCCGGCGCATCCAGCTCGCCCAGCGACTCCTCGAGACCAGTGACCTGAAGATCGATTCAGTCGCGGAGAAAAGCGGCTTCTCCACGGCCGCCAACCTGCGCAAGCACTTCAGCCGGGCCGTGCACACCAGCCCGCAGGCGTACCGGCGCACCTTCGCCGGCCGGCGGCCAGCTAAGGCGACGAGCTAAGCCGTACCATTGCCCGTCGGCTGATCCCTCGATCGTGGGGTGCCTGAGCTTGCGGAGCACGGCGACATCCTGCACCTCGATGAGATCCTGGGCATCCAGATGCCTGAGCCTGAAGACCGCTTCATCGAGCCCTTCGGTGCCGCGGGCGGGGACTCGGTGGCAGCACCACAGGAGCAAGGCCGTCAGCACGCGCCCGCTCCGGAAATGCCCGCCAGTGGCCGGCCACCTCGTCAAGAAACCGGGCAGGCGTATAGCTGACCGAAAGACGATCACGCAGTGCGGGGACAGCCGCCCGGACTGCCGCGTAAGACTGGTTCTGATGTTCTGCAGATGAGCAGGGAACGCGTTTTTGGTGCAATTGCGGCGGGAGTTTCTCTGGTGACAGGCCGGCCCTAGTTTTCGTGGGCCGCGAGCGGCCTGAACTACCTGCAGGACAGGTGCGGCTTCGGGGCCCATCAGGTACAGCGCGGCGGACTCTCCCGGCCTCAGTCGATCTCCTCCCGCAGTTCGTCACCGCGCAGGGTAATGTGCTGGCAATAATTTGGCAAAGCGACCGGAACGGGCGGGTGACCATTCCGCCCGTGGGCGGAACTCCCCTGTCACACCCGGAGCCTCAGCTTGATAGCCGTCATGCCTGCCTGAGCAAAACGGGTCAAATTGGCGTATGCGCCCCATGCACCACTCTGGTGTCCGTGAACCGAATTATAATCTTTTACGTATCACCTTGTAGACCATTCCCAATCACCGGGCGTCTACCTAATATATGGGTTTTGGCTAGATGAGGTTCATGAACCTCAGGGGCGGGGCGGCCAGGCCATGCGCCTGCCATGGGGAGAGCGCAAGGAGGGGGCCTGCGTGAAGGGCGGGACAAAACTGGCTGCCGGGGCCATCAAACCAATTACTGAAAGTCAGGAATACCCTACCGAGAGTAGGACTAGAGACGATGGGGCCGGTATTCGCCTGCTGCGTGAGCTGGCTCATGACCTGATCCTGCCGGCTGCGTCCATCAAGTTGCTGGCCGCCGCGGCGTGCACCGAATCCGATCCCGACGCCGCCGTCAGGGACCGGTTGCGGCTCATCGCCAATGAGGCCGCGACGATCGCTGACATATGCGGTCAGGTCCTTGACCGGCCCCGCCGGCCACGTCCCGTGCAGCTCGATGCCCTGGCCGCCGAGGCCGTGGCCCGAGCCCAGCTGCGATACCGCGGAGTGATCGAGGGTGACATCAGCCCGGTCACCGTGCTAGTGCATCCAGCGGTCGTCGTGAGGATCCTGAACAACCTGCTGAGCAACGCGTGCCATGCGGCGGGTCCGCACGGCACGGTCCAGGTGCGGGTCGCGCCTGACTCGGCCCGGGCCCGGCTCAGCGTCGAGGATTCCGGGGCAGGCCTGGTCGAGGCTAAGTCCGGCCGGATGGCTCTTGGCCTCGAGATCATCGGGGGCCTGGTACTCAGCCACGGCGGGACTGTGCAGATGGAGGTGAGTGATCTCGGCGGGCTCCGCGTGAACGTGAGTTTCTCGTGTCCACTGCGGGCTGAGCCCGGGGCTGAGCCGCCAGCCGGGGTCACCCGTGGGCGGGCGGGCCGGGCTGGTTCGGGACGTGGTTCGGGACGCGAGGACAGGAGCGTTCCGGGATGAGGATCGTCATCGCGGATGAGCATCCTGTCTTTGCCGAGGCAGTCACGTCGCTGCTCAAGATGGCGGGCCACACGATCGTGGCGTGCGCGACCGATCTGGACGCCGCGGCGAAGATCGTCGAGCGGGAACAGGTCGACGCCTGCATAGTGGCCCTCGGCCTGCCGGGTGCCGGGCAGATCAATAACCTGAAGCAGGTCGTGGACAGCGCGCCCGGGACGGCGTTTGTCGTGCTGGCCGACTCGGCCGACCCAGAAGGCCTGGCCAGTGCCACATCCGCGGGTGTGCGGGGCGTGGCACTCATGAGCGACGACTTCGTCGAGATACTGCGCGTGCTGACTGCGGCCGCCTCAGGCCGGCCATCGAACCGTGGCGCGGGTGCCGTGCTATCGATGTCCGCCCAGAGCTGGCTGAGTGCTCGTAGCCGGCCTGGCCAGGGACACGAGCGGGCGCAGTTCCTGACCCAGCGCGAGCGCGAAGCACTCGCCCGCCTGGTCCGCGGCGAGAGCACCATCAGCATCGCCCGGTCGATGGGCGTGCGGGTATCCACGGCCCGTTCACACGTCGACGCCGTCCTGACCAAGCTGAATGCTCATTCACGATCGCAAGCCGTCGCCCGCGCGGTACGCGAAGGCCTCGTCGAGGTCGACTGGCCCGCGAACTTCGGGGAGTGGGACAGCGGCGGATCGTGCGCTGTAGGTGACTGATGACCATCAGTGTGCTCATCGTCGATGACCACCGCGTCTTCGGGCAGGGACTGGCGGCCGTGCTGGACGCGGAGCCGGAATTCGAGTCCACGGCCATCAGCCAGCCAGATCAGTTGACCAGCGCGGTCACCATCGGGCAGCCGGACGTGGTGATCATGGATGTGCGGCTCGGGGATGTCAGCGGGATCGACCTCACCAGGCAGCTGATGACGCTGCCCGCGCCACCGGCGGTTGTGATCCTCACCGCTTACTCGGAGCTCTCCACCGTGATCAGTGCCATCCAGGCGGGCGCAGTGGGATTCGTCGCCAAGGACGCGTCAGTCGAGCAACTCCTCACGGCCGTGCGGGCCGTCCTGGCCAGCGGCTGCTGGCTGCCGGCCGAGATGCTCACCAAGTTGCTCGAGGCCTATCCGGAGGCGGCAGAGGCGCCCGAGCAGAAGCTCATCCAGCTGCTGACCGCCCGGGAGCGGGAAGTACTCGTCTTAATGGTCAGCGGACTGGACCGGAACGGCGTCGCGAAGAGGCTCTGCCAGTCGCCGCACACGGCCAGGACGCACATTCGCAACGTCATAGTCAAGCTCAACTGCCACAGCGCGCTGGAAGCAGTGGCGGTGGCGCTCAGGGCTGGGCTGCGTCCTGAGTAATGGCTGTCATGGGCGCAGGCCTGGCCAGATGACAGACGAGCGCGAATGTGCGCAGCAGAATGGCCAGGTCAGACCCTGCGCTCCGGCGGCGCAGGTAGTCCAGGTCGATCGCCAGCTTCGGATGCAATTGGACGCTGATGTAATGGGTCTCAGGGTCCAGGATGACGTCTTCCCCAGCCCTCAGTTCGGTGAAGAGGATCTGGCCGGCACCAGTCAGGCCGGGCCGGACGCTCAGGATCCCGAGTTCCTCGGCCCGGTAGCACGACAGGAAGCGCGGCACCTCCGGGCGCGGTCCGATGAGAGTCATGTCGCCCCGGACGACGTTGAGGAACTGAGGCAGTTCATCCAGCTTGGACGCCCGGATCAGGGCCCCGACCCGGGTGACTCGCGGATCAGCCCGATCGGTCACCAGCGGCCCGCTGCGGTCAGCGTCGCAGATCATCGAGCGGAACTTGAGAATCGTGAACAGCTGGCCCGACTTACCGACCCTGACCTGCCTATACAGGACAGGGCCGCGACTGCTGAGCCGGACGGCCATGCCCACAGCAAGCAGCAGCGGTGAAACGGCAACCAGCGCGATGCACCCGATGACGACGTCCACCATCCGCCGCAGGACAGTGTCTGACCGCAGCACCTCCCGCGGCTCACCGTCTCCCGTCCCGCGGCCAGGCCTTCGCATCGTGCGCCGCTCGCTGGCGGTGGCGGACCGGCTGGCCAGGTAGACCAGCGTGGTGGTGCTAGCCAGGTAGGTGATAGCCGAGGTGACGGCACCCCCCATTGCCCCGTACCGGGGGATGAGCATGACGTCGAGCGTGACCGTGATGGCCGCACCCACGCCCATCCCAGCCGAGTTGAGGCCCGGCCGGCCGGTGCCAAGCAGGTACGCGGACGCGACTGCGGCGGCGCCTTCAATGGAGAGCCCGATGATGATGACCTCGGCGGGCAGGACAGCGCCCTGGAATGCCCGTCCGTAGAGGATAGGCAGCGCGACGTAGCAGAACACGGCCACGAAGGGGGTCATGACTAGGGTGAGTGCCGTGGCACGCGGAAGCAGCTTGCGGGCTTCGGCGGTGGCCTTTTCCGGCTCGAGGCGCGCGAACCGCGGGTAGAGGACGTAGTTGATCGCGGTCGGGACGAGCCGCATCAGCTCCGCGAATTTCGACGCGACCGCGTAGATCCCCAGGACCGCGGGTCCGGCCAGGGCGCCGAGCAGGATGAAGTCGAACCGCAGGTTCATCAGCCACAGCATGTTCCCGAGCTGGCCCCGGGCGCCGAAGGCCGCGATGCGCCCGGTCAACCTGACCGAGGGGCGCCCCCAGTCAGCGAAGAACTGGCGCCGGGCCAGGCGGGCCAGCCCGGTGAGCGCGGCCAGTGCCCCCGAGATCATCAGGGCGAGGATGACCGTGGTGATGCCGTGGCCGATCTCCAGGAAGTGCAGCGGCGGATAGACGAAGACGAACCACAGCTCCTCGGCCACGATGACGAGGCTGGCGCCAGGGATGTCACCGCTGCCCTGGCAGCATCCCTTGGCCGTGATCGTGACCAGCTGGGTGATGACCAGGACGCCCAGGATCGCTACCAGCCGGAGCGGCAGCAGCTTGAAGAACAGCACATGGAACGGCTCCGCACACACCAGCCAGGCGGCCGCGCCCAGGGTCGCGCCGGCCACCGTCATCAGCGCCAGCGTGGGCCGCAGGCTCCGGTCCGTGGTGTGCTTCCCGGCCAGGAAGAACGCGGAAGCGGTCGGCAGCCCCGCGGACAGGATGACAGCGAACAGCCAGGGCAGGACGCGGATCAGGGCGTACTCGCCGACCACCTTCGGGCCGCCCACCCGGGCCACCATCAGACTGGCCAGCGACACCGCGGCCAGCGCCGCGCCCTGCGCGCCCAGGTTGGTCACGGCGCCCCGGGTCAGCAGGCCCGGGGCGCGCCGCGCCCGGAGAGTGCCGCTGCTGCCGGGGGTGCTTGCCTTGGGGGTGATCGTCACTTGACCCGCCTCGCATCCCGGCCCAGAACCGCCACGATCCCGAGCAGCGCCCAGAGGAAGCGGAAGTGCAGGATTTCCTCGTAGAAGGAGTTGACCCCCAGCGCGAGCAGCCCTGCGGCCAGGGCGGCCGGAACGGGTACGGCCGCGGCGAAGCGGGCGGACAACGGCCGCCGGATGATCGGGCCGGCCCGGGAGGCGGCCGAGCCGATCAGCAGCAGCAGGCCGAACAGGCCCAGCACGCCATCCTCGACGATCGCGGCCAGGTAGTCGTCGTGAGCCTCGTTCGCGTAGGGGAACAGCCACCTGGCAAGCAGCGGCTTGGTACTCGCTGGCCCCAGGCCGAGGACGCCGTCACTCATCTCATAGAGCTGTTTGGTCTCGGTGATCAGCAATCCCCGCTCGGCGCTGCTCTGAGCGCTGCGGCCGATGGAGTTGACCAGCAGCGGCTGGTTGCTGGCGGCGGCCCACTGCCGGATCGAGTTCAGCGGAACGGCCGTGAAGAAGCCGCCGACAGCCAGCACGATGACCAGGGCCAGGCCGACCGCACCCGCCCACCCCCGCTTCCGGTAGGCCCTGACCAGCAGCAGGAAGAAAATGCCCACCCCGAGGGCCAGGGCCCCGCCGTTGGACTCGGTCAGGGCCAGCGCCCACACCAGCAGGAGGTAAGCGATGATCCGCATCCACCGCTTCGACGGGGTCCGGGCGGCACAGACCACGAAGATCGTGGTGTCCCAGTACGTGGACGCGTAGTTCGGGTCGCCGAAGGTAAATAGCACCCGGTTGCCGTCGACCGCCTGCAACCCCTCCAGCGCCGTGATGTGCCCCAGCCACGCGCAGATGACCACGGCAGCCCAGAACATCCCGGACCAGCTCCAGGCGGCCAGGGCCCAGCGCATCGCCCGGGGCGAGCTGAGCACGTTAACGACCGTGGTGCACCAGGCGAACAGCAGCAGATCATCCGCCAGGGCCAGGATCGACGTCCCGGGCAGCAACCCGGCCAGGCCGGACGCCGCTCCCGCGATCACGATCAGGGCCACCGGAATGAAGTACGGCGCGCGGAGCTTCTGGTGGCCGCTGGTCGCCCAGATCGCCGCGGTGAGGATCGACGCGACCGTGAGAACGTCGACCGGCGAGCTGTTCCCGGGTCCGGCCGGGCGCAGAATGGGCTGGAGGATGAACGCAGCGGTGAGCGTCAGCATGGCGGTGCGCTGCGTGGTTCCGTGCCGCGGGGCTGGTCCTCCGACGGGCTCCAGCATCGGGCCGCGGTGGGGGCGCTCCAGCGTGATCGTCATCGCTTGCCTCCCGGCTGCAGCCGGCGCAGAAGGTGCAGGTGGTCCCGGGCGAAGCGAGGATGGTCGGCCTCGGCGGCAATACAGGCGATCTCGGTCAGCAGGACATCGCGCCAGCTGGCTGCGGGCAGGCCGAACCGCCGCAAGCCGCGGGAAAGGAAGGACTGGACCAGCCGCGGGTACCAGCTCGTGCCGTCGGCCGCGTACTGCACGCCCGCGCCCCACTGGCCTGCCCGCAGCCCTCGGTGGCCGGCCACGGGGCGTCCCCGGCGGGTATGCCGGTCGAGGTAAAGCGAGTAAGCAATCGCGAAGCGGGCCAGGTCCCGGGTGGGTGGCCCATCCAGGCGAGCGCATTCCCAGTCGATGACGCCGCAGACCCGCCCGCCAGCCAGCAGCAGGTTCCCGGGCCAGAAGTCCCCGTGCATGACGACCTGCGGTGCGCTCAGGCCGGCCAGGCGATCGCGGAGGTCAGCCAGCTGCCGGAGATCCCCGGTGATGCCCGGGTCGTGGCCGAACCGGCGGTTGATGACCGCGGCAGCCTCATCGACCGTGCTGGCGAGCGCGCATTCCGGGCCCTGTGTGTGGTCCTGCAATTCGGCTAGCCACTGGCCGGCCGCATCCAGGTCCGCCCGCACCGAGGCCGGATGGGCCGTGTGGCGCCAGCTGTGGTAGGCGGCGAGCATCATCCGCCCCGGTAGCGCCGTGGTGACCAGCACTGGCCGGTCGTTGTGCTCGGCAATGGCCACGATCCGGGGCACTGTGCCCTCGATCGGGCCGATATCCCGGTGGCTGAGGTCCGCCAGCCGGGCCGCCTCGCCCAGTACGCTCCGTTCGGCCGCGTCGGTCGTGGGCACCTTCGCCACGTACCGGGGCACATGCTGACCCGGCCCGAAGAGCAGGATCGTGACCTTGGCGTTCGGGTCCTTGGACAGGGCCAGGCAGACGACCCGGCCGCCCGTGTCGTCGATCATTCCGGCCAGGGTCGGCCGGGTTGTGACCGTCCCGGTCATCGGTGCCCTACCAGCACCACGCCGCCCGCGCGCAGGACGGCCACCAGCATCCACACCGGCCGCAGCCGGAGCAGGCGCAGCCCCGCCGTCAGCACCATGCTGGGCACCGGCCCAGCTCCCGGCGGGACGGAGAGCACGCATTCGGCGACGTAACGGAGCGCCGCGGGATCGCCACTGCAGACCAGCACCGGGTGCCGCCGCGAGGGAATCGCGATGTAGGCCGTGACGGTGGCCCCGCCTAGCTCCCGGGCCTGCCTGAGCGCCCAGGGCGACGCTGCGGCGGCCAGTCTGGCCTCCTTGGGGAGGCCGGCCAGCGCGCGGCGGAGCCGCCGGGCGGCAGCCCGCCGGGGCCGCCCGTGATTCCCGGGCAGCCATGCCGCGCCGGCGGGCAGGAACGCCGCCCACGCAGCGGAGTCTCCGGCTGGATCCCTGTCCCTCATGGTGTGCACCTCAGGTCAGAACGGCGAAGGGCCTCATCCGGGCGACCGGGCGCACCAGGCCATGGCCAGTCAGGATGCCCAGGGCTTCGTTGACGCCGTTGTCGTCCAGGTGGGGCACATCCGCGGGCGCGGCGCCCTGGTAGCTGTACTTGGCCGTCGTCCGGCCGAGCGGGTCAGCTGCTGACCGGCCAGACCGCTCGAACGCGGAGATGATGCTGCCGGAGCCATGGCACGCCGTGTAGAGGCTGCGGCGCGCGTCGGCCCCTGGCACGCACAGGTACGACGAGGTGCGGTTGGTCCCGGGGAGCAGTAGCGGCTGGCCGGTCCGGGCGAACGCGGGATGGCCCGCCATCATTTCCGCGGGGTAAGCACGGCAGGCATTGTGCCGGTGCACAAAGGCGGGCGCGCCGCCGACCGTTTCCTCGTAGACCGAGTTGTGCGGTGAATCCACCAGCAGCCGGGCCGTCGCGCCGAACGCTGACCGCGCGATGGCCCGGAGCGCGGCGTAGGTGGCCATCCGGTAGGCGAAGCCGTAGTTCATGGACAGCCGGGTGGCGAGCAGCGCCCGGCGCCCGTCGTGGTCGGTCACCGGGATGGAGGGGCAGCCCTCCTTGAAGTACCTTTCGAGGCGGCTCGAGAGCTGCGCCCGCGATCGCGCGGTCAGGATGTGACTCAGCGGCCGCTGCACCGCCATCTCGGCCCGCAGCATCCGGGAGGCACTCTTGCGCCGGGCGTAGAGGGCTCCCAGCTGGCCGGTGAGCACGCCGCCGCCGTTATGGAACTGGAGGGTCACCTGGCCGGCGCGGAGGCCCAGCTGGTCGGCCGCGTCAGCATCCAGGATCTCCTCTACCTCCTGGAGCTCCAGGAAATGCGTGCTCGGCCCGATAGTCCCGAAACGCAGGCGGCTCATCTGGGTGACCACCCACGGCAGTTCCTTCCCGGCCTGCCGCGGTCCGCCGAAGGCCTCGATGTCCAGCCGGCCCCGCTCCTCGACGCGGTCGAGTTCCGCATCTCCGAGGCCGTACCGCTCGGCGGCGAACCCGGCACCCTCAGTCGCCGCACGCAGCACTTCCGCGCGGGTCAGGTCCCGGTTCCAGGTCGGCGGGCAGGGGAACCGCTCGGCCACCTGCCGGTAGAAGTCAGTCACCGCAGCCCGGGAGGGGCGGTCCACGTCGAGGGTGACCAGGGCCATCCCGCAGTTCAGCGCGGCGTCGGTGAGAGTCGGCCGGATGGCGCCCAGGGTCGCGACCGCGATGCTGGAGGGCATCTCCGACTTGGCCTTATGGCAGAAGTCCGGCAGCACCACCGGCGGCGCAGCCAGGTCCGAGCCCTCGGTTCCCTCGCCCAGGCGCTCGATCAGGCCCTCATCGGCGGGCGCGGCCGCGCTGTCGAAGACCGTGAACTGGCCGCCGCCGAGATCACGCTGGGCGCGCCCGGTGAGGATCTGCATGTCCATCTCGTTCCTTTCCAGAGGGATGCCTCGGGTCACCGGGCCGCCGCGGCGGCGAGCGCCTCGCAGACCCGTTCGATATCGGGATCGGTCAGGCCCGGATGCAGCGGCAGGGAGAGCAGCTGCGGGAACAGGGCGTCAGCAGCCGCCAGGCCAGCGCACCCGTCCGGGCCCAGCAGGTCGCGGAAATAGGGCTGATGGTGCACCGGGATGAAGTGGACAGAGGTGCCCACACCCGCGCCGGAGAGCGCCTCCACCACTGCGTCCCGCGGCGTCCCGAACTCATCGCGGACGCGGACGATGTAGAGATGCCAGGCGTGCCGGTCCCGGGCCGGCCGCGGTGGCAGCCCGATACCCGGCACGGAGGCCAGGAGCGCGTCGTAGCGGGCGGCGATCGCAGCGCGGCGGTCCTGCCAGTGGCTGAGCGAGCGCAGCTGAGCCCGGCCGATGGCCGCCTGGATGTCGGTGAAGTTGGCTTTGAGGCCGCTGCTCTCGACGGTGTACCGCCAGCTCCCCGACTTGTGATACCTGCGCCAGGCGTCGCCACTCATCCCGTGCAGCCGCATCCGCCGCATCCGTTCCGCCAGTGCGCTGTCGCTCGTGGTGATTGCGCCGCCTTCCCCGATAGGGAGGTTCTTGGTCGCGTAGAAGCTGAAGCACGCCGCGTTGGTGTCACTGCCGACCGGGCGCCCCCGGAGCGTGGCCCCCAGCCCGTGCGCCGCATCTTCGACGATGTTCTCCGGGGGGATGCCTGCCGCGGCGGCCAGCTCGGCGCTGTCCAGCGGATAGCCGGCCATGTGCTGGACCACCATGGCGGACGCGCCGCGCCTGGCCGCGGCGGCGACACCCTCTGGCGAGACCGCCAGGGTGTGCTCGTCCGCGTCCACCAGCACTGGCCGCAGACCGGCATGGACAATGGCCTGGACGGCACCGCAGAAGGTGAGGGTGGGGGTCAGGACCCCCGAGCCGGGCGGGAGGCCGAGCGCGGTCAGTGCCATCTGGATCGCGGCGGTGCAGGAACTGACCGCCACCGCATGCCGTGCGCCCACCCAGGCCGCGAATTCTTCCTCGAACGCGACCGATTCGGCACCCATCGTCACCCAGCCGCTGGCCAGGATCCGCTGCGCCGCCTGCTGCGCGTCGGCCGTGATCACGGTGCGGCAGAAAGGAATCTCCCGGCCCGTCGTGCCCGCGGTCTCGCGGCTGCTCACGGTCATGGACCGACCACCTCCAGGGGGGCGGGCCGCGCCGGGCCAGGTGCGGAGCGCGAGGCCCGGTACGTCTCATCGAGGACCACGCCGAGCGCGGCCGGGGCCAGTTCGGCACCGAGGCGCGCCCGGCCGGCCGCGCCGAGGCGGCGGGCGCAGTCCGGGTGATCGAGCAGGTGCCGGAGCGCCCGGCTCAGCAACTCGGGGCGGCCTGCCGGGACGAGGAGGCCGGTCTCGCCCGCAATGACGATGTTGGGCACGGCGTTGACGGCCGTGGCCACGACCGGGAGCGCGGCGGCCATCGCCTCGACGATCGCGCACGGCAGTCCCTCGTACCGGCTGGCCATCGCGAAGATGTCCAGGCCGGGAAGCAGGGAGCTGACGTCCGTGCGCTGTCCCAGGAAGGACATCCGCCCGCCGAGCCCGCGCCGTGCTGCGAGCCTCTGCGTGTCCGCCTGCAGCGGGCCGCCGCCGATCCAGACGCCGTAGACGTCGTCGCGGCCGATCCCGGCCAGTGCGTTCACGAAGTCGTCGGGTGCCTTCTGGAAGTCCAGCCTGCCGACAGTGCCCACCGCGCGCAGGCCGGGTGGAATGCCCAGTAGCCGGCGGGCCTCGGCCCGGTCCGATGCCTGCGGGGCCGGGCCGGTGCTCACGGCGACCCCGATGGTCCGGATGCGCTCGGGAGGCGCGATGCGGCGCCGGATGGCCTCTGCCGCCACCGCCGGCCCGACCGCCAGGAAGGCGTCGGTGACCCTCGCGAGCCGGCGTTCTATGCGGATGTAGGCCGTGCGGCGCAGCCGTGACTGGAAGTCGTGGAAAGGGAAGCCGTGGTACGTATGAACGATCTGGCGGACACCAGCATGGTGGGCGGCGAGCCGGCCCAGCGCGCCCGCTTTGGAGCTATGGGTGTGCACCACGTCGAACTGGCCGGCGCAGAGGAACGTCTTCAGCTCAGCCAGGACGCGCCGGTCGTCGGCCGGGGCGATCTCGCTGCGCAGCCGTTCCATGATCACTACGGTGAAGCCGGCCGCGCGCGCTTTCGGGATCAGCTGGTCTCCGCTTCCGGTGATGAATACGACCTCGTAGCGGCCCGGGTCGAGGCTCAGCGCCCCGCGCAGCGCGACGCCTCCGGCACCGGCCGTGAATCGGGTGACGATCTGGGCCACCCGCAGGCGCCCGGTCATCTGCTCACCTCTGCTCCCATTCCGGCGGGCAGCAGGCTGCCCAGGGTTCCCCGGCGTTCACTCAGGCCCACTTCCAGGCAGGGCAGATTCGTGGTCAGCGTCCGGGCCACCCGCTCGACCGCCGGATGGGGACCGCCCCGCCCAGTGCCGAGGGCCAGCGTCGCGGCGAAGGCCCAGTACCGGCGGAGCTCGCCGGCCATATAGGTCCCCGCGATCAGGGACCGGGCCGCTTTCTCCGGCGGGCACGCGGTGGTGGTGGCCGCTTCGCCGGTCCCGCGCCGGAGCACGAGCACCAGGTCCGGCGTGAGCTCGTCCGCCCGGTCCGGCCACGGTGCCTCCCGGCGACCGTGCGGCATACGCCGGCCGTGGCCGCCGCCTGGATCCCCGGCCGGCACCCGCCTGGGTTCCAGCAGCCCCCAGGTGGCCCTTCCGTCGCTGACGCACAGGTTGTCGCTGGTGGCTCTGGCGCCGTGCGCCAACTCCGCGTTGACCAGCGTTGACTTGCCGATTCCGCCGGGCCCGGCGATGAGGACCGTGCGGCCGCCGGCCGGGCCGACGGTGCAGACAGACGCGTGCAGCGGCGCACGGCCGCGCTGCTGGCTCCACCACAGCGCCGGGTACTGCAGCAGTACCGCCCGGATGAGGAGTCGTGCCCGGGCGCGCAGCACAACGGACGCGGCCCGACCGGTGACCGGCGGCCGCCATCGGGCCACGATGTCAAGGGTTGGCCCGGTGGCGTCGACCAGCAGATCCAGGCCTGACGAGCACGCATCGCGGACCATCACCTGCCCGGGACGCCGCCAGGCGTCCCGGGTGAGAACTTCCCACCCGGTGGTGCCGAACGCCGTGCCGGTGTCCTCGACCGTCACCCGGACGCCGGGACCCGGATCATCCGGGCCCAGGCTCTCGCGCGGGGCGCAATGGCCCGCCATACCCTCTTCCAGCACGCGGCCGAGCCAGCGGTGCGCGCATGCTACTTCGGTCCGCTCGCCGGCGGTCTGCACGACAGCCCGCATCAGAACTCGTCGGGATAGGGCATGGCCGAGGCTGACGCGAGTTCCGCGTCGCCGGCGCGCGCCGCGGTGTAGTCCGGCATCAGATCCTCGAGCTGGGCGCGGACCCGGGCATCCTGCCCGCCAGCCGCTGCGGCGTACAGTTCGCCGAGGCGGCCGCTGAAGTCATCGGGGAGCCGGGCCGGGCGCGTCGCCCAGATGGCCGGATCCGCGGTGGCCAGCCGTTCCTCGCACCCGCTGAACAGCGTCTCGTGCAATTTCTCGCCGGGCCGCAGACCGGTGTAGCGGATCTGGACGTCCGGAGCGTGCAACTGCTCCGCGTACCTGCGCACGAGATCGACGATCCGCACCGGCTCGCCCATATCCAGGACGAACGTCTCGCCGTACTCCGCCATCGGGGCGGCCGACAAGACCAGGCCCACGGCCTCTTCCACGGTCATGAAGAACCGGGTGACCTCGGGATCGGTCACCGTGACGGGATCGCCCCGGTCAAGCTGACCGGCGACCGCGGTCAGGAACGAGCCCCGGCTGCCCAGCACGTTGCCGAAACGGACGGAGCAGACCTGTGTCCGTCCCGTGGCGTGCAGCTGCACAACCATCTCCGCCAGCCGTTTCGTGGCCCCGAGTATCGATCTCGGGTCGGCTGCCTTGTCCGTCGAGATGAGCACGAAGCGGTCCGCCCCGGCCTGGAGCGCGGCCCGGACCAGATTCTGCGTCCCGAGCACGTTGGACTTCACCCCCTCGCAAGGGTGACGCTCGAGCAGCGGCAAGTGCTTGTGGGCGGCGGCGTGAAAGACGATGCCGGGCCGGACGGCCTGGAAGATCTGCTGGATCCGGGCCTGGTCCCGGATGTCCGCGATCAGGACGTCGGGATTGTCGAGAAGGGCGGCACCGTCCAGTTCCAGCTGGAGCCCATGCAGGTTGGACTCGTCGTGATCCAGCATGTACAGCGCGGCCGGATCGTAGCTGCGGATCTGACGGCACAGCTCCTGGCCGATGGAACCGCCGGCGCCGGTGACTAGGACCCTCGCGCCGGCCAGGGCGGTGCGCGTGGGCGGGTGCAGGACGCGGCGTTCCTGGCGGCCGAGCAGCGCGCTGAACCGGACCGTCCGCATATCCGCGGCCCGGGCGGTCCGCTCCAGGGCGGACAGGAACGAAGGGAGGAACCGTACATGGGTCCCGGTGTCGGTGGCGTCGCGGACCAGGGCACTCAGCGTCGCGGGGGGGAGTGACGGGATGGCCACGACTACCGCCTCGAGTCCATGCTCGCGGATGGTTCGGCGCAGGTCACTGAGCTGGCCGAGCACCGGGACCCCGGACACCGACCGGACTCGCGGATCGTCGTCCAGGCATCCCACTGGATGCAGTCCATAGTCCGGTGAGCGCCTCAGGTCGCGAATGAGTGTCCTGGCCGCGGCCCCACCGCCCACGATCAGGGTCTGAAGCCCGGTGCGGTGGTTGCGGTCCCTGGTCCGCCGCAGTGGCGTCCACCAGCGCTCGTCGCTGGCGATCCTCGGATCATTCATGGTCCAGCCCCCCCATGGTGGATCGTCGTGGTACCGCTGGTCAGCCCCTCGTCCGCGCCAGCCAGCGGCTGGTTCTGTAATGTGTCCCGGCGGCGGCGCCGTGAACGCCGGTCAAGGCCGATGACGCCGAGGAGCGGCCAGCCTGTCGTCACTCCGAGATCCACGGCCTGGTCCAGCGCGGCGTGCGGCGCGAACCTGGGCAGTACCAGGACAAGCGCCGGGTCCTCCGGCCGGGCTTGCAGCGTCGTCGTGGACAGGGCGACCACGCTCAGCTGGGCCGGAGCGGAACGCTGGCCCAGCACGTGCGGGCCGATGGTTGTACTAGCCCCGATGGGCCTCCTGTCGGCGATTGCCGCCGCGAGGCGGGCGGGCGGCGCGGTCACGCCCCACTCCCGGGTGGCCTGCGCCGGGGCACTCCCGTTGGGCGCGTCCATAACGAGCGTGGGCAATTCGTGGTCGAGCGCATGCAATTCGTGGTCGAGCGCATGCAGTTCCTGGTCAAGATCCGCGGCCAGGGCGGTGAGCTGTGCGCGCTCCACCGGCCCGGTCAGCACCAGCGTGCGGCTGCCCTGGCGCTGGGCGGCCAGGCTGAGCCGGGTCGTCAGTTCGTCGTCCACCTCGGCAATCTCGCCGTCCTTCAGCCGCGCGCGGCCCAGCAGGACCAGGCTCAGTTCGCGGGCGGCCCCGGCCGGCTCCGCCACCGTGGGCCGGGCAAGCTCGCGGACGGTGGCGATGAGCACGCCGACGACGAGGCCGAGGAGCCCGGCGAGGGCACAGTCGCTCGCCACATGCCTGGACACGCTGGCCGCCGCGCGGGGCGCGCTGATGATGGCTGCGCCTTCGTTCACGGTGCTGTTGGTGAGGACCTGCTGCACCGAGGTCAGATTGGTCGACAGCTGGGCCTCGACGGCGTTGAGCTGCGCGATCAGGGACTGGACCCCGGCGCTGGTGCCCTGCTGGCCCCTGGCCTGAGCGGCGGCCAGCTGGTGCAGCAGGCTGTCGCGGGTTGCATTCAGCTGGTTCCGCTGCCGGGTGAGCGCGGCGATCTGCTGGCTGGACTGCGTCCCCAGCCCGTTGAGAGCGGCGACCACGTCACCGGCCAGCGATCGGGCTACCCTCACCGCGAAGAGCGGACTCGGGTCCGTGACGGTGACCGTCATGATGGCAGAACTGCCGAGTGCGCTGACGGTGACCTCGTGCCGGGCGACAGTCTGCGCATTTCCGTCGGCATTGACGGCCCGCATCGCCGCTTGCACCACCGCGGGACTGGTCGCGACCGCGCTTACCCGGCTCAGCAGGGCCGCCGCTTCCGTATCGGCTTGCGGGGCAGCCGACTGCGCCTGGATCGTGGCGGTAGCTGCGTACTTCACCGGCTCGGTGAGACGGAGAGCGGCGACAGCGATCACCGGGACGAGCAGCAGGGCAACCAGAAGCCAGCGGTGCCGCCAGAAAATGCGTCGCATCGCCTCGTTCGCTTCCACGGCAGTCGAACTCCTTCTCCGCGCTGGTAGAGCCTTAAAGCTAAAGGTGAATGGCCGCCGCAGCCTCAGTAAAGGCGGGGGTTTTCGTCTACGTCGCGTGCATAAAACTTCTACGTCGTTTGCAGGAGCAGGTTTTCCCGGCCAGCTGCATATACTCCGTTGATGTCCCATGCGGGCCAGCCAGGGCGCCATGTGGCCGCGGCCACGACCGTCACTGGTGCTGGACTTGCCGTCACCTGTTTACGGCGGGGCCGGGCGGCGAAGATTTCGCATTGCTGTCATTTGGCCGCGATAACAACGGCGGCCATGAACTGAATAAAAAAGAATTCTGCAGCGTATTACCGCGCTCTGCCGGTGCTTTGTCCTGGCCCGGCCACGGGCGAGCCGGTGCACGACGGCCCGGTTCAGCCTGGTGCACGGTGGCCAGCACCGCACTGAGGGCGAGGGACGCTGCGGGAGAGGAAGGGAGCACCCGCATGCCACGGCTGGTTCCGGTGACGCTGGCAATCGTCCTGGCCGCCGCGCTGACCGCGGCGTGTGGCCGGGCGCAGGTACCGGCGGCGGCCACGGCCAGGTCCCGGCTCACCGCGAGAATTCCCGGTCGAGGCGTGCCGCGGTACCGCTATATGACAGATACCCCGGACGGCGCGCGCACCCGGCCCTACGGGTACAACCTCGTTGACCTCGGGCCGTACCGCAACCTGATCGACGCGTTACCCGCCGGGCAGCGGGCTCTGGTCTGGATCGGCAACTACGACCAGGCGACGTGCTCCTTCAGCAGGTCAAACTCGGAGCTCAGCCGGGCGCTCACCGGCCTTGCGCGAGATCCCCGGGTAGCCGGCTACTACATCGCCGATGAAGCCGACGACGCGCAGCCCGCCTTCGGCGGCCATTGCCCGGATGTGCTCAGGCAGGTGGCGGCCCGCAGCCGGCTCGTACACCGGCTGGCGCCAGGTGTGTTCACCTACGAGGTGGTCGCCGAGCCATCCGACTTCGGGGCGTTCGCGCACGCCACCGACGTGCTGGGCGCGGACCCGTATCCCTGCCGGGACGACCTGTTCTGCGACTGGGCAACGATTCCCCGGTACATCGCGGCCCTGCGTGCCGCGCACGTCGCCCGGTACTGGGGGGTCCTGCAAGCCTTTTCCGGTGCTGGATGGCGTTACCCGAGTCCCGCCGAGCTGCGCACCATGATCAGGCAGTGGGAGCGCTCGGACTGGCAGGGCGAGCAGACTTTCTCCTGGAACTACGCCGGTCACGACTTGGCGAGGCAGCGCGGCCTGCTCGCGATACTCAAAGACCTGAACCTCGGGATTCCAAGCCGTTAATCCACCCCCAGATACGACAAATGCAGGAGGACAACTCATCGAATAGTCCTTACCGTGACTGGGGTGACGCGGCCCGTCCCGAGCAAGGCCCTCGCTGTGTTTGCCTCACTCGCCCTACTGGCAGCGGCCGTGACGGCGATTGTGACGGCCGGGCGGGCGTCGGCAGCTATGACGTTCGTGCAGGGAGCCGGATTCGACGACGGCGCCGATTCCGCGTCTATGCCGGTATCGCTCAGCCGGCCGGTGAAGGCGGGCGACCTGCTGGTGGGCTGGTTCGCCCAATACGGCTCCGCCGGACCAGTGCGGGTGTCGGACAACGTGAACGGCGCCTGGACCCGCGCCCCGGATAGTGAGCAGTTCGGCGGTATCCGCGGTGACATCGCGCTGTACTACGTGGCCGACTCGAAGGCCGCCGCGAGCGGGATCACGATCACCATCTCCGCCTCATCAAGGGCGGAGTTCCAGGGCTCGGCCGCGGAGTACTCCGGCGTCGGCACGTCCAGTCAGCTCAGCGCGATGGCGGTGTCCCGTGGCTCGGGAACCGCGGTCAACACCGCGGCCACCAGCCGGGTCCCGTCCGGGCAGCTTGTGTACGCCGCCGAGGTGACCGGGATGTCTCCCGGCGCGGCGGCCGCCCCCGGCAGCAGCCACGGGATCGCTTACACCAGGCGGGCCGGGACCACCAGCGGGTCGGCGTTCGAGGAGGACATTCCCGCGGCCGCGGCCGGTGCCCAGACCGGCGAGGCTACCCTGCCCGCCGCAACGGACTGGTATGCGGTGGTGGCCACGTTCGCGCCAGGCCGCGGCCAGACCCCCACGGCCAGTGCCGGCCGGGCCGGCCCGGCCGGCCCGCAGCCGAGCGGGATCAGCAAGGTCCTGGTCATCTCGGATGAGAACCACAGTGATGTAGATGTCTTCCCGGCCCGCTCCGGCTCAGTGGCCCCCATGCCTTACCTGTGGTCGCTGGCGCAGGAGTACGGGTACGCGACCAACTGGTCCGACATCGGCCATCCGAGCCTGCCCAACTACCTGGCCATGTTCGCGGGAAGCGCCGAAGGGCTGCCCGA
>Ga0208717_1000138_pt1 | contig 37718 bp, 38 predicted proteins | sample NGESurF53shallow_FD_184489 | JGI IMG/M metagenome (GOLD analysis project Ga0208717, IMG submission 184489) | Arctic peat soil microbial communities from Barrow, Alaska - NGEE Surface sample F53-3 shallow (SPAdes) | ecosystem: Environmental > Terrestrial > Soil > Wetlands > Peat ... | reverse complement strand
CGAGCGGCACATCGCCTGGGTCGCGTTCAGCTGAACGCGGGACAGGCACCTGGCTCGGGTCGACGGGTCCCTGGTGGGGGTCGCGTTCAGCTGAACGCGGGACAGGCACCTCATCGGGGTCGCGTTGCGCGGAAACCGGGAGCAGCTCGCCCGCGGTGTCGCGTTCAGCTGAACGCGGATCACTCGCGTCGCCTGGGTCGCGTTGCGCTGAACGCGAGACAGGCCCCTGCGCCGGGACTCGGGCGGCGTCGAGGTGGATGACAACTGCGGCGCGTTCGTCCCCGCGTAACTCGCGCGGCGGATTCTTCCCTTCGGCCATGGTGGCGAGGCCGATCTCCGCGAGTTGGAACAGCGCTTCCGCCGCGCTGACGCCGTCGCGTTGGGCGATGGCGTCGATCGCCGCACCCACCAGCGCACCGCGCTCAGGGTCTAGTCGCGCGGACAGTCGCCAGCGGCTGTCCGCCGCCCACGACTGTGTCAGGTACTCACCGGGGTCGGTGTGCTGCTCGTTGTCGTCCACCGTGCGCAAACCGCGGATCACCACCTCCAGTTGGGCCACGGTGGCGTGCCGCGCCGCCTCGATCAGGTCCTCGACCAACCCATCCTCACCTGGGCCGGCGAGGCGGCTGATCGCGCGGACCTGCGAAAACGACAACCGGCCGGCACCCATTTCGTCGGCAAGCCTGGGGTATTGGCGTAGCGACCTGGCGACCCGCACATGCTCGGCTGCGGTGCGGTGCGGTGCGCGATCCCGCACGCGTGTGAAAGCCACTGCGCGGTCGACGCCAACCCGAACGTGAGGTAACCCTGCCGCGCGTCGAAGTCCGCGACCAACAGCAACCACCGGCACGTCGCCGCCGTCAGCCGCCCCGATCCATCGACGATGCGCGCACCGAGCTCACCAACCGACAACACACGTAGCGAACGACCGACCGAACCAGAGTCAACGAGTTCCATGCCCGCACGCTACCCACCCCCACCGACACTTTCGGCGGGTCGACTGCGCACTGCCACGTTCAGCTGAACGCGGCAGAATTCGGCCCGGCGCCAATCAGAAGCAGGTGGTTGCGGTTGACCGTGCCGAAGATGTCAGGACTTGGCATGGTTCCCATTCCCTCTCGCCGTGTCGGTTGGTCGCGCTCCCGCGGGCGCATCTCCCACCGTCGAGAGCTGCGGAAATGTAGATGCACCGAGCGGCAACGTCAGCCGTAGGCGTTTGGGCTATGCACACGTTGGTCGATGTCCACACATTCTCGGTCGCAGTCCAATCGCGTCCCGTGATGTGTGAGCGTCGCAGGTATGACGAACCGGCGCGGCAAGCGAGTCGAAAGTTTCCGATCTCGATGAAGCGAGCACGGGTGAGCCGATTAACGCCGAGGAACTCTTCGATCACTGGCTTCCGACGTACGCTCCAAGACTCTCCGTTGACAAAGTGCGTGCAGTCTCGCGAAGGCGTTGTGGGGCCATGCCTACGCGGACTGGACGTGGTGTCTTGCGAAGGAAGTAGCAGCGAGGTTTCCGGAGGCAACCGAGCAGGATCAGAGTCCAGGTTGGGTGGCCGGGGTGCTCTGGGCGGCAGCGGTGGAAGGCGGGATGCAGGGCACCGACGAACTGTGGGACCACATCCTCGGCGACATCACCGAGATGACTGGCGTGAGCCGGGAGACCGCCGAACAGCGCTGGCGGTTGCTCAAGGAGGTCGGGCTACACCAGCCTGCGAGTCCGCCCTCCTACTGGAACTCAGACACGTGATCCGGCTCGATCCAGGCACGGCGACAGGCGGTATACGCGGCGGTAGCATGAGCGGTATACTAGCGGGTATGGCTACCACGACTATCAAGGTTCCGGTCGAGCTGAGAGATCGTCTTGCCTCGCTCGCTAGCCGGGACAACACAACCTTGGCCGGCGCCATCGCCAGGTCCTTGGACGCTGCGGAGACCGCGGCTTTCTGGGCGGATGTTGCGCGAACGATGGATGCACCTGGCGGATCAGCCGCCTCATCGGATGTCGAGCAACTGAGCGGCAGCCTCACCGACGGGCTCGATCCGGAAGAGACTTGGGACGACGTGTGGTGAATCGCGGGGACATCTATCTCTGCGATTTCGGAACGCCGATCGGCCACGAGCCAGGATTTCGCAGGCCAGCCGTCGTGGTCTCGCGCAGCGAGCTCAGTCGACACGGTGTTCCTATCGTGCTCCCGATCACGCGGACCCGGAGGGGCTACGCCACCCACGTGGAACTAGACGATGTGCTGCCGGTCGTCAGTTACGCGCAATGCGAGTTGATAAGAGCCGTGTCGGTCGATCGCCTGCTTCGACCGGTCGCATCCCTGGATGCCGCGCATCTGGCGTTGATCGAGCTAATCCTGCGTCGCATCCTCGACCTCTGAAGGCGGCACTCGTGACGGCGCCAGGAAGACACGCTCGGCAACCGCGGCCGGATCTCCCGTGGCGGCGCCGACCACGACCGCCTTTGAACCTGCGCGACGGCGGTACAGCACGTGTCGCTCTATTCGTCGTCGTCATCACCGGCGGGCTCGTGGGCGAAGGCTTCAACGCCATGATCGGAGATGACAAAGGTGGCGTGTGGCTAGGCATCGGAATGCTCGTAATTGGTCTAGCGCTTCTGGCACTTGAGATTGCATACGTGAATCGGCCGCCATACCGCTAACGGGGTGGCTACTCCCACTCGATGGTGCCAGGGGGCTTGCTGGTGATGTCGAGCACGACCCTGTTCACTTCGCGCACTTCGTTGGTGATGCGCGTCGAGATCCGCGCTAGTACATCGAATGGAACGCGCGACCAATCGGCTGTCATTGCATCCTCCGACGACACGGGCCGCAACACGATCGGGTGACCATACGTACGTCCGTCACCCTGCACGCCAACGGATCGGACGTCGGCCAGCAGCACGACCGGGCACTGCCAGATGTCGCGATCTAGCCCTGCCGCCGTGAGTTCCTCACGCGCGATCGCGTCGGCTTCGCGCAACACCGCCAGTCGCTCCGCAGTGACCTCGCCGATGATGCGCACCGCAAGACCAGGGCCTGGAAAAGGCTGCCGCCACACAAGTGATTCCGGCAACCCGAGTTCGGCGCCGACCGCACGCACCTCGTCCTTGAACAACGTCCGCAACGGCTCGACGAGAGCAAATTGCAGATCGTCGGGCAGGCCACCGACGTTGTGATGCGACTTGATGTTCGCGGTGCCGCTCCCGCCGCCCGACTCCACGACGTCTGGATAGAGCGTGCCCTGCACCAGAAAGTCGACGGGCGCCGATGCACTGATCTCGCGGGCCGCAGCCTCGAACGCGCGAATGAACTCGCGACCAATAATCTTGCGTTTCGTTTCGGGATCACTGATCCCAGCAAGTGCGCTGAGAAACACCGAAGACGCCTCGACGACGTGCAGACGAACACCCGTCGACGCGACGAAATCGCGTTCAACCTGCTCAGCTTCGCCCTTGCGCAACAGGCCATGGTCTACGAAGACGCACGTGAGCTGATCCCCCACCGCACGTTGCACCAACGCTGCCGCAACGGCCGAGTCAACCCCACCAGACAGCCCACAAATCACGCGGCCAGAACCGACCTGCGAACGGATGCCCGCAACCTGATCCGCGACGATGCCCGCCGTCGTCCAACTTGGTTCGATGCCTGCGACCTCTCGCAGGAAACGGCGCAGCACCGTTTGCCCGTGCTCGGTGTGGCGGACCTCCGGGTGAAACTGGACGCCGGCCAGCCGCCGTGACAGGTCCTCGAAGGCCGCGACCGGCGCGCCGTCAGACGCGGCCGTCACCGTGAAGCCGGAAGGAGCCGACGTGACCGAGTCGCCGTGCGACATCCACACTGACTGCTGGGTGGGAAGGTCGCGCAAAAGCAGCCCTTCAGAAGCCGGGAGGACGGTGACCTTCGTGCCGCCGAACTCGGCCAGCCCGGTGCGCTCGACGACACCGCCCAGCGCCTGGGCCATCGCCTGAAAGCCGTAGCAGATGCCGAACACCGGGATGCCGGTGTCGAATAGCGACGCGTCGATCGACGGCGCGCCTTCGGCGTAAACGGACGACGGTCCGCCCGACAGGATCACGGCCGCGGGATTGCGGGCGACGATCTCGGAGACGGGCATCGTGTGCGGGACGATCTCGCTGTAGACATCGGCCTCGCGCACCCGGCGCGCGATGAGCTGCGCGTACTGGGCCCCGAAGTCGACAACCAGCACCGTGGGGCCTGTGGCCTCGCTCACGGCAAACCACCTCTGGCCTCGGGGATCGTCCGTTGATTCTAGAGGGTGCGATTTCGTAGCGTTCTCGGAACGATCGCCGCTTACCGTCGTCCTCGACCACAGCGGCTGAGGACGACAGCGGTTCCGGCAGGGAGGCACCCCCGTGAGGGCGGACGTCGGCAGCGGGCATCCGCTGGCCACGAAGACGGTGGCGCTGGCAATGACCGCCGTCACGTTCGCGCTGCTCATCGGCGCCGTGCCGCTGGAGAAGCTGGCCCATCAGGCTGTCAGCCCCGGCAACCTGCTGATGCTCCCGTTCGCGCTCGTGGGCGCTGTCGTAGCGATCCGCCAACCGCACAATCCGATCGGCTGGATCATGCTCGCTCTCGCGATGCTGTTCCTCATTGCCGCCGACTCCGGCACGTATGCCGTACTTGCCTTCAGCGTCGACCACCGGGAGTTGCCACTTGCACGGCTTGCCGTCGCTTGCACCCAGCTGTGGGTCGGACTGCTCGTGCTCTTACCGCTGCCCATCCTGCTCTACCCCGATGGGGGGTTGCCGTCGAGACGCTGGCGCTGGCCGTTCTTCGTGTACGTCGCCTCGTGCCTCGTGCTGGTGATCGGAATCGGAACCAAAGATGTTGCCGCGTTCACCGACAAGAACATCCAGGTCGACTCCTCGGGCGAGCTCGTGAGTCTCAACGCAAAGCCGACGGGCGCCGCGGCGGCTATTCAAGGACTGCTGTTTCTCCTTTACGCCGGGCTCGCGTTGTCGTTCGTCTTCGCACAGTTGCTGGCCTTTCGAAGGTCGTCGGGTGATCGGCGTGAACAACTGAAGTGGCTGATGGGCGGCAGCGCGATCGGCATCATCGGCCTCGCGATCGCGCTGTCCCCGATCAACAAGACTGTCGGCAATGCCGTGTCCTTCGGCATTCTCGCCGTGCCGCTGACCATGGGTGTGGGCATCTTGAAATACCGGCTCTACGACATCGACCGGTTGATCAGTCGCACCTTGTCGTACGCCGTCGTCACCGGTGTGCTCGTCGGCGTCTACATCGGCCTTGTCACACTGGCGACGAGGGCGCTGCCGCTCTCGTCGCCGATTGGCGTCGCCGCCTCAACTCTTACTGTGGCTGCACTCTTCAACCCAGTGAGAAGACGCGCGCAACGGGTGATCAACCACCGCTTCAACCGCGCGCACTACGACGCCGACGCCACGATCGCGGCGTTCACGGCAGGATTGCGGGACGAGGTCGATCTCGACCAGGTTCAGCGCGATCTCGTCGACGTCGTCAACCGCAGTGTGCAACCCACTCACGTAGCAGTCTGGATCAACGCCGGCTGAACAATTCCAGCGCCGCGTTACAGCCAATCAGTACGACAGCAATGACGACGAGACACGGCCCGAGCGTGCGCAGGCCTTCGTGTTGCAAGATGATGCCGGTTAACGCCGAGATCCCTGCGGCGCCGACGTTCGCGCCGGCGATCTGCCAGCCAATCGCGTGCTGCGCGCGAGCAGGGCCGATTCGAACAGGCGTCAACGTCACAAGCGCAGGAAAGACGGGCGCAAGTACCGCACCGAGCAAAGCGAATCCAACAATGACGGCCGCCGTCGAAGGTGCCCACCAGATCAGCGCCGAAGCGACGAGGCCGCCGACGCATCCGACCCGAACGAGCAGCACCGGGTTCGGTGTCCGGCGTGGAATCGCGATGCCGAACCGGGCGGCCGTAAGCGAGCCCCAGTAGGCGAATACTGCAGGTCCTGCCGAGCCTGCGGACAAACCCAGTGGGCCGCGAAAGAAACTCGCTGCCCACTGCCCTGCGGTGACTTCGAGGCCGGTGTAGAAGAAGAAGGCTCCGACACCAAGACCAACGAGCAGGCCGATGTGCTTCGCCGGCGCGTCGTCAGGCGCCGCCACAACGGCAACGACCTCACCGTCGGCCACCTCCGGCGTCCAATGTGAACTCGTTCTCCACCAGCCGTACGCGAGCAGCAACTCCAACGCGATCAACAAGAAGTACGCGGGTCGCCACGACGTGATGAGGATCGCGGCCGTCACGACAAGTGGGCCGATCGCCGAGCCCACGCCATACGCGCCATGCAACATGTTCAGCAACCGCAGCCGACCCGACAGCGCGATGACCGTGTTGAGTCCGGTGTCGAGGAGGCCGGCCGCCATGCCGATCAGCAGCGCACCGATCAGCACCATCGCCCACACCGTTGAGATCGCGATCAAGAAGGCTCCGGTGGCCGCGATGAGACCAGCGACCACGAGCAACCGACCGACACCGAAACGACGCAGGGTACGGCCCGTCGACAACGACGTGACGAGGTTGCCGATCGTCCCGAAGACAAGGATCAGGCCGAGGCTGCCGAGCGGTTGATGGAAGGTGTGCCGCATCGTCGGCCACGCGGTCCCCCACATGCCGTCGGGTAAGCCGAGGACAACGAAACCGCCGAGCCCTAAAGCCGCAAGGGTGCGCGAGTTCGCGCCGCCTGATCCAGTGGCTACCGCCGTCATACGGTGGACGACGGGCTGTTGGCGGCGGGTGAGCTGCTGACCAAAGCAGCAACGTCGCACAACGCCTCGAGCGTCGCCGCGAGCACCGGATCGTCTTGAGCGCCGGCGCGCACAGCGGCGAAGATGTTGCGGGCCGCCTTCGGTCCGCGCAACGGGCGCACGACGACACCAGGGGTGTGCAGCGGCTGTGCCAGCCGGGGCAGTAGCCCGACGCCGGCGCCGACCGAGATCAGGGCCGCAACAGCCACCCACTCCGTGCTGTAGTTGCGGACGTCGGGCGAGAAGCCGGCCGCCGCGCAAGTTGCGAGCGTCACCTCAGAACACGAAGTGCCAGGGCTCGCCGTCACGAAGACGTCGCTCGCAAGGTCGACGAGATCAATCGACGTCTGGTTCGCGAGTGGATGGTCGGCGGGCAGCATCGCGTCGAGCACATCCGACATCAACTCGACCCGGTGGTACCGGGGATCGTTGCGAGGCGGCGCCTTGCGGAAGTCGACTGCGACGACGACATCAAGCTCACCGCGATCAAGCCGGGTGAAGACGTCTGGCGGTTCCATCTCGACCACCGTCATGGTGATGCCAGGCCTGGTGGTTCGCAGTCGTCGCATCGCCGGCGCAATCAACCCGGCGATGCCGGTGGCGAATCCTGCAACCGAGACCTGCCCGGTGCGGCCATCAGCGAACGCGGCGAGGTCGGCTCTGGCGCGCTCGAACTGGGCCTGGACCACGGTGGCGTGGCTCAAGATCACCTGCGCCTGCCCGGTCAGCCGGACCCCTCGACCGGTCTTCTCCAGCAGCGGGACGCCGAGATCCCGCGACAGCGCGGCGATCTGCTGGGATACGGCGGACGGCGTCAGGTGCAGGCCACTCGCAGCGCTAGTGACCGTTCCCCGCAGACCGACCTCCCGCAGCACCCGCAGGCGGCGCGGATCGATCGTGAAGTCTTTGCTGAACATAGTCATGTGCGAATACTAGATGGACCTGCACGGTTTTGTCAGGGAAGATGGATACATGTTCACCCCTTACTGCGACAACCACGCGTCCACCGTCCTGCTTGGCTATGAATCCGTAGAGGGCATCGAGTCCACCCCCTTCGGCGTGAAAGTCCTCCTGCGCTGCTACTGCGGCGAGTTGCTCGTCCAGGACTCCGTCAACCGCAACGCCGACCTCGCCTCCGCTTAGGTCTAGACCTCCGAAACAGACGTGCCCTAAAGGGCGCGGGCAGTTAACGTGAGTCCACGTGCGCGTCCTCCCGCTGACTGATCCCGGCGTTCCCGATGTCCGCTCGCCTTTGCGCTTCCTGATCTGGGTTGTGAATGGCCAGCGGGCCACGCTGACGGGTGGGATGGTCTTCGGCATCATCTGGATGTGCGGGCAGGCCACCGTCCCCTTCGTGGTCGGTCGCGGCATCGACAAGGGGATCACCGGCCACAGCACGGGCGCGCTGCTGACCTGGTCAGCGATCTTGCTGGGCGTCGGCATTGTGCAGGCAGCAGCAGGCGTCAGCCGGCACCGATTCGCCGTCGCGAACTGGCTGACCGGCACGTTTCGGGTCGAGCAACTGCTCACCCGCCAAGCCGCGCGGCTCGGCGCCAGTTTGACGCAACGGGTACAACTCGGCGACGTCGTCAGCAGCGCGACGACCGACGCCGGCTACATCGGCAACTGCCTCGACATCACCGCTCGACTGGCCGGCTCGATCGTGTCGTTCATCGCTGTAGCAGTCATCATGCTGAGCACCTCGGTCGAACTCGGACTTGTGGTGCTGATCGGTGTCCCGGTTCTGATGCTCCTCATCGGACCGATCCTGCGCCCCTTGCACCACCGCCAAACGCAGCTGCGCGCATCGGTCGGCCAGTTGACGAACTTCGGCGCCGACACCGTCGCCGGTCTGCGCGTGCTGCGCGGCGTCGGAGGCGAGCGCGAGTTCTTCACCCGCTATCAAGCCCGATCGCAAGACGTCAGACGCAAGGGCGTATCCGTGGCCGCAGTTGGCTCGATACTCGACGCTGCTGAAGTGCTGCTCCCTGGGGTTTTCGTCGTCCTCGTTACCTGGCTCGGTGCACGACTGGCGATCCAGCACAAGCTCACCGTCGGGCAGCTCGTGTCGTTCTACGGATACGCAGCGTTCCTGCTCGCGCCGATGCGAATCGCGACCGAGGTCGCCGACAAGTGGACCCGAGGGCTTGTGGCGGCAAAGCGGGTACTGCGCGTTCTCTCCCTCGAGCCGACACTCGCGCAACCGCTGCATCCGGTCGCTGCGCCGCGGGACGGCGACCTGACCGACACGACGTCTGGACTCACCGTTCGATCCGGCGAGTTCGTCGTCGTCGCGGCTGCCGAGCCGTCACAGGCGAGCGCGCTTGCCGACCGTCTCGGTCGATACGTCGATCCGGACGGCGAGCAGCAGGTGCTTTTCGACAACGTGCCACTCACCGCGATAGCGCTGGACGATGTCCGCGCGACCATCTTGGTCAGTGACAAGGATCCACGTCTCTTCGCGGGTTCATTGCGTGATCAGCTCGATCCGCACCGACGTGCAAGTACGGCCGCCGTCGACGACGCGATCGACGTCGCAGTTGCGCATGACGCCGTCGAGTCGATACCGGGCGGGCTTGAGGGTGTGCTCGACGAGCGCGCGCTTGGCCTGTCAGGCGGGCAGCGGCAACGAATTGCGCTCGCGCGTGCCCTCCTTGCCAACGCGCCGGTGCTCGTGCTCGACGAGCCCACCAGTGCCGTCGACGCCTATACCGAAGCGCGCATCGCCGACACCTTGCGCGCCTACCGCGCCGGCAAGACGACGATCGTCATGTCGACGAGCCCGTTGATGCTCGACCGCGCCGACCGAGCGGTGCTACTCGACGACGACCGAGTCGTCGCCGATGGCCGGCACCGCGAGCTGGTCTCTGACGATGCGCGCTATCGGTCCGTCGTCACCCGTGACGAGGAATCCGCATGAGCACGCCGAATTCCGCGCTTCTCCCCGTCGCCGATATTGCCGAGGTCAAGGCGTACGCGTCGACACTGATTCGCAAGCAGGGCCGCACGGCGAGTGGCGTGCTCGTCCTGTACGCGCTCGCCGGCGTCGCGGGCCTGGCCGGGCCACGCCTGCTCGGCGACATCGTCGGTGCCGTGCAGAAGGGCACGACGCGTGCGCACGTCGACCGGATCGCGATGATCCTCGCCGGATTCGTCCTGGCGCAGGCAATCTTGGTTCGACTCGCCCGCTACGCGTCGTCCGTCATTGCGGAGAAGATCTTCGCTGAGCTGCGGGAGGAATTCCTGCGGAAGGTCATCTCGCTGCCGCTCTCGACCGTCGAGCGCGCAGGGACTGGCGACCTGCTGACGCGCATGACGAGCGACATCGATGCGATGTCGCGCAGCGTGCGGTTCGCGGTGCCCGAAGTGATGATCGCGATCGCGACCGCGGTGCTCACTTTGATCGCCGCGTTCATCACGGCGCCGCTCGTGGCGTTGCCTTGCCTGATCGTGTTCCCGCTGCTCTTTATAGCGACCCGCTGGTACCTCAAGCGCGCGCCACAGGGTTACCTGCGCGAGCGCCGCGTCTACTCGCACATGTTCGCCGGCATCACTGAGACCCTCGAAGGTGGCCGCACGATCGATGCACTCGGGTTGCGCGACAAGCGGATCCGGCGCGGCGACGACGACGTCCGGCGTGCGTACGTCGCCGAGCGCTACACACTGCGTCTTCGCACGCTGTGGTACCCATTCACCGAGACGGCGTACGTCATACCCGTCGTCGCGGCGCTCCTCGTCGGTGGGCTGCTCGCTAACAGCGGCCACGCGAGCCTCGCACAGGTCACCGCCGTGACGCTGTACTTCCAGCAACTCGTCGACCCGGTCGACCGCCTGCTTGGCTGGCTCGACGAACTGCAGGTCGGCGCCTCGTCACTTGCACGCCTCGTCGGCGTCGGGAGAGTGCCCGCCGACCGCGTGGCCACCGGCGCGCAGCCCTACGGCGAACACCTGCGCGCGGATGGCGTGCATTTCGCCTACCGTGCGGGTCGCGACGTCCTGCACGGCATCGACCTCGACGTGCGGCCGGGCGAGCGCATCGCGATGGTCGGCCCGAGTGGCGCAGGCAAGAGCACACTCGGTCGACTGCTCGCGGGCATCCACGGCCCAGGCGACGGCAGCGTAACGGTCGGCGGTGTGCCACTCGTCGATCTCGAGATCGAACAGCTGCGTCGTGAGGTCGCTTTGGTGACGCAGGAACACCACGTGTTCGTCGGCTCGGTCGCCGACAACCTGCGGCTTGCCAAGCCTTCGGCGGACGACGACCAGTTGCGGTCTGTGCTCTCCTCGATCGATGCACTCGACTGGGTCACGGCATTGCCGGAGGGCCTCGACACCATGGTCGGGTCGGGCGGCCTCATTTTGACGCCCGCGCAGGCACAGCAGATCGCGCTTGCTCGACTCGTGCTCGCCGATCCGCACACCCTTGTTCTCGACGAAGCGACATCGCTGCTCGACCCCCGGGCGGCCCGGCGTCTCGAGCGATCTCTGGCCGCGGTCGTCGAGGGCCGCACGGTGATCGCGATAGCGCACCGATTGCACACGGCGCACGACGCCGACCGGGTGGCGGTCATGGTCGGTGGCCGCATCGTCGAGCTTGGCAGCCACGATGAGCTGATCGCGAAGGGCGGCAGCTATGCCGATCTGTGGGCGTCCTGGCACGGCGAAGGGCCCGGCAGCGCTGGCCTCCACACTTCCGGTCCGCACATTTCCGGACGGAGCGTCTCACTATCCGGACAGCACTGGACGCCGGGCGACCCGTCGTCGCACACTGACTGACATGACGCGGTCGGCGAATTACTTTTATGGCTCCGGGAGTCCGGTAGCCGTCGCCACCGTCTGATCTGACAGACAAACCGACGCCCCGGGCTGATGCCCGGGGCGTTTTTGCGTCTACGGGTTGCCAGCACAAGCCGGTGCGCACACCGCAGTCATCGAACTGCAGAAGGGCAAGAGCGCATGAACAGCATCAGCGATGCGGGCGTCCCCGAGGCGACCGAGGCAGAGGCACTTGAGGCCGACCCGGGGCTCGCCGAGATCATCCTGCTCCGCGAGCAGATCGACGAGGTCGACGCCGAACTGGTGGGCATCGTCCAGCGCAGGATCGCGCTGTCCAAGCAGATCCAGGCGGTCCGGATGGCGCACGGCGGCCGGCGCCGCGAGCACTCCCGCGAACTGAAGATCGTGAACACCTACGTCGAGGGACTCGGCCGAGGCGGTAGCCAGCTCGCGCTCACGTTGCTCGAGCTGTGTCGCGGTCGCGCTTGATCGTACTGCGCCGGATTGGGCTGTGCGCAGGCCGCCATGACGCGTACGGTGAGCACCGAATACGGCTTTGTCCGGATCGGACTCTGGCTTAGTGTCCGGATCGGAATCTGGCTTAGTGTCCGGATCCTGGGCTCCGGCCTAGTGTCCGTATCGCGGAGGGAACCCGACGTGAGTTCGGCTTACCAGGCCAGCGGCTCGCGCGAAGCACTGGCTGGACGGACGAGCGATGCCGTTGCACTCGCTCGCCAGACCGACGCTCTCGAGCGGATCAGCCGTGGCGACTCGATGCAGAGCGTGCTCACTGCGCTGGCAAGCGCTATCGAGGAAAACAGACCTGGGGTGCACTGCACCTTCTTACTCCTCGATGAGGCCGACGGCGGTCGGCTTTTCACCATCGCCTCCCCCAGCCTGCCGGCGTCCTTCAGTGACGCGATCGACGGAACCGCAATCGGGCCCCACGTGGGCTCGTGCGGCCGGGCCGCGTTCGCCCGACACGACGTCGTGACCGAAGACATCGGCTCCGACTCCGACTGGGCTGAGTGGCGCGTCTTGGCCCTCGAACACGGGTTGCGGGCGTGCTGGTCAGTGCCTGTCATCGCACCGGATCACGACGACGAAGCCGGAAAGGTTCTCGGCACCTTCGCGACGTACTTCGAAACCAACCGTGGGCCAAAGGATGACGAGCGACGTGACGTCGCCCGTACCACTGCGTTGGCGACGATCGTCTTAATGCGAAATCACGACGAAGCAGAGCTGCGGCGGGCCAACCTACGAGACCCGCTCACGGGCCTGGCGAACCGTCGACTCTTCATTGACGAACTTGGCGCCGCGCTGCGCCGCGCGCGGCGCCGCAGAGCCGATGTCACTGTGTTGTTTCTCGACATCGACCACTTCAAGGTGCTCAACGATTCGATGGGACATCTCGTCGGCGACGAAGTTTTGCGCGTTGTTGCGAACCGTGTGCAGCAGGCGGTTCGTCCACACGATCTGGTCGCCAGATTCGGCGGCGACGAGTTCACCATCTCTTGCGAGGGCCTTACCGGAGCGGCCGAAGCGGAAGGCCTCGCGAGGGAACTGCGGCAAGCCATCGAAGCGCCCGTTCAAGTCGATGACCGCGAGGTGTTCTTGACGGTCAGCGTGGGCATCGCTCGCGGTGCCGGCTTGGAATCACCACATGACCTCGTCGCGGACGCCGACGCCGCGATGTATCAGGCAAAAGCAGCTGGCCGGGCCAGCGTGATCACCTTCGACGAGCGCATGCGCGAACAATCGCGCGATCGCCTGCACATGGAGTCGGCGCTGCGGCGCGCGATCGAGAAGGGCGAGCTGCACCTCGTCTACCAGCCGCAAGTGGACCTGGCGTCAGGCCAGCTCGTGGGTGTCGAGGCGCTCCTGCGGTGGACGTCGGACGAGCTCGGCGCCATTCCCCCGGTCGAGTTCATTCCGATAGCTGAAGAAACCGACCTCATCATGGGCATTGGCGAGTGGGTACTGCACGAGGCCTGCGCACAAGCCGGTCGGTGGCTGGCCAGTCAAGGCTGGTCGCCATTGCTGTCGGTCAACGCGTCCGCCCGTCAGTTCGGCCACGCGTCGGTCTTTCTGGAGACCGTCACCAGCGCACTGCACGCATCGAAGCTCGGACCCGCGCAACTGCGCATCGAAGTCACGGAGTCGACACTCGGGGATCCGGTGACGACCGGTCCGTTGGTGGCCGAGCTGTCGCGACTTGGGGTGTCATTGTCGATCGACGACTTCGGCACCGGGTTCTCCTCACTCGCCCGGCTGCGCAGCTTCCCGGTCAACGAGTTGAAGATCGACAAATCGTTCGTCGAAGGCTTGGAGACACACGCCGGCGATCGCGCCGTGGTCGCCGCGATCATCGGCATGGCGAAAGCCCTGCACCTCGACACAGTCGGCGAAGGCGTAGAGAGCGCGGGTCAGCTCGACATCTTGCGCACGCTGGGCTGCACGCGGGTGCAGGGCTACTACCTCGGCCGACCGGTTCCCGGCGACGACGTCAGGGCGCTGCTCGCTAGCAGGTGACAACGACCTCGACGCGTTGGAACTCCTTGAGGTCGGAGTACCCACACGTCGCCAACGCCTTGCGCAACGCGCCCACCAAGTTCGTCGTACCTTCAGAATCCGTCGACGGTCCGTACAGCACTTCGCGCAGGGTGCCGGCCGTGCCTGCGCGGTACCTCTTCCCACGAGCGAGATCGTTGTGCCGCGCTTCCGCGCCCCAATGCCAACCGCCGCCTGGAGCTTCCGCGGCGCGAGCCAACGGTAGGCCGATCATGACGGCGTCGGCTCCGCAGGCAATCGCCTTCGCGATGTCACCGCCGGTGCGCATCGCGCCGTCCGCAATGACATGCACGTAGCGGCCACCGGATTCGTCCATGTAGTCGCGACGCGCGGCCGCGGCATCAGAGACAACCGTTGCCATCGGCACCCCTATACCGAGCACCTGACGCGTCGTGTGCGCGGCGCCACCACCTACACCGACCAATATGCCAGCCGCGCCCGTGCGCATGAGGTGCAGCGCCGACTGATACGTGTAAGACCCGCCGACAATCACCGGCACGTCGAGGTCGTAGATGAACTTCTTGAGGTTCAAGGGCTCAGCCCGCGTCGACACGTGCTCGGCTGACACAGTCGTACCGCGGATCACGAACAGATCGACGCCGGCCTCGAGAACTGCCTTGTGGTACTGCGCCGTTCGTTGCGGCGACAAAGCGGCAGCGGTCACCACACCGCCATCGCGGATTTGCTTGATGCGTGCGCCGATCAACTCTTCCTTGATGGGCTCGGAGTAGATCTCACGCATCCGACGAACGACATCGCCTTCGGGCAAGGTCGCGATCTCGTCAAGGATCGGTTGCGGGTCGTCGTAGCGTGTCCAGAGTCCTTCGAGGTCAAGCACACCGAGACCGCCGAGCCGCCCGATCTCGATGGCGAAGTTGGGCGAGACGACACTGTCCATCGCGCTCGAAATGATCGGCGCCTCGAAGCGATACGCGTCGATCTGCCATGCGACCGAGATCTCTTCGGGGTCGCGGGTGCGTCGCGACGGCACGATGGCGATGTCGTCGAAGCTGTAGGCACGGCGACCCGTCTTGCCCATGCCGATCTGGACTTCGGCCACCAGGAACCTTTCTATAAAACAAGAATCAGCGCGAGTAGTAGTTCGGTGCTTCCGTCGTCATCTGGACGTCGTGGGGATGGCTTTCCTTCAACCCGGCCGCGGTGATCCGCACGAGACGTGCCTGCTGCAGCTGGTCGATGGTGGCTGCGCCGCAGTAGCCCATCGCTGAACGTAGACCGCCAACAAGCTGATGGACGACGGCAGCGAGCGGCCCACGGTAGGGCACCTGGCCTTCGATGCCTTCGGGCACGAGCTTGTCGTCGGACAACACGTCGTCCTGGAAGTACCTGTCCTTGCTGTACGAACGCACCTCGCCGCGCGATTGCATCGCCGCAAGCGATCCCATGCCCCGGTAGCTCTTGTACTGCTTGCCGTTGATGAAGATGAGCTCGCCAGGACTCTCTTCAACGCCCGCGAGCAGGCTGCCGAGCATGACGGCGTCGGCGCCGACGGCGATCGCCTTCGCGATGTCGCCGGAGTACTGCAGGCCGCCGTCGCCGATGACCGGGATGCCAGCTGCGCGACACGCCTTTGCTGCCTCGTAGATCGCGGTGACCTGCGGGACGCCGACTCCGGTGACTACTCGCGTTGTGCAAATCGAGCCTGGCCCGACGCCGACCTTGACGCCGTCGGCGCCGGCGTCGATCAACGCCTGGGCTCCTTCGCGGGTGGCGATGTTGCCACCGATGACGTCGACATTCACGTCGCGCTTCAGGCGGCTGACCATCTCGAGCACGCCAGACGAATGCCCGTGCGCGGTGTCGACCACGATGATGTCGACGCCAGCCTCGACGAGCGCGCGGGCCCTCTTGTAGGACTCCTCGCCGGTGCCCACCGCGGCGGCGACGAGTAGCCGGCCAGCTGCGTCCTTTGATGCATCAGGGAACTGCTCGCGCTTGGTGAAGTCCTTGACTGTAATCAGCCCGCGCAGTCGCCCAGCACCGTCGACCAGCGGAAGCTTCTCGATTTTGTGCCGGCGCAAGAGTTCAAGGGCGTCCTCGTCGGAGACACCGACAGGCGCGGTCACCAGTGGCATCGGCGTCATGACGTCACGCACCGGCCGCGAGAGATCTGTCTCGAACCTGATGTCGCGGTTCGTGACGATGCCGACTAGGACGCCTGCTTCGTTGACGACGGGAGCACCGGAGATTCGGTAATGCGCGCACAGTCGGTCAACGTCGGCGAGGGTGTCATCGGCCGAGCAGGTCACCGGGTTGGTAATCATGCCCGCCTCGGACCGCTTCACCAGGTCGGCCTGTGCTGCTTGCTCGTCGATCGACAGGTTGCGATGGAGCACGCCCACACCACCCTGCCGCGCCATGGCGATCGCCATGCGTGCCTCAGTCACGGTGTCCATCGCGCTCGATAGCAGCGGCACGCGCAGTGAGATGTTGCGGGTGATCGCGGTTGTGGTGTCGGCCTGGCTGGGAATCACATCAGAGGCCGCAGGCAGTAGCAGGACGTCGTCGTACGTGAGGCCGATCATGGCCACCTTGTCCGGCAACAGGCCGAACTCATGCGCTGAATCTGTCACGGCTACGGCAGCTTTCCCCTCGGGCAGGAGACTCCATGCTAGCTGGCGCTGGCGTCGCCAGCCCGCCGCCGTCCGCTGCCGCACGCGCTTTGGTCGCTACGTGGCACGACCCCAGGTCGCTACGCGACTAGGCTTTTGAATATGCATGAGGCAACGAGCGAACCGCTCTCGCCCCAGGACCGCGAGGAGATCCTCGTCGACCTGGCCGACCTCGAGGTCTTTCAGACGCTGCTCGAGCCGCGAGGTGTGCGCGGTCTCGTGGTCCATTGCGGCGAATGTGAAGCGCCGCACTACTTCGCGTGGGAGTTGCTCCGCCAGAATCTGCGCCAACTGCTCGACGTCGGCCAACTGCGCGCGCACGAGCCCGCGTACGAGCCGGATCCCGCTGACTATGTCGCGTGGGACTACGCCAGTGGCTTCGTCGACGGTGTGCTCTCGGAATCAGAGCGAGACGACGGATCCGGTGACGTGCCGCCGACCATCGACCTGCGCTAGACCCGCAGCAGCGACGTCGACGAGCGCCCACCCGGGAGCGTTGTTGCGTTAGCGGACGATGCCGCTGCGAAAACCTAGAGCGACGGCCTGCGCCCGATCATTGACGCCGAGCTTGCGAAACAACCGGCGGGCGTGGGTTTTCACGGTGTCCTCGGAGAGAAAGAGCTCACGGCCGATTTCGTTGTTGGTCTTTCCGCGGCTCATGCCGTCGAGCACCTGCCGCTCGCGCTCGGTCAAAGGCGGATCGATGACTTGCGCTGGGCCGTGTCCGTTGTTGGCGCGCGCAACTCCTGCATCGACGACGACATGGGCAAGTGCGGCACACAATTCCTCGACCGAAACGTCCTTGGTCAGGTAGCCACGCGCACCACCGGCCATCGCGCGGGCGAGGTTCTCGCTGTCCGCGGTGCCGGCCAGCATGACGACATTGGCGCCGGGGTGAGCTGAGACAAGCAGTCGGGCAGTCTCGGGACCGCCGAGGTCAGGCATCGCGACGTCGAGGAGCACGAGCGCAGGGAGCTCGGCGGCGTACCGCACGAAAGTCTCCGCACTGGTGTCCGCCGTCATCACCCGATCGACGCCCGGCACCGCGGCGACATAGCGGCGCAAGTGCTCGCGAAAGCGCCGATGATCGTCACAGATGAGCACAGTCGTCACAAGCGTTCGCACCCGATCCCTGATCCATCCGTCCCGCGGGAATTTCACCCTCTTGGGCCATCGGCTCTTTCATCGGCAGAGTGGGCGCCAATCCTGAGCCCGAACCTGGCCATTCCCTTACGCCGAATGGCGCAATTGATAGACAAATCGGACAGTTAAATCGACAGTAATGCCTCTATATCGGGACGGTTAAGCCATTCCTCCCGAACGTCATCAGGGAGGTCGCCCGCGATAGCCAATACCGCGGATCGGGCAGCCTGCAAACTGCGCGCGCTGGTGGCGGGATCGTCCTCGGCCAGCAAGGCACCCACGAGGGCTCGCGCCTGCCAGATCAGCGGGGTCGTCCCGAGCTGCTCGGCGAGGGTGGCGGCCCGACGCAAAGTGGTGACGGTGTCGGGGCTGCCGAGGTGCGCCTGGGCGACTCCGAGGAACAGCAAGCCCTTCGCCACATGCCGCGGCGCGTGCGCCAACTCGGCCGCATCGATCGCTTCGGACGCCGCCTCCTGCGCCGCGGTCGGGTTCTCCTCGAGGAGCGCGATCTCGGCGCGTACCCAGTCGAGACGCACCCGCTGCCGCCACCAATCGGGATGAACTTCAGCCAGCCCGGCGGCGACGCCGAGTTCGGTGCCGGCGATCTCGATCTCGCCTAAGCCCACGGCGTCGGACGCGAGACCAAGACGGCAGTCGAACACGGCCTCGTCGAGCCCCGGCAACGCGTCTGCTGCGGTCAGCCCGAGCGCGTCGAACTCCCACGCAACGGTGTGCCGCCCCAACTGCCGGTGCACGCTCGCGACCGTCGCCGCCGCAAGCGCCCCGAACAGCCGCAGCTCAGGGGCAGTGTCGGCGCCTGACAGAGCCTCTCGCAGTGGTCCCATCACGCCACCCAGCAGGGTTAGCGCCGTGCCGAACCGACCACGCGACGCCTGCGCCACACCAAGGAGCCAGGTCGCCGCCGTTGCCTCGGCCGTTCGACCACCCGTGGTCGCGAGTGCAACAGCTTGTTCAAGCGGCGGGACGGCGGTGCCGGGCGGTCCGTGAAACGCCGCCCGTTCACCCTTCGCTAGCAGCCCAGCGAGAGCGTCCGGCGCGCTAGTAGCGCGCCGGGCTGTTCGGGCAGCATCGTCAGCAGTCTCGTGGGAGTCCACCGCGCCAGGTTAGTGGCTGTGACCACCGGGGCCGTGGCTGTGACCGTGTCCGCCGTGCGCGTCGGCCTCAGCCTCTTCGGGCTTCTCCACGACGAGTGTCTCCGTCGTGAGCACGAGCGCCGCGATGGACGCCGCATTTGCCAGCGCAGAACGGGTCACCTTGACGGGATCGATGACTCCATCAGCGATGAGATCGCCGTAGTCGCCACTGGCTGCGTTGAGTCCGTGACCGACCGGCAGGCCGGCGACCTTCTGTGTCACGACGTAGCCCTCGAAGCCGCTGTTCTCGGCGATCCACCGAAGCGGTTCGACGAGCGCCTTGCGCACGATGCTCGCCCCGGTCGATTCATCGCCGACGAGGTCTAGGTTGTCGAGCGCCGATGCAGCGTGCACGAGTGCGGAGCCGCCACCTGCCACGATGCCCTCTTCGACAGCCGCCCGGGTCGCCGAGATCGCGTCCTCGAGCCGGTGCTTCTTCTCCTTGAGCTCAACTTCGGTCGCCGCGCCCACCCGGATCACCGCGACGCCGCCGGCAAGTTTCGCCAGCCGCTCCTGCAGCTTGTCGCGATCCCACTCGGAGTCGGTGCGCTCGATCTCAGCCCGCAACTGGCGGACCCGATCGGCGACTGCCTCGGCCGAACCGGCACCGTCGACAATGGTGGTGTCGTCCTTGGTGATGGTGACCCGACGCGCACTGCCGAGTACTTCCAAGCCGACGTCGTCCAGCTTGAGACCGACCTCGGGTGCAACGACCTGCGCACCCGTAAGGATCGCGATGTCTTCGAGCATGGCCTTGCGGCGGTCACCGAATGCCGGCGCCTTCACCGCGACCGACTGGAACGTGCCGCGGATCTTGTTGACAACCAGGGTCGACAGCGCCTCGCCATCGACGTCCTCTGCGATGACCAGCAAGGTCTTGCCGGCCTGGATGACCTTTTCGAGCAACGGCAGCAGGTCGGAGACCGACGACAGCTTGCCCTGGTTGAGCAGGATCAGCGGGTTCTCGAGCACCGCTTCCATGCGCTCGGTGTCACTGACGAAGTACGGCGAGATGTAGCCCTTATCGAACTGCAGGCCCTCGGTGAGCTCGAGCTCAAGGCCCATCGTGTTCGACTCTTCGACGGTGATGACGCCGTCCTTGCCGACCTTGTCGAACGCTTCGGCGATGAGTCCGCCGACCTCGGGGTCTTGAGCTGAGATCGCGGCCACGTGGGCAATCTCGCCCTTGCCCGATACTTCACGGGCGGTGTCGACGAGGCGCGCGGTCACCGCCGTAACGGCGGCTTCGATGCCACGCTTAAGCGCGAGCGGGTCGGCACCGGCCGCGACGTTGCGCAGACCTTCGTGAACCATCGCCTGCGCGAGCACGGTGGCGGTCGTGGTGCCATCGCCGGCGACGTCGTTGGTCTTGGTCGCGACTTCCTTGGCGAGCTGCGCCCCGAGGTTCTCGTGGCGGTCAAGGAGTTCGATCTCGCGGGCGATCGTCACGCCGTCGTTCGTAATCGTCGGGACGCCGTAGCTCTTGGCGATGACGACGTTGCGACCCTTCGGCCCAAGCGTCACCTTCACCGCGTTCGCGAGCGCGTCAACACCGCGCTCAAGCGATCGACGGGCGCTCTCGTCGTACTGCAGGATCTTCGGCATGCGTTAGAGGTCCTCTCAAAGTTCAGGCAGTTCAAGGCGATTCAAGGCAATGCTGCGAGCCCGACGGACGCCGCCCCGAGGCTTTGCGGCTTCGGGGCGGCGGGCGCGAGCTGGCGCGACTTACGCCGCGAGCGAGCTACTTCTCGATGACAGCGAGGACGTCGCGAGCGGAGAGTACGAGGTACTCCTCGCCGCTGTACTTGACCTCGGTGCCGCCATACTTGCTGTAGAGAACGCGGTCGCCCTCTTTGACGTCGAGGGGCACCCGCTGACCGTCTTCGAACCGGCCGGGGCCGATAGCGAGGACGATGCCCTCCTGGGGCTTCTCCTTGGCGGTGTCAGGGATGACCAGGCCGGAAGCGGTGGTGGTCTCGGCCTCAACGGCCTGCACGACGATGCGGTCCTCGAGCGGCCGGATGGCTACCTTGGACTTGGTGGCGGTCGTCACAGCGTGACTCCCCCTCCTCAGTGTTGTTGTGATGATGGTTGGGCGTTAGCACTTGGTGATCTGGAGCAGTTGGTGTCCACACCGGCCTGCCGTCGCGGGGGTCAGACCGAGCAAACAACGTGTTAGCAAACGGGGTACGAGAGTGCCAGCACGTCTACTCGAAGACTATGCCGGGCTTAGCACTCCGTCAACCCGAGTGCCAGGCATGAATCCGCTCCCACCCGCCCCAGCTCTTGCGCCTTCCGTCGTCGCCGATTCCTCACAGATCCAGCTTGACTCCTCACAGATGCAGCCTGTAAGTGCCCAGTGACGTAAGTCTGTGAGGAGTCCGGGCCGACGTCGGGGCTGGATCCTGAATGTGTGAGGAAACGAGGCTCGGGGGTGTGGCGTGGGACTTGGTGCCCGGCGATTCGGTAGATAAGCAGATCAACAATGCGTGGATGATCTGCTTATCGACGGAGTCGCGGGCCCTCGGGCTTGCCGACTCGTCAGAAATTCGGGTTCTCCACGCCGGAAAGCTGCGTTTGCGAGGAGTCGCGGTCCCACCGCGAAGGGCTGACCCGGAAAGCGAGGAGTCGATGGACGCTGACACATTCGCCGCGCTCGCGGCGAAGCCCGGCCCCGACGCGATCGCCCACGCGATGGCGCGCCTCGACGCAGGTGCGAACGACCTGGCTGTCGGTGAAGACGTCCGGCGGCACTACTGCGCGCTGAAACCAAACGTCGCCTCGGCAGCCGTCGAGCAAGCCACGCTTCGCCGCCGCGGTCGGGCGAAGTTCGGCGCTGCCGCCGACGAGATGTGGTTCACCGCAAACGGGCTCGAGCAGGCGACCAGCGCGATTGCCGCCAACCACCGCGCAACAAGGTTCCACGCTCTGAACACCACCTTGGGACGCCCAGCGAGAGTGGCCGACCTCTGCTGCGGAATCGGCGCCGACTTGCGCGCGCTCGAAGCCGCCGGTTGCAACGTCACGGGTTTCGACCACGATCCGGTCACGGCCCAGGCGGCGAGGCTGAACAGCGACGCAAGAGTCGACTGCGCCGACGTCGAGGTACTAGACCTCACCGGGTACGACGCCGCGTTCATCGACCCCGCACGGCGGTCGAGGGGCCGGCGAACGTTCGACGTCAACGCCTACGAGCCGCCGTGGTCGTTCGTCACAAGCCTGCTCGCCAAAGTGCCGGCGGCCGCAGCCAAGGTGGCGCCCGGCATTCCGCATGACTTGGTCCCCGCCGGGATCGAAATCGAGTGGATCTCAGTAGCAGGAGGCCTCAAAGAGGCGGTTTTGTGGGCAGGCAGCCTCACCGACGGCGAGACACGGCGACGCGCGACACTGCTGCCGTCGGGTGCAACGATGCATACCAAGTCGGACGCCGATGAGCGGGCGCCGACGGGATCCATGAATCGCTACCTTTACGAGCCCGACGACGCCGTGGTCCGGGCACATCTGATCAGCGACCTGGCGAGGTCGGTCGACGGCGTCCTGCTCGACGCGACGACGGCGTACCTGACAAGCGACCGGCTCATCGACACGCCTTTCGCGAAAGCGTTCGAGGTGCGCGAGGTGATGCCCTTTTCGTTGAAGCGCTTACGCGCCGCACTCAGAGAGCGCGACGTCGGCGGCGTCACCATCATGAAGCGTGGCTCGGCGGTCGACGTCGAACGCCTACGGCGCGACCTGCGGTTGGAAGGAACGACGCAAGCAGTCGTCGTCCTCGCACTCATTGATGGAAAGCACTACGCGGTGATCGCCGACGCCGTGAACACGTGAGGCGTCAGGAATGCACGGCTGACTGGCGGTCCATCCGACTCACCCGGTCGCCGTTCCGCAGAAAGGACACGCCGCCGCCAATGGCGACCCACACGGTGTCCTTGTCTACGCCAGGTCGACGGGGGTGAACTCCCACGCTTCCGGCTCGCGCGCGACGAAGCGCTCCGCGCCGAGGTCGAACCATTCGTTGCCGGCAGCTAGTGCCTCGGTCGAGGCCCATCTCGTGACGATGACGGCGCGATCCTGGGCGTCGGAGCGGTAGAGCTCGCCGCCGCCGAAGCCTGGGGCTGCCAAGAATTGCGGCCATGCGGTGGTCTTCGTCCATGTGCAGAACTCGTCGAGCTGACCCTCGCGAATCCGGGTCTCCCACATGCGTGCGATCACACCTTCACCTCCGTGATGGGTAGCGACGGGTCGGCCGGAAAATCGAGATCGGACGGCGGCAAGCCGGCCTCCACTAGTCGAGTACCCAGTGCTGCCACCATCGCACCGTTGTCGGTGCAAAGGGCCGGCCGCGGGACTCGCAGCGTGATGCCTGCCGCTTCGCAGCGTTGTTCGGCGACGGCTCGAAGCCTCGAGTTAGCAGCGACGCCGCCACCAATGACGAGGTAGTCGACGCCGTGCGCCTGGCACGCAGCGATCGCCTTCATGGTCAAAACATCGACCACGGCTTCCTGGAACGAAGCGGCCACATGGGCTATTGGCACCAATTCACCTGCCCGCTCGCGCGCCTCGACCCACCGCGCGACGGCCGTCTTGAGCCCCGAGAAGGAGAAATCCAGGCTTCCGTCGTCAGATTTTCCGCGCGGGAACGCGACCAGCTCCCGGTTACCCTCCAGCGCCACCCGGTCGATGTGCGGCCCGCCGGGAAACGGCAGCCCGAGCACGCGCGCGACCTTGTCGAACGCCTCTCCGGCCGCGTCGTCGACCGTTGAGCCGAGCGACTGCACTTCGCGGGTGAGGTCGGGCACAAGCAGCAACGACGAGTGCCCACCCGACACGAGCAACGCCATGCACGGCTCGGGCAGCGGTCCGTGTTCGAGGGTGTCAACGGCAACGTGCGCTGACAGATGGTTGACGCCGTAAAGGGGTTTGTCGAGGGCGAGTGCGTACGCCTTCGCCGCAGCAACCCCGACGAGCAACGCGCCGGCAAGACCGGGCCCCGACGTAACGGCGATCGCGTCGACGTCGCGCATGGAGATCCCGGCGTCCGCTAGTGCCCGGTGGACTGCAGGCACCACCGCGTCGAGATGCGCGCGACTCGCGACCTCGGGAACCACACCGCCGAACCGCGCGTGCGCCTCGACACTGCTCGCGACCGCATTGGCAAGCAACGTGTTGCCGCGCACAATTCCAACGCCTGTCTCGTCACACGACGTCTCGATGCCGAGGACGAGCGCCTCAGTCGCAACAGCCATTACGCGTCGGAGCCATCGCTCGGTGCCCACTTCGACACATCGACACCGGCGAGGTTGAGCACCATGAGAACCGCATCGGTGTCGCTCGGCTGGTAGTAACCCTTGCGGATGCCGACCTGCTCGAACCCGAACCCTTGATACATGCGCTGCGCGACCTGGTTGTCGGCGCGCACCTCGAGCCCGACCATCGGTTCGTCACGCCGGCGCGCTTCGCTTATGAGCGCTTTCAAAAGCCGGGTACCGATACCGCGCCCCTGCCGGTCGCGCTTCACGGCGATCGTCTGCACGAACGACTCTTCGGGATACGCGCAAAGTCCTGCGTAGCCGACGATCTCAGCACCGTCTCGCGCGACGAGATAGAACCTCGTCTCCGGTTCGGCGAGCTCAGACCAGAACATCGCGACGGTCCAGCACTCATCGCCGAACAGGTCGCGCTCGAGATCCATCACACCGTCGACGTCCCACCAACGCATCGGCTCGCTCTCCGACGGACGCCTGCGCGCGTTCATAGCACGACGACGGGACGACGAGGGCTGGGCTCGACGGCGTCAGGCCGCCGCAGGTACAGCGGATCTGGTGGCAGCACGACAGCGCAACCGGTGGCGACCATCGACGCGAGCTCACCGGCGTCCGGATATTCGGGCCGGCGTGCATCGGCGAACGCCTCTGGATACATCAACGCGCCGGCACCATACGCGGGCCCCTGCCACTCGACGTCCGCTGGTCGTTCGACCTGCGGACCATCGATGCGAGTACCACTTGCGTCATACGTGGCCCAGTAGACCTCGCGACGGCGGGCGTCGGTGGCGACGAGAAACGGTTGCTCACTTACGACTGCCGCGGCAATCACGTCGAGCGTGCAGACGCCGGTGACCGGAACATTCAGCGCATCGCCCATGGCACGTGCGGTCATCAGACCGATGCGCAATCCGGTGAACGGACCGGGTCCGACTCCAACCGCAATGCCAGTCAGATCGGACGTCGAACAGCCAGCCTCAGCGAGAACATGCGCGATGCCCGGCGCCAACAACTCACCATGCCGGCGCGCGTCGACGACCGTCTGCGAGACCAGCACCTGGGTGCCGTCGTGCAACGCGACGGTCACCGCCGGCGTCGACGTGTCGAAAGCGAGGAGCAGCACGTACATGAGCCTAACTGGCGGTGGCGCTAGCGGAGTCCGAGCACTTCGCCCAGCTTCACGCCGTCCCATCGTTGGCCCTGGGCTGTGATGCGCACTTGGCGTAGCTCGCTCTTGCTACCCACTGTCCTGGAGATCTCAATGTCGAGCCGATCCGCAGCGAGCCCTTCGACGAGCCCCTTGCCCCACTCGACAATCGTCACCGAATCGTCGACCGAGGCGTCGAGGTCGAGATCGTCAATTTCCAGCCGGCCCTCGACGCGGTAGGCATCGGCGTGCACGAGCGGCGGCCCGTCACCGAGCGAGGGATGGACCCGCGCGATCACAAAGGTCGGCGACGTCACGTCGCCGCGGACGCCGAGCCCGGCGCCGATCCCCTGGGCAAGCGTGGTCTTGCCGGCGCCTAACGGACCATCGAGCACGACCAGGTCACCGGGCTTCAGGATCCCCGCGAGACGTACACCGAGGTCTCGCATGTCGTGCGCAGTAGGAATCTCGACGATCACAGCGCCTCCGACATCACGATGCCGCCGCGAGCAGGGCCACGAACGCCAGGTCTTCACGCAACGCCGCGCGGGGCATGCCGGCCGGACCAAATCTGATGGCCGCCGACGGGTGGTAGGTCGACACGACTCGGCGACCTTCGACGTCGTGCACTCGACCTCGCAGTTGCCCGATCTTCGCGCCCGTTCCGAAGAACCACTGGGCCGCCGTCCCGCCGAGCGCGCAGATCACCCGTGGCTCGACGATCGCGATCTGCGCTGCAAGAAACCGGCGGCAGTTGGCGACTTCGACCTTCGCCGGCGCGCGGTTGCCAGGCGGCCGGCACTTCAACACGTTTGCGACAGCGACGTTGGCGCGCGGGAGGCCGACCTCGGCCAATAGCTGGTCAAGCAACGCGCCGGCGCGGCCAACGAAAGGTAAGCCGGTCTCGTCTTCGGTGGCGCCCGGTGCCTCGCCGACAAGTAGCACGGCGGCGCCATTCGCTGGCGTCGTACCGACGACAACGTTCGTGCGGGTCGCAGCAAGTTCTGTGCACGCAACGCACAAACGCATCTGAGCCGCAAGATCCGCCCAGCCCGCCTCAGGCACCCTCGTACACCCGCGGCACCCGCACGCCGATGCGGGTCACGATCTCATACGAGATGGTGTCGCACGCGTCGGCCCAGTCCTGCGCCGTCGGCTCGCCACGGTCGCCCGGACCGAACAGCACGACGTCGTCCCCGGCCGCGAAATCGTCGTCCCCTGGGCCGAGGTCGACCACGAACTGATCCATGCACACGGTGCCCGAAATGGTGCGGCGCACGGTGCTGGACCGACCGCGCACGAGCACCTCGGCGTTGTTGGTAGCCGTTCGTGGGACCCCGTCCGCGTAACCGAGCGGAACCAGGCCGAGCATTGTCGGCACCGGCGTCACGTAACGGTGACTGTACGAAACCCCTGTGCCCGCAGGCACTTTCTTCGTCAGAGCCAGTCGCGCGGTCAACGTCATCGCCGGTCGCAACCCGAACGATGCAGAGTCGCGCTGGTCAGGAACCGGTGACAAGCCGTACGTGGCGAGCCCGGCGCGCACGAGGTCAAAACGGGTGCCTGGCACGAGCAGCAAACCGCCCGAGTTCGCGAAGTGTCGAATCTGTGGCGTCACGCCAACACTGGCTGCGTACGAGAGCGCATCGTTGAATGCGCCGATTTGCAGAGCCGTCGTCGGATGAGCCGGATTACTTCCGTGCACCAGATGCGACCACAAGCCGACGATCTCGACGTATCCCTCGGCACGCGCTTTCGCCGCCGCTTGCACGAGTTCTGGCCAGTCGCCCATCACTGCGCCGCCGCGCGACAACCCGGTGTCGACCTTCAGATGCACGCGCGCAACCCGGCCGACCTCTAACGCCGCGTTCGCGATCTCGGCGATGGCCCAAGGCGCGGATGCCGACACGTCGATGTCGGCGGTGACTGCCTCGGCAACCGGTTCGCCTGGCGTCCCGAGCCAGCACAGGATTCGAACGCCTATTCCGGCGGCTCGCAAGGCGACCGCCTCTTCAAGGAACGCGACGCCCAGCCAGGTCGCGCCGCCCTCGACGGCAGCCAAGGCGCTCTGCACGAGGCCGTGGCCGTACCCCTCCGCCTTCACCACGGCCATCACCTCAGCCGGGCCGACAATCTCTTTGACCCGAGCCACGTTGGAGGAGATAGCGCCGAGATCGACACGAGCCGCGGCGCGCAGAGCAGCCGCGGCAACCGCCGGATCGCGATACGTCACGGCGACATCCTGCCAGTGCGGAGCGGCGCTGTGATGGGATGGTTTCCATGCGGCTGACCAAATACACCCATTCATGCATTCGGCTGGACGACGGCAGCGGGGCTCTGGTGATCGACCCCGGGACGTTCTCGGAGACGCAGCTCGCCGTCGCCGGCGTGCATGCGGTCCTGATCACCCACGAGCATGCGGATCACCTCGACGCGCCGGCCCTGCTCGCCGCGGCGAAGGCCGACCCATCGTTGCAGGTGTGGGCACCTGCGTCGGTTGCCTTGTCGTTGGGCGTACTGGGCGACCGGGTCACTGCGGTCGGTCCCGGTGAGTCCTTCTCCGCGGGCGGCTTCAGCGTTCGCACGTTCGGAGGTCTGCATGCGCTTATCCACCCTCTCATCGCACCGCCGGTTGCCAACGTCGGCTATCTCGTCGAGGGCGCGGTCTACCACCCGGGCGATTCGTTCACGGTGCCGCCGGTAGCCGTCGAGACGTTGCTGATCCCGATCCACGCACCGTGGTCGAAGGTCAGCGAAGTCATTGACTTCACGGCTGCCGTTCGCGCACCACGCGCGTTCCAGATCCACGACGCGTATCTCAGCGAAGCCGGCGGCGCGCTGGTCGACCGACTCGTCGCGATGGTTGGCGCAACCTACGGCACGACCTACACCCGGCTCTCTCCGACCGAGTCCGTCGACCTCTAGCCATTCGTTTCCGTAACGCTGTCGGAACGGTCGTTGGCCTAGATTTTGGCGCGTGCGAGCGAACAGGTTCACGCGCAGCCCGACGCCGTCCCGGGCTTCGCTTGCCCTGGGCGGCTTGACCGCGGTCGAAGTGGTAGCTGGGTGTCTGCTCACCGTTCTCGCACACGACCTGCGCGCATCGTTCGACGGGGTGCTGCTTCTCATCATCGCGATCGTCGCCGCGGTCGGGCTGGTGATCGCCCGTCGCCAGCCGTCGAATCCCATCGGCTGGATGCTGCTCATCGCCGCCGCGTTCTTCGCCGGATATGCCATCGCAGTCCTTTACGCCGTCCTCGACTACCACCAGCACGGCGGCCGGCTGCCGCTGGGCCGCGTTGCGCTCGCCGCTGAGCCCTCCTGGGTGCCCGGGTTCGTCCTGCTGGGGCTCTCGGTCGCACTCTTTCCCGAGGGTCGACTGGCTTCCCGGCGTTGGCGGATCCCGCTGATTGTCTACATCGTTGCTGGAGCCTGGTTCTGCAGCATCTGGTCGCTGGCGCAGGCGACGCTCCCCATTCGCGCGGGGTTCGACGTCGACGAGGTCGGAAATTACGCCGGTGATCCAAAGGGCTTTTCCGGAGCTGCGGCTGGGGTCGCCTGGGCTGCGTCGCCGATCATCCTGCTGCTTCTGGTCGCCTTCGTCATACGGCAGGCGGCAACGTGGCGGAGCGCCAACGGGGAGCGGCGTAAGCAACTGACGTGGCTGATGAGCGGCGGGGCCTTGTCCGTCGTCTCGATCTACCTCGTCTCGACCAACAACACGAGCAGCGCTGGGCGTGTCGTCACCGACATCGCCGCCGTGGGCCTGACCGGCATCCCGCTCGCGATCGGCGTCGGAATCCTGAAGTACCGGCTCTACGAGATCGACCGGCTGATCAGCCGCACCCTCTCCTACGTTGTCATCACCGGCCTACTGGTCGCAGTCTTCCTCGGCCTGGTCGCGCTGACCACGAGCGTCCTGCCGTCCTCCTCCCCCGTCGGGGTCGCTGCCTCGACGCTCGCCGCGGCAGCGCTCTTCACGCCATTACGCCGCCGAGTGCAGCGGCTCGTCGATCGGCGCTTCAACCGCGCCCGCTACGACGCCGACTCGATCGTCGCCGCGTTTACGATCCGGCTCCGCGACGCCGTCGACCTCGACACGATCAACCAAGAACTGCGCCAAGCGGTCAACCAAGCAGTCGCGCCGGCGCATGCCTCTGTTTGGATCGCGCCAACCGCGACCCCGAGGCGCACTTGACGATTGGGGGGACTCGGCCTCGTTACCAATCGTCGGTATTGACGACGATGGTGTTCGTCGAGGTCAGTACGGTGAAGCTCGCCACCCCTTGCGTGCCCGTCGTTATGCGGACTGTCGGGGAGCTAGCTCCCAACCATTCGTGAAGCCGCCGCTCGTTTCCGTTGATCGTGAGTTCTCCCAGGGCGACGGCGCCAGCACGGTGCACGACCGTGGCCCAACCCGGCAGCGGCGTGCCGGCACCCCACTCAATAAAGAATGGAAGCGAACTGTCCTGCGCTGCTTCCGCCACCCCGGCGATACGCCAGTGCAGCAGGTCGCCTGCCTTCGAACGTCGCGAGCCCTCGCCGACCTCGAGACCCAACCGCGAAGCGGTGCGATCCAGGTCGGCGGTGCGCACCGCCCAGCCAAATCCCGAGTCGCCTCCAAGCATCTTGGTGACCCATCGTCCGAAGTCGCTGTTGGACGCCTCAGCCTCGTCGACGACGGTCACGAGTTCGAGATAGGAAGCTCCTAGCGGGACCAGCCGATTCGCGGTGCCCCAGCCCGGATGGCGCCCGCCCTCGAGGGTCGTCAGCCCGTACCGACCGCCGAGCTGCGCCTCAGCGTTGTCGAGATTGCGAACTCCGATAACGACGTGATCGATCTGCACGTCCGCGGCTGCCATCGTCACATACTGCCCGGTCGGGCTACCGACGACGGAAGCTGCGCCACGGCTAGTCGTTTGCCTTGAGGAAGGCATAAACGGCTGCCTGCACGTTGCCCGCTGGGCCCGCATAGCCCAACGTGTCCCAGCCGTGGCCGCCCTCGGCGGGCAGGACAAGTAGCTTTTTGTTCTTGTTGGGCACGGCGTCGTACACGGCGGTGATTCCCTGGACACTCGTCGATTGGTCCTGCTCAGAAACGACGAACAATGAAGGGACGTCGAGGTGCGGCGCCGCGGCGGAGCTGTCGATGCGACCCGGTGGTGCGCCGTAAAGAGCTGACATGTCGGGTGGGCCTGACAGGTCGACGACTCCGTTTATGAGTGCTCCTGCGGCTGCGCCGGCGACGACTGCGACGGTGCCGCCTGCTGATGCACCGACGATGACCACTTTCGTGGCGCCTGCGGCGTGAAGGGCAGCGACACCGGCCGCTGCGTCGAGGGGCAGTTGCGATTGCGCATCAAGATCCTTCGGGCAGTCGGAGAACACCGTGCACCGATACTCGAGCAGGAAGACGTGATAGCCGGCGTCAACAAGACCGCTGGCCTCGGTGTACCAGGCGCACGCGCTGGCCTCGTACTGGGGCAGCATCAGCACGCCGTGCGTGCCGGTGCCCATCTCGACCACTCCGAGCCCAGTGCCGTCGCTCGCGACTATCCGCTTGTATGGGACGGCGCCGCAGGTCGGCACATATGTGCTGCTTGGCGTCGGCGATGGCGATGCCGCTGACGACACCGGACCGGTTGGTGACGCCGGGCCTGGCGTCGGCGCGGCCGCCATGGATGACCCGGACGCGGACGACTCAGCGGCGGAGGAGGCCGGAGCTGCCGCGTTCGAACGTGAGGCCCCTTCCTTTGACGACCCGCTCGAACATCCCGCGCTCACCACCAGGGCGACGCCGACACTGAGCGCAGGGACGAGCCACGATCGCTGGCGCGGTGCTTGCATCGAATGATGCTACGTGAATTACAAAATCTAGCAATACCGCTACGGTCGTCCGCAAATACTCGACAGCACGCCGGGCCCTGACCTCTGCTGAGCGATGTTTCAGCTAACGGAGCGAGCGGATCGCGGCGGGCAGGCCGGCGAGGATGTCGTCGGCGACGATCGGCGCATCCTGGGCCGCGATGCGCCCAGCCGCACCGTGCAAGTAGGCGGCACACGATGCCGCGTCGAGGGCCGACAATCCACCGGCGAGCAGCGTGCCCGTAACGCCCGACAACACATCGCCACTACCGGCAGTCGCGAGCCATGACGTACCGGTGGAGTTCACCCGCACCACACCGTCGGGCGAACAGATCACCGTCGTCGACCCCTTCAACAACACGGTGGCGCCCAACGCGTTGGCAGCGGCCCGGGCGTGCTCGAGCCGTCGCGCCTCGACGTCAGCTCGAGCAGAGGGCTCGAGTCCCAATAGCCGAGTGAGCTCACCCGCGTGCGGCGTCAACACCGTCGGCGCGGTGCGCGTGGACACCAGTGACGGACGGGAGGCGACGATCGTCAGCGCATCGGCGTCGACGACCACCGGCACAGACGCGGACAACACTTGCTCGACCAGCCGAGCAGCGAACGCGTCGGTCCCGATGCCCGGCCCGACAACCCACGCCTGCACGCGACCGGCGGCCAGCACATCGACGTCCGACCCCTCTTTGAGCTCCGACCCATCTTTGAGCACTGTCACGACCGCCTCGGGCCAGCGCGCTCGCACGAGCTCGGCGGGATGCGCGACTGAGACGAAGCGAACCATGCCAGCTCCGGTCCGCAACGCGCCGCCGGTCGCGAGCAGTGCCGCGCCGGTATAGCCGACACTGCCGGCCACGATGCCGACGACGCCGCGGCGGTACTTGTCGGACTCCGCCGTGGGTATCGGCAGCTCCACGTCAGCTGCCTGCAGCGCAGTGATCGATGACGTCGGCAGCCACGGGCCAAGGCCGATGTCGACCAACTCGACCACACCGGCGCACTGCGCCCCGGGATCGATCAGCAGGCCTGGCTTCCAGGTGCCGAACGTCACAGTGACGTGGGCGTGCACCGCGGCTCCGGCGACCACTCCCGTGTCGGCATCGACACCGCTCGGGACGTCGACAGCAAGCACCGTCGTCTCGGCGGGAATCGAGCTCACGACGTCAGCCGCTGCCTCGCGCAGCTCGCCAACACCGCCGATGCCGACGATGCCATCGAGAACCAGGTCGGCGTCCAGCACTGCATCTGGACTCTCAACCCGGCCACCCGCCGCACGCAACGCAGCGAGCCCCGTGACGTGGGCCGACGACCCGAGCAAGACAGCGGAGACAATCGCACCGCGGCGGGCAAGCAGCGCACCAGCGAACAGCGCGTCGCCGCCGTTGTCACCCGACCCGACGAGCAGGACGACATGGCTTCCGTAGATCCGCTGCAACAGTTGTGCGGCAGTCGCGGCCAGTCCAAAGGAAGCTCGGTCCATCAACGTGCCCGGCGGCAGCGACGCCATCAGCGCGCCCTCGGCCGTACGGACGGTCGCGACGTCGTGGGCTTGCCTCATCGCAGTTATTCGACCGTCACGGATTTGGCGAGGTTACGGGGCCGGTCGACGTTGTTGCCGCGCGCGACGGCGAGCTCGCACGCGAAGACCTGCAGTGGGATCACCGACACGAGTGGCTGCAACAACGTCGGCACCACCGGCACCCGAATCAGCTCGTCGGCATATGGCACGACCGCATCATCGCCTTCTTCGGCGATAACAATGGTGCGGGCGCCGCGAGCCCGCACCTCTTGAATGTTCGCCACCATCTTCGCGTGCAGCACTGATCGACCCAGCGGCGACGGCACGACGGCAACCACCGGCACGCCCTCCTCGATCAACGCGATCGGCCCGTGCTTGAGCTCGCCGGCCGCAAACCCTTCGGCGTGCATGTACGCAAGCTCTTTCAACTTCAGCGCCCCTTCAAGGGCGACCGGATATCCGACGTGGCGGCCGAGGAAAAGCACCGTCGAAACGGTGGCCAGCGACCGCGCGATCTCGCGCACCGGCTCCATCGTCGTCAGCACCTGCGCGACATTGCCAGGCATGAGTGCGAGTTCGTGGACGACGGCAGCCACATCGTCTCCGTACTGCGTTCCGCGCACCTGGCTGAGGTAGAGCGCCACGAGATAGACCGCGACGAGTTGGGTGAGGAAGCTCTTCGTCGCGGCAACGCCGATCTCTGGTCCGGCTCGCGTGTAGAGAACCGCGTCAGCTTCGCGGGCGATCGTCGAACCAACGGTGTTGCAGATCGCGAGCACCCGCGCGCCCATCTCGCGCGCGTGCTGAACCGCCATCAACGTGTCGAGGGTTTCACCCGACTGGGATATCGCGATGACAAGCGTGCGACCGTCGAGGATCGGATCGCGGTAGCGGAATTCGCTGGCCAACTCGACTTCACAGGGCAGGTTCGCCCAGTGCTCAACGGCGTACTTGGCGATCAGACCAGCGTGATACGCGGTGCCGCACGCGATCACCACGATCTTGTCGACCTCGCGCAGCAAGCCTTCGTCGAGACGCATCTCGTCGAGCATCAGGGCGCCGTCGTAGGTCAGCCGGCCGAGCAAGGTCGCGGCAACCGCCTCCGGCTGCTCGGCGATTTCCTTCAACATGAAGTAGTCGTAGCCGCCCTTCTCGGCAGCCGAGAGATCCCAGTCGACGTGGTAGTGACGACCGTCGACGACCTCACCCGCAAACGTGGTGATCTCGAACCCGTCGGCGCTTACGGCGACCACTTGGTCTTGTCCAAGTTCGACCGCGTCGCGGGTGTATTCGATGAACGCCGCGACATCGCTGGCAAGGAACATCTCGCCGTCGCCAACGCCGAGCACCAGCGGCGAATTGCGCCGCGCACCGACAACGAGCCCTGGTGCATCGCGATGCACGGCGACAAAGCTGAACGATCCGTCAAGGCTGCGGCACACTTGCCGTAACGACTCGGAGAGATCTCCGCACGCGGCGAACGCTTCCTCAAGGAGGTGGGCGGCTACCTCGGTGTCGGTTTGCGAACGGAACGTGTGACCGTCTTTGAGTAGCCGCGCGCGTAGGTCCGCGTGGTTCTCGATGACACCGTTGTGAATCAACGCGAGCCCGCCGGTGCAGTCGACCTGCGGATGCGCGTTCTCATCGGTCGGCCGGCCGTGGGTAGCCCAGCGGGTGTGCCCTAGACCGGTACCACCAGCGGGTAGCGGATCCGTCTCGAGCACGACCTCGAGGTTCGACAACGCTCCGGCTTTGCGCCGGACGTGCACCAGACCGGCGTCCAGCACTGCGATGCCTGAGGAGTCGTAGCCGCGGTATTCCAACCGACGAAGACCGGCGAGGACGACGTCGCGGGCCGGCTGTGGTCCGACGTAGGCCACGATGCCGCACACGGTCTAACCCAACCGCTCGCGCACGACCTTGGCTAGCTGATCCGCAACAGAGTCAGCCTTGTCGCGCGTGGCAGCCTCGACCATCACCCGCACGACCGGCTCGGTTCCGCTCGGGCGAAGCAAAACCCGACCCGACGCACCGAGCTCGTTGCTCGCGCGCTCGACAGCTGCGAGCAACTCGGCGTCGGTCTCGGCACGCGTCCGGTCGACGTCGGTGACGTTGATGAGCACTTGCGGCAGGCGGTGCATAACCGCGGCAAGTTCGATGAGTGACTGCTTGCTCTGCGTCATGCGCGCGAGCAACTGCAGCGCGGTGAGTATGCCGTCGCCGGTGGTCGCGTAGTCGAGCAGGATCACGTGCCCGCTCTGCTCGCCACCGACCGTGTAACCGTCGGCGCGCATCGCCTCGAGTACATAACGGTCGCCGACCGCCGTCTCAATTACCTTGATGCCCGCTTCTTCCATGCCGAGCCGGAACCCGAGATTCGACATGACGGTTGCGACCACCGTCCCCTGCGCGAGCCGCCCCGACTCGTTCATGGCGATCGAAAGGATGGCCAGGATCTGGTCGCCGTCGATCACGGATCCGTCTGCTGCAACTGCAAGACATCGATCCGCGTCGCCATCGTGCGCAACGCCGACGTCGGCGTCGTGTGCAACGACCGCGGCCGATAGCAGGTCGAGGTGGGTCGAGCCACAGGCTTCGTTGATGTTGAGGCCGTCGGGCTCGCTGCCAATCGCAATGACCGTTGCACCTGCGCGGCGCAATGCCTCGGGGGCCGCGAAGGAGGCCGCGCCGTTCGCGCAATCGACGACGACCTTGAGGCCGTCGAGCCGGTTGGGCACGGTGGAGACGACGTGGTCGACGTAACGGTCGGTCGCCTCGGGGTAGTCGTGCACTCGGCCGACGCCGGCCCCGATCGGACGCTGCCACTCCTCGAGCAGCCGGGCCTCGATCGCGTCTTCGAGTTCGTCGGCGAGCTTGTGGCCGCCGCGCGCGAAGAACTTGATGCCGTTGTCGGGCATCGGATTGTGGCTCGCCGACAGCATCACGCCGAGGTCGGCCTTCAGGTCAGCCGTCAGGTACGCAACAGCGGGCGTCGGCAGTACGCCGAGCCGCAGCACGTCGACGCCTGCACTGGCCAAGCCGGCGACGACAGCAGCCTCGAGGAATTCGCCAGATGCGCGCGGATCGCGGCCGACGACCGCGAGCGGCCGATGGCCCTCAAAGGCGCCGGCCTCGCCGAGCACGTGGGCTGCCGCAACGGCGAGCTCGAGAGCGAGCTCGGCCGTCAACTCCTGGTTCGCGACGCCGCGAACGCCGTCGGTGCCAAACAGCCGGAAGCGTGTCAGCTCGCCGTCCATGACGCGCACCGAGTTGTCGGGCACGCGTTTACCGCTTGGAGTACTGCGGAGCCTTGCGGGCCTTCTTCAGACCGTACTTCTTACGCTCGATGACACGGGCGTCACGCGTGAGGTAGCCGGCCTTCTTCAGGGTCGGGCGGTTCTCGGGGTCGATCAGGATCAGTGCGCGGGCAATCCCCAGGCGAAGCGCTCCGGCCTGGCCGCTGATGCCACCGCCGGTGATGCGACAGACGATGTCGAACTGCTCGACGCCGTCGAGCGCCGCCAGCGGGCTCTTCACCAACTGCTGGTGCACCTTGTTCGGGAAGTAGCTCTCGATGGTGCGGCCGTTGACCTTGATCTGGCCGGTGCCGGGGACGAGGCGCACGCGGGCAACTGCTTCCTTGCGACGCCCGGTGGCGTTGCCGGAGCCACTGGCCGAGCGGCGACGAACCGTCGTGGTCTCGCTCGAATAGGCGAGCGGCGTGTCGGCCGACTCGAGGCCATCGACGCCGTCGAGAACGCCAACCTCAGCGTCGTCGTCGGTCAGCAGGGTGTCTGCCACGGAACTCCTCAACTTCTCATCATGAGCCGAGGCGCCGAAGGGCGCGTAACGGCCGTTGCCTGCGTACGTGTCGCCACGGTTATTGGGCGACCTGGGTGATCTCAAACGGCACCGGCTGCTGAGCCGCGTGCGGGTGGTTCGGGCCTGCGTAAACCTTGAGCTTCTTCAGCATCGCGCGCCCGAGGGTGGTGTGCGGCAGCATGCCACGCACTGCCTTCTCGACCGCCCGGTCGGGACGCTCGACCATCAGCTCGCCGTACGGCTTGGCGGTCAGGCCACCCGGGAACCCCGAGTGGCGGTAAGCGAACTTCTGCTCGCGCTTCTTGCCGGTCAGGGCCACCTTGTCGGCGTTGATGACGATCACGAAGTCACCGGTATCGACGTGGGGCGCGAAGGTGGGCTTGTGCTTGCCACGCAACAGGACGGCGATTTGGGCCGCGAGTCGCCCGAGGACGACGTCGTTGGCGTCAATCACGTGCCATTGACGCTGGACGTCGGCAGCCTTGGGTGAAAACGTGCGCACAGGATGGCCTTCGGGTTCGGTAGCACGGGAGGTCATGTGTTTCGGTGTCGGAGCGGGCTGGTTGGGCGGCCCTGCGGAGTGGCTCCGCACATACGCACAACGACCTCGTAGCCTACCTGGCCCGCCGTAGAAGGGTCAAAGCGGCCCGTGGTACGGCGGGAGGGTGCCCGCCGTACGCCACTCACCGCCGACTGCTGAAGCTGGCAAGCCCAGGACGCTTCCTTGAGCGTCCTGGGCTTGCCAAGTCCGGGACGGGGGCGAGACGGCGGGGTGGCGGGCGAAAGTTGGGATCGTTCGCGCGGCGACCGGTAATGGATTCGCGGTCTGGGTGCCCGACGGGCAGGCTGGTGGAATGGATCTCTCCGGCCTCATGGCACGGTCGAGGCTGGGCAAGGTGTTTCGCACCCGTGGCGTCCCTCGGCTGCTCGGCTTCGCGCTCATCGCGGAGCTGCCCGCCGGCATGACCGCGCTGGCCATCGTGCTGCGGATCACCCAGTCGGGCGGCACCTACGCCCGCGCAGGCCTGGTCGGCGCTGTTGGAGCCATC
>Ga0208717_1000137_pt1 | contig 37817 bp, 28 predicted proteins | sample NGESurF53shallow_FD_184489 | JGI IMG/M metagenome (GOLD analysis project Ga0208717, IMG submission 184489) | Arctic peat soil microbial communities from Barrow, Alaska - NGEE Surface sample F53-3 shallow (SPAdes) | ecosystem: Environmental > Terrestrial > Soil > Wetlands > Peat ... | reverse complement strand
ACGACACGGCGCTGCAAGCCTGCGGCTCGCGGCCGGCGTCCCCATCGAGGTCGTCTCGAAGATCCTCGGGCACTCCAGCATCGCGCTGACAGCAGACACCTACAGCCACCTCCTGAAAGGCGTCGCACGCCAAGCGGCAGAGGCTGCGTCCGCCCTCGTACCGCGCGGTGATGTGCACGTCCGTGACCACCACGTGCCCACCAGCGCAATTCTGGGGGCCGAGGCGGGGCCGTCCGAAGACGTTTCCGCAGGTCAAGTGGGTGGGCCGCCCGGGGGTCGAACCCGGAACCCGCGGATTAAAAGTCCGCTGCTCTGCCAGTTGAGCTAACGGCCCGTGGGATCAGACTTTAGCGGCCTCCGGCCAGAGCCTCTTCGCGATAGACATGGGAGGGCGCATCCGGGGAATGGCAGCGTCGGACCAACCGAACGGGAGACCTGTGACCACTCAACCCACCGTCGCTGTGCTTGGCACCGGGATCATGGGCGCGCCGATCGCGCGCAACTTGGAGAACGCCGGCTTTGCCGTCCGAGCCTGGAACCGCAGCCACGACAAGGCCAGAGCCCTGGTGAGCGAGGGCATCACCGTCACCGACACCCCTGCCGAAGCGGCCACGGGCGCCGACTTCGTCATGACGGTCCTCATCGATGGCGTCGCCGTCGAGCAGACCATGGTCGATGGCGGCGCTTTGGAAGCGATGGGCAAAGACGCCATCTGGCTGCAGTGCTCCACGGTCGGCATCGAAGCGATCGAGCGCCTCGCCGAACTCGCCACACAAGCAAACCTTGCCTTCGTCGACGCGCCAGTAATCGGCACGAAGAAGCCCGCCGAAGACGGAACCCTGACCGTCCTTGCATCAGGAAACCGAGAACTCGAACCAAAGTGCCAACCAGTCTTCGACGCGATCGGCGCGCGAACGATCTGGCTCGACAATGTCGGTGAAGCCTCGAAGCTCAAGCTCGTCGTTAACAGCTGGGTCCTCGCCGTCACCGCTGCCATCGCAGAAGCCATCGCGCTGGCCGAAGGCCTCGGCCTCGACCCGCAACTCTTCCTCGACACCGTGAAAGGGTCGGCGACCGACAACCCGTTCCTCCACGCCAAGGGCGGAGCGACGATCACAAGGAACTTCGCCCCCGCCTTCCCAACCGACGGCGCCTACAAAGACATCAAGCTCATCCGAGCCGCCGCACAAGCCGCAGGAATCAACGAAGACCTCATTACCGCCGTCCAGAAAAAGCTCGAGCGCACCGTGCAAAAAGGGCACGGCGAGAAGGACATGGCGGCGATGTTCCACGCGACCGCGAAGTGACAGCGGCGTAATCAAGCGCCAAACCGGGCTTAACCCGGATGGGCGTACCGATCGGCATTCGGGCTTAGTTACGTTGCCCTTGGGGAGACAAACCGCTCGCTGGGCCTACAGGCCGGGCGGCCCAAAACACGGAGGGACCAACCCATGCCCAACGCACATCCGATCGTCCGCTTCACCAAGAGGCGGGTGATTGCAAGTGCACTGAGCGTCGGCGTCGCAGGCGCCCTCATAGCTGCTCAGGGCGCAACCGCGAGCGCCGCGTCGTCGAACTCGACGACGCCGACCGTGAGCGTTCCCCAGTCAAACGTCGCCCCGCTGGCTGCCGGTACGCCGCTGGGCACCACCGACCCGAACACCCCAGTGCAGATCTCGATCATCCTGCGTTCTCCCCAGCTGGGCCAGCTCGAAAGCAGGGTCGCCAACGGCTGGCAAGGGCCTTACCTGAACACGCAGCAGTTTGCGAACCAGTACGGCCAGTCGCCCATCCTGATCGCGGCGATCGAGCTCTACCTCAAGGCCTTCGGCATCAAGACGAACGCCCTTGCTGACCGCCTCGACATCCAGGCGACCGGCACTGCCGGCCAGTTCAACAAGGCTCTCGGCGTCTCGCTGAAGAACTTCCGGATCAAGGCACCCAACATCCACGGCGGGTTCAATAACCAGACCGTTTTCGGCACCCTCACCAACCCGCGGGTGCCGTCACAGTTCGCCGGCCCGATCCTCGCGATCCTCGGCCTGAGCAACTACTCGCCGTTCGTGTCGAACGCGAAGACAGCACAGGGGCACAAGGTCAACGTCACGCAGGCGGCCGGCACCGGCGTCCCGGCAGGAATGATGACCCCGGCTGACTTCGTCAAGAACTACAACCTGAAACCGATCGAAAACGGCGGCGCGAAGGGCCAGGGCACCACCCTCGGCATCGTCACGTTTGCGGCCATCGACCCAGCGACGCCCGTCGCGTTCTGGAACAACGTCCTCGGTCTGAACGTGCCCGCGAGCCGCTTGAAGATCATCCCGATCGACGGCGGATCTCCGGGACCAAGCGCGGCCGTCGGATCGGAGGAGACTGACCTGGACGTCGAGCAGTCCGGTGCGATCGCGCCTGGCGCGAACGTTCGGGTGTACGAAGCGCCAAACACCGACCCCGGCTTCGCGGACGCGTATTACACCGCGGCGTCCGACAACATGAACGACACGTTGTCGATCAGCTGGGGCGAGTCGGAGACCTACATCCAGCAGACCGTTCTGCAGGGCACCGAAACTCCTGCGTACGTTGCGTCAACCGACCAGGTGCTCGCAGAGCTCGGCGCGCAGGGCACGTCCAACTTCAGCTCGAGCGGTGACTCCGGTGCGTACGACGCCCTTGGTGACGTCGGCAGCACCAACCTCGCCGTCGACAACGGCGCGGACAGCCCGTACACGACCGCAGCAGGTGGCACGACGCTGCCGGGCACTCAGACCTACGGTGTGTTCGACTCGAACGGCAACCTCACCAGCACGGAGTCGGCAAACATCCCGGCGGAACGGGCCTGGAGCTGGGACTACCTGGCGCCGCTTTACCAGGCGCTCGGCCTTCCGAGCCTGTCAGCCGCAGCGCTGGCTCTGGTGTCCGGCGATGGCGGTGGCTACAGCGTCCTTGAGCCGCGGCCTTCGTACCAGAACGGCATCTCCGGCTTCAACGCTCGGCAGTACTTCACGCCGACCGACTTTCAACAGGTCGCCCCTGGCCTGACGGAGCCGACCAACTTCGCGTTCACCCAGAACCCTGGGCTGAAGAGCGGTCACCAGAACACGGGCCGCGGCGAGCCTGACGTGTCGACCAACGCCGACCCGCAGACCGGCTACGCCGTCTATGACCCGACGTTGTTCGCGTCGAGCGGTGGTTTCGCGCAGTACGGCGGGACCAGTTTCGTGTCACCGCAACTCAACGGGACGACGGCGGTGATCGACAGCTACGCCGGCCACCGGGTCGGCTTCTGGAACCCGAAGATCTACAACTGGGCGAAGGGCGGCAACTCACCGTTCACCCCGCTCAACAACACCACGGTGTTCTCCGGCAAGAAGTACCTGTTCCAGACCAACCTCAAGGGCGTGAACACGGCGCTGCAGGGTGTCTTCAGCAACAACAACGAGTACTACACGGGCAAGAAGGGCGCGACCTGGAACCCGGCATCAGGCCTCGGAATCCCGAACCTGACGCAACTAGCTAAGAATTTCGCGAAGTAACACGAGGACGCCGCCTCACGGTTCTTGCAGCTTCACCTCGGCCGCCTCGAGGTGTTTGTCTGCAAGAACCGTGGGGGCGGCCGATAGGGCTTTATGAAAGTGCCGCGTGAGGTCGATGGACAACCTCGACCCCGGCTGAGCCTGGGTCGGTTTGGTCGGCCGCGCCTCGCCGTGGCGCCGTCCATCGCGAGCCCTCGCGCGATGGCGGTCACCGCTGGCGTCCTCTATATGGCCGCCGGCATCGTCACGCTGATCGCCTTCACCTTCCCGCACCAACCCGGCGTCCACGCAGGTTTCGTTCGCGCCATCTCCCTGTGCGGCATCGCGACTGGTGCCTTGATCTTCTGGCAGGGCCATCGCGTACCGCGGTGGGGTTACCACCTGATTTTGCTGGCGGGCAACGCGTTCATCGTCGTCGGGGTCTACGAATCCGGCGGCGGCGTGACGTCCGTCGCCTGCACAACACTGTTCGTCTTCGTTGCCGTCGATGTCTTCTTCTTTTTCGCGTGGCCGTGGGCGCTGTTGCATCTCGCGATCACGATTGCATCGTGCGTCGTGTCGCTCGCGCTCGTTGGCGCGGCCGGTGACGGTCAAGTCGTCATCACCCCGGGCGTTCTGATCGCTGTCTCGCTCGTTGTCGGGCGACTCGCGCGAGCCGCCGACGATGCCGAGATCGATCCGCTGACCGGGCTGCTGAATCGTCGCGGCGTCGATCGCGTGTTGACCGAGGCGCTCGACCACGCCGCTTCGTCTGGGACCGTGCTGTCGTTGGCGTTGCTGGACATCGACCACTTCAAGCTCGTCAACGACACCGGCGGCCACATCAGCGGCGATCGCTTGCTGCGTTCGATCGCGAACTCGTGGCGTGCACTTTCGCGCGAACACGAGGTTCTCGGACGCTACGGCGGAGACGAATTTGCCTTGGTACTAAAGGAATCCACGTTGGCGCAGGCCTCGACACCGACCGAGCGACTGCGGGTTGCAGTGCCTGGCGGAATGACCTGCTCGGCCGGCATCGCGGCGTGGGAACCCGGCGACACGCTGCCCATGCTGCTGGCCCGCGCCGACGCCGCGCTCTACGACTCCAAGCGCGCCGGCCGCAATCGCACGAGCTTGCGCAGCGGCAATCGCGCTGCAGAGGCGATGCAACTACGACACGCCATAGCGGACGACGAGTTGCGGCTGTTCTACCAACCCGTGGTGGACTTGCGGACCGGCGTTGTCACTGGCGTCGAGGCGCTGGTTCGGTGGCTACGTACTGGGCCGAACGGCCAGCAGCTGATTCCGCCCGACTCGTTCATCCCGCTCGCGGAAGAGAGTGGTGCGATCAGCCTGCTCGGCAAGTGGGTGCTTTCGACGGCGTGCACGCAGGCAGTGCTCTGGTCATCGCAGGGTCTGCCACTCACCGTCAACGTCAACGTGTCGGGCCGCGAATTGGTCGATGCGGGTTATGCGAACTCTGTCTTGGAGTTGCTGGCTTCCGTCGGGCTGCCACCGGCGCAACTCGTGCTCGAGGTCACCGAGAGCGCGCTCGAAGGGAGCTCCGAGCAGGCGGTTGCGGCGTTGAGCACGCTGCGTTCGTTTGGCGTCCGCGTGGCTTTGGACGACTTCGGCACCGGCTACTCGAGCCTGTCGCGGCTCGACCGGTTGCCCGTCGACATCGTGAAGGTCGATCGGTCGTTTGTGATGACGCTGCCACCGGGTACTTCTCGGGCGCCGCTGGTCGCGGCCATCATCGCGATGGCCGGCGCCATGGGCTTGCGTGTGGTGGCCGAGGGGATCGAGGCGCCGCACCAAGCGAAGCTGCTCGAGAGCCTCGGCTGCGACGAGGGCCGGGGCTACTGGCTCGGCCGCCCGCTGCCGGCCCACCAAGTCGACCTCTCCCGCCGCGCAACTTCTGACGGTGCCGAGTCGCTCACCGCGTAGCTCAGGCCGCTCCCGCCCCACCCGACCGCCACCCGGCCCGGCACACCCGGCCCGAGCCGACCACTGAAGTCCAGCGCACGCAAGAACGAGCGCTGGGCTGCAACACCCCGGCGGGCAACCTGTCGATGAGTGGGTGGAACCGTGGTTGGCTTGATCACGTCGAACCCCCGACGGTTCACGGGGTTCGCACCTGGAGGAAACACAATGCCCGGCACATCGGCGTCCAAGAAGTCAGCTTTCAGCGGCACTGCCGTGCTAGCCATCGTGACCGCCGGTGTGCTGCTGGCCGGCTGCGCGAGCAAGAACTCCGCCGCTGGCTCCGGTGGCAAGCCGCCGAAGTTGCTGATCGGCACCGGCGCTTCCGCACACGCCGCTGCCGCCCCGATGATGGCCGCCGGCGTCGCGCCTGGTGCCGCCGTCGCCCCGCAGCCCGCAGTAGGCCACTTCGCCGGATTCGGCGGCTACGTGCTCTCCGGAACACTGCCCACCCAGCCCACTCACGCACCGATCTGGACCTGGCAGAAAGGCAAAGCCAGCGAGGCCGACGTCACCAAGCTCGCCTCCGCACTCGGGCTCTCCGGAACCCCGCAGCGCCACGCATACGGATGGGACCTCTCGACGTCGGCCGGCGACCTGCGCGTCCGCGACACTGACGGCGAGCAGTGGTCGTACAACCGCGCCGACACCGTGCCGTGCCCCGCCTACCAAACCGACATCGACAACGCCGACGGCGCTTCCGTCGGGTACGGCTGCGCAGTCTCCGTACCGGGGATAGCGGTGTCGCCCGGTACGGCGGCTCCGACCCCCACGACTCCGATCGCCCCGACGCCCGGACCCGACGAGACCACGACGAAAGCCGCTGCCGCCAGCCTTTTGTCGAAGCTCGGCGTCACCGGTAGCGAGCAGTTCAACGCCTCGTCGCCGGCCTCGACCTTGACGGTCGCGCCGCAGATCGACGGCATGCCGACGCAAGGCATCGAAACCAACGTGGACGTCGATGCGAAGGGAATTCGCGCCGCTACCGGTCGTCTTGTGGCGCCGAAGTCCGGCGACGACTACCCGTTGCAGACCGCGACGGCCGCGTTCAAGTCGCTCGCCGACCGGCCGATGCCGATGATCGCGATGTACTGCGGACCCATCCCCGTCGATGGCGGCCCAGTGCCGGCAGCCAGCGGACCGAACACCAAGTTCCCGTTGAACCCCAGCGCGTCTGACCAGCCGGCGCCGGTGGCCAGCGAGCCGAACACGAAGTTCCCGCTCAACCCAGCTGCGTCGGCCAGTCCGAACACGGTGATGGTCGCGTCACCACCGCCGGCGCCAGCGAGCGGCCCGGCTGTCGATAGCACCGGCCCGATCGCGGTACCGCCAGTCGAGTCGGCCTACCCGTGCCCGACCCCGAAGCCGCAGAAGGTGACCGGTGCCGTCATCGGTCTGCAGCTTCAGTACAACGCGACCGGCGCGACAACGGCTGCCGATGGATCGACCGTCGGCGGCTCGAACATCTTGGTGCCGACGTGGTTCTTCACCGTCGAGGGCTCGACGGATCCGCTGACCGTCATCGCGGTCGACCCGTCGTTCCTCGGCGACCAGTTCCCGATCCCACCGGTCGGCGGACCGGTCGCCTCGACGTCCGCCGGCTTTGAAGGATCAGGCGGTGGCGCATCGGCTAACACCGGAACCGTCGCCGTCCCGCCGTCCGGCCCCGTACTTGCACCCGCAACGTCGGCAGCGAAGTCCAAGAAGTAGCTCCAACCAGTACTTTTGCTGCAAATTGAGCCAAATGGGTCGATGATGCAGGAGTGAGACTCCCGCCGTATAGCCGAAGGTGAACGGTCCCTCACGCGCTGCTCAGACCCAGCCATCGCGTTCGCGAGACTCCTCACTGGATTTCGACCGCCGCATCGCGTGGCGCGGCCGCCTCGCCGCGCTCGGGATCGTGCTGATCCTGCTCGGCGTCATCGGGTTCGCCGTGTGGTCATCGCATGTCACAGCAGGGACCCAGCTCGCCATCCTTGGCCTCGGGGTCTTGCTCGCTACAGTCTTGGCGGGCATCGCAGGCGACTATCGGCGGGGACTCAAGACCGAAAGAGCCGCCGCAGTTGACCGCTCCTTGCACGATCCGCTCACCGGGCTTGCGAACCGCGCGTTGCTCACCGATCGCCTCGAAACCGCCCTGCAAGTAGCGGCCGGTTCAGGCGCGGTGACCGGACTCCTGCTGATCGACCTCGACCGTTTCAAGGAAATCAACGATACGTTCGGGCACAAGTACGGAGACCAGTTACTGACTCAGATCGGACGTCGGTTTGCTGCGGTCGTCGGCGGCGCCGACACCGTTGCCCGCATCGGCGGCGACGAGTTCGCGGTGTTATTGCCCAACATCAAGGACCTGGCGGCCGCGAAAGAGATCGCCGAGAATCTCCAGCGGGCTTTGGAGTCGTCGCTCAATGTCGAAGGAGTCGAACTCGACGTCGACGCCAGCATCGGCCTCGTTTTGTCGGGTGAACACGGCACGGACGCCACGACGCTGCTACAGCACGCCGACGTCGCGATGTACGTCGCGAAGACCCGCAACGTCGGCGTCTTTGCGTATAGCAGGGAGGTCGATGACCACTCGCCCGTGCGGCTCGCACTGCTCGGCGATCTGCGTCGAGGGTTGGAGATGCACGAGATCGTGCTGCACTACCAACCCAAGATCGACGTCGCGAGCGGCAAGGTCATAGGCGTCGAGGCACTTGCTCGCTGGCAGCATCCGACGCAAGGTCTGCTGTATCCGGATTCGTTTATTCCGGCGGCGGAACACACCGGCCTGATCGGCCCGTTCACGAGCTACGTGCTCGACGCCGCACTCGCGCAGGCCGCGATCTGGGCGGAGGGCGGCATGCCGCTGACCGTGTCAGTCAACCTCTCCGGGCGCAACCTGCTTGACGAGCACCTGCCGACGGAGGTTTCCGACCTGCTCGCTGCGTACGGAGTGCCCGCGTCGTTGCTCGAGCTGGAGGTCACCGAGTCGGCGATCATGCTTGATCCGGTGCGCGCGCAGCAAGTGCTCGAGAACCTGTCGGATCTCGGGGTTCGGCTGTCCATCGACGACTTCGGCGCGGGCTACACGAGCCTCAGCCAACTGAAGACATTGCCCGTCGACGAACTGAAGATCGACCGGTCGTTCGTGATGACGATGACGTCCGACGCCCGCGACGCGCTCATCGTGCACAGCGTCATCGAGCTCGGGCAAAACCTCGGATTGAACATCGTCGCCGAAGGCGTTGAGACCGCCCAAGCGCTCGTGACACTACGCGGCTTCGGCTGCGATATCGCTCAGGGCTACTACATCGCAAAACCGGCGCCTGCCAAGACATTCGAGGCCTGGCTCATGGCACGAGAAACGGCTTCTCCCGCGCCGGTTGCCGTAACGCCCGCACGACGAGCAGGCGACGCAGTCCTTGTCGAACGAGACCTTGGCGAGGCCACGTCACCGGCAGCGGCGTTGCGGGCCAGTGAGGAGCGTTTCCGTGCCCTTTTCACACTGGCTCCTATCGGCATTTTGGAAGTACGACCCGACAGCACGATCGTCGCGGTTAATCCGCGGGCGTGCGCAATGACCGGCTACGAACGCGACGAACTGATCGGCCGCCCGGCAACAATGCTGATCGACCCAAGCGACCGAGCCGGGCAAGCGCGGAGTATGGCTGCGCTATCACAGGCCATCCCGTACACGGCGCGACGCGACTACCGCCGTAAGGACGGAACGCCGCTTGCGGTGCTCATCAGCGTGGCCGTCATGCGACAGACCTCCGGCGCCGTGTCTCGCATGGTCGGCATGATGGTCGACATCAGCGAATTAGAAGAGGCCCAACAGAGCATCGCGGCTGCGAGCCTCGAACTGGCCACCCACCAAATGTTCACGGATTCGCTGCTCGACAATGCGGGCGCCGGAATCCTCGCGTGTGACATCACGGGTAACTTGACAGTCATCAATCGGACGGCACGCAGCTGGCACGGCCTTGATCCCGATGTCGAGCCAAGCCAGGAGCAGCTTGAGAAGCTAACCGCGCATCTCTTCGACGCCGATGGCGTCACGCTCCTCGGCCGCGGAAATAACCCGCTAATGCGAGCGTTTCGCGATGGCATCACATCGAAAGCGGAAATGGTCATTGCGCCCCCGGGCACCGCAGCAACGCGCGTGATCGCCACCGGCACATCGTTGCGAGGGCCGATGGGCGAGGCCGTTGGCGCGGTGGTCACGATGCACGACGTCACCGTGTTGCGGCAGCGCGAGACGGAGCTCGGCAAGAGCGCCGCGTTCCATGACGCCGTCCTTGCAGCCAGCCCAGACGTCATCTTTATTGCTGACGCGGTCACGAATCGCAATGTGTGGTCGTCAAGGACCCTCACCGAGTACGGCTACACCGATCAACAGATGAAGGACCTCGCCGACAACACCGTCGACGTGCTCGTTCACCCCGATGACCGCTTCAAGGTGCGCGAACAGAATGCCGCCGCTCAAGCGCTGCCAAATGGCGAGGTCGTGCGAATCCGCTACCGGATAAGGGTTTCGAATGACACGTATCGCTGGTTCGCCCGCAGCGTCACCCCATTCGCCCGCAACGACGCGGGCGAGGTAACAGAGCTTCTTGGTGTCGCAAGCGACGTGACCGACCTCGTGCGGGTCGAGCAGCAGCTCGCAGAGGCAGCGCTTCACGATGCACTCACAGGCTTGCCGAATCGAACCCTCCTTGTCGACCGTTTAAGCAACACGCTCGCCAGGACCAACCGCAGCGGCCACGAGCTCGCGGTGCTCTCCTGCGACCTCGACGAATTCAAGGCTGTCAACGACGACGGCGGCCACGAGGCGGGCGACGCGGTGCTCCAAGCAACCGCCACGCGACTGCTTGCCACGCTGCGCGCCGAAGACACGGCCGCGCGCGTTGGAGGCGACGGCTTCGTCGTCATCGTCGAGCCGTCGTCGCGGACCTGGGCCGGACCCGATGGCGCGCCAATCGACGTCCGCGCTTATGCGATGCAGTTGGCCGAACGCATCGAGGCCGCACTCGCGGTGCCGATCGACTTCGACGGACACGAGTACGCCGTGACCGTCAGCATCGGGCTGGCGTTCGCCCACGCCGGCGACGACGTCGAGGACGTGCTAGCGCAAGCAGGCGCCGCCATGTACCGAGCGAAAAGCCTCGGCAAGAATCGCCATGAGATCGCTACCGGGTTGCTGGGCAGCCCCGTAAGTTGACCGGTCGTGAACCGTTGGGTCCCTCGCCGCTGACCTTGGCCACCGCGCTTGCCCTTCAGGCGCGTAGGTCCGTGGGAGCGTTGTAGTCCAGCGCGCCATCTAGCGCGCGCTGGAGTGCAACACCCTCCAGGGCCACCCGCAAGTTGCGGCGTCCGAAGCGGTGGTGTGGACTGCGTTCATGGTCAGCTTTGGAGGCTCGTCGCCAGGGCGTCTCGCTGTCTGGACGTCGGCTCTGACGCGTCCCGGAATGTGGGGGTTGTCGAAGCCGCGGTGGGACGCCGTAGCGAAGCGGTCGATCCGGGCCGCGGTCGTCATCCCGGGGCTGTTCGCGTTCGCTGACAAGGTTCTCAAGAACCCGCAGGTCGCGACCTTCGCCTCAATCGGCGCCTTCGCGGTGCTGCTGCTCGCCGACTTCGGCGGACCCCTGCGCCGCCGCTTCATCGCGTACGCAGGGCTGGCCGTCGTCGGCGCCATCTTCATCACGATCGGCACGCTGGCCTCACGAGTCACCTGGCTTGCTGTGGTTGTCGCGGGGCTTGCGGCCGCGCTCGTGCTCTTCCTCGGAATCCTCAGCGGGTACGTGGCCAAGGGGTCGGTCGCGTCGATGCTCGTGCTGATCCTCCCCCTCACGCTGCCCGCGAAGGCAAGTGCGATCGGGCCCCGGCTCGAGGGCTGGGTGCTCGCGGCGGCCGTCGGGACGCTGTCGGTATTCCTGGTCTGGCGCGACCCGCCGCAGGCAGGTCTCGGCACGCTGGCCGGCAATGCGCTGCACCGGCTCGCCGAACACCTGCGCGCCACTCTCAACGGCGAGCCCATCGAGGAAAACTCGAAAACAGCAGAACAAGCCGTCGCGAAGCTCAAAGGCGCGTACCTCGCCACCCCGTTCAGGCCGACCGGCGCGACGCTCTCGGAGCAGGCAATTGTCCAACTGGTCGAGGAAATCGACTGGCTGCTGGTCCTGACGGCCAAACATGACGACCTGCCCGACGACGGTTACGCGCGCGCGACAGCACGAGACCGCGAGCTGCTCATTCAGTCGACCGCAGTCCTCCACGACGCGGGCACCGCACTCATCGACGCCGACGCCGGCAGTACGAAGAAGGTCGCGTGCGAACCCTGCGACGACCCGGCGCTCGTCATCGACCTCGAACTGCTCGGGAGCCTGCGCGCACAAGCGGCGATGGCGACGGCGGAGCTCGTCGATAGCTGGTCGGCTGCAAACATCGAGGCGGACGCCGATCTGCTGGAGTGTGCGTTCCACGCTAGGTCTGTTGCCACGACAACAGCAGCTGCCGCGTCGTCCGCCCTTGTCGCTTCTGGCAATGCAGATCACGACGCTGTGCGGGCGGAACAGGCGCGCTGGTACGGAGCTGCGGACGCTCCTCAAACCGGGATCGGTGAGATCACCCAGCAGGCCCTCGCGCAGACCAGCCTGCGTTCGGTGTGGCTGCGCAACAGCCTGCGCGGTGCTGTCGGCGTCGCAGCCGCCGTGCTTGTCGCGAAGGTGACCGGGGTGCAGCATGGCTTCTGGGTCGTGCTCGGAACCCTCGCCGTGCTGCGGTCGAACGCACTCGGCACCGGAGCCATCGCGCTACGGGCGATCGCCGGCACATCGCTCGGATTCATCGTGGGCGGCGCGCTGCTCGTCGGCATCGGCCACAGCACGACGGCGCTATGGATCGTGCTCCCGTTCGCGGTCTTGCTCGCGAGCTACGCACCGCTACGTATCTCGTTTCTCGCGGGTCAGGCGGCCTTCACCGTGCTGCTCGCCATCCTGTTCAACATCGTGCAACCGACCGGTTGGCGCGTGGGCTTGGTACGCGTCGAGGACGTTGCGATCGGCTGCGCCGTCAGCCTTGTGGCCGGCTTCCTGCTGTGGCCGCGAGGCGCTGGGCCGGTGGTCTCTGCAGACCTCGCCGACGCCTTCCGCACCGGAACCACTTACTTGGCATCAGCAGTACACTCGCTCATCGGTACGCACGCGACGCTCGGTCAAGACGCCGTCAGCGGATCGGCAGCCGGCGTGGCGACCGTCGCATCGCGCAGGCTCGATGTCGCGTTCCGCGTCTACCTCGCCGAGCAAGGCACCAAGCTCGTGCACCGAGACGAGCTCGCAGCACTGGTCGCGGGCGCGAGTCGACTGCTACTTACCGCGAATTCCCTTGCCACGCTGCCGCTCAGACAGCGTGGCGCGACGAAGAACGACGAGCGTTTCCTGGACGCCGAGTTGCACGACCTCACGGCGGCTTTCGAAGGCATCGCCGATGACCTGTCAACGAGCAGCACCACCCCGTCGTCCGATCGAGCGCCTGAAAGCACTATCGGCGCACCGGAATCGGTGTGCGCGCGATGGATTCATCACCACCTGAGGCACTTGCAGGCAGGGATCGGCCCGCTGTCGCAAGCCTCAGCCGTCGTGCGATCAGGGGTGTTGAACAAGTACCCGATCGTGCAGCAGCGCCGCAATGACGTGAGCCTCAACGGGACGACTGAAGAGATATCCCTGAGCACGGTCGCAACCAAGCGCGACCAGCCGGCAACGTTGTCCCGCGGTCTCGACGCCCTCGGCGACAGCGACCAACCCTGACCCGTGCGCAAGCGCGACGATCGCGCTGATGAACACATCGGTGCCCGAGTCTGATGCGTCGAGCGTGCTGACAAAACTCTTGTCAATCTTGAGCTGGTCGACGGGCAGCGTGCGCAATCTCGCGATTGACGAGTGCCCGGTACCGAAGTCGTCGATCGAGAAATGCACACCCATCGCGTGCAGCTCCTCGATGATGCGCTGCGTCTCGGGTGCGTCGGCCATCGCCGTTGCTTCTGTCACTTCCAGCACAAGGCGGTCGGCGTGCAGGCCGGTCTCGGCCAAGATCTCGCGCACCAGTTGCGGGAGCTCGGGCTCAAGCTGCCGCGGCGACAGGTTGACAGCGATTTCGATGTCATCCGGCCAGCGAGTGGCTTCGGTGCACGCGGTGCGCAGCACCCACTCACCGAGCCGAATGATCAGACCGCTCGCCTCCGCGATCGGCACGAATTCCATCGGGCCGATCAGCCCGCGTTCTGGGTGCTGCCACCGGACCAACGCCTCGGCGCCGATCATGGCGCCTGACGGCAGTTCCTCGATCGGCTGGTAGTGCAACACGAGTTCGCCAGCGCCGATCGCGCGCTTCAGTGCCTGCTCGGTGTCGAGGCGAACGAGCGTGTCGAGATGCATGTCGGGTCTGTAACGCACGTAGCGACCACCGCCCCTGCGCTTGGCTTCGTACATCGCGAGGTCGGCGCTGTAGAGCAGCGACTGGCTGTCGGGCTCGGTGAATTCGGAGACGGCGATGCCGATGCTGCCGCGCATGGTCACGTCGCGACCGTTCACGACGACCGGCTCGAGCAGCACTTCGAGCAGCCGCGAGGCGAGCCCTTCGGCAGTCGCCGCATCGCTCAAATTCTCAATCAAGACAGCGAATTCGTCGCCGCCGAGTCTGGCGATGGTGTCGCCCGGTCGAAGCGAGCCAGCGAGCCGATCGGCAAGTGAGACAAGTAGCCGGTCGCCCGCGTCGTGACCGAGGCTGTCGTTGATGTCCTTGAAATCATCGAAGTCGAGGAACAGCAGGGCAATCGGTGCGCCGGTTCGACAACCACGGACCCACGCTTGTTCGAGCCGATCGCGCAGCAGCGCGCGGTTGGGAAGCGCAGTGAGCTCGTCGTGCATCGCGTCGTGGCGCGCGGCCTCGAGTGCACGGTGTAGCGACTGCGTCGTCATCGCGTCGGTGAGTGCAAGGCTGACGTGGTCGGCGAACGACAGCAGAATCGACTGCTCGGCCTCGCTGTATCGGCGGCCCGGAACGGCGCTGCCGACGACAAGACTGCCGACGACGACTCCGTTCTCGTGAACGGGCGCGGCCATGGCGGCCTGCGTGCCGGAGTCCGCCCATACCGGCAGGGCATCAGCAAACTGCTGGTAGTCGTGGATCACGACCAGCCGTTCCTCAGAAATTGCCCGGCCACCTGCACCGTGTCCGACTCTCGAGCGCTGACCTAGTACTGTTTTCGCGTCAATCTCGACCCCGCACAATATGACGGCGTACTCCGGGTCGAGCGGATCAAGGCGACGCAGACCAGCCATCGACGTATCGGCGATGAGTTCGACCGCACCGTCGACGATGGTCTGCAGCACTTCGGGCAGCGGGGCCCGGCTGTTGATCGACCGCAGGATCCGGGTGAGGCGCTCCATCAGGGCTTGCCGCTCGTTCATGGCTGTGATCACGCGCGCCGACTGTAGATTCAGCGCGAGGGCGCGGCTCATGCCGCGCAGCAGGTTGCGTTCCTCAGCAGAAAACGCGACGTCGCCGGTCCTTGCGACGAGCAGCCAGTAGTCGTCGCCTTGCGACTCGAATGACGCGCCCGAGACGTGGCATAGTCCGACCCCTGGGAGTTCAGCTTCCGTGAGACGACTGGCCACGATCTCGAGCAGGGCTTCGACCGGTGCCTCGCCATTGGCGAAGCCGATCGAGCTGACTACCGAGCCATCGCGAATGAGTGCGGCAACCTCGGCTTCCATGGCCTCCGCGGCCCGATCGAGCGCCTCGAGGACGACGGTGTCGGGATCACCCGCGCTCGCGAGACCGAACAGGTAGGCCGTCAACTGCTCCAGGGCCCACCCGCTCGTCGCGCCGGTTGTCGGTGTGGGCACCGCTATGACACCGCGAGCACAACAAGTGTCTGGTTGTGGAAGCCACCAGTCCCCTTGGTCCGAGCGATCTCCCCGTAGCTATAGAACCCCGCGACCGGCGCGCCGTTGATCGCAGTGCCGATGCGACCAACCTCGCGCTCGATGCCAGCACCGCCAAGCACGCCACGACGGGCGATGCAGTCGAACGCGAGAACGCCCTTGGGTTTGCGGCCGCCGAGTTGCTCGAGGGCATCAACACACGCGCCGTCCGTCGCTGCAAGGACAGACTCGTCGTCGCCGTCCATGATCCACGCGAGACCGCCCTGCGGGACGTGCGCAACGCACTGCAACGAGCGCTCGACGAAGTCGGCGCCGACGATGGAGCGGACTTCTTCGCCTGTGCGCTTGCTCAGGCCGAGCGGGTGGGTCATCGCGAAGCGCCTAAACGCGTCTGGGTCTGCGCAATCGGGTGAAGCGCCGAGGCGCCGCAGGTATACGTCGAGTGCGGGCTCGTCGTCGAGGTTGAGCACGGTAGTGCCGATGCTGCCCGTGACCAAGATCGGCTCGCCGACGCGACGCCAGCCGTGACGCACGCCAATACCGAAGGGGGACGTCGACCCGATGGCAACGCCGACGATGGCATTGGTCAGAACTCGACCGTTGAAGAACACGTTGGTGGTCTTCATGTGCTGGTCGTCGCCCGCGCAGCCACCGACGAGCGGCACGCCCGCCCCAACGACGCTGTAGGCGCCGCGCACGATTTCCTGCTGGTCGCCGGCGAGACCGTCGGTCAGCAACAACAGGATCCGGTGCGCGCGCTCGTCAAGGTGGCTGACGGCGGCCGCGACTTTGGCGCCTGCCTCGCGCAGGCCGGCACTGACATTCTCCGCGACGGCTGCGGCCACGGAGAAGTCGTCCCCACCGAACGCGGCAACGACCACCGAACGATCGCCCGGACCGTCGGTGCCGATCTCCCCAGCAGTGGTGCAACCGACGACCGGAATGTTGGCCTCGACCGCACCGCGTAGGTCGGCGCTAAGGGCGGCCAGTTCTAGTTCGGACGACGCAAAAAACACGATAAGTGCTGGCGTTCGACCCGCCAGGGCCGCACGGAGCGCCCGGGTGCCCATCCCTGATTGGCCCGGTTGGTCGGGGCCATCCGAGGACTGCTCCGACGCTCTGCCCACGCCGATCCAACGGCTAGCGGACGCGACGGTTTCAGGCTCGGAGACCACCGTCAAAGAGACCATGCCCACCTTGTCGGCAAAGGGCGGCGAATTCTGACCGGTCTTGAACGGTCGATCCGAGGTCTCGGGACTTCCCGTGGTAACACGCGCACGCTACTCTCCGCGCCATCGATCGCTTTAGCCACGAGCCACTAGCCACTAGCCACTAGCCCAGGAAGGCCGCACGTGACGACACTGCCGCGAACCGAAGCCGAGGTCGAGATCGTTGCCGAAGTCCGCGAGGGTGAGTACGGCGGCAAGCTGGCCGCCATCGAGCCTGGCGGGGCCGAGTTCATCCCGCTGTCGGAGCGTCACGGCCATCCGCTGCAACTCCTCTGGACCTGGACCTCGCCCAATCTCGAGTTCGCCACGGTCTTCGTCGGGGTCTTGGGCGTCGCCGCGTTCGGGCTGTCGTTCTGGCAGGCAACCGCCGCGCTGATCCTCGGCACCGCGCTGGGTTCAGTGACGCACGCCGTGCTGTCGTCGCAGGGGCCGAAGTTCGGCGTCCCGCAAATGATCTTGTCTCGTATTCCGTTCGGCTACCGGGGTAACTGGCTGCCGGCCGGGCTGAACTCGGTCACGGCGGGCATCGGCTGGTTCGCCGTCAACAGCGTCAGCGGCGCGTTCGCGCTGAACACATTGACGCACATGCCGAAGTGGCTGTCGTTGCTCATCATCGTGGTCGCGCAGCTGACGATCGCGTTCTTCGGGCACAACCTCGCGCACGTCGTCGAGAAGTGGGCGCTGCCGGTGCTCGGTCTGGCGTTCCTGCTCGCGGCAATCTCCATCTTCAGCAAGGCCAACGCGAGTGCACCGCACGGGCCCGCCTCGTCTTATGGGCTCGGCGGAACCGGCGGCTTCCTGCTGACGCTTGGCGGCGCGTTCGGTTACGCCGTCGGCTGGAATCCCTTCGCCTCCGACTACACCCGGTACATGAAGCCGACCACGTCTCGGCGGGCAGTCGGGTTGTACGCGGGCCTGGGTGTGTTCGTGTCGTGCGTGGTGCTTGAGATGATCGGCGCCGCGTCGGCGACCATCGGCAAGTCGACCGATGCGTTGAACAACCCGACGAGTGCGTTCACCGGGCACATGAGCACGGCGCTGGCCGACTTCGTCCTCGTCGCGATTGCCATCGGTGCGGTCTGCGCAAATGTGCTGAACATCTACTCGGGGGCGATGTCGTTCCTCACCTTGGGCTTCCGGTTGCCGCTGGCGCTGCGGCGCGCGATCGTCGCGGCAGTCGCTGGCACCATCGGCTTCATCGTCGCGCTGACCGGTCTGCACGACGCGGGCGAGAAGTACACCAACTTCCTGCTGGTTGTCGCGTACTGGATCGCGCCGTGGCTAGGCGTCATGTTCTCCGACATGTTGCTGCGCCGGCGGGTCCGCGTCGACGGATTCCTGTTCGACACCAAGCACAACCCATGGGCCGGTTGGGTCGCGATGGGCATCGCGATGGTGGTCAGCATCTGGTTGTTCTCCGACCAGACCAAGTACCTCGCGCCGATCCCGAAGGCACACCCCGCCCTCGGCGACCTCACCTTCGAAGTCGGCTTCGTGCTCGCCGCGGTGCTGTACGCCGTCTTCTACAAGCTGCAGGGCGGCCGAAAGTCCGAGACGCTGGTCATCCCCGAATACGGCGCCGGCGCCAAGAAGTAGCCCAACCCCCCGCCGTCCCGACCGGGCACTGAAGTCCAGCGCTCGTTCTTGCGTGCGCTGGACTTCACCACTCGCCGTCCCCGCTTCGGCAACCCCCCGCCGTCCCGCTAGGCCAACCGTCACTTCAACAGGTGCGCACGCCTCTTGAAGTGACCGGTAGCCCCCCTTACGTGATCAACCGACGGCGCGTGGGGCGGGACGCGCGGCTAGGGGCGGAGGAAGGTCACTGGTTGCTCTTCGCCGTCCCAGGTCACTGTTGTCTGCGCAGGGGCAGTCCGAGCAACGACACGACCACCGCGGACGACGAGAAGCCGGCGTGATCCGAGCCGGATCGCGTCGGTGTCGGTGGGCGCGTCGAACACCACGAAGTCGGCAGCGGTTCCTTCGACGATGCCGTACCCCTCGATGCCCAGGGCCGCGGCGGGGTTGACGGTCACCATGTCGAGGAGTCTGCGCAACTCGTCGTCCCCGCTGTAATGCCCCAGGTGCACGAAGACGAACGCTGCCTGCACAGGGTCGCCGTATCCGAGCGGGTACCAGGGATCCATTACCGAGTCGTGGCCGATGCAGACGTTGACGCCGGCTTCTTGCAGCTGCTTCACGCGGGTGTGGCCGCGGCGGATCGGTCCGGTGTCGAAGCGTCCCTGCAACACTGCGTTGTCGAGCGGGTTCGTCACCATGTGCATGCCGGCGCGCTTGATGTTGTTGACCAGCCGGTACGCGTATGCCGCGTTGTATGAGTGCATCGCCGTGGTGTGACTCGCGGTGACCCGCCCCGACATACCCCGCCGAATCGTCTCCGCAGCCATCACTTCGACGAAACGTGAGTGGTCGTCGTCCGTCTCGTCGCAGTGGATGTCGACGCGCAGCCCGAATTCCTCCGCCAGCGCAAAGGAAAACTGCACCGACTCGACACCGTCTTCGCGGGTCAGCTCGTAGTGCGGGATGCCGCCGATGACGTCGGCGCCGAGCTCAGCAGCCTTGCGCATCAGTGAGCGGCCGCCGTCGAACGACATGATGCCCAGCTGCGGAAAAGCCACCAGCTGCAGGTCGATCTGCCCACGGGCTTCTTCGCGAATCTCGATCAGTGCGCGCAAAGCCGTGAGCTCGGGGTCGCACACATCGACGTGGCTTCGCACGTGTTGCACACCATTCGCAAGTTGCCAGCGCAGCACCTCGCGCACCCGGCTCTTCACGTCGTCGACCGTGAGGTCTTTGACGCGCTCGCTCCACACCGCGATGCCTTCGAACAGCGAGCCCGACCTGTTTGGCCGCGGTTGTCCGACGGTCAGCACCGCGTCGAGGTGGATGTGCGGCTCGACCAGCGGCGGCGTCACCAGCGCACCCGCGACATCGATGACGTCGGGTGCGTCAGCCTCGGGCGGCGCAAAGAGACCGCCGCGCACGCCGATGTCGGTCAGCCCAGAAGTGCCGCGGACCCGCGCGTTTCGAATCAGAAGGTCGAGCACGCGCCGAACCTATCAGCCGACCAGCCGCCGGGCGCCGCTGTATTCACTCGCAAATGGCTGGGCGGCCAGCGACGAATACTCGACCGGACTTCCGGTCTGCAGCGAGCTCAGCATCATGTTGTTGCCGACGTAGATTCCGACGTGATGCACCAGTCCGTTGCTCGCGAAGAAGACCAGATCGCCGGGCTGCAGGTCGGCTCGAGCGACCGCCTGTCCGACCCGCGCCTGCGCATCGGCGTCGCGCGGAATCGTGATCCCGCGCAGCTCGAACACCAGATGCGTCAGCCCCGAACAGTCGAACCCAAACGCCGACGTGCCGCCCCACAAATACTGCAAACCAAGGAAAAGCTTCGCAGTGCGGACGACGTCAGCTGCCGTCGCTGGCAACGGCGCGGCGCCTTTCGCCACAACGGCAACGTCCGACGGGCGCAGCAGCACGGGACGACCATCGGGCAGCTGCGAATACACCCACTTCACGTCAGCTCTCAGCGCGGGCAACCGGGTGGCCATGCTTACTTGGACGGCGCGCGTCACCCCGTCCGGGGCGTACACCCACGCCATCGGCGCGAGCACGACAAGATCATTGGCGGCTGCGATCGGTGCGCGGAAAGTCAGCTGGGCGGCGGGAATCCAGCCCGGGTAGCCGCGCGCATCGAGTGGTATCGGTTGATCCGGGACGACGACGTGCGCCCACGTGCCCTGGCGCTTGTCGACGAGCACCTTTTCGCCGAGCAGGAGTTGGCTGTCGACGCGCCCATTCAGTGCCAGCCGCTGCGCAGTCGTCATTGCCGCCAACCACGTTGTGACTCCAGCGGGTTGCTGCAACTCAGCCGAGTCAACCGCGCGCGGCGAACTCGGACTGTGCCACAACGTCGCGACCGACACGTCGACGTACGCGACGCCCGTCAGGGGCACCGCGGTGGCCGACGACGACGCAGTTGCCGACGCCGACAGGATCTTTGACGGCGACACGGTTGCCAATGCGGACGCAGGCTTTGCCGGATGCACGGTCGCGGAGGCAGTGCTGGACTGCGACGAAGTGCTGGACCGCAACGCAGTGGCGGACGGCGCCGCCGATGCCACCGATGGGGTGGCTGACGGCGCCGTCGGTACCACTAACAGCGCTGATCGCACAGCTGCCAACGACTGCGATGAAGCGGGTGACGTTTGCGATACCCCCGACGAGCTCGACGATTTAGCGTTGCTCGAACAGCCCGCCAGCATCCCCAGCACTGCCAGGCTTACGCCAGCCCATCGCCGTCCCCGCATCTTCCTACTGTGACACCCCCCAGCGGCAGCTCTTGTGACGCTGCCGCCGTGACAGCTACCCCGCGCGCGTGCCGCTCATCACAACCTGGCGCCGAGCCGCCAGCGCCCGAGCAGCTTCGTTGGGCACATAGCCGAGTCCCGCGGCTATCGCCTGAACCCGAGCACGGGTCTCCGCTTTGACGTTCGGCTCGTTACAGAGCGCACGTGACGCGGTCGACTTCGATACTCCGGCGGCGCTGGACACCTCTTCCAACGTCACCGACGGACGTACGAGCTGCAGCCTTCTCGCATTCGTGATCATGTCGCTCCCCTTAAGCCTCCGCCAAGCTGAGCTCCACCTCGGGCTCGAGAGCGACACTGACAGCTGGATGTGACGCGAACGTTGCCGCTGAGCAAAACCTCGGTTACCGATTTGCGGTTTGGCGGCGCTCAGATGACGCGGTCGCGCACTAACGTTTCAAGCACCGGCAACGCGGCGGTGAGCAACGCGACCTGCTCGGGCTGCAGCCGCTCGATGCGCGCCGTGAGCCCGGCAGCCCGCTCGCTCCACAGCTCACCCAGCGTCTCGCGGCCGGCGTCGCTGAGCTCGATGAGGGAGACGCGTCCGTCGGTCGAACCGTGCGCCTTTTGCACGAGTCCGAGCTCTTGGAGCGACGCCACGACGCGGGTCGCGACCGGTGCGCCGATGAGTTCGTACCCCGCGAGATCGCTCATGCGGATCGGCCCGAACTCCTCGATCGTGGCTAGTGCAGAAAGCTGGGACGGCGTGAGGCCGGCGGCGCCGTGTTGGCGCACCGCACGGGCAAGTCGCGAGATGACGAGCCGCAGCCGTGCTGCGGTTTCGGCGTCCGTACTGACTGTTGTGGTGGGCCGCGTCATGTGCGGTCATCCTGCAGCGCGAGCTCGCCGGGCACCGCACCGGACACGATCGCCGCATCGCCGCGGTGTTCGTGGTCTGGATGGGTGATCTCGACGTCGTCGCTGTGGACGTAGCGCTTGCCGCGCAGCAATGAGCAGATCGCACCGATGATGGAGAGCCCGATCGCCACCGCGAACACAATGACGAGGCCGTGATGGAACGGCGACGAGATCAGGTTCGGGAAGAAGTGCTTGCCCGTCAACGTCGCCCACTGCGCATTCGAGACGCCTGCCGCCGACTGCGAACCGAGCAACGTCTGCAGCGGATTGAATCCGAGGAACGACGCGAACAGGCTGCCCACGGGCGGCTGATTCGCAACGGTGTGCGCCTGCGCTGCGGTAACGCCGTTCGCCGTGAGCCCCTTGAACATGGCGGAAGGCAACGTATTGGCGAGGCCGACAATCATCAGCGAGAAGAAGATGCCGATCGACAACACCATGCCGGAGTTGAGGAATGTCGCCTGCACACCTGCTGCACCACCACGCTGATCGGCTGGCACGCTGTTCATGATGGCGGTCGAGTTCGGCGCCGAGAACAGGCCGCCGCCGATGCCGTTCAGCAGTACCAGTAAGGCAAAGGCCCAGTAGGAGAAGTTCGTCGGCACAAGGAGTAATCCGGCGAAACTGCCGCCAACCACAACCATGCCGAGCGTCGACAGCGCACGCGCACCATGCCGGTCGGAAAGGTAACCCGAAACCGGACCAGCGATCAGGAACCCAATGGTCAACGGCAGCAAGTAGATGCCGGCCCACAGCGGCGTGTCTGCGTACTTGTAGCCATGCAACGGCAACCAGATGCCCTGTAGCCAGATGATGAGCATGAACTGCAAGCCACCGCGCGAGATTGCGGCGAGAAGGCCCGCGAGTCCGCCCGTTGCGAATGCGCGAATCTTGAACAGTCGCAAGTTGAACATCGGCGAATCAGAGTGCAGTTCGATCCACCCGAAGGTCGCGAGCAGGACAATGCCTGCCACGAATCCGACGATCACCTTCGGCGCCGTCCAGCCCATCGTGTGATTGCCGTATGGCTGAATCCCGTACACGATCGCCGCAAGTATCGCTGTGAGTCCTACGGCGAAGGTGACGTTGCCCCACCAGTCGATGCGCGCCTTCACCCGACGTCCATTGTCTTTCAGGCTCTTGTACGCCCAGACCGTGCCGACCGCCCCGACCGGAACCGAGACCCAGAAGACGAGTCGCCAGTCGACGACCGAGAGCAAGCCGCCAGCGATGAGCCCGATGAACGAGCCGGCGATCGCCGCGACCTGGTTGATGCCGATCGCGAGTCCGCGCTGCTCGACCGGAAAAGCGTCGGCGATGATCGCGCTCGCGTTCGCGAACAGCATCGCGCCGCCGACACCCTGCACGAGCCGCCACAGCACCAGCCACATCGCGCCGCCGCCACCGCGCATCGGGTCAAGCGCGAGGATGATCGACGCGATCGAGAACACCGCGAAGCCCGCGTTGTAGATGCGCACCCGGCCCAACATGTCGCCGAGGCGGCCGAGGCTCACGACCAGCACGGCCGTGACGAGCATGTAGCCCATCATCAGCCAGAGCAAGTAGCCCACGTTGCCGGGCGAGAGCGGGTTGATACCGATGCCGCGAAAGATCGCCGGCAGCGAGATCAAGATGATCGAGGAGTTGATGGTCGCCATCAACATGCCGAGCGTGGTGTTCGACAGGGCGACCCACTTGTAATGCGGGCTAGGCAACTTAGGCTCCCGTGATAGTTGCTTGACTCAAAGCAACTATATGCATCGGTGCGGCTGCGTGTCACGTCGGGCTGGACGGGTCGGAGGCTCAGTCGGCGGCCATTTTGGGGCGCTACCCGCCACTCCGCTGATAAACAGATCAACCTGAGCGCCCCGACGATCTGTTTATGTGCGGAGCCGAGCGGCGTCGACGGTTTCTCGCCGGGCGCGGGCGAAGGGACCGGGATTCCACCCGCATAAGTGAGGAATCCGCGGACGCGGGTCAGTAGTCGGCTACATCAGTAGTCCCCTACGTAGCCGTAAACCTGCGCTCGGCATACCGTTACGTCGTGACCCCAGGGTCGGTTCCGGCGTCCGCCCAGGTGGTGGCAGTACCCAACCGCGCCGCCGTGATTTCCGACCTGACGCAGACCGTGCTGGCCGGCCGAAATCTCCTCTTGACCGGGCCGCCGGGGATCGGCAAGACATGGCTCGCCAAGGCAGCGATTGCCAACGCCGAAGCCGCGGGTCGCCCGTCGAAGGCGATCTTCGGGACGACCTCATCGCATGAGGTGCCACTTGGCGCGCTGAGCCCATTTCTGACTGGCACCGAGGCTCCGGCCGAGAACGGTCTGCTGCTCGCCCGGGCGCGCGAGGCGATCGCTGCGACGCTGTCCGCGACCGGAATCACGCTGCTACTTGTTGACGATGCGCACCTGCTCGACGGACTTTCCGGCCTGGTTTTGCGGCAGTTGATGGATTTTCAGGGCCTGCAGGTCATCCTCGTCGCACGGGTGGCCGCAGAGCTGCCGCCCGCACTGCGCAACTTCGCGGACGGCGACAACATGCTCGCGGTCGAGATCAGCCCGCTCGATGAGGCGGGCGCTAGTGCTTTGCTCGAGTCGACACTCGACGGGCACGTGTCGGCGCGCGCCGCCGAACGCCTGCATCACCTCAGCGTCGGTAGCCCGCTCGTGCTTCGCGAGCTGATCCGCGTTGCCCTCGCTAACAACTCGTTGCGGCAGCACCGCGATGTCTGGCAACTCGACGGCGCACTGCCTGCTGACGCGCAATTAGCTGAGCTCGTCAGTCTCCGGCTTAGTGCTCTTGATGACGGACGCCGAGAGGCTCTCGAGTTGGTCGCGCTCAGCGAGCCCCTCGATTTCGACACCCTGTTGCGGCTCGCCGGCGGGCCGGCCGTCGAATGGCTCGAGCAGCAAGGCCTCATCACGATCGCCGCTGAGTCGTCGGCGGCGCAGGCCACCGCCGCGCCGTACGTAGGCCAGGTCGAAGTCAGTGCAGCTCGACCGCAGGTGTGGCTTGCGCACCCGCTGTACGGAGAGTGGCTGCAGTCGGCATTGCCGGCGAGCCGGCGACGGAGGTTAGCGTCACAACTCGTCGCCAGCTCCCCGTCGTCCGGCCAAGGCGCCGATCACGCGCCCGCGGATCCGCTGCGCATCGCGTTGCTGCGGGTGCAGGCCGGGCTTGCGACGGATCCGATGGCTCTGATGGCCGCCGGTCGGGCAGCGATGCGCCACGATGCCGCGTCGGCGCACACGTTGTTGCGCGCTGCCGTCGCCGCTGGTGGTGGTGTGCCGGCTCGCCTTGCGCTTGCCGAATCGCTCGCGCTCTCGGATCCGGCACAGACTCGCGCGCTGCTCGCCGAACTGGCCGCCGAGCCATTGCCCGACGAGTTGGCAATGGCCGTCATGGCGTTGTCTGCGCTGGTCACGACGTTGGGCGGCGACGATCCATCGCAGCTCTTGGCCGCGGCTGGTGACGCGCAACTCGCGCCGCCGGCGATCAGGTTGGCCGCTGCGATGGCGCACCTACTCGGCGGGGACGCGAAGCAGGCGGTCGCGTTGGCCACACCCTTAGCGACTGACCCGCAGATGCCAGGCTTTGCTCGATGGCGAGCGGCGGTCGCCGCGGTGGCGGGAATGGCGACGACGGGACAGTTGGATGCGGCGATTCAGCTCTCGGATCGCACATTCGCCGAACTCGGCGACGAGCCAGACAGTGGTGGGTTCGACGTCGCCGCGCTGCTGTCGGCGGTGATCCTCGCGCACGAGCGTCGTGGAGACTTGAGCACCGCCGACACGATCGCGCGCGAAGCATTGGTGCGGCCGGGCACCGACGACGCCGCTCGTGCCCGGCCCCGAATGTTGCAGTGCATGGCTCGCGTCGCGATGTTGCGCGGCGAACCGACGATCGCTGCGCGGCAGATGCGTGAGGTGCTCTCCGACTTGGGCGGCTCCGACGAGTCGTTCGCCGCATGGAATCTCGGTTTGTTGGCGGTCGCCGACGCCCTACGCGGTCGGGTGGATCTGGCGCAGCAAAGTCTTGCAGAGATGGATTCTGCGCCTCATGACCTCGCGGTCTACCGACCTGAGCAGGAGTTGTGCCGAGCCGACGTGCTGGCGTGCGCGGGCGATCTGCCGGGTGCGCGTGCCGCCGCTCTTGGCGCTGCTACATCGGCCTGGTCGCTGGGTCAGGCACCCGTCGCACTCATGGCATGGAACGCGGTCGCGCGCTATGGCGACCCTCGAGCAGCACGCGACGGCGCACGGATGGCGGCCGACTGCGTCGATGGACCGCTGGCACCACTGCTCGCGAGCACCGTCGACGCGCTTGCCGACTCCGATGCATCAGCGCTGATCGACGTCGGCGATTCCTTGCTATTACTGGGATTTCGGCCCCTCGCAGCCGACGCTTACGCATCCGCGGCGTCGTTGTTCGCGCGGCGTGGCGACATCCCTGGCGAGATTCGCGCGGCTGAACGCTTGGCGAGCGTTCTGCACGCGGGCGAGCCAATCGCCGTCCCCGCTGCTTCTGTTCTATCGACTGCGCGCACGCTGACCGCACGCGAACGCGACGTCGCATCATTGGCTGCGATCGGCGCCTCTGACATCGACATCGCGGGGCGGCTCGGACTTTCGGTGCGCACGGTGCAGACCCACTTGGCGCACGTCTATACGAAGACGAATACGCACGGACGACGAGGGCTGGCCGATCTGCTCAGCTTCCCGACCCAATCATCCGGCTCCTCGGACAAGCCCACGCACGCCTAGGGTCTGCGGCCGCGCGGCTGAGGGTCGTCAGTCGGTCCGGCTGCCATCATGGCGAGGTGCACATCTCCGCGAAGACCGACTACGCGATGCGCGCCATGCTCGTGCTCGCCGAGGCGCCGCGCGATACCTGGGTCAAAGCGGAGACGATCGCTGGCGAACAGCACCTGCCGCGCAAGTTTCTCGAGGCAATCCTGTCTGACCTGCGCCGGGCGCGGTTGGTCGAAAGCCTGCGCGGGGCTGAGGGCGGCTACCGGCTCGCGCGACCGGCCTCGAAGATCCAAGTCGCCGACGTGATGCGGGCAGTCGACGGCCCATTAGCCGAGGTGCGAGGACTTCGACCCGAGACGCTCGAGTACGAGGGATCCGCCGAGCGCCTGCAGGACGTGTGGGTCGCCGTCCGCGCCGGCCTTCGCGCCGTACTCGAGCGGATCAGTGTCGCCGATGTCGCGGCCGGGAAGATGCCGGCTTCCGTGCGCACGATGATCCGCGACCTCGAAGGCTGGGTCCCCCGCTAATGGAACCAGCAGGGCGCCGGCAGAGTCAGATCGGACGTTTACCGCCCTGGGAGGGCTGCAAACGTCCGGGCTGAACGGGGCGACACCATGAACGCAGCGCGACGAGCGGCCGTTTGCTCGGTGGTGCTCGGCGTCGTCGTGGTCGGGTGCGGCAGCGGATCCATCCACGGCCGCAGCGCGACCGACTCCTCGGGCGTGGTTTCCCTGTCGCCGTCCGGGCCCGCCTCTTCGTCAGCCGCGTCCCCCGTGTCGGCCCCGGCGTCCTCCTCGTTCGCCGCGCCGTCGTCGTCCGCTCCGATCCTTGATCCGATGGCGGGCACGCCAGCCGCGTTGGCAAAAGACCACTGGAGCACGTTGCCGCCGGCGCCGATCACCGCGCGCGCGGACCCGGCCAGCGCATGGACCGGCCGGCAGCTTCTCATTTGGGGCGGCAACTTCGGCCCCCAAGGCGATCAACTTGCTGGCGACGGGGCGGCGTACGACCCGACGACGAAACGCTGGACGAAGCTACCCGCGGCTCCGATCAGCGCACGATCGCAGATGGCAAGTGCCTGGACAGGCAGCGAACTCTTCGTGTGGGGAGGCAATGCCGCTGACGGGATTGCCGGCGACGGCGCGCTGTACAACCCGATCACGATGAAGTGGCGCAAGTTGCCGACCAGTCCGCTCAGTGGTCGCGTCAATGCGCAAGCTGTGTGGGTCGACGGCGAAGTGATCGTTATTAGCGGCGACCCGCCAGCGCTGTCGTCGAGCCAGCAGGTGCGAACGGATCTGGCTGCGTTCGACCCGTCGACCAACAAGTGGACGACGCTGGCCCCGATGCCGCTCGCTAGCAATCAGTTGGTGCTCGCGGTCGTTGCGGTGGCGACGAACGATCGCGTGTATGCGTGGGAGGAATGGCAACATTCGGTAAGCAACGCGGACGGCTCAGGGGCGATCTACTCCGGCCTCGACCTGTATATCTTCGATCCAACTCGCAACTCCTGGTCGCGGGATGTCGCGGCGTCGCGGCCCACCGACGGCGTATCGGATAACAGTTCGCCGGACGGGATCGGGTCGGCGCTCTGGACCGGGAGGAACATCGTCGTGCCGCCTACAGAGCCTTGGTGCGGGGATTGCCCAGGACCGGGCTTCCTCGGCGGTCAGGGGCGCCTGCTGGATCCGACTGCCAACTCATGGACGAAGATCCCGCCCGGCCCAATCGATGAGTTGCAACCGCGCGCCTTCGTGTGGACGGGGAGTGCCTTCATCGAGTTTGACACTGGCGCGGAAACCAACGGACCCAACGGAAGCACGTTGCCGGGGCAGGCTGCAGCGTGGGATCCCAGTACCGGGGCGTGGACACGACTGCCTGCCGCGCCGTTGTACGGCGGGGACGTCGAAGTATGGGACGGCGACGGGTTGCTCGAGTGGGGAATGTTGGGCGTTCCTGCAGTGAACAATTCGGTGAGCAGCGCTACAACCGGCCTGCAGTTCGGACCTGAGCCGTGACCGATTTGGCAGCCGCGTTCACGTGAACGCGACCCGACGACTAGCCGCATGCGCGGTGGCGATCGCGGTCGTCGCTGTCGGGTGTGGCAGCGGATCGAATCACGGTCGCAGCGCCGCCGACTCGTCCGGCGTAGTCGCGCCGTCATCGCCAGCGTCCTCATCATCGGCAACCGTCGAGTCACCGGCCGCTTCCGCATCTGCCGTGCCACCACCGGCGTCCGCCTCGATGACTGATCCCTTCGCGGGCACCGCCGCGGCGTTGATCGCCGACCATTGGAGCCAACTCCCGGCAGCTCCGATCGCTCCTCGCACGGCTGGCGTTGTCGCCTGGACCGGCACTCAGCTGATTGTCTGGGGTGGAGCCTCCGACGGCCGAAGCGACGCAACGCTGTACGCCGACGGCGCTAGCTACGACCCAGCCACGAAGCAGTGGACGACGCTGCCGGTCGCGCCGGTCAGTGCTCGCACTCAAATGGGTTGGGTGTGGACGGGCTCATCGCTGGTCGTGTTCGGCGGCTACGGAAGTGTCGCCAGCGACGGGAGCGTTGCGCCACTTGCAGACGGCGCGATCTTCACGCCCTCCACAAACTCGTGGCGCAAGCTTCCGTCCGCGCCGCTGTCGCCGCGCTTCAATCCGGAGCTTGTTTGGACCGGCCACGAGGTTCTCGTCATCGGTGGCGACCCGGCGGACGAGTCGGTCGATGGTCCCGGCTATGCAGCAGGCGAAGCGGCCTACGATCCGAGCACCAATCGTTGGCGGACGCTACCGGCAATGCCGAGCACATCCGGGCATGAGGTTCGGCATCTTCGAGCAATGGTCACCGACCGCGGAATCTACGTCGGGCAGATGTGGCAACACGTGACAACGGACGGCAACACCACCGACATTGGTGCGGGCGTTGACTTCGTCGTCTACGACCCGTCGCACAACACATGGGCGAAGCGCGAGACATCAGCGGCCACTCTGAATGACCAACCAGCTGGGCTCGACGGCGTCACTGTGGCCGGTGATGAACTACTGGTGTTGCCTGGGCAGGGTTGGCATGGCGACGATTCGACGTGGCCTCCCTCGTTTGGTCAGCATGGATATCGGCTCGACTTCGCGACGGGCACGTGGAGCGCGATGTCAGCCGGGCCAATCGACGCTACCGACCCACTCGGAGTCTGGACGGGATCGGCGTTGCTTGAGTACACCGGCACGATCGGATCCAGCGTCGACGGTGGGCCCACGACCGGCGCAGGTGAAAGCGCAGTGTGGGACTCCAGAACCGACACATGGACGGCGCTCCCGACGGCTCCCGGTGCTCAGTTCGGCGACAACGCGGTCTGGGCCGGCGACCGGCTACTTGAGTGGGGCCTGAGCGGTTTGCAGTTCGGCCCCTAGCTGCCTCGATTCCGAAACACCGGGAGCAGCGGGCAGCACGTCACCGCGCGCATGGCTCACGTACACCGCAGTCCCGGGCTCGAGCGTCAATCTGTCCGTCGCCTCGCGCGCGAGCTGCGCGTAGATCGGCGCGCCCTGCATGTCGAGGTCCACCACCGTTTGGAAGCCCAAACGCGTCACTCGGACAACGGTGGCCGGCAACGCGCCGTCCGATGGCTCATGGGCTACATCGAGGTCATGCGGTCGAACCAACAACGAGCCGAAGTGCGTGACTGGCCCGAGGAAACTCATCACCCAATCATTCGCCGGGTGCTCGTACACATCGTTCGGATGACCCACCTGCTGCACCCGCCCGTCGTGCAACACGACGATCTCGTCGGCGACTTCCATCGCTTCCTCTTGGTCGTGCGTGACGATCACGGTTGTCACGTGCATCTCGTCGTGCAGCCGACGCAGCCATGTCCGCAACTCCTTACGCACCTGCGCATCGAGCGCGCCGAACGGCTCGTCGAGCAGCAACACACGAGGCGCGACGGCGAGAGCCCGCGCCAACGCCATGCGCTGCCGTTGCCCACCCGAGAGTTGTGCGGGATACCGAGTCTGGAACTTCTCCAGGTGCACGAGTTCGAGCAACTCGTTCACCTTCGACTTCGTTTCTGCCTTGCCCGCCCTGCGCACCGTGAGCCCAAACGCGATGTTGTCGTACACCGTCATGTGCTTGAACGGTGCGTAGTGCTGGAACACGAAGCCGACCTCGCGCCGCTGCGGCGGCAGGTGCGTTGCGTCACTGCCCTCGATGCTGACAGTGCCTGCGTCGGCAGTATCGAGGCCGGCGATAACGCGCAACAGCGTCGACTTGCCGCTGCCCGAAGGACCAAGCAGCGCCGTCAATGAGCCCGTCGGAATGTCAACGCTGACATCGTCGAGCGCGGTGAACTGCGCGAACCGCTTCGTCACGTGCCGTACCGAGATGCTCATACAACGCTCCTGCTTCGGGTCCGGAACCGCCTGCTGATCAGCAGGCTGCCCATCGCGATGATCGCCAATAAGACCGCGGCCGAATACGCCGCCGGCTGATCGAAGTTCTGCAGCCGTTCGTCAATGAAGAGCGTGAGCGTCACGGTCTTCCCGATCACATGCCCCGACACCACGGTCACCGCCCCGTACTCACCAAGCGACCGCGCGAGCGACAGCACGACGCCGTACGCCAACGCGTCGCGAATCGACGGCAGCGTGATCCGGCGAAAGGTCTGCCAACTCGACGCACCTAACGTCCGCGCGGCCTGCTCCTGTTCATCGCCGAGTTCAGCAAGGACAGGAGCAACTGAGCGGACGACGAGGGGCAGCGAGACGAACGCGGTCGCCAGCACCATTCCAGGCAGGCTAAAGATGATCTTGATTCCATTGCGCTCGATCCATGACCCGAAGAAACCGAACTTTCCGTACACCAGGACCAGCGCAAGCCCGACGACGATCGGCGACACCGCCTGCGGAATATCAACCAGAACGTCGAGAAGATGGCGTCCCGGAAAGCGCCGACGCACGAGCAACAGAGCCGTGCCGACGCCGAACAGGGTGTTCAGCACAACCGCTGAGATCGCGACGATCAGCGTCACCTCGATCGCACTGCGGGCTTCACTCGTCGTCAACGCAGACCAGATCGGCCCGAGCCCGTGCTGGAACGCGCGATAGAACACCATCGCGACCGGCGCCGCGAGTAGCACGAGCAAGTAGCCCAGAGCGACGAAGCGCAGGCCATAGCGGGCCACCGGACGACGGTTGCCGCGCACCGCAACTGAGCCGTCGCTCACACCGGACACGCTAGCCACGATGCACTCCCCAGCGCTTCAGACGATCGAGCGCGAACAGCACGACGAACGCGATGACGAGCAACACCGTCGACTGTGTCGCTGCGCCAACCGGGTTGTCGCTTTGAATCTGGTTGTAGATGTTGACCGCGGAAACCTCGGTGCGAAAGGGCAGGTTGCCCGACAGCAGGCTCACTGAACCGAACTCACCAATGGCCCGGGCGAACGCAAGACCGGTTCCGGTCAACATTGCCGGCACCAGGTTCGGCAGGATGATTCGCCGCGCGATCAGGAAGGGCGACGCGCCAAGTGAGGCTGCGGCCGCTTCCATGTCGCGGTCAAGTTCGATCAGCACCGGCTGGACGGTGCGCACGACAAACGGCAGCGTGACGAAGAGCAGCGCGACCGTAATCGCGGTTCGAGTAAACGCGATATTCACGTGCGCCGGGCTGCGCGGCCCGTACAACGACAACAACACGACGCCGGCGACAATTGTCGGCAGCGCAAACGGCAAGTCGATGAAGAGCTCGACCACACCCTTGCCAGGGAAGTCATCGCGCACCAGCACCCACGCGATGACCGTGCCCATCGCAAGATTGAAAAGCGCAACGCCAACCGAGATCGTCAGGGTGAGCTTGAGCGCGTCCCATGCCTCTGGCGTGGTGACCTGGTGCCAGAATGCCGACCAACCGTTGCTCTGTGACTTCCAGACGACTGCACCGAGCGGGATGAGCACGAGAAAGCTGAGATAGAGCGTCACGAGCCCCAGCCCAAGTGACGTCCCGCCGCGCGAGTTCCTTCCCGATCGTTGCGCCCACCACGACGGCACGGGCGCAGCTGAAGCCGCGTAAGCGGACCGGGCGTGTGTGCCCGGTCCGCTCGCGTCGTCTAGCGTGCTATTTGGTGGTAGCGACGCCATTGGACCTCTCGATTGCCGTCATCACGCCGTTCGTCGGGTCGAAGAACTTCGTGGTCACCACGGGCCACCCGCCGAGCGAGCCGATGGTGAACAGCCCGGTCGGTACGGGGAACTTGTTCACGGTCGACGTCCCACCGGGAAGTGTGGGGCGGTAGCCGATGTCGGCGAAGATCTGCTGACCGGCCGCCGAGTATAAGAAGTCGACGAACGCCTTCGCCTTCGCCGGGTACTTCGTCGCCGTCGTGACGGCTACCGGGTTCTCGATCAGCAGCGTGTCGCTCGGGACCACGTAGTCAACCGCTTGTCCCTTGGCCCGCGCGTAGATCGCCTCGTTCTCATACGACAGCAGCGCGTCACCCGCACCGCCGACGAAGTCGGCGAGCGCCTTCGAACCGCTGGGGTCCTGCACGATGACGTTCTTGAACAGCGACTTCAGGTAATCGGTCGCCTGCGCGTCGCTCTCGCCCGCTTTGATCTGCGCGCCGTACGCAGCCATGACGTTCCACCGCGCGCTCCCCGACGAGAACGGGTTCGGCGTCAGGACCTTCACCCCAGGCTTGATCAGGTCCGGCCAGTCCTTGATGCCCTTCGGGTTGCCTCTGCGCACGACCAACGAGACCACCGAGTCGGTCACGAAACCGTGCTCTGGGTTGGCATCCCAGTCCGCGGCCACCAGGTTCTTCTTGACCAGCTTCATCATGTCGGTCAGGAGCGAGAACTCCACGACGTCGGCGGCCTGGCCCGCGATGACAGCGGCTGCCTGGTCACCCGAAGCGCCGTACGACTGGGTGAACTTCACGTTCTTGCCCGCCGGAGTCTTCTGGAACGCGGCGATGAGCTTGTCGTACGCCGGTTGCGGGGTCGAGTACGCCACCAGGTTCAAGGTGACACTGCCACCAGATGTGGGAGCCGCCGGTACCGACGCAGCGGCCGACGGCGCGGTCGACGTAGCGGCTAATGGAGTCGACGCTATGTCGGTCGATTTCGACGAGCTGCACCCGGCGGCCAGCAGCAGGCCGGTGGCGGTGAGCAGACCGACGGCGCGATTCAGGGCGCGCACGAAGGTTCTCCAGTTTGTCTGGGTACAAAATAGGGAATTAGTCGCCGAACCGGCGACGCGGGCAAAAACTCAAAATCAGGCGGGACGCCGGCGGGTGGCCGATGCGACTAAGGCCGGCGCTTGGATCTCAGCAGGGCCGACAGACGGCAGACGTCACGCGCAACAGGTCGACATGGAGTCGCTGCGTCAACAGGACGTTGCTCATGGGCGGGAACCCTAGCACAAATCGGCCGAGTTCTCTTCTTCGCCTGTAGGAATGCAACCGAGGCTTCCCAACCCACTACGGCATCGGGCTCGGCCTAGTGCAGACCGGCGACGACTAGCTTCGCCAACGCGATCAACTTAGACCCGTCGTTGCCGAAGGTGGAATCGCCGCGGATGTCGATGGTCTTGCCGCCGGCCGCGACGACGAGCTCGAACTGGACGAGGGCCGCTTTGTCACCAAGTCCCGGAACGGTTGTCGTCGTATCCGTCTGCTGATTCTGCTTCGCCGCCGCGAGTGCGGCGTTGAAGTCATGGCCGCCGGACGCGTTCTCGACATCGATGCTGAACGAGTCTGGGCCGCCCGCGTAGTAGCAGATCCCATTGAGGCTCTGCGGAACCCCGTAGGTGCCGCCCATCACCGTGGTGGCTTGAGCTGGGGTCAACGGGCAGCCTCCGGGCGCAGCCGCGCCAGCCCCGGAAGCGGTCGCCGCGGGTTCGCTCGCGGCCGAGTTGGCTGCCGGCGCCGACGACGCTGCCGCGGCCGCGGTTGTCGCGGCAGTAGCCGAGTCGGCCGAACTCGTCTTCTTCGAATTGCATCCCGCGACAGACACGGTGACGGCGAGAAGTGCCGCGATCGTCAGTTTCTTGGTTGCTGGCATGTCGACTCCAGGGTCGCCGTCGGGCAAGCGTTCACATTGCCGACGGTAGGTTCGCGGCGAGCCTGGGGAATCGGGGCAAACCCTCGATCAGGGCGGCAGATCGAGCGCAGCACGGCGGCAGCCGTGACGCGAACCGTCACGCGAGACGTCAGATGAACGCAAGCTTGGGGAAGCTGCCGCCAAGCACCTGGTCGGCCGCCGCCCCCAATGCACCCTCGAGCACGGTCGCGTAGACCGATCGGAAGTCGACGTTGTACTTCAGGTCGTCCATAGCCAGATCGGTCAGGCTCGGCTGGTCGCCGAACATGCCGCCCTTCACGGCGGCACCCGCGACGAAGATGTTCTCCGCCGTCCCATGGTCGGTGCCCTGGCTGTCGTTCGCGGCTACCCGCCGACCGAACTCGGAGTACAGCACCGTCACGACGTCCAAGCCATGCGAACCAGCGGCGACCGTGGTCAAGAACCCCGACACCGCGGCGTCCAGCTGTCCTAGCAGTGTGCTTTGAGCCGCCTTCTCGTCGGCGTGGAAGTCGAACCCGCCGAGCTGCACGCTGTAGACGCGGGTCGGGGCGTTGGCCGCGATGCAGCGCGCGACGATGTCGAGCTGCCCGGCCAGATCGTTCGACCCGCCGGCCTTCGTGGCCGCGAGGGTGGGGCCGAACGTCTTGGCGACCCGGAACAGGTCTGACCCGGACTGCGCGACGCGCTGTATCAACGGCGCACTGTTCTTCGACGCCGTGTCGAGGGCGCTTAGTCCGCTGCCATACGTCCCGGTCGGCATCACTAGGCCGCCGGTCGACGGCACCGCCGCCCCCGCGCAGTGCTGACCCGCGAGCATCGGCGGCAGCACTGGGCCGACGTTCACGGCGAGCAGCGGATCGGCACCGTTCGCGTCGAGCCAGCGCCCGAGCCAACCGGTGGGCTGCGGCGTGCCAGGAGATGCGGTCTGCCAGATCGACATCGACCTGAAGTGGCTGCGGTCGGGATTCGGATAGCCAACCCCACGCACGATCGCCAGCTGCCCCGCGTCGTACAGCTTCTTGAAGCCGGTCATCGTCGGGTTGAGGCCAAGGCCGTCGGCAAGCGGCAGCACCTCGGACTCTTCGTAGGCAAGCTGGGGACGACCCGCGTAGTAGGCCTTGTCCGTGTATGGGATCACCGTGCTGAGGCCGTCGTTGCCGCCGTACAGGGTGACGAAGACGACGATCTTCGATCCGACCTCAAGCGGCGTGCGCTTTCCGGCCACCATCAAGTCGCGCAGCGTTATGCCGCCTGCGCCGACCGCCAGTGCGGCACCGCCGACGACACCGCTGGAGATCAGGAACTGTCGTCGCGACATGGTTCGTGGCATCGTCATCCCCTAATTCACAACGTATTCGGGTGCACACAACGCGAGGGTCATCAGCGCCTGTGGATCCTGGGCAACCTGCGCGAGCGCCACCCGAGTCTGCGTTCCCCATGTGTCGACCGACAGCAAATGCGCGGCGGCATCAGCCCGCGCTGACACCGGCTCATCAGCGACCGCGGAGATGTCACCGTGCGACGCGACATACCGGGCAAACTTCATTCGCGTGTAACTGGCAGCGGTCGTCAGCCATCCGTCGTCGAACGGCCAGCCGCCGACATTCGGCGGCTCGAACGGCACTTGCCCGAGAGATTGCAGGTAACCGAGGTAAATATCGTTACCTGCACGCAATTTCAACGCACGCAAGGCGCCCACCACGTACTCGACCGGCTGCTTCACCAGCTCGCCCTTGGTCTGCAAGAACAACGGTGAGGTGAACGTCGCGCTCATGAGCGCACCGATATTTAGCTGCGGCGCGTACGTGGTCATTAGGGTGTTGACGACCGGGTCCGTGGTGATCGTCTTCGCGAAGCGGCACCACACGCGGGTGCTGATCCATCGGTGCGACGCATCGGTATGCGTGAGAATCTTGATCAGGTCGCCGCCGTCAAAATTCCCGGTGTGACCGAGCACCGTCTTCACACCGTTGTCATGCTTCGCCGCGACCTCAACGAAAGCATCGGAGGCGTGGTTGTAGCGCCAGCCGGTGTAGCAGCGCGCGGCCTCTCTCACGTCGTCCTCGGAGTAATTTCCATATCCGAGCGTGAAAAGTTCCATGTTCTCGCGGGCGAAATTCTCGTTCGGGCGCCCCGCGATGTTCTGATTCTCGTCGAGCCAAATCATCATCGCCGGATCGCGCGCGATCGCCAGATCGAGCGCGTCGAATGCGCCGAGACCTCCCGTTCGCAACAACTCGTTCTGGCGAAGCATCAATGCCGCGCTGCGCACCTTCGACATCGCGGTCGCGAAGTGTCCATGCCAAAAGAACGTCAACTTCTCCGGAAACGGATTCGTCGCCATCACCATGCGATCAAGCCACCAAAGGCCGAGCGCGCGTCCCTCGCTGCTGACCTGCGCCTGGTACGCCTTGCGCTGCGCCGCGGAGTCCTTCACTGCGGGCGGCGGTGCAACCGTGAGTTGCGGCGGCGGGGTCGCGAGCACTCCTTGATCGGACGCCGAGGGCGGCCGCACCAACGCAGCGACCGTCGCGGCGTAACCAGCCGTCACCGCAGCGTCGAGTTCAGCTGGCGTCGCGCCGAAGCCAGCCCGCCGATACAGGTGCGCCAGGTCGCTTCGCAAGGCGTCAGACGCGCTCGTCATCCCCCGAGTAAACCGCTCAAATGTTTGGGGGATGTCAGGATCGCGAAACACCTCGGTTCGGGCTCAGTACCCTAATTCGTGCAGTCTGTCGTCGTCGATCCCGAAGTGATGGGCAACTTCGTGGACGACGGTCTTGCGCACCTCAGCGATCACCTGCTCCTCCGTATCGCAGTACGCGCAGAGCGTGGAGCGGTAGATCATGATGCGGTCGGGCAGGACCCCGGCGTAGGACGTCGTGCGCTCGGTGAGCGGGACCCCTACGTAAAGCCCGAGCAGGTGCGGGTCGGCCGGGACGTCCTCGACGAAGACCGCCACGTTGCGCATCGCCTTGGTGAACTGCTCGGGAATGCCGTCCAGAGCCTGGGCGACGAGCTCCTCGAAGCGCTCGCGCGAGACCTCCACCACCCCGCCAGCAAACCACGGGGCCGTCCCCTATGCTTGA
>Ga0208717_1000136_pt1 | contig 38284 bp, 23 predicted proteins | sample NGESurF53shallow_FD_184489 | JGI IMG/M metagenome (GOLD analysis project Ga0208717, IMG submission 184489) | Arctic peat soil microbial communities from Barrow, Alaska - NGEE Surface sample F53-3 shallow (SPAdes) | ecosystem: Environmental > Terrestrial > Soil > Wetlands > Peat ... | reverse complement strand
TCCAGGGCCTTCCTGGTGGCGGGGATCGGACCGGTCCCCATGATCTCCGGCTCGACCCCGGCGTGCGCCCACGAGGCGATGCGGGCCAGGGGTTTCAGACCTCGCTTCTTGGCCTCGTCGGCGCTCATCAGCACCACCGCGGCGGCCCCGTCGTTGAGCCCCGAGGCGTTGGCGGCGGTCACCGACCCCTCCTTGCTGAAGGCGGGCCTGAGGCCGGAAATTCCCTCGTAAGTCACCCCGTGGCGGATGAATTCGTCCTGGTCGACCACCGTATCGCCCTTGCGCCCCTTGATGGTCACCGGAGCGATCTCGCCGTCGAACCGGCCGGCCTTCTGCGCCGCCTCGGCCTTGTTCTGCGAGGCCACCGCGAACCGGTCCTGGTCCTCGCGAGTGATCTGCCAGCGGGCGGCGATGTTCTCGGCCGTCTGGCCCATGTGATAGCCGTGGAAGGCGTCCCACAGCCCGTCCTTGATCATGGTGTCGACGAAGCCCAGATCGCCCATCTTCTGGCCGTTGCGGATATGGGCGGCGTGCGGCGACTGGCTCATGCTCTCCTGGCCGCCGGCCACCACGATGGCCGCGTCGCCGGCGGCGATCTGCTGGGCGCCCAGGGCCACGGCGCGCAGGCCCGAGCCGCACAGCTGATTGACGCTCCAGGCCGGACTTTCCACCGGCACGCCAGCGTTCACCGAGGCCTGGCGGGCGGGGCCCTGGCCGGCCCCGGCCTGCAGCACCTGGCCCATGATCACCTCGTCGACGTCGGCCGCCGCGATGCCGGCCCGCTCGATGGCCGCCTGAATGGCGACCTTGCCCAGATCGTGGGCCGGCACGGAGGCCAGGGCGCCGTTGAACGAGCCCACGGCGGTTCGGGCGGCGGAAACGATGACGATGTCGCTCATGAGGGTCGGCTCCAGAAAAAGGCGGGCATGCGCCCCGTTTCACCATGCCCAATTGCGCGGCCTTCGTCACGCGGCGTATTACTAGAGCCGCGAACTCGCGCCGGGTGGCGCGGTCAGGGACCAACATGGCCGAAGCGACAAAAGGCCCCACGCGCGGCTCTTCGGGCGAACGGGTGATCATCCAGAAGTACGCCAACCGGCGGCTCTACAACAAGGCGACCAGCAGCTACATCACCTTGGACGACTTGGCGGCCATGGTCAGGGAGGGGGTGGATTTCGTGGTCTACGACGCCAAGGGCGGCGAGGACATCACCCGCAAGGTGCTCACCCAGATCATCTTCGAGGAGGAGGGGCGGGGCCAGAATCTCCTGCCCATCCAGTTCCTGCGCCAGCTGATCGGCTTCTATGGCGACCGGATGCAGGCCTTCCTGCCCAGTTTCCTGGAGCTTTCCCTCGACAGCTTCATCCGCCAGCAGGAGCGGCTGCGCGGCCAGCTCGCGGCGGTGACGCCGCCGGGCCTGGGCGCCTTCGACGAACAGATCCGCCAGAACATGGCCCTGTTCGACAAGGCGATGAAGATGTTCACCCCCTTCGCCTATCGCGGCGAGGAGACCGCCGCCGCCCCGCTCGCGCCGTCATCCCGGCGCCCCGAGCCGGCGCCCGAGGACGACTCCCTGGCCGACATCAAGCGCCAGATGGCGGCCATGCAGGCGCAACTGGCGGCGCTGGCGGCGAAGAAGTAGGCGATCCCGCCGCCGGAACGAACACCGGGTCAGGGCGTGGGCCCCGCGCATCCCGCGCCTGGACCGGGCGTCCGGATCTGTTGACAGCCTTCCGGCCCTGTGATGGCTTGGCTGGATTGGGACCTGAGGGGGGTTGAAATGGCTTGGTTTCGGGGTGTCGCCCGGACGATCTGCGCGGCGGGCGCGGCGATTTTCATCCTCGGCCTTGGCGTGGCCCAGGCCCAGACTCCGGCGGCCGCCACGCCGCCGGCGGCGGCGGTTTCCAGCGGCGGCGCCTATGAGGCGACGGTCGAAGGGCTCGGCGCGGGCCGGGCCACGCTGCGCGCCGATCTCCCGGCCCTGACCGACAAGGTCATGCTCGAGGTTCCGACCCGCGAACTTCGCGACGCCCTGGCGCGGGCGCGCCCTGGGGACATCGCCAAGATCGAGGTCGATGACGCGGTTCATCCCACGCGGGTGACCAAGATCAGCGAGCTCGATCGGCCGGTCGATGCGGCTTCGCGGTTTTGGGCCCTGGCCATTTCGGCCATCGGCCTGATCGTGGCGCTGTCGGTGCTGACCGGCTTCAAGCCCCAGACCCTGCTGATCGGCGTCGATAAGCGATACAGCAATTCCCAGGTCCAGTTCGCCCTGTGGTTCGGCGCGGTGGCGATCGTCTACGCCGCGGCGGTGGGCCTGCGAATCGAGTTCCTGGGCGGCGATTTCATCGGCGGCGTGGGCCTGCCGCAGAACCTCATCGTGCTGACCGGCTTGAGCGCCTTCACCTTCGGCGGGGCCAAGGTGATCACCGCCCAGAAGGTCGCCAGCGCGGCGACCGCGCAGGCCGCCCTCACCGCCCAGGGCGCCGCGGACCAGACGGCGGCGGTAAGCCACGCCAACGCCGTCCACAACGCGGCCTTGCCGGCGAGCGCGACGCCGACCACGCCGGTCGGGATCGTGTCGCCCATCGGGGTGAAAACGGTGAGCGACAAGGGCTCTGGAATCGGCCGGCTGATCCCCGACCTCATGCAGAACGACAGCGGGAACGCCGATCTCGGCGACGCCCAGATGATTCTCGCCGCCGTCGCGGCGGTCGTCCTTTTCATGGCCGCCGCGTTCCATTTTCTGGGCCGGCTGGCGATGAGCACGCAGATTGTCCTGCCCGACGTGGATACCGCGCTTCTGTCGATTTTCGGCCTGGGCCAGGGCGCCTATCTGATCAAGAAGGCGGCGCTGCCGCTGGGCCAGGGGTAGAGCCTGTCTCGATCAGGTTGAATCAACCTGATCGAGAAAACAGGCTCTATCTCAAACACTTGAGCGCTTTCTGATCGCAAAACCAGTTCCCACTTTTGCGGAAAGCGCTCTAGCGGGAGCGGTTGGCGTTTCAGGCGCGCCGCCCGACGGCCGCCGCGCCGGACGCCTCCGCGCCGACGATCTCCAGCACGCGCGCGCCATAGCGCTGCAGTTTTCCCTGACCGACGCCGTCGATGGCCAGCAGGGCCGGAGCGGTCATCGGCCTTTGGCGGGCGATGTCGGCCAGGGTCTGGTCGTGGAAGATGACATAGGGCGGCACGCGCTGGCGGGCCGCCTCGTCGCGGCGCCAGGCGCGCAGGGTCTCGAACAGGGCGCCGTCGCCGCCGAGCGGCTGGGCCCACGCGGCGCCGCGCCGCTTGCGCGGGCGCTCCGCGGCCGAGGGCTTGGGCGCCAGGCGCACGCTGAGGGGGCGCTCGCCGCGATAGGCGGCGCGGACGCCCGTCGCCTCGCCCAGGCCGATCAGCGGGCGCCCATCGTTGGGATGCTCGACGAGCAGGCCCTCGAACAGCAATCGATCGATCAGCTCGCGCCAGCCGGCGGCGCTGAATTCCGGTCCGATGCCAAAGGTGGAAAGGGCGCGCTCGGCGGCGCCGACGTCCTTGGTCTTGCCGAGAAGATGATCCACCAGCCGCCCGCGCCCGAACCGCCCGCCCAGGCGGTGCACGGCTGAGAGGGCCTTCTTCGCCGCTTCGGTGACGTCCATCCCCTTTGGCGGATCCAGGCACAGATCGCATTGGCCGCAGGCCGCCGCGTCGCTCTCGCCGAAATAGCGTCGCACCGCCGCGGCGCGGCAGGCCGTTCCATCCAGCATGGCGTAAAGCTGGCGAACCTTGCGCGTCTGGACCTGGGCGACGGCGCCGGGCAGGTCGCGCCGGCGGATGCGCTCCAGCGCCCAGGCCATGTCCGAAGGGCTGTAGAGGGTGATCCCCTCGGCCGGCGCTCCATCCCGCCCGGCCCGGCCGATCTCCTGCCAATAGGCCTCGATGGAGGCCGGCGGATCGGCATGGATCACGAAACGCACGTCCGGCTTGTCGATGCCCATGCCAAAGGCGATGGTCGCCACCATCACCGCCCCGTCCTCGGCTAGGAACCAGGCGAGCCGATCGCGTCTGACGGTCTTGTCGAGGCCGGCGTGATAGGCGCGGGCCGCCACGCCGTCGGCGGCTAGAGCCTCGGCCAGACGCTCGGAGCCGTCGCGCGTGCCGCTATAGACGATCCCGGACCGGCCGGGCCGCGCCTTGACCAGGGCCGCGACCCGTCCGCCGCCGCGCTTGCGCTCGGCGGAAAGGCTGAGTTCCGGCCGAGCGAAGCTGGCCACGAACTGCGCCGCGCCGTCCAGGCTCAGCTCGTCGCGGATGTCCTGGCGGGTACGCGCGTCGGCCGTCGCGGTGAGGGCGAGGCGCGGAACGCCCGCAAACAGCTCGGCCAGCCGGCCGAGGGCGCGGTATTCGGGCCGGAAGTCGTGGCCCCATTGGCTGACGCAATGCGCCTCGTCCACGGCGATCACCGCCAGGGGGACGGCCGCCAGACGGGCCAGCGACGCCGGCGTCATCAGGCCCTCGGGCGAGAGGTAGATCAGATCGAGCTCTCCGGCCGCCAGGCGTCGCCAGGTCTCCTCGCGCTCGCCCTCCGAAAGGCCCGAATCCATCCGCGCCGCCGCCACGCCCAACTGTTTGAGGGCTTCGACCTGATCGCTCATCAGGGCGATGAGCGGCGAGATCACCAGGCCGACGCCGGGGCGCAGCAGGGCGGGAATCTGAAAGCAGACGCTCTTGCCGCCGCCGGTCGGCAGCACCGCGACCGCGTTGCGCCCCGCCAGAATCTCCGCGATCACCCCGGCCTGCAGGCCGCGGAACTCGGCATGGCCAAAGGTGCGCGCAAGCACGTCGCGGGCCTGATCGAGGGTCGGGGACACGGATCGCCTTATGGCAGGCGCGGCCACGGGGCGGAAGGGCGGCGTCCTTAGGCGCCCGTCAATCCTCTCGCGCGCTTGGCTGGCGTCGGCTATGAACCCGTTCACGGGCGCACCGGCAGGGAACCACGCATGGCGAACGCTTATGGCGGCGGCTCCGGCGCGCCGCCGCCCAAGGCCAGGCGAACTCCGCTGGGCGCCTTCCTCTATTGGACGGCGGTCCTCTGCGTCTGGGGGTTGATCTTCGCGGCCGGGTTCCTGGCCGTGTTCGCCACCGGCCTGCCCGACACCTCCAAGCTCTACGATGTCAGCCGCCAGCCCTCGATCACCTATCTCGACCGCTCCGGCGCGGTGGTCGCGGTGCGCGGCAGCCAGTACGCGCCGCCGGCCGACATCGACGCCCTGCCCCCTTATGTGCCGGCCGCCTTCGTGGCCATCGAGGATCACCAGTTCTATCACCACTTCGGCTTCAACCCCTGGGGCATGCTGACCGCCGAGATCTACAACCTCACCCACCCCGGCGGCGCGCTTAGGGGCGGCTCGACGATCACCCAGCAGCTGGCCCGCAACCTCTTTCTGACCCCCGCCCAGACCTATCGCCGCAAGGCCCAGGAGCTCGTTCTGGCGGTGTGGCTGGAGATGCACTTCAGCAAGAAGCAGATCCTGGCCCTCTATCTCAACCGGGTGAATTTCGGCGGCGGCGCCTATGGGATCGAGGCCGCCTCGCAGCGCTATTTCAACAAGCCGGCGTCCGGCCTGACGCTCGGCGAGGCGGCGCTTCTGGCCGGCGCCATGAAGGGGCCCTCGCGCTACAACCCGGCCGCCAACTCCGCGCGCGCCGCCGCCCGGGCCACCGTGGTGCTCGACCAGATGGCCAAGCTGGGCTTTATCGCCGACGCGCAGCGCGACGCCGCCTTCCGCCAGCCGGTTCACGTCTCCACCACCCTGGCCGACCAGAGGGCGCAGTATTTCGTCGATTGGCTGGACGCCCAGGTGCGCGTCCAGGTGGGCGAGCCGGCCCAGGACCTGGTCGTCGAGACCACCCTCGACCTGCCCATCCAGGCGGCCGCCGAACAGGCGGTGCGGACCGGCGTGGCGGCGCACGCCGCCCAGGGCGTGGGCCAGGGCGCCCTGGTGGCCCTGGACGGTGAGGGGCGCATCCGCGCCTATGTCGGCGGCGCCGTCTATGCCGACAGCCAGTTCGACCGGGCCACCGCCGCCCGCCGCCAGGCCGGTTCAGCGTTCAAACCGTTCGTCTATCTGACCGCCATGGAGGCAGGCCACACCCCTTCCGACCAGGTCGTCGATGAACCGCTGACGATCGGAAACTGGTCGCCGCGCAACTACAACGGCCGCTACCTCGGACCCATGACCCTGGAAACCGCCCTGGCCCAATCGATCAACACGGTCGCCGCGCGGCTGGCCAACCAGGTGGGGACGGCGCGGGTGGCCGAGACCGCCCATCGGCTCGGCATCACTTCCAAGATTCAGACCGACCCGTCCATGGCCCTGGGCGCGGTGGAGGTGAGCCCGCTGGAGATGGCCCAGGCCTACGACGCCTTCGCCAATGGCGGCTACCGGGTCCACGCCTATGGCATCGAGCGCATTCGGACGGCCTCGGGCAAGGTTCTCTACGATCATGGCGCGCCGACCCGCGAGGAGGTTATCGGCAGTCCGGCCCTGTCCTACATGATCCAGATGATGCGCCAGGTGATCGTTTCGGGAACCGGCGCCCGGGCCAGGATCGGCGGCTACGACCTGGCCGGCAAGACCGGCACCACCAGCGACTATCGCGACGCCTGGTTCGTCGGCTACACCGGCGGCTTCACCGCCGCGGTGTGGGTGGGCAAGGACGACAACCGCCCTATGCGACGGGTCACCGGCGGCGGAGCGCCGGCCGAAATCTGGCGCAATTTCATGGTCGCCGCCCTGCCGCGCCTGGCCACCCAGCCCATCCCTGGCGGGGCGCTCGCGGCGCCCGCCGCGCCCGACGCGATCGGCGACATGCTCCAAGGCGCCCGGCCGCCCGCCGCCGGCGGCGACGCGGAGGCGCCGGATGTGCCGGACACATCGCCATCGGAGCGGGACGCCCCGCCCGCCGCCGACCCGCCCTATTAGGCGAGACCCCGAAAGTCGTAGGCGTGCAGGCCTCCGCCCTCGCCGCGCAGCCAGGCGCGGTGGGGCCGCGCATCGCCGATCAGGCGCGCGACCAGGGCCCAGAACCGCGGGCCGTGATTGGCCTCGACCAGATGGGCGCATTCATGGGCGACCACATAATCGGCCACCGCGAAGGGGGCGAGGGCCAGGCGCCAGGAGAGCCGGATCCGCGCCGTCTCGCCGCCCCTGGCCGCGCGGCACGAGCCCCAGCGCGAACGCGCCTCGCTGATGGCGATCGGCGGGACGGGGACCGCCAGACCCCGGCAGTGCGCCTGGGCCCGCTCGGTGAACACCCGCAGAGCCTCCCGCTTGACGACGCGAGCGACCAGCTGGCCGTCCACATCGCCGGCCCCGCATCCGGTGAGCCGCGCGCCAGAGCCGTCGGCGGCCGCCACCATCAGTCGCGGCCGCCGGCCGTCGGGGATCAGGCGCCAGGGCGCCCCGAACACCAGGAGCGGCGCGGCGACCTCGAGCGGTCGGATCGCCGGCAGGGAGGCCAGCCGCTCGGCGATCCAGGCCCGCCGCTCGTGGGCGAAGGCGGCGGCGGCGGGCAGGGCGCGAAAGGACGGGGCCACGGCGACCGCCTCGCGGCGGACGCGGTCGATGCGCAGGGAGACCCGACGCGCCCGCCGGTTGACGCTCAGGCGGACCGCCAGGCCGTCCAGGTCAAGCCGCGCGCCGTCCTGATAACGGGTCCTGAAGAGGTTCATGGGCGAGCGATAGACGCTGATCGGCGGAGGGCAAAGTCTCTCCCAAGGCCTTTTCGCCTCGGGCGATGAAATCGCGCACGCGGGGATAGATTTCGCCGGCGAACCGGCGCCCGTTAAACACCCCGTAGTGGCCGACCCCGCTCTGAACATAAAGCTCGCGCATCGCCGCCGGCGCATTGATGCAGAGGCCGTGCGCGGCCTGGGTCTGGCCGACGCCAGAGATGTCGTCGTTCTCGCCCTCCACGGTCATCAGGGCGATGTCGGTCATGGCGGCCGGGTCGACCCGCCGGCCGCGATGGACCAGCTCCCCCCTGGCCAGCAGATGGCGCTGGAAAACCACGTCCACCGTCTGCAGGTAGAATTCCTCGGTCAGATCGAGGACGGCCCGGTATTCGTCGTAGAACTCGCGGTGCCGTTCGGCCGAATCGCCGTCGCCGCGCACCAGATTGGCGAAATAGCGTCGGTGCGCCGCCTGGTGGGCCTCGGCGTTCATGGAGACGAAACTGTAGAGCTGGACGAAGCCCGGATAGACCCGCCGCAGCACCCCCGCGTAGGGGGCGGGCACGGTGTAGATCATGTTGGACTGGAACCAGGTGAAGGGCCGCTCCTGCGCCAACTGGTTGGTGACGGTGGGCGAGAGGCGCGCGTCGATGGGCGAGCCCATCAGGGTCAGGCTGGCGGGCCTCAGGGGATCGCCGTCCTCGGCCATCAGCGCCGCCGCCGCCAGCACCGGCGGCCCTGGCTGGCAGACCGCGACCACATGACAGCGCCGTCCGATCACGGCCAGAATGTCCCCGATCGTATCGATATAGTCGTGAAAATCGAAGCGGCCCTCAAGGATCGGCACGTCGCGGGCGTTGGACCAGTCGGTGACATAGACGTCGTGGTCGATAAGGAAGGTCCGCGCCGTGCCGCGCAGCAGGGTGGCGAAATGCCCAGAAAGCGGCGCGACCAGCAGGACGGCGGGGCCCTCCGCCGCCACCCCCGCCGCGCGCAGGTCGCCCGCGTCGCGCGAGAAGCGCAGCAGCCTGACCCATGGCGAGCGCCAGACGCTCTGGCAGGTGACGCGCACGCGCGCGCCGTTCACGACCACCGCGTCGATGTCCCAGGCCGGCTTGAAATGGCGGCGGGTGAAACTGGCCGTCAGATCGGCCGAGGCGTAGAGGGTTCGCCCCAGGCGCGAGGCGGCGGCGGGATTGATCGGCGACTGCCAGAAGTCCCTGGCCAACTCCGCCGCCAGGCGCAGAGGCGCGGCGGAACGGTAGGCGGCCTCGTGCATGGCGTAGAGCATCAACCCCCACTTGAAGCGATCCGCCCTCTCGAGGGGGCGCGGCGCGGCAACATGGACGCCCGAACCGGACAAGTCCAGCCGCCATCGGCCGTCAGAAATCCCGAACTGGGCTCCTTTTACAGGCGCAGCGGCGGATGCGGGTCGGTCGGGTCAATTCGGGCGGCGCGCATCTCCCAGGCGTGTCGGCGCGCTCCATAGCGGCCGCCGAACACCGCCGCCGCCGCGCCCAGCAGCATGGTAAGGAACGACCAAAGGGCCACCGTCGCGGCGGGGTCCTTCTGGACGATCGGTGGACGCGGCGCCGGCGCCGGCGCCACGGAGGCGGCGGAGGCGGTGTCGGGCGGGGCGATCGAGCCGTCCGATTGCAGCACCCCGCCGCTTGCCGCGGCGTCGGCGCCGACCACGGCGTCGGGCCCGGCGCTGGAGACGGCCGCGCCGCCCCCGGCCATCGATCCGGCGACGAACACGACGACGATAAAGGCCAGCGCCCATACCATCAGGCCGTGCAGCATGCCCTGATGGCGGTCGTCGTATTTCGCCGCCCGGCTGGCCACGAAGCCGCCGGCGAACAGGGCCAGGATGTTGGCCAGCGCCATCCACAGGCCCGCGCCGACACTGAACGCCCTGACGGCGGCGTGGGTCGGATCGAAGGGGTTGAGCGCGCCGGCCCCCAGGGCGACGCCCAGCAGATCGAGCATGGCCCCGGCCGCGACGGCGACCGCGACTCCGGCGATGACCGCCGGCCAGGAGATCAGGCTGTGAAGAGGATGGTCCTCGCGGACCGTGGGTTCGAAATCGGTCATCCGCTGAAATCCTCCCGCTCGCGGCGATTGGGCGCCGCGAATCATGGACCAACGCCGCGGCCCTTTCAATGGCCTCTCGCGCGGTCGCGCCCCCGGTCGCGAAACCGGGGGCGCGTCGCCTCAGTAGAGGTTGGAGACCACCTGGACGATCAGGCCGGTGGCCAGGCTCATCAGGACGATGTTGTTGTCCAGATAGACATAGGCGTAGCCGTAGGGCGCGGGGGGCAGGCCGTAGTCGTAGATGTCCCGCACATAGTAGCCGCGGAACGCCCACGGCACATAGCCGCCGACCCGCCAGCTATAGCCATACCACCTCGGATCGACCCTGTAGTAGCCGTAGCCGGGTGTGAACCAGTAGCCGGCGCGGCGGCCCTCGTAGCCTCTGAAGTCCGACCGGCTCCGCCACCAGAAGCGGTTGTCGCGATTGAACACCTGGCGTTGGTCCCGCCGCGACTCGACGCGCTGGCGCGTATCCTGGCGCCCATCCTGGCGAACCTCGCGGTTCAGGTCCTGGCGCCGGTCGGGCGAAACCTGCATGATCTGGCGCTGGGGCGCGGCCTGGGGCCGGTATGGCCGCACCGGACCCTGGTTGTGCGAGGTCGGCGCGACGGCTGGCCGCGCGGGCGGGGCGGGACGGGCGGCCGGCTGGCGGGCCTGCGCCGGCGCGGCGCGGTCGCGATCGGTGGGGCTCTGGTCCTGGTAGCCGTGGGCCAGGGCAAGCGCCGGTATCGCGAGCGTCGCGATCGCCGAGGCGGTGGTCAAAAGACGTTTCATCGCATGTCTCCCATCGCGCACGGGCGATAGTGTCGTGCGCAAGCAGACCCTTGGGCCTTTCGCCCTGAACTTGGACTGAACGCCGCGCCTCATCCGCCGTTCATCTTGTCGGCGCTTTGAAGCTTCACAGGCGCGGCGCGCGACCTTAAGGATGGGCCTTCCTTCAGGCTCCGGGGAGCGGACCCATGCGCTGTCACACCTTCCTTTGCGCCGCGGCGCTCGCCGCCGCCAGCCTCTCCGCCCAGGCCCACCCGCCGTTCAAGACGCCCATTCCGGTCGATCGGCTCGCGGTCAAGCTCAGCCCCGGCTATCACCACCGGCTCGACGTAAATCTGGCCACGAAGGCCGATTGGGACGCCTTCAAGAGCCTGGCGGCCTCCGGCGCCCTCGCCACCCTGCCGACCAACAGCGCCAGCTTTACCATCGCCGGGCAGAGTTACGACTACACCCTGGTGGGGACGGCGCCGACCACCGCCCTGACCACCATCATTCCCACCGTGATCGTGCCCATCCGCCTGACCGTCTCAGACTATTCCGTGGATGGAGTCCATCCGGTGGTGTTCGACGGAACCCGCGCCGTCGCCTCCATGTTGGGCAGCCCGATCTTCCAGGCCTCGCCCTACGCCGCCGGCAACCTGCAGTTCATCGACGCCATGCTGCACACCGAGTTCCCCGCCGCCCCGCGCCGCTGGCACACCCTTTTCTCGCCCTCGGTGGCCGCGCCCATCGACATCGTCGCGCCGCCGGGCGCGGTCAGGGTGATCAAGACCAGGGATGGCCATCTGCTGGGGGTGATCAAGGATGGGAGCATCATCGATGTCGGCCAGGGCGCTCCGATCAACGCCTGGCTGCGCGCCTCCTCGCCCCAGACCTATGTGGTGTTCGTCACCTACAACGCCCTGGAGGCCAGCGCCTTCGGTTACCACGCCTTCTTCTATACCCAGAAGAAGGCCAGCGCGACTGTCTATACCTACACCTCATGGCTGGAAGGGGTGAACGACGCCTTCACCGTTCCCTCGCCCGACGCCACCACTCTGGCCCACGAGATCGCCGAGGTCGTCCACGATCCGTTGATCACCAGCGTGACCCTGAAGTGGGGCGACGCCTTCAACCACAACCGCTGCTTCCAGAAATACATCGAGGTCGGCGACGCGGTGGAGGACGCGCCGGCCGCCCAGCAACTGTGGAAACAGACCGTTCAGTTGGGCGGCGCGGTGAAGACCTACACCCTGCAGACCGAGGCCCTCCTTCCCTGGTTCGAGCGCCAGACCCCCTCGCCTGCCCTGAACGGCGCCTACAGCTTTCCCGATCAGGCCTCCCTGACCGCGGCCGCACCCCTGACCTGCGTGAAGTAGGAGACCGCCATGACCAGAGTGCTCGGACTGGGCGGAGTGTTCGTGAAAACGGTCGATCCGGACGCCTGGCGGGCCTGGTATCGTGACGTGCTGGGGGTGCGGTTCGAGGATTTCGGGACGGCGACGTTCGCCCATCCGAAGAGCGGTTTGACCACCCTGTCGGCCTTCCCTCCCGATACGGATTATTTCCAGCCATCCTCGGCCCCGTTCATGATCAATCTGATCGTCGATGACCTTGACGGGATTCTGGCCATGGCGAAGGCGGAGGGTGTCGAACCGACCGGCCGCCAGGACGAACCCTACGGCCGGTTCGCCTGGCTGATCGACCCGGCCGGCGTGAAGGTGGAGTTGTGGCAGCCGATCGGGGCTTCGCCCGCGTGACGTGCGTGGGTCCGACGCCCCCTCCACCGCTTCGCAGTCCTCCTCCCGCGCAAGCGCGGGAGAGGAGAGCGCGACGTGTGACATTTCTCCGCTCCTCCCTCGCGAAGCCGGGGGAGGTGGCGCGGCGCTTTTTTCTTGCGCCGTGACGGAACGACTGTCTGGCTTGTCAAGTGGTTTGGTTGTGGGTGGGGCGGGTCATGCGGCGCGGAGAGTTGGCGCGGCCAGGCTGCGGCGAACTTCGCCCCCGCGGGCGCGCGGCGCCTTACTCTCGCCTCAGCCCCGGGGGAGCTTGGGCTTCCACAATGGAGGATCACACATGCGACGGACTCTGGCTCTGGTCGCCGCCCTGATTGCCGCGGCCACGACAGCCACCGCAGCCGGCAATTGCCGAGGCTTGGGACCGCAATGCCGAAGCGCGGCAGCGGCGGCGCGACAGAACGCGGCGATGGTGCGACGCGCCCGGCGCTGCAACGTCTCTTCGTCTCGACGCCCTCGCTGCGGCGCCGCGGCCGGCGCCCCATCGGCAAAGGGTGCGAATACGGAATTTCGCGGCGTCGCGCCACTCCATTGAGCGAAGCCGTTGCTTCGGCGGCGGGAAACCTGAAGCATCGGAATCGAACCGCGGCGGTGGGGGTTTCACGCCCGCGATCGATAGTCCTCACGCACTGCGTCCAGGCGCCCCTCGGCTAACTCACGGATGATTGAAGGGAAGAGAACAACGCCCCCTACCCCGTGAGCCCCGCCACCGCCTGCCGCGTCGCCAGCAGGGACTGACCGGCGACCATGCCTTTCCAATCGTCGGCGTCGCCGAAGAAGGCGGCGCGGACCTGGGCCTTGATCGCCTTTCCTTGCGGCGAGGCGAGGTCGCCATGGGCGTGCAGCCAGGCGTCGGCGCGCAGGGCGGTCAGGGTCTCGTTGATCGATTGCACCCCGACCTCTAGGGCCATGCCGGTGACCTCGGCGCCGGGAACGAGGCCCGGCGCGGCGCTCAGGCCGTCGCCGACGATATCGGCCGAGGTCGAGCTGCCGTCGGCGGGCGAGGTGACGGCGCCGCCATACCAGGCGGCGGCCCGCGCGAAAGCCGCCGTTCCCCGCCGCGCGGTGACGATCTGCTCGCCGTAGCCCCAGGGACCGAGGCCCGTGTGATAGTCGATCACCGCCACCTTTTGCGCCGATCCCAGCCACGCCTTAAAGATCGCGCTCTGGGTCAGCCGCGACCAGGTCGGCGCCTCGCCGCCGTAGAAGATGCCGGCCCGATGGGCATACTGGCCGCCGCTCAGCGCCTGCTGCAGGGCGGGGAACCCGTGATCGGCCGCGTAGGCCCCGAGAATCTTGGTGTTCTCCGCCTGGGCGTCTTCGCTCCACTCGCGCGGGCAGATCGCCTCGGCCAGGGCGTCGTAGCCCAGGTTGGCCGGCACGGGCGCGGCGAAATCGACCCAGTTGCGGTTGAGATCGACGTTCTCCTGCGTCACCCGCCTAAGCCAAGCGAAACCGTAGGGGTTGACCGCGTGGATCATCAGCACGCCCACATCCGCCGGCAGGCGCGCCGCCTCGCCGCGCCGCAGCCAATCGACCTGCGCGCCCGAGCCGCAGAAGCCTTCGACGCCGTGGGTGGCGGCGATCGTCACCAGCACGCGCGGCGCGGCGCGCGGCCCGAACCAGGCGGTGTCGGTGGAAAGATCGCCGCCGTCCGGCCCTCGTTCGGGATGGGTGACGCTCTCCAGCGTCCCGCCGGCCGCCTTGGCGGCGGCGCGGAACTTGGCCCGCGCCTCCTGATAGTCGGCGCTGAAACTGTCGGCGGAATTCATTTAAGCGATCTCCTTCAAAAGAAAGCGGCGCAGGCTGGCTTCGGCGCGCTCCGGCTCGTCGCGGTGGACGCCGTGGCCGGCCGCCGCGAAAATCTCGATCTCGCCCAGGCCCGCCGGCAGGGCGGCGAAGATCGCCTCCGAACAGGCCGGCGGGGTGATCGGGTCGGCCCCGCCCGCCGTCACCAGGGTCGGGCAGGCGATCCTGGCCAGATCGCCCAGCATATTCATGGTCCGCTGTTCGCCGACGATGAAATGGAACATCACCTCGGTGCGCATGATGGCGCGCTGGACCCCGAGCGGATCGAGGCTGGGTTTGGGATTATAGAGCGGAAGGCAGACGGTCAGGTATTCGCCGGCCGCCTCCGGGTCGGGATCGGTCCAGAACCGCCGCGCGATGGCCGCCGCTCGCTCGCCGCCCAGGCGCTCCATCGCCGCATAGGTGGCCGGCAGATCCATCCGCGCCGCCGTCGAGGCGAGAACCAGCTTGCCGGGATGTTCAGGGTGGCGGGTGGCGTAGGCCATGGCCGCCATGCCGCCGAACGAAAGTCCCAATACGGAGGGCTTGATCAGGCCGAGCGCGTCGCAGAAATCCTTGATGTCGTCGCCCCATTGCCCCAGCCGCCAGGTGTCGGCCTCGCCGCCCGAGCGGCCGTTGCCGCGATGGTCCAGATAGACCACCTGGTGGGTGTCGGCAAAGCGGTCGAAATAGCGCCGCATCAGCGAATGGTCGAATCCCGGCCCGCCGTGCAGCACCACCAGGGCCGGCCGCTCGGCCATCCGCGCCCCGTCGATCCTCAGTTGCGCGCCGACGGTGTCGAAGAACAGGCGGGCGCCGTTGACGGTCAGGTACATGGCGCGTTCTGTTCCCGCCTTAGCGCCGCGCGGTCAAGGGCGGTGTCCCGCGCCACCGCGACAAAATCCTTCTTCCCTTGTGGGAGAAGACCTTCCCCGCGGGGCCGGATGAGGGGTTTTCCACGACCTGTCGGTGGCCCGTCAATCCACGGCGCCGGCGGCGCGACCCCTCATCCGTCGGCTTCGCCGCCACCTTCTCCCGCAAGGGGAGAAGGGCCGCACACCCCTACAGCTTCACGTGCACACCGATCTTGAAGAAGCGGCCGATGATGCCGGCCTGGCCGAAGGTCGGATTATAGTTCACCCCGGCGTAGTCGAGGGGATCGAACGGCGGGTTAGTGTCGAACACGTTCAGCACATCGGCATAGACCGACAGCCTCTCGTTAATCTTGTAGTTGGCCGTCAGGTCCACGTCGATGAAGTGATTGACGGTGCAGTTGAGCGGGATCGGCAGGCCGGTCGTCACGCTCGTTTCAAAACAGCCGTCGGAAAGCGGCGCATCGTCCAGCGCGTACTCCAGCATCCGGCTGGTGTAGTAGGCTGTCGCGGTGACGTTGAGCGGTCCGTAGTCGAAACTATTGGTCCAGGTGGCGCGGTACTTCGGAGTGCCAGCGCCGGACGACAGATTATAGGGGCTCTGATATCCGACGTAATCCACCGTCACGCCGCCCTGGGTGTAGTTGAAGCTGAAGATGTCGGTCAGGTTGATGTCGCTGGAGAATTTGATGTTCCCCGGCAGGTCGAACTTGGCCCGAAAGTCGATGTCGATCCCATCCGTTGTCTCGGAATCGGCGTTGATATAGGGCGAGGAGACCACCGCCGGCCGGGCCAGCAGATGCGGGAAGGCCGGGTCGGGCAGATCGGGAGTGATCGAATAGCCCGGGGGCAAAGGCATGCTGGCGAAATAATCGGTCAGGGCCACGCCCGGATCGGCCTGGGCGATCACGTTCGATTTCTTGATGTGGTAATAATCGACCGAGATGTTGAAATAGCGGTCGGGCTCGAACACCGCGCCGGCCGTGAAGCTGGTCGAGGTTTCCGGTTTGATGTTCGGATTTGCCGAAGATTCCAGCGCCAGGCCGTAGGGGTTGGTGTAACCGTCGCCGCCGTGGGCGGCCACGAAACTGGCTGGCAGGTTGTAGGTGATGAAGCCTTCCGAAGCGCTAGAGCCGTTCTCTGAGAAGCTCGGGGCGCGGAACCCGCGCGATACGGTGCCGCGCAGGACCAGCTGCTTGATCGGCGTCCACTTGACGCCCGCCTTGGGCGAGAAGGCCCCGCCAGCGTCGGAATAGTGGTCGTAGCGGGCCGAGATGTCGATATCGACCGTGCTCAGCACCGGGGCGTCGATTTCGCCGAAGCCCGCGAACACCGTGTGATGGCCAATGGTGTGGGCGATGCCCAGCCCCTGGGCCGACAGGTCGGGGTTCAGATCCGGATCGTCGGTGGCCTCGTAGCGTCCCTGGCCGCCGAAGCCGAAGCGCAGCGGGCCGCCCGGCAGGGTCAGCAGGTCGCGACTGAACGAGATGTCCAGCGAATCCATGTCGGTGGTCGAGGTCTTGACCAGGGGCGGCGCCAGGGCGGCCAGCACCGCCGGCGAGTTCGAAGAAGGATTGATGAAGCTGTAGGCGCCGGTGGCGATGTCGCTGGTCAGGGCCTGAAAGTTGAGGAACCCGTTGTTGACCGTGTCGAGCGAGGCGTGGGCGATGACGCCGGCCACATTGTAATCCCAACCGTAGACCGAGCCCTTCACCCCGGCCACCATGCGATAGACGTGGTTATCCTCGATCGAGCCCCCCTTGATGTCGCCGAAGGCGTAGTTGATCAGAGCCGTATCGCCCATGGCCGCGAACGGGTTGTTGGGGTTGAGCGAGCCATCGCTCAGAAGAACCGGCAGGAAGATGCCGTTGGTGTTGTTGGGCGTCGAGGTCTGGATCTGCGGCGGCCCCCCGTCGATCTGCACCCTGTTCTCATAGAAGCTGGCCGACAGATAGGCCTGGGTGTCGGGATTGAGCTGGGCGGTGAACCGGCCGTAGACCCCGAACCGGCGTTGCGCCGGCTGATCGTCGCCGTCGAGCGCGAAATTCTGGGCGCAATAGACGTTGCCCAGCCCATCGATCTGTTGCGTCGTGGGCGGTCCGCAGGGTCGCAGGGGCCGGGAAACCGCGCCGGGCAGCGCCGTCCCGGTCAGGTCGGCGGGCGTGACGGTGCCGTAGATCGAGCCTGAATTGTTGGCGGGCTGGCCACCGTTGTTGTTGTCGCCGCCGACCGAGGTCAGGTCGAAGGAGTTGAACGGAAAACCACGCTGGCCGACGCGGATGGCGTTGTCCTGCTGGAATTCGACGTTGACGTAGGCATTGTATTTGTCGGTGTCGAGATCGCCGTGGCCGAGGGTCAGATCGATGCTGCGGGTGAAGCCGCCGCCATGCTGCGAGGTTCCCACCTCGCCGTTCGCCTCGAGGCCCTGGAAGGTGGGCTTGAAGATCAGGTTGACCACCCCGCCGATGGCGTCGGCGCCGTAGAGGGACGAGGCCCCGTCCTTCAGGACCTCGACGCGGTCGAGCACGCTCAAGGGGATGGTGTTCAGATCGACGAAGCCGCGCTCGCCGTCGTCGGCCAGGGGATAGTTGGTGCTGCGCAAGCCGTCGATCAGCACAATGGTCGAATTGACCGTCAGGCCCCGCAGGGCGACACCCGAGGAGCCGGCCGCGAAGCCGATCCCGAACGCGGTGGGGATGGTCCCGCTGTTGTCGGACGACAGGGAGCGCACCGCGTCGGCGATGGTGGTGATGCCGGCCGCGTCGATCTTCTGGGCCGAGATGACCGTGACCGGCGAGGCGGTCTCGGTGTTGGTGCGGCGGAACAGGGTCCCGGTGACCACCAGTTCGCCCACCGTCGCGTCGGTCGAGGCGGCGGGGGTCGCGGCCGGCGCGGCGGCCGGGGCGGCGGTGGCGGGGGCAGTCCACAGGGCGGCGAGGGCCAACCCGGTGATCATCGAGGACGCCATCAGGCGCGTGCGCATGGTTGAATCGGTCATAAGTCCCCTCGTGCAAAAACCCGCCGCGGGCGTTCGAGTCGCCCTAGCGCAGCGGCGAGGATTATCGACTCGGCGGAGATTAACAATCCGTAATTCACGCCGATCTTCGCGCGTCCACGACGATTCTGGCGCGGTGAAACATTTTTCCCACGCCGAGCGTATCCACGGCCGTGGGCGACGACGCCGGCGCCCTGTTCGCCTCCCTTAGCCGGCCGCTCCGCGCACCCTCACCCGCGCCTGCGCCCGCCGCCCTTCCCCGTCCGCCACCGTCACCCGGTAGAAGCCCGGGCCGGCCGGCCGCCACACCGCCCGGCCGCTCACCGGGTCGGGCGCCACCGGCGCGCCATCGACGTACCAACTCAGGGCCTCGCCGCCGACCGTCTCGCCCGCCGCCAGCACCAGGCCGCGCGAGGCGGGGCCGAAGCCGGGCGCCCGCAGAATCGCGCCGTCCGGCGGGAAGATCAGCCGCGGGCCGCCCTCGGCCCGCTCCAGCCGCCCCAGCGCCGCCGGCGCGTTCCTCGGGGCGATCGGGCGCGGCGCGGCGGCCGGGGCGGCGATCTGATCGGCCACGTCGAAGAGCAGCGGCAGCGCGGCGTCGTGGCCGGTCAGGCCGCCGCGCGCCCCGCCGTCGGCGCGGCCGCTCCACACCGCGATCGCATAGCCGCCCACCACGCCGGCCGCCACCGCGTCGCGAAAGCCATAGGAGGTGCCGGTCTTGAAGGCGATGGCCGGTCCGCCGCGGGTGAGCGCCGAGGGTGCGCGGCCGTTCGGCGTCGGCGCCTCGCGCAGGATGTCGAGCACCTGGCGGGCGGCGGCGGGACGCATCAGGCGCGCGCCAGGCGAAGCCCGCCAGCGCCGCGCCTCATCCTCCGTCCACGCCAGCGGCTTCGCGATCCCGCCGTCGCCCAGGGCGGCGTAGAGCAAAACGAGATCGCGCAGGCTGATCCCCTCGCCGCCCAGGGCCAGGGCGAGGCCCGCATTCCGGAAGGCCGCTCCCGGCCGGATGAGCCTAACCCCGGCGGCCTGGAGCCGGGCTTCGAAGGCGGCCGGGCCTAGCTGGTTCAGCAGGTTCACCGCCGGGACGTTGAGGGAATGGATCAGGGCCTCGCGGGCGGTGACCGGGCCGTGGAACACGCGGTCGAAATCCTCCGGCTGATAATCGGCGAACCGGCGCGGCGCGTCGTCGATCTGGGTGTCCGGCGCCGCCACCCCGTCGTCGAAAGCGAAGCCATAGATCAGCGGCTTGAGCGCCGAACCGGGCGAGCGCGCGGCGCGGGTCATGTCGATCCAGCCGCCCGGGCCCGTCAGCCCCGCCGAGCCCACCGCCGCGCGCACCGCCCGGCCGTCGATCTGGACCACCAGAATGGCGACCTGGGCCGCCTCGCCTTGCGCGGCGGCGGCGCGGGCGGCCAGGGGTTCGAGCCGCCGCTGCAGGTCGGCGTCGATCGTCGTCGTCACCGAGGCCTGGCTGGGCGTTGCGGCGCGGGCCAGTTCGCCGGCCACGTGCCAGGCGAGCGAAGGGAAGGGCGCACGGCGCGGCAGGGGCTCGGCGTCGGCCTCCGCGGCCTGCCCCGCGTCGATCAGATGGGCGGCGACCATCTTGGCCAGCACGGCGCGGCGGGCGGCGCGGGCGGCCGCCGGATGGCGGTCCGGCCGGCGGCCCTCGGGCGATTGCGGCAGGGCCAGCAGCAGGGCCTGCTCGGCGTCAGTGAGGCTTTGCGGCTCATGACCGAACCAGGCCAGAGAGGCGGCCCGCACGCCTTCCAGATTACCCCCGTAGGGCGCCAGGGTCAGATAGAGAGCCAGGATCTCGCGCTTGGAAAAGCGCGCCTCGAGCTGGACGGCGCGGACCGCCTCGATGAGCTTGGCCAGGAACGTGCGGCGGCGCGGCTCCAGCATCCTGGCGGTCTGCATGGTCAGCGTCGAGGCGCCCGACGTAACTCGCCCGTGCATCGCCGCCGACAGCGCCGCGCGCCCCACGGCCAGCGGATCGACCCCGCCGTGCCAGGCGAACCGCGCGTCCTCGATCTTCACCAGGGCGGCGAGGAAGGTCGGATCGGTGCGGGCCAGATCGGCCCGGATGCGCCATCGCCCATCCTCGACCGGCAGGGCCCGCAGCCACGCCCCGCGCCGGTCTAACACCACCGGCGAAGCGTGGGCGGCGCGCGAAAGATCGGGCGGAAAGGCGGCGTCGAGGATGAGCAGGGCGGCTTCGACGGCGATGAGGGCGATCAGGGCGAGCGTGAGGCGGCGAACGGTCCTTCTCCCCCTGCGGGAGAAGGTGGCCCGCGTAGCGGGTCGGATGAGGGGTTGCGCCAGCCGCTCAGTTGATGCTTCAGCCTCGCGGACAGATCGTGGAAAACCCCTCATCCGTCGGCTTCGCCGACACCTTCTCCCGCAAGGGGAGAAGGGCTTGTAAGCGCTGAGTGCAGCCCCACCCCCTCACCCCGCCGGGGCCACCACCAGCCGCCCGCCGCCCGTGCGGGCGCTGATCGCGGCGTGGTACATATCGACCGCCTGGGCGCCGGGCAGGAAGAAGGCGCCCGGCGTCACCGCGCGGGCCACATAGGCGAAGGCGAAGGGCTTGTTTCCCGGCAGGGCCAGGGCGGCGACATAGCGGTCGTCGCGGCTCTCCTGCGCGTCGGCGGCGGTGAGCTTCCCGAGGAACTTGAACGGGCCGTTCTGGGCGTCCGCCGGGCTGAGCGTGGTCTCGATCTCGAAGCCGGCCGGCAGGGCGTCGTTCACCGCCAGGGCGAGGGTGCGGCCCTGCAGGGAGCGGCCAGCGACGCGCACGATCACCCGCTCGCCCTGTTTCACGGCGGCGAGATTCACCGGCCCGCCGGCCATGGTGAAATAGCTCTTGGCCACCGTCAGACCGCTGGCCGAGGCGCCCGGCGAGGCGAGCGGCGTGCCGCGCACCGTGACGGTCCGCCACAGCGCCCCGGTTCCTCGATTGGTGAACCGCGCCGCCGCCAGGCGCCCCACCGCCCAGCGCGGCGCGCCGCCGGCGGCCCCGAGCGGCGCGGCCCCGGCCGCTTCGATGCGCATCGTCCCGGCCGCCGCCAGCATGAAGTGGGCGGCGCGCAGAAGCTGCGCCTCCTCCTGGGTGTTGAGGGCGTCCGGATCGGCCACCGCCCCGTCGAGCCGCGCCTGCACCGCGCGCGCCATGTCCGATTCCCCGGCCTCATAAGCCAGGCCGATCACGCCGGCGAGGTCGCGCAGCGGGCTCTGGTAGCTGTCGAAATCGCCGCCGTCCCTGTAGCCCAGGGAGGCGATCGCCTGGCGAAGGGCCGAGCGGGCGCGGGCGTGATCGCCCATCAAAGCGAGGCCCGCGCCGATCTGCGCCTTGGCCAGCGGCGAGACTTCGTTCTTCATCTGGACGTCGTGCCACCAGCGCAGGCGCGGCAGGTCTCCGCGCCCAGCCTTGGCCAGGACATAGAGGGCGTAGGCCGAGGCGCGCGAGCGCAGCCGCGCCGTCGCCGCCTTGGCCGCGTCCTTGCCGGCCCAGTCGTTCGGATAGGCCATGCGATAGGCGACCGGCGCGAAGCCCTCGGGCCGGCTGATCTGGCGCATGGCGAGGAGCGCCCGGTCCAGCGCCTCGGCGGGAATAGGCGCGCCGCGCGCCTTGGCCTCGACCAGGAAATCGGTGGCGTAGGCCCCCAGCCACGGATCGGCCTCGCCATCGCCCACCCGCCACAAGCCAAAGGCGCCGTCCAGGCTCTGGCGGTCCAGCAGCCGGCCCACCGCGTCGGCCAGTCCGCGCGCGATGTTCGGATCGCCCGACACTTCGCCGGCGTAGAGCAGGGGATAGGCGGTGGAGACCAGCTGCTCGGTGCAGCCGTAGGGATAGCGGGACAGGGCCAGCGCCACCGTGGCCGGGTCGAAGCCCTTGAACGGCGAATAGCTCACCTGCAGCGTCACATCCCCCGCCGCCAGGCCGGCGAGGAGGGCCGGCGCGGGGGTGAAGGCTTCGCCCGGCCGCTGAAGCTGCGTGGTGGCCCGCGTCACCGGCCCCCAGCCCAGGCGCGTCTCGATGGGATAGGTCTTGGTGGTCGAAAAACCCGGCCCGGCGAGCGTGAAGCCGACCTGGCCGACCCCGGTGCGGCTGGAGGCCAGGAAGGCGATGTGCTCGGCGATCCGCTGGCCGAGCAGCAGGCGCAGCGCCTGCTTGAAATCCGCCACGATGCCGCCCGAGGCGAAGGTGCGGGCCAGATAGTCGCCGGGCCTTCCCTCCACATTATGGATCTCCAGCGTCGCCATCGGCCTGTCGCCGGGAGCGAGGAAGCGCGGCAGATCGAGGTCGGCGACCACCGGCTCGCGCACGGTGAGGGCCTTGGAGGCCGAGCCCACCGCCTGGTCGCTCCACGCCACCGCCATGACCCTGAGTTCGCCGTTGAAGTCGCCGGGCGGCAGCCTCACCAAGGCCCGCCCGCCCGCGCCCGTCCTGACCACCCCCGACCACAGGGCCACCGTCTTGATCGGCGTGACCGTCAGGCCACCGCCGCCCAGTTCGTCGCCGCCGAAATCGACATTGGCCGAGGCGCCCAGATTGGCGTCCATCAGCCGCCCGTAGTCGTCGCGGTAGTCCACCGTGAGCGCCCGCTTGCCGAAATACCAGGCCGCCGGATCGGGGCTTTCGAACCTGGTCAGGGCCAGTATGCCCTCGTCCACCGCCGCCACCGTGACATAGGCGCTCTGGCCGGCGGCCACGCCGCGCACCGTCACCGGAACGACGACCGGCGCCCGCGAATCGATCCTGGCCGGCGTTCCGAGATCCACCGTCAGGCGCCGGCGTCCCGGATCGAGGGGCACATAGACCAGGCCCAGCGCCCGGCGGGGTACGGGCGAGGCGACCGGATCGCGCGGCTGGATGACGGAGACCAGCACATAGGCCCCGCCGCCCCACGCCGGCGTCGTCTTCAGGCGCACCGTCCCGCCGGTTGCGGAGAGGCTCAGGGTCTTGAAGTCGATCAGCCGGTCGGTGGCCACGGCCACCTGCGCCTGGCCCGCGTAAGGCCCCTTGATGGCGATCTCCACCGTATCGCCCTGGATGTGGGTTCCAGGGCCGGCGCTCACCCGCACGAAATCGGGCGCCTCGGCGTCCGCCCCGCTCGCGCCCCAGCCGGCGGAAAATCGGCGCACGGTTCGGACGCCGTCGGGCCCGTCCAGTTCCAGCCGATAGTCGCCCCACCCCAGTCGCCGGGTCAGGCGGACGCCCTGGCCGGCGGCTATGTCCAGCACGCCGCGAGCGGCCACCGTGTCGCGGCTGGTCCGTCGCCACTGCCAGCGGCCGTCCTGCTGGAACCAGTCGTAGTTCCAGTTCTCGGCGATCAGCGTCCAGGCGACGCCCGGCGCGGCGATCCGCCGCCCGCCGCCGTCCACGGCGATGACATCGAGGCCCATGGTCGGCGCGCGATCCCCCGAGGCGGGCCCCTGGTCCACCTTGACGCCCAGATAGAACGGCGCCGGGCGCACCTTCAGGGAAACGCTCTGGCGCACCGGCCGTCCGCCCGGCTCGAACACCGAGGCGGTGACCTGGGCGATCAGCGGATCGGCGCTCCCGCCCGCCGCCGCAGCAGCGAACGCCAGGCTGGCCCGTCCCGCCCCGTCGGTCACGGTCGAACCCAGATCGACGAACTTCTCGGCATAGGGCTTGACCTCGTCGCCCCACCGATAGTCGGGCCAGGCGGGGAAAGGATCGGGATCGAGGCGCACGCGCGCCTCGCCCTGCGTCTTCAGGCCCGAGCCGGTCGCGCCGTAGAGAAAGCGGGCGGTCACATCCACGACGCGGGTCTGGCCCGCCCCCAGCGGCGCCTGCGGGCCGCCGCCGATGCTCACCGCCAGGCGCTGCGGGGCGAAGTCCTCCACCGCGAACGACAGGGTTCCGGCCGGATCGTCGTAGCCGTCGATGCGCAGTTCGGCGCTCCAGTGGCCGCGCGGCGCGCTTTTCGGCAGATCGACATCGGCGAGCACCGCGCCGCCGCCGCTGTTGGAAAAGACATAGCGCCGAAACTCCACCCCCGAGGGCCGCTTGACGACGATGTAGCCCTTGCGCGTCGGCGCGGCCCGCGCGTCGCGGTCGCGCACCAGGGCGGTGAGGTGGGCCCGCTCGCCGGGCCGATAGATGCCGCGGTCTGCGTAGAGATAGCCGTCGATGCCGCCCTTGTCCGCTCGCCCGCCCGTCAGATCGGGCGCGGCCCCGTCTGGCGCGGCGGCGACATCGCGTCCGCCGATCCCCTGCTTGGAAAGGTCGGCCGGGGCGCGGTCCAGATCGAGCACCGCCAGATCGCCGGCCGGGCCGTAGGCCATCACCATCCTCGCCGCGCTCGCGCGCTCGCCGGCCAGCAGGGCGTGGGCGAAGGCGGCCCGGCCGTCGCCGTCGGTGCGGGCGCTGGCCAGGGTCTCGCCGTCGCGCGCCACCAGGGTGACCGGCAGGCCGGCCAGGGTCCGGGCGGTCTTGAGCGAGCGCGCCACCACGTCCAGGGATTGCGAGCCGTTGTAGGCGATCAGGGCCATGTCGGTGAACATCACCCAGCGCCGCGCCTGGGCCGGCTTGCCGGTCTCGCCCGACTTGTCGTCGAGGCTCCGCGCCCCCGAGGCGTCGCGCGCCTTGATCACATAGCCGCCGGGCTTCATGGTCTTGAGCACCGCGCCCAGGGGAAAGACGGTGGTCGTCTTGGCCCCCGCCTCGCCGTTCACCGCGACCAGGCCCTTCCAGACGATGGACCCCTCGTCGTTTGGGCTGTCGTCGCCATAATCGTCGCCGTACTGGCCCTCGGCGGTCGGGGCCGGGGCGCTGATCGACTTTCGCACCAGGTTGCGGTCGGCGACCCGCCACACCTCGACGGCCAGGCGGGTGACGTTGATGGTCTCGATGCCGACCCCATCGGATTCCTCGCGCGGCAGAATCACCCCGGCCCCGGCGAACCCGACGTAAGGGGGCTTGTCGCCGAAGGTGAAATCCACGTCGGCGTTGGCGCTCAGGGTCTCGCCGCTCAGCGCCGGCAGGCCTTTGAGCAGGGTGATCCGCCGCTCGGTGAAGCCCACCCCGCCCAGGCAGATCTCGTCGCCCTTGACGCTCACCGCCGGCGCGTGGTCGGGTTGGGGCGAGACCAGCACGAAATCGCCATAGGCCTTGGCCGGATCCAGAGGCCGGGTCAGTTCGATGCAGGCCAGCGGCTGGGCGCCGGAAGTGTCCAGGCGGGTCTTCCACACCGCGAATCCCTCGGGCTTGGCGATCCCTTGCCGGGGCGCGTTGGGCGCCCTGGGCCTGCCGAACAGCGCCCAGGCCCAGTTTTGCCCGATTTGGCCGCCCGCCGCCTGCGGCGGCGCGGATCCCGCCAACCCACGCGCGGCCAGAAAGCCGCCCCCGAACCCCGCCACCAGCGCCGCGATCACCGCCGCCGCCAAAGTCCGGTTCATGCGCCCGCCCCTTCAAACGAGAGGGAAGCGCAAGCCGGGCGCGCGGTCAATCGGCTTCGTGGCGCGGTTGTCAGTCGATGGCCCAGCGCCGGCGCAAAGGTTCCGACATTTCCATTTCATGATTTGCCGTTGTGAAACGACTATGTTAAAAGGACCGCTTCTCACAGGAGGCCGGCCCGGAACGATAAAATGGCAAGCGCGGTCGCAACGATCATCGATACGCTTCGGCGCCGCGGCGGCCTTCGGGGAACGGACGTGGCCAATATCGCCGCCGTGTCTCCGGCCACCGTCTCGCGATGGACATCGGGCGCCTCCTTTCCCCACCCGAAGACCCAGCTCCTCATCTCCGATCTACGCTATGTCGTCGATCGGCTGGCGGAATTCTACGACCCGGACGAGGCGCGGCTGTGGCTCTACGCGAAGCACCGCCTGCTGGGCGGCGAGCGCGCCATCGACCTCATCCACGGCGGACGCGCCGACGAGGTGCTCGCCGTGATCGAAAGTCTGGACGAGGGGGCTTACACTTAAAGCCATGGCGGTCTCGGGGCGAGTGCATGATCGCGCGGCCCTGGACGCTCTCGAAGCGATCGATCCGGTCCTGTTTGAAGGCGAGGTCTGGCGGATCACCCGAAAGGGCCGGGACGCCACGCGCGGTTCGGCGGCGTATGGCCGATGGAGTCCGGGCGCCTTATTCGAGGTTCTCTATACAAGCCTTGAGCGGGAAGGGGCTTTGGCCGAGATCGGCTATCGGCTTTCCCTCGAGCCGGTTTGGCCCAGCCGCCTGGCGCATGAACTTCACCAGATCGCGGCGCGCGTCGATCGAGCCTTGAAGTTCGCCGACATCGCCAGCCTCGCGCCGCTTGGTGTGGACGCCGCCCGCTATGAAAGCTTCGACTACGCCGCTACCCAGGCCATCGCCGCCGCCGCGCGGTTTCTGGAATTCGACGGGCTGATGGTTCCGAGCGCCCGACATCGCTCCGCCAACCTCGTCGTCTTCATGGATCGACCAGGCGCCGCCTCCCTCGGCGTGCGCTCCACACGGGATGTGGATTGGACCGCGTGGCGAAATGGCGCGGGTCCAGTCCGATCGCCCGGTGGGCCTGAAAAAGTCTTTCGATGATCGTGCGCGAGGAAATTCCGACCGACGCCGCGGAGATCCGTGCAATTCATATGGCGGCGTTTCCCGGGCCGGCTGAAGCCGCGCTTGTTGACCGGCTGCGCTCGGACGGCGACGCCGTAATCTCATTGGTGACCTTGTTTGAAGGCGTGCCGGTTGGCCACGTTCTATTTTCGAAGATGGTCGCGCCCCTTCCGCGCGCTCGCCCTCGCGCCCGTGGCCGTATTGCCTCCTTCAGAGGCGTGGTTTTGGCCATCGGCTCGTCAAGCGCGGTCTCGAGTTTGCCTCCGAGGCAGGCTGGGAGGGCGTTTTCGTCCTGGGCGACCCGGAGTTTTATCGACGATTTGGCTTTCGGCGAAGGACCGCGCTTCGGTTCAGCTCGCCGTATTCGGGGCTGGGCTTCATGGGGCTTTCGTTGAGCGGCGCGGATTTGCCTGCCTCCGAAGGCGAACTTCGGCATCCGGCGGCGTTCCATTTGGTCGATTAGACTGGTCCCGACACCCCTTCTTGGTAAACGCCCCTTAACCCTCTTGCGCCACATCATCGGGCAGCCCGACGCGGGGCGGAAACGTCGGTCCGCGCGAGCAACCGGCCGGAGCGGCCGTTTACGGGGCCGCGCTCACACCTGCAGCCGGTCGTCGGGGCGCGCCACGAGGGCGTAAAGCGCGGGCGTGAGGAAAACGCTGATCGCCAGCCGGGTGAGCAGGCCGGCGACGATGACGAGGGCGAACGGCCGCTGCGAATCCGTGCCGACGCCGGTCGCCAGCGCCGCCGGCAGAAGGCCCAGCGACGCCACCAGCGCAGTCATCATGATCGGCCGCAGCCGCAGGATCGCCCCTTGGCGAATGGCGTCCGCCAGCGGCATGCCGCTGGCGCGCAGCTCGTTGACATAGGATATGTAGACCACCGCGGTCAGCACGGAGACACCGAACAGGGCGAGGAAGCCGATTCCCGACGACACCGAGAACGGCGTTCCGGTGATCCATAACGCCAGAATCCCGCCGACCGGCGCCGACAGCAGGACTCCTGCCAAGGTTATCAGCGGGAACTTGAAGTTGCCGTAGAGCGCGAACAGCAGGAAAAAGATCAGGACCAGGGTCAGCGGGAGTATCACCGTCAGCTGTCGGTTCGAGGCCGTGTAGTCGGAGTATTCGCCGCCCCAGTTCAGGCGGTAGCCCTGAGGCAGACCGACCTTGCGGTCGACTTGGCGGATGGCGTCGCCCACGGCCGCGGCGAGGTCGCGCCCCACCACCGAAAACTGCACGCCGATGTAGCGGGAGTTGGCTTCGCGATAGATGAACGAGGCGCCGTTGGTCACTTTGATGTCCGCCAGCTCCTTCAGCGGCACCCGCTGGCCGCCCGGCGCGGCCACCGGGATGTCGCCGATCGCTTCCGCCGTCTCACGGTATTGCGGCTCCAGGCGAACGACGAGATCGAACTGCTTCTCGCCCTGCACCACCTGTGAGGCGACGTCGCCGCCGACGGCGGTCTGGATCAGGGCGTTGACGTCGGCGACGTTGACGCCGTAGCGGGCGATCCTGTCGCGGTCGATCGCGATTGTGAGGCTTGGCTGACCAAGCTCCTTGACCAGGGTCACGTCTTCGATACCGCGCACTGACTGCAGCACCCGCTTGATCTGCTTGGCCTTTGCCTGGAGAGTCTGCAGGTCGGGGCCGAACACCTTCACCGCCAGGGCGCTCTTCAGGCCCGTCTCGGCCTCGTCCACCGCGTCCTCGGCCGGCTGTGTGTAGTTGAAGATGATGCCGGGGAAGGCCTCCAGTCTGGCGTCGATGGCCTTGATGAGCGCCGCCTTGGTCCGGTAGGGGCCGATCCACTGCGAATAGGGCTTGAGGCCCACGTAGAACTCGACGTTGAAGAAGCCGGTGGAGTCCGTGCCGTCGTCGGGTCGGCCGAGCTCGGAGGTCACGGTGGTGACCTGCGGGAACGAAGCGAGGATCGCCCGGACCTTGGGCGCGACCTTGGCCGATTCATCGAATGAGATGGTGTAGGGCATGGTGGCCCTGACCCACAGCGCGCCTTCGTCCAGGTGCGGCATGAACTCCGCGCCGATACGCGGGACCAGGAGCAGCGACGCCGCCAGCAGGATGGCCGCCGCCAGGGTGGTCTTCCGGGGCCCGGCGAGGCAGTAGTCGAGGCCCTTGACGTAGGCTCGCTGGATGGCCTCGAACGCTGCGTTGCGCCGCTGGACCACGCCGTTGCGCATAAACCAGGCGCACAGCACCGGCAGCAGGGTCAGGGTGACGATCAGGGAGCCGATCAGAGCGAACACCATGGTGTCCGCCATCGGCTTGAACAGCGTGCCAGAGGGCCCCGACAGAACGTAGATCGGCAGGAAGCTCGCGACGATCACGGCGACCGCATAGACCAGCGGCCGATCCACCTCCGCCGCCGCCTCCCGGATGATCTGGACGACCGGCGGCGGCCGCTCCTTGTGCAGGGCAAGCTGGCGGAAAATGTTCTCGACCATGAACACCGCGCCGTCGGCCAGGATGCCGAAGTCGATCGCGCCGATGGACAGGAGGTTCGCCGACGCGCCCTGCAGATCCAGACAGGCGAAGGCGAACAGCAACGCCAGCGGAATGACCGCCGCGACGATCAGCCCCGCGCGCACGTCGTACAGAAAGAAGATAAGAACCACGACGACCAGCAGAACGCCGCGCAGCAGGTTTGCCTTCACCACCTGGGTGGTCAGGGCGATCAGGTCGCTGCGGTCGTAGAATGGGTGAATCTGGACGTCCTTGGGTAGGATCCGGCCGTTGAGTTCCCTTGTCTTGGCCTCGACGCCCTTCAGGACGTTCTGGGTCTTCTCGCCGGTGCGCATGAGGATGACGCCTTCGACGGCGTCATCCTGCTTCTCGTAGCCGAACAGACCGAGCCGTGGGGCGATGCCGATCCGCACGCCGCCGACGTCCTTCACCAGGACCGGCGTACCGTTGTGGACGGTGAGGACGATGTCACCGATGTCGTCCAGCGTCTGGATGCGGCCCTCGCTGCCCACGTAATAGAACTGGCCGCCCTGGGAATAGAAGCCGCCGCCGGCGTTCGCGTTGTTGGCGGTGAGCGCGGCCTCCACCTGGGTCGGCGACAGGCCGATCGCCGCGATCTTCGTGGGGTCGAGCAGCACCTGGTACTGCATCTCGCCGCCGCCGAAGCCGGAGTCGTCGGCGACGCCCGAGACCGACCGGTAGGTCGGCTCGACCACCCACTTCTCAAGGGTTTTGAGCTCCATCGGCGAGCGGTCGGCGCTCTGAAGCACGTAGCGGTAGATCAGGCCCGAGGGCGAGGACTCCGGCGAAACCGAAGGCGCCACGTCGCTGGGCAGGTTGAGGCCGCTGATCCGGTTGAACACCTGTTGGCGGGCGTAGTCGTTGTTGGTCCCATCCCGGAAGGTGATGGTGACGTCCGACAGACCGTAAAGCGAGATCGACCGGACGGTGACTTCCCTGGGGATGCCGTTCATCCCGTTCTCGACGGGGACAGTGATCAGCCGCTCAACCTCCTCGGCCGCGTGGCCGGGCCACTGGGTGATGATCTCCACCATGGGCGGCGAAAGGTCGGGGTAGGCGTCCACCGGCAGGCGGACGAGCGCCCGCACGCCGGCGCCGATCAGGATCAGGGTCAACAGACCGACGATCAGGCGCTGCCTCAGCGAGATCGCGACGATGCGGTTGATCATCGGCGCGGCGGACCGCGCTTCGGGCGGCGGCTCGCTCATTGGTCCTGCATGAACTGGACGAAGATGGCGCCGTCGATGATGACGCGGTCGCCTGGCCTGAGGCCGTCGGGGATCTGGTAGTCGCCGCCGACCCGGGCCCCCTGGGCGACCCGTCGCCGCGCGAAGCCGCCGTCGGGCTGGGCGACATAGACAAACGGCAGGTTCTCGTCGTCGCGAAGGATCGCGGAGGCCGGGACGAGGATGCCCACGCTCGGCTGGCGCTCCTCGATGGCCACCCGGACGTACATCTGCTTCTTCAGCAGGCCGGCGGGATTATCGACGGCGACGCGCGCCGCCACCGCGCCGGTGGCCGGATCGACCTGCGCCGCCACGTTCTCGACCCGTCCGACGAAGGACACGCCGCCGGCCTGGACCCGCGCCGCCTCCCCGACCTGGACCGAAGCCAGGTCGGCGCCGAACACCTGGGCCATCACCCACACGCGCGACAGGTTGGCGATGGTGAAGCAGGGCGTCGTCCCTGCCTGCAGCAGCCGGCCCGGGGTGATCGGCCGGTCCACCACGACGCCCGAGATCGGCGCGCGGATGACGCCGGAGGCGGGGGCGGCGGTCCGCCCCTGCTGGAGGTCGCGGAGGGCGCCGGCCCCGACGTTCATGGCGATCAGCGCTTGCCGGGCCGCCGCGCGGTCGGCCTCGGCGTTGGCGGCGTCGGTCTCGGCCTGGTCCGCCTCGCGCTGGGCGATGCCCTGGTGCCGCAGCAGGTCTTTGTCGAGGTCGGCCACCCGGCGGGTGTTGGCGGCGGTCGCCGCCGCCTTGCGATAGGCGGTGACCGCCGCGGAGAAGTCCGGTGAATCGACCACCGCCAGGGCCTGGCCCTTGCTGACCTGCTGGCCAAGGGCGACCAGGATCCGGGTCACCGGGCCGCCGAAGGGCGCCAGCACGCTGGTCGCCTGGTCGTTGTCGAAATCGACGACGCCATCGGTCTCGACCGTCCTTTGGAACGTCGAGGGCTGGACGGTGTAGAGCCCGATGTGCCGCCGCTGGGCCGCCGTCAGCGTCACGCCGGGGGAAGCAGGCGCGGCTTCAGCGTGGCGATCCTTTGCGGAACAGCCGGCGAGCAGGAGGGCCGCCGCGGCGGCGAGCGCCAGCGCGACCTGGGCCAGTCGAGTGGAAGAATCATTTGTCATGGTCGGTCCCGGCCAGGTCTTCATGGCGCCACCAGCCGCCGCCCAGCGCCTGGAACAGCGCGGCCGTGTCGGCGAAGCGGCTGGCCTCGGCCTGGACGAGGCTGATCTGGGTCTGCTGATAGGCCTGCTCGGCGCCGAGCAGCGCCGGATAGCCGACGTATCCGTCCTTCAGCCGGCGCTGGGCGCCGTCGAGCGTGGTCCTGGCCGCGTCGGCCGCCGCCGCCGCGGCCTTCAGGGCCTCGGCGTCCTGCTCGAGCGCCGCCAGGCTGTCGGCGACATTCTGGAAGGCCGTCAGCACGGTGGCGCGGTACTGCTGGGCCGCCTGGTCGTAGGCCGCGCGCGCGGCGCGCTGTTTGTGCAGCAGGGCGCCGCCGTCGAAGATGGGCGCCGTCAGGCCCGCGCCCACGCTCCAGAAGCTGGTCCCTGGCGTGAACAGCTGGCCGATCGCCAGGGCGGTGCTGCCGGCGTTGGCGGTGAGCACGATGTTTGGCAGCCGGTTGGCGGTGGCGACGCCGACCTGGGCGCTGGCGGCGTGAAGGTTCGCCTCGGCCTGAAGCACGTCTGGACGCTGCTCCACCAAGGCTGAAGGCAGGCTCAGCGGCAGGTCCCGCGGCAACGCGAGGTCGGACAGGGTCAGCGTCCCGGCAGGGGCCTGACTCGGAAAGCGGCCCACTAGGTCCGCCAGCTGGTCGCGGAGTTGGGTCGACTGCTTCACCAGCGGCGGCAGGGCGGCCCCGGCCTGGGCGAGCTGCGACTTCTGGGCGGCGACATCGAGGCCGCTCGAATAGCCATTGGCCTGCTGGTACCGCAGAATCCGCAGCAGCCGGGTCTCGGTGTCGATGAGCGAGCGGGTGGTCCGCGCCTGCTGGTCGATGGAGGACAGCTGGATCGCGGTCACCACCACGTTGGCGGTCAGGGCGGTGTAGGTCGCGATCTCCTGGTAGCGGACGGCCTGCTCCTGGGCCTGCAGCGTCTCCACCGTGCGGCGGTTCAGACCAAACACGTCGGGTGCGTAGGAGACACTGACCTGGGGCGTGATCAGGCTGAATTGGAAGGTGTTGGAATTGGGCACCGGCGCGAGGACCACGGGCTCACTCAGGTGCGAGGCCGAGACGCCCGCGGTCACGCTGGGGAAGTAGGCGCCCCGCTGCGCCAGCACCGCCTCGTGCGCCGCTCTCAGCGCCGCCTGCGCCGCCTTGAGGTCGGGGCTGTTCGCCAGGGCCTGGTCGATGAGGGCGTCGAGCGGCTTTGAGTGGAACAGGGTCCACCACTCCCCGGAGATGTCCGCGCCGGCGACGAAGCGCTGCGCCGCGCCGCCCGGGACGCCGACCGTCGCGACGGTGGCCGGGAGCGGCTGTGCGGTGACGCCCGGGACCTCGGGCGGCGCGGGCCGCTTGAAGTCCGGCCCCGCCGCGCACCCGGCGAGCACCAGCGCCGCGGCGGCCGCGAACGCTCCGCTCGCGCTCACGGTCGCCGCCGCGATCCCGCTGTCTTTTCTGGAGGACGTCATCGGTGTCTCCACAGCGACCCGGCGATCGATCGACCGGGCCGGACCCATGCACGTCGCCGCGACCGGCGCGTGCGCGCCGTCACGGTCGCTCGAATATGAGGGTCAGGACTGTGGAGGGGCTCGGCTGCGCCAGCTGAAGCCGGCGGGGGCGATTGCGAGGCCGACGACGATCGGCGGCGGGGCGGCCGCCTCCGGCTGGACGACCAGGGGACCAAGGGCGATGGCCGCCGGACTGAAGAAGGCGCCGGCGGCGGCGATGGCCTGGCAGAACGGGCAGGCGATCGCCTCGTCGCCCGCGGGCGAGACGCCGTGGGCGGAGATCTTGCCGACCAACTCGACGACCGGCGCGCGATGGAGGTGGGTCTGGGTGACGTAGGACTGCAGCGTGAAGGCGAACAGCACCATCCAGGTGACGACAAGGCGCCGGGCGCCGGCGCGCGCGATTTCAGGGAGGCGCCCACCGGCAGCATTCATTCGGCCGCAACCCATCGATTCCGCCGCCTCAATTCCGTTGCGGCGTAGCGGCTGCGGGTAGGACTGTCAAACCGCTCGCCCTTCCCGGTAAACGCCCCTTAACCCTCTTGCGCCACATCATCGGGGCGGGTCCACTGCGCTCGGCTTTTCGGGGGAAGACATACATGGCCAGAGCGGCGCGGCGGGGGAAAGCGGGGGGGCGGTTGTGGAATCTGGCGCGGCGCAGCGTGTCGGGGGCGGCCATGGCGCGGCTGGGCGGACTGGCGACGGCCGCCCTGGGCGGAATTCTGATCGCCGTCCTGGCCACCTACAACGCCGCCGATCCGAGCCTCGACGCCGCCTCGTCCGCTAAGGCCGCCAACGCCCTGGGCGGGCCAGGGGCGATGGTCGCTGACCTGGCCATGCAGATCCTGGGCTTGGCCGCCTGGGCGATCGCCCTGTTACTGGCAGTCGCGGGCCTCTCGCGCCTGTTCAGCCGCGCGCCCGGCGCCCGGCGCCGACGCCGGGCCCTGCGGACCCTCGTCACCCTCCTGGGCGTGGCCGCCCTGGCCGGCGCCCTGGCCGCGCCCAGCCCGCCGATTTCCTGGCCGTTGGCGCAGGGCCTCGGCGGTCTGGCGGGCGGGGCGATTCTCGCCGCGGCGCAAAGCCCGCTCGCCTACACGACTCTGGCCGACCCCCAGGCTGTCGCCGGCGTCCTGCTGGGCCTTGTCGCCCTGACCGCGCTCGGCCTCGCCCTGGGCCTGGGCCGCCCCCGCGCCGCCTCCATCCCTCTCACCAGGTCCCGCGCGCCCAAAGCCAGCCCGCGGGGGGATCGGCCGCTCAATCTGGAGCGCGGGTTCGAGGAGCCGGCCGCGCGCGGGAGCGGCCTCGCGGCCCCCCTTGCCATCAAGGCCCCCAAGGCGCCGCCCCGCCTCTCGGGCCGCGAAGAGCGGGAGATCCAGCCGAGTTTCCCCTTCGCCGAGCCGGGCGGCTTTCGCCTGCCGGAGCTGGCCATGCTGGCCAAGCCCACCCCCCGCGCCTCGTCCATCGACGAGGCCGCCCTGCACCAGAATGCCCGCCTGCTGGAAAGCGTCCTGGCCGAGTTCGGGGTGCGCGGGGCCATCGACCAGATTCGACCCGGCCCGGTCGTCACCCTCTACGAACTGGCCCCCGCCCCTGGCGTGAAGTCGGCCCGCGTCGTCGCCCTTTCCGACGACATCGCCCGCTCGATGAGCGTGGCGGCCTGCCGGGTCAGCGTGGTGGCGGGGCGCAACGCCATCGGCATCGAACTGCCCAACAGCCGCCGCGAGACGGTCTATCTGCGCGACCTGCTCTCCAGCGCCGAATACGAAAAGGCCAGCCAGACCCTCCCCCTCGCCCTCGGCGAAACCATCGGCGGCGAACCGTACATCGTCGATCTGGCCAGGATGCCGCACCTGCTGGTCGCCGGGGCCACCGGCTCGGGCAAGTCGGTGGGGGTCAACGCCATGATCCTCTCCATCCTCTACCGCCTCTCGCCCGACCAGTGCCGGTTCATCATGATCGATCCCAAGATGCTGGAGCTCAGCGTCTATGACGGCATCCCGCATCTGCTCGCCCCGGTGGTCACCGATCCGAAGAAGGCCATCGTCGCCCTGAAGTGGACGGTGCGGGAGATGGAGGACCGCTACCGGCGGATGTCCAAGATCGGGGTGCGCAACGTGGCCGGCTACAACGAGCGGGCCCGCGAACTCTTGGCCAAGGGCGAACACTTCGTGCGCACCGTCCAGACCGGCTTCGACGAGCGCGGCCGGCCGATCTACGAGGAGGAGAAGCTGCGCCCCGAGCCCATGCCCTATCTCGTGGTGGTGATCGACGAGGTGGCCGACCTGATGATGGTGGCCGGCAAGGATATCGAAGGGGCGGTGCAGCGCCTGGCCCAGATGGCCCGAGCGGCCGGCGTCCACCTGATCATGGCCACCCAGCGCCCGAGCGTGGACGTGATCACCGGCACCATCAAGGCCAACTTCTCCAATCGCATCGGCTTCCAGGTCGCCTCCAAGATCGATTCGCGCACCATCGTGGGCGAACAGGGGGCCGAGCAGCTCCTGGGAATGGGCGACATGCTCTACATGGCCGGCGGCGGGCGGATCACCCGCCTGCACGGCCCCTTCGTCTCCGACGGCGAGGTCGAGACGGTGGCCGCCTTCCTGCGCGGCCAAGGCGAGCCGCAGTACCTCGACGACGTCACCGCCCTTCCCGACGAGGACGGCGAGACCGATGCCCTGGGCGGCGAGAGCGAGGGGGGCAACGAGCTCTACGATCAGGCGGTCGCCGTGGTCACCCGCGACCGCAAGGCCTCCACCAGCTACATCCAGCGGCGCCTGCAGATCGGCTACAACCGCGCCGCCTCGCTGATGGAACGCATGGAGAAGGAGGGCGTTGTCGGCGTCGCCAATCACGCCGGCAAACGCGACATCCTCTCCGGCCCGCCACCGACTTAAGGTAGGGGACGGCGCCGCCCACTTGCTGGTCACGCGCCTCGGGTCTCGATCCTCTCCTCCGCTTCTTGCGGGGGAGAGGGCCGGTTAGCTAACGCGTCGGACCCCGCGCCACGGCCGCGCACGGGAGAGGGTTGGAGTCGTAGCGAGGGTCCGCGGCGTTAGGTTCTCTCACTTTAGGTGCACTTGGGTCCGGCGTCGGTCGTGAACACGCCCTGGAAGGAAAACAGGCCGCCGGCGCCGGAAGCCGGCGTACGGTAGAACCAGTCGTGGAAGGCGAGGTCCTGGTAGTGGTAGAGGAATCCGCCGGCGCCCTGGATTTCGAACAGCGCCGCGCCGTTCAGGGGATCACCCACTTCCAGGTTATCCTGACAGCCGCTGACTTGGTTGACGTGCCCCCAACGCGGTGTCTCGTCGTTGTTTCTGCCGCCGCTGACATCCTGTTGATAGAAGGGATCGTCCACCCACTCGGCCAATTCATGCGCCCACGCATAGATGTCCTCGATCGGTGTTGTAAAGATGCCCGGATCGTTGAAGGTCGCATATACGATGGTTTGTGTGCCACCAGCCACGGCGACGGCCTCATGGTTCCCGATAGTGCAGCAATTGGCGCCTTGTGATTCGGCGAAATTGTAGGTCATGACGATCGCAAGCTGGTCAGGTTGGGCATACTTGGCGGCCAAACCCTGGACGATGCTGTCGAACTGCTTGATTTGCATCAACCCGAACGGAACCGTCAGGGCGCCCGTGGGGCATTGCGCCGTGACGCTCACGACCTGCGAGGCCGGCGCCGGCGCGATGACGTCGACCACGATGGGCGCGCCGACCGGGCGCAGCTCGACGCCATATTGCGTGTTCTGGACCACCGACCAGTAGTTGGCGCGTTGGAACGCCGAGGCCAGCTGCGTGCCCCCGCGAGCGCCGGTGCTGACATCCACTCCGTTCGAAGTGAATTTCGCCGGCTGAAAAAGCGGGGAGTCGAGGAACTGAACCGATGGCGGCGTCGGATAGCAATTGCCCGGTTGGGTCGGATCGAGCACCGTCCCGTCGGCGAAATGGATCCGGGCGATGATGGCCACATAGGGCACCACGGTCCGCGACGGCGTGGCCGCATAGGGACTGCTCCCGACCATGGTGGTGGTGAAATAGTGGGTGCGCAACGGCGAGGTGATCTGACCGCGCCAGAACGGAATTGTCCGATGGGAGGCCATCTGCTTGTCGAGATCGGCCGGATTGAGGGCGACTTGCGGTAGCGCGGCGAACACCGGTTTCATGTCGGCGCGCGGCAGCAGCGGGTGGGTGGCGCGGTTCGCCTCGGTGGGCGAGACGGTAGCGGAGTCGGCCGAGACCGGGCCTAAGGCGGCGGCGGCGGCGGCGGCCGCGAGGACCGTGACGCTCGTCATCCAAAGGCGCCGGCCCGACCTTGGTCTGCAATCGACGCCTGCGTTTTTGCTTCCTATGGTGTTCATCGACCGTCACTCCCCAGTTGCTGCGCGAGATTCGCGAACGGTCCTCAGGTTGACGGCGATGCTCGGCCCGCGTCGCCCACGATCCGTCGGGCGCGCGCATGATCCTACGAAAATGGCGTGCGCCGCCCCGTGTCGGACACGCGTCGCCCGCCGACTCTTCAAGTTAGGGACGCCTATGAAGCCATGGGGCGCCGGCGCGGCGGCGTTTCAACCCCCGATGCCGCTCGCGCTTGGGCCGCGAAGACAGGGCGCCAGCGGCAGCCGCGTCTCGCGCATGACCTGAGAAGGGGTCACCCCCAGCACCTGGCGCATGCACCGCGCCAGGTGGCTCTGGTGGCAGAAACCGCTGTCCAGCGCCGCCTGGGCGATGGAAACCGCACCGCTCTCGAGTAGACTCTTGGCCAATTGGACGCGACGCTCGATGACATACCGATGCAGCGGGCGGTGCAGGGTCTGGCGAAACAGAACCTGGAAATGGGACTGGCTGAGCGCGGCCAGATCCGCCAGATTCCCGAGCCGTATCTCCCCGCTCAAATGGTCTTCGATGTAATCGAGCGTCAGTTTCAACTTGGGCTTGGAAAGCGTCGCCCCCGAAGCCGCCGGTTCGGCGGCGCCGTACTGCTCGAGCAGCCGCGTCGCCAGGGCCAAGGCTATGCTATCGACATACAGGGGATCGCTGGGCGTCTCGGCCTCGACTTCACTTTTGAGCAGCAGGCCGATTCGGAAGATGCGCTCGTCGCGTTGCTGAATCCGTGGGTCGACGAGCGGGCGCCGGCCGCGGCGCGCCATGCCCTCGGCCGCGCTGGCCAGGAGCGCGGACGACATGCAGATGCCGAGCAGCGACGTGGGGTCGTCGTCCTCGAACACCGGCGCCGATCCGGCCGGGATGACGTCGATATCGCCGCGCGTCTGTACATAGGCGTGACGGACGCTGGCGTGC
>Ga0208717_1000134_pt1 | contig 38849 bp, 62 predicted proteins | sample NGESurF53shallow_FD_184489 | JGI IMG/M metagenome (GOLD analysis project Ga0208717, IMG submission 184489) | Arctic peat soil microbial communities from Barrow, Alaska - NGEE Surface sample F53-3 shallow (SPAdes) | ecosystem: Environmental > Terrestrial > Soil > Wetlands > Peat ... | reverse complement strand
ACCACTAACCAAGGAGGAGCGAATGGCGCGACCCGTAATTGTCTGCACGGAGTACCGCGGCGTATTTTTTGGCTACGCGGACGACACCGGAGGCGACCGCATCGCGCTCACTAGCGCGCGGATGGCCATCTATTTCGGCACGACGCGCGGGGTGCTGGAACTGGCCGAGGCTGGCCCGACGAAAACGAGTCGGATCAGCGCCCGCGCGGACGTCGAGGTCCGGAAGGTGACCGCCGTCTTCGAGGTGACGGCGGCGGCCGTCGCGAAATGGGAGGCGGCGTAATGGAGTGGCCGTTTTGCAATGGCAACGTCACGGTCTGCGATGCGCTCGACGCTGGCGCGTGCCTGGACGGAGTCTTGAGATTCGTGCGGTCGCACGCCCTGCGGATTGCCGGTACGGTCGAGGAGGCGGACCTTTATCCTAACGCGCTGGCCGCCGCGAATGCCGACGGCTACGGCTACGGCTACTGCGCCGGCTACGGCGCCGGCGACGGCTACTGCGCCGGCGACGGCGACGGCTACGGCTACGGCGCCGGCGACGGCTACGGCTACGGCGCCGGCGACGGCGACGGCTACCGCGCCGGCTACGGCTACGGCTACGGCTACGGCTACGGCTCCGGCTCCGGCTCCGGCTACGGCTACGGCGACGGCTACGGCAAGTGAGTCATAAGCCTTCACTTAAATGCCGTCGAGGTCATCCGTTCAAGAACAACACCTACACATCAAAAGGGAAACGCCGCTGCGCTACATGCACGAAAACAAAACAGAGATGGTATTACCACATGAAAACACTAGATATATTTGCGAAGAAAGAGAACTCGAAGGGTTCGATTTAGCTCGTATGTTTGACGATTTCCGTGGATGTGGTGATTTTGAAATGGACGAATGGGTTCAGGACGTGGAAACATTATTCAGTTTCCCTGAAATCCTAAGCCTATTTTGTGATCCAACATGAAAGATCTTTCAAATAAAAAGATAGGAAAATTATTGGTTTTAAGACGTGCTGATATTTACAATAAATATGGCCACACCTATTGGCATTGTATTTGTGATTGCGGAAAAGAAAAAATTGTTGGAAGCAACGGTCTCATGCAGGGGACTAAATCCTGCGGGTGCATCATTGTTGATAGAATTTCTAAACTAAATTATATACATGGTTTATATAAATCAAATATTCATCATATATGGGCAAGCATGATCCAAAGATGTAGAGACAAAAATCATTCGGGATATAAAAACTATGGCGGTCGAGGGATCACTGTTTGCGATAGATGGAAAAATCTGAATAACTTCATTGAGGATATGGGGCATCGTCCTGAAGGTAAAAGCATTGATCGGATAAATCCTAATGGAAATTACGAACCCTCAAATTGTCGCTGGGCCACCATGAAAGAACAGCAGAACAATCGAACCAATACCAGAATTTTGGAATATAAGGGATACAAAGACACTGTTAGCGGATGGGCTGAAAAAACTGGCATCAAGAGAACTCTAATATGGTCAAGAATTGGGCATGGATGGAAAGATCATGAAGCAATCCAAGGTCATCGAGATTTACGGTCAGAGAGATCTTGAGCTTGTTCGCTGATATATGAACTTTCTTAAACGCTTCTTCTGTAAACATCCCCACACAAAAATAGTTGAAAAATGGATTGAAGTCGGACAGAAAAGGAATAAGCCATCGGAGACTTTTTTATCTGTAGATAAGTTCTGTTTGAAATGCGGTGAGGTAGTCCTCAGTGGCTATTTCACCAAAGAAGAGTTAAAAGATTTGTGATGGCGTTTTGGGCGAACCAGATAAAATGAACCGATGGAGGTCATTCTAAACGAGAAGAGTTAAATTCTCTTCCTTCACAAAAGCTTTTCCGTTCGGATGCTATCCGTTATGTCCCGGCCGGGGCAGACGCCGAGAATAACGGCAACGGGAATAATTTAAAATAGTACTTGAAATAGAAAACGAGTAAAGGTAAATTGAATCATCTGCGAGGGAATGTGCGACCATGAATTTTTCCAACAGGAAACTGTTTGGTAAAGCCCAAGTCTCATCGCACGTCCCTCGCAGGATGTACCGAGACTTGGGTTATTTTTTTGTCTAAAAGCACGGTAAACGCTGTCCTTGGTTGGTGAGCCCCTTAAGGCTTTTGATTCGACTACCATTGCAATTTGTCCCGTAAAGCCGGGATTAGATGAGGCATTTAAGGCAACAGTTATTTAGAGACTGCCCAGAGAGAAGTTATATTTAAGTGTAGAAGCATGAGTAAACAAGGTAACGAAAGGAGAAGGATATGATTACGATTGATAAAAAAGCAAAGAATGGCAGCTTAAGAATCTGGTGGATACCCCAAATACCTGGGAAATCTTTCTTTGTTCCAGTTGAGAATATTTCAGAAGCAAAAAAGATTCTCTGTGTTTTAGCGGATTACGATATTTGGCAACTAGAGAATAATATTAAGCCGGATTTCTCGAATGCTGGCGGGTTATCAGTTTTTAACGATGGAGAATGGCTTGATTGGGAAGATGAAGACGGAAACGGGATAGATGATATTGAACCAGCAAGCCAAAATGAAGGTCAGTGAAACCAACAGGAAAGGAGAGATATGAAAGTATCAATCGAAGTTAAAGAAAACAAAATTTTCATGGATTATGAGTTTGGAAAAGGTCGGATGCATTCCGAGCATGAGTTCTGGCCTGACGATTTTATTTTCTTGCTTTCAGTAATTCAGCGCATGGATACTAGATGTTCCACCGACAATCAAAAACTTGAGACGATAAAAAGAGTTGTTGAAGGTAAGCAAACATGGTCGGATGCAATTCTATAGCCAGCCACAACAATTTGCCAGTAGCCAGAAATGGCCTGAATAGGTCGAGGGTAGATACAGAGTTAACCTGTGGTAAATCTACCTACTGGCAATTAATTGCAAGAGTTCTGGCGCGAGTCAGATGCCACGCTTTCTAGAACCGTTCGTGTGTAATAAATGTAACGGTTCCCAGATTTAAAAGAAAGATTTTGCAGTGCATCGAGGGCGGATGAAGAGGCTAATCGGCTCATACCCGGTGATGCAAATAGTAACCGAGCGACCTGGACACTGCGAAGATTTTGCTGTGCGGCCAAATACGGTTCACGAGATGGCGTGATAAATGCAACCCGATACGGTCGGCTTCGGTGCTCTTGAGAACAAGGCCACGGCAATTAATTTAAAAGAAAGTATTCGGTAGCGACGGAGGTGGAAAAGTGAATTGTCCATATTGCAAAGGGAAGCACAAAACCAAGAAAGCACTGGAAAGAATAAAAGAGATTGAAGAGAAATTAAAACCATATGGATCAATCCCATTAACTTGGCAAGACATTGAACTTCTTATAAAGGCCTTCAATGTCATGTTTGGAATTGCAGTAGAAAACAGAAGAGATTGGGCACAAGACTCGATGGATGCTTCAAACAATGATCGGACAAATTTTATCTCAGATACCGAAGCAGAGTTTGAAGAAAGGATGAATAAATGAGATTTGTTAAACCTACCCCCGAAGAAGTAACAAACTACGCTCGAAAGATAGGGTTTATTTTAGACGGTAACCAATTCTGTGACTTCTATGAGTCAAAAGGCTGGATGGTCGGTAAAAGCCCCATGAAGGTCTGGCAAGCCGCCGTTAGGACATGGAAGGCAAAAGAGCCCAGGGTAGACCGTTGGGGGGCTCCTAAGCCACTACAGGCCCCGCCCGACAAGGATAAACTAGCCGAAGCGAACCGAAGGATGGAAGATCGAAGGCAGCGAGAATGGGACAGGCGAGAATTGGTCAGGCTGGCCCAGGAACGTGATGACAAGAGATCCCAGAAGATGATGGAGGCGTCGGGAGAGAAAGATTACGATTATGAATATGCTGTCGAGCTCACTAAAGAACAGGAAATTCCCATAGAAATCAAGAACTGTCGAGACGAAAACGGCCACAAGTGGATAGAGCAGATGGAAAGAGACGGAGCAAACGGAGAATAAAATGAAATTCACAGATATAAACAATGGACGAGAATACAGCCTTCACTCAATCCCCGGAACAGATTATAGGTTCGATTTAGACGGGGATCTTTATCACGTGGACGAACAAACAGGCACTTGCTACCAGGTAAGCGGCCTAGAGGCCCTGCGTTCAATTCTAAGGCGCGGAAACGTCAAGAACGGCTATTGCCCCATATGCGACGATATGTGTCTTAAAACGAGCGCAGAGAAGTCGCAGCGGTTTGGGTACGAGAAGTATTTTGAGAAATAGGTATTGACACGATCTAAATATCTGTAGTATATCGATATCATGCAAAAGAAAATGTGTAAGCGTTGTGGTAAAGAATTCGAGAGCAGCATTGAAACAAAGAAGTTCTGTTCAATCAAATGCCGTCAGCATTATAACCAGATGAAGTGGCTGAACAAAAGACAAGTAACAATAGTTGCGACTCTGCAACAGCTTTAAGTTTTACCGAAAGGATGTTAGATATCATGATTGATGATTTTCACGAGAAGCGGCAGAGCAAACGAAGGAAGGAAGACGGTCAATTGGAGTTCTTATTAAACCAAGTGAAACTGGCAATCCGACTTCCCATCTTATCAGCGAAGGACGTTTTGATGAATGCAGTGGATACGATAGAGAAAGGGGAGAAAATATAGTCATGCATTTTTTAATGCATCTTCTTTTTAAAATTGGATCAGTTTTTGTGGTTCTTGGTATATTTTGTTTGGTGTTATGCGTTTGCATTGAAATTTGTATCAAAGGCGGATAAGGAGGGACGATCATGAGAGAGACAAAAAGCCAAGAGCCCGGAAAGAAATTAAGGCATTTTACAGCTCATGCGGAAGAATATGAAATGCTCTTAAATCTCAAGCATAGAGCGGACTTCCAGGGAAAGAAGAACGAGTTGATTAAAGGCGTTGAAAACACCTATGTTTTGACGGAAGAAACAATCATAATTTAGACCTTGTGTTTCTTGCCACTTATAATATACTGATAGGGAAGTTAAACGAGATGAGAACGGAGGGATTATGGGAGAGATAATCGCAACATTCACAGGGATGATAATCGGATTGTTCGCTTTCACATGGGTGGTGGAGTTATGAGTTATCCAGGATTAGCCAAAGATTTAATTGAGGCAAGAGAAAAAGAGCACCAGGAATATCACATCGATGAAAATGTGTTCAATGACCATTGTGTATGGTGTGAGGTTGAAAGATGTAAGCAATGCAGAGGCCGAGGGATGAGCGAGAACGGGGCTTTGGTTTGCGTAAAATGCGATGGAAGAGGAAGGATAATTTGATCGAAGCTCTCTTCGCAGTCGGACTCTTCTACAGTCTCTACTGGATCGGGAAGAAACTATTAAGAAAGAACAGAAAAGGATTTAGATCACTATGAAAAAAGAAACGCGATGGAGTTACGAGCAAAGGATAAAAAATCAACGTTTAGAGATAGAGAGATTAAGACCGTATGAAATTTTATGTCGTGATCTTTTTAATTGGATGTCAGAAAAGCAACAAGAAAATAAAATTTTAAATCAAGGTTGGATGATGGGCCAATTTAAAGAAGTTTTCAAGTAAGGGGTTTAGATCATTATGACAGACGATACTTTCTTTTTGATAGCAAAAATAGGGCTAACCGTTATGTTTATAGGAGGATTTATATTTTCTATCGGATTACTTCTTCACATATGGAAAACATTTTAATGTGGTGCTGGCATAGATGGACGAAGTGGATAGAAAAACAAGGTGAGTCAATCAATAAAAATGGCTTAAAGTGGGAAATCACAATTCAAGAAAGACATTGTTTGAAATGCGGATATATTCAAGTGGAGAGACTATGACCCAAGATCGAGAGATGAAGCACACGATTGAATTATTAAGAAAAGATCTATCGTTCGTAGGCTGGCAACCTGAAAGAATTGAATCTGTTGTGGGGGCTTGCCACGCCTACGAATCCCAACGAGAGACGATCAAAGAGTTGGTGGAAGCACTTAGATCAGCAAAAGAGTGTCTTGAGGACAAAAAAAATGGGACCCCAAGTATAAAGATGTCTTGGTGGCCGGAAGATGAAGACACACTATCGGAAGTTAGCTCGGCTATTGCCAAAGTGGATAAACTCCTATGAGCCAAGGAACGAAAATAGACTTCGAGAAAGAAGTTTTTGATCTCATCGATCCATATAAATATTACGGCAGTATGTGGAGCGATGCTCGTGGAAAGGTGATCGCTATGGCCAAATCAATCGCTGCCCGTGTCGAAGAGGAAACGATACAGAGATTTATGATGAGAGCTGCTGAGAGCGGTTTTCCATTGGATGAGTTAGGGAAATTGGCCGGGATGAGTCGTCTCTATGCCCTTCCCAACGAAGAGAGGAAATCCAAATGACCCCCGAAGATATTAAGCGAGCGGAAGAAATAGTAATGCTGATTCACAATTGCAATCGAGAAAGTTTTGATTCTAAGAATTACGGCATTTCTTACGGAATTGATCGAGACAGAATTGCCCAAGCTCTCTCCGAAGAACGCGAACGAACCAAAGCTGAGAATGCGGAGATGCTTGAGAAATGGGAATTGGATAAGGAACGCCTTCGTCGAACCAGCGAAAATCTTAGCGATGTTTGCGATCAGCGAGACGAAGCCAACAGACTTGCAGTAAACAGATTGGCATGGTGTGAAAGAATTCAAAAGGTTAATGCCGCCCTTGAAAAACAACTATCCGAATCAAAAGAACGAACCCTCAACTCGGAAGCGGTGCAGGGTGTCGTTAAAAGATTGGAGTTTTATTTGAGTCTGATGCCCGGCATCTGCCAAATGACGGATGAAGAGTATTTCAAAACTCTTGAGGGGAAAATATCAAAAGAAAGTCTCCAAAAATTCAACCAGTACCGAGGCGAGAAATGATTAAGAGCGCGAAAGAGGCGAGAGCTTTGGTAAAGCTTGCTGAAAGCGGTTATATCAAGGGTAAAGGAAATGGATTCTTCGGATACAAAGAGGCGAAACTTGGATTAAAGGCGCTAGATTGGCCGGAGGTGCAGGAGCTATTGATTTATCTTAAACGAATTAAACAAATCCCAGAAATTCCCGAGTTTGATTCCGCTCCAATCGCTCAAGTAGATGCGATGTGCGACTTAGCAGATGAAGCTCTCGAAAAATTCAACTCAGCCGCCGCCCTAAGTCAAAGCGAGGAGAAGAAATGACAATATGTAAAACATGCGGTTACGAGACAAGAACGTATCCACCGCCATGGGAAGTCAGAATAAAAGAGCTTGAGACAGAACGCGACAACCTATTGGAACGAAACAAAGAGCTGTTAAAAGCGGAGCATGATTTAAGCGATGCTTATCTGCGAATTCGTGAATTGGTAAGTGCATGGGAAACGCCATTTGCCCCGACTACCGTAGATGTCTGGGAATTAACAGAATCAAAAGTTCGGTCGCTTCAGGAAAGAAATAAAATCCTCGAATCCTCCAATACCACCCAAGAGATGCTGGACGATGTGAAAAATATTTACGAAGGAGCCCTTACGGCATTGAGTTCGTGCCAAAAAGAAAGGGACGATGTGAAGAAGTTGTTTGAGGAAACCAAGCTTGATTTGTTGCTTGCGCGGAAAGAAATCGAAGTTGACAATAAATTGTTGGAAGGACGCGATGAACTTCTTGAATCTTTGCCTCAATGTCCACAGCATGGTAAAGGATGTATTCCACATGCGATTGAATGGATAAAAGCCCAGCGGATCATATCGGGGAAAAGAAAATGAAGATAAAACTATTTCTAATTGGAGCTATTACAGTTCAATATCTAGTAAGTTGGGACTATAAGTTCTCAACCAATCCAAGTTTAGGGTGGTCTGAATACAGACTGAGCAAATCATTCGATGAGCCCCAAAAGGCCAAAGAGTTCATAAAACACAAGCCGAAAGAAACAATATTCGAATGTATCGACCAAAGAACCGGAGTAAATGGATATTGCCTAGTATCTGATTTTAAAGTGTTTACGGAGGATAAATAGTGACAAAGAGTAAGATTGAAGAAACAGAATGGTGCTCAAACTGTTTTATGCCAATTCAAAAGGATATCTGTAAAGTTTGCAAGATAAACTATAGCTCAGCGGGGAAAGAAATCCTAAAGGAGCAAAAAGCGGCTAGAAAAATTACCAGTATCATTCCGGTATATCAAAGGAATTTACCAACAAAACAAGAAAATGAAAGAATCAAAACCAATAACTCAAAATCGGTAACATGGCTATTTAAGAAATGAACTACAAACTTCAATCAAAGATTTTAGAAAGGATGCTCATCAACCAAATGAGATGGTCGTTTACAAACAAATGCCTAAAAGAAGGCGAGAAAATGGCCCGTGAAATAATCCGTAAAGAAATTAAATCATCTATGAAAGAACGAACTAAAAAGAAAGGCGTATATAAATCATGATAACTATAATTGTCGTACTCATCGTCATCGGATTATTGCTTTGGCTCGTGAATTCAATGATCCCAATGGATGCCAAAATCAAAACAATCTTGAACGTGGTTGTGGTGATATTTGTTATTCTCTACCTACTCAATGCCTTCGGTGTTCTTCATGGTGGGCCAGGAATGAGCTTAAGATAATGGCTAGAACTAAAGGATCGAAGAATAAGAAAAAGAAGATTTTGAAGATTAAAGATTTAAAACCGAGCCTTATTGACGAGGCAGTTCAGCAATATGCCGGAAAGCAAGTCTCAAAGAAGCGAAGAAAACATCACAAATTCAATCATTTAGGAGAAATTATGAAGAACCTTCAAGACGTTTTGGATGCAGTCGCAGCAATGAGCACAGCCGTTGATACGCTTGTTTCAAGCCTTGGAAACATTAAGAATGTTGATTTGACACCCGCTGTAGACGCCATAAACGCTGTCACAGCGAAGATTCAAGCAATTCAACTGCCTACTGCCTAAAACATCAAATCATCGATCCTAGGCCCATTGACAGCGGTTTAAACTCAATCTAAGCAACTTTAACCTTCGCCCAACGTGCTTGGATAGCCTTCAGAGCGATTTCTTTGCGTCTTTCCGGGGTAAGCTTCAAAGCTCTTTGTTTTGCAAGCTCTGAGGCAGCGTTAAGCTCAAAATGGCATTTAGGGCATTTCATATTATTTACCCTCAGCTGAAGAAATAGCGTTATTTGCAATGGCGATCATCTCTTCAATGGTATTACAAGCATGTTTAAATGGGTCAAGTGAAAAAGTGCCTCGCCCCTCTGCAATTTTCTTCAATGCGTCTAGCAGGGCATCATGTGAGTTTACAGCATTAACAATGAAGGCGGCGTTGGCTTCATCTCCCATGAAATAACCAAATTGGTCATATCCTGCATTGATAGGGGCCCAAAATGACCAATTTTCAATTATTCCAGTCGATTTTATTTGTTTTAAATCCCACGGCGTCGGCGTGTGCTCTTGTTTGGTTGATTGGTTCATATTATTTACCCCCTTCAATCTGTTCGATAAGGTTCTTTGCATCGCAAGAGAAACAACGGCATTTGTCTCCAGAGACTTGATCTAAGCAAGCCGAACGTGAAACACTCTCCAAGAACATCAAAACCTTTTCTGTATTTTTCTGGTTCATATTATCCCTCACTCACTTTTTATTTCACCTTATCATCGGTGATACATACATTCTAGCGCAAGTATGTAACCAATGTCAACAACTAAATAAAAATAGTTTGCACAACCAAACCAGAGAACCTAAACTTATACTGTAAACCCATTCTGCAATAGGCGTAGATCTAAGCAGGATCATCACCAACGCACGAAACATCGGTGCACCGTGATAATGGACAACAAACATAGAAGCGAGTAAGACCTGTTCTAGAGCTACACTACTTCAGGCCTCGCATCATAAAGCGTGCCGCCAACACGATACCGTAAGAAACCGGAAATAAAGGATCCATGGGATTTCTACGCCTCAACACTTGACAAAACAATCAACAAAGATCAATACTCAACCAAATGGATTCTACAAGCCAACCTCAACAATCCACTCCTAAGCCCACCTACAACAAGAAAGTCCACGGCAATCGTTACACAGTAGCTCGTAAACTAGCTGTAAGAGCATTAGCTGAATCCGGGATGAGTATTACAAAGATAGCTAAGCAAGAAGGCATGTCTAGACCAAACGTATATAGTGTAATGAAGGATAAGAGCTTTGAATTACTTCCAAAATCTAAAGTCGACGCGATCAAAAATGCTCTAGTTGGGATGACATATGCTAATGCACATCGTGCTCAAGATGCAATATCAGATGAAAAGCTATCACAATCAAGCGCTTTGCAGCTAATGACGATATCAGCAATAGGCATTGAGAAGGGCAGATTGATGGAGAATCTAAGCACTGATAATGTATCGTTTCGTGGTGTTACGCAGAGCATAGAGGATGATAGAGCTAAGGTCATGAAGCGTATAGCTGAGCTCAACGGTGAGAGCATGGATGATAAGACATAATGTGTATTATCAGAAGCAGATGTGATGCAACACGCACAGTATCAAGCACTTACATCAAAGCTACTGAGTATCAAGTAATATGATCCTAGGCTTAAGAAAGATTAGACGAAACCATGGTCTTGCCGAAGGGGAGGTGGGTGAGGTCGGGAGTACCACCCCTAAGCCTAATAGTTACACTCTTCCCGAATCTTACGCTCAAAACAAAAGGGTAACGTTTCCTAACGGATCGACGATAGAATTTAGCGCTGAAAACAAAAAGACTCTTCGTGGTATCGATCTAATCCGAGGAACGGCTTATCGTAAAGCTCTCTACTTCACGAATGGAGACTCTTTTGGAAAAGTCCGGGGTATGATTAACCTGATGCGGAGCAAGGTGAAGACAAAATTTGCGCGAAAAAAGAAAAAGGCATGAAACTATTTAGAAAATTTGTTGCCTGGTTAAAGAACGAACCGGGCGAAGTAGATCCGGTGTGGGACGATATTCTGAATTCGTTAGATGAGATTAGCCATAGGCATTGGAAAGTTTTGAGTAAGTGGCGTCTTAGGCAAGAGCGCAGATTGAATAAGGGTATTGTTAAAGAATACTACGGGCCGCTGTAATGGATGCTGAGGCCAAGTATTGGAGAGACAAGTGGTTAGACGCTGAGCGTCAATTGACGGCTTACATGGAATTGTTGAGACAGAAAGATTTTCAGACATCTGGTAAGAAGTATATTAAGCGGAAGGTGGTGAAACGTGCCATACAAAAGTAAAGCTCAGGAACGATTCTTTCATTATGCGGCGAGTAAGGGGAAGATTTCGTCGAAGGTAGTTAAGGAGTTTGATACTGCGAGCAAGGGCAAGAGTTTACCTGAGAAGGTTAAAGAATTTCACAAAAAAGTGGCGAAATACAATAGTCGATGATAAGCTTCATTCGATAATGTATGATATTCAGTATATATTGGAAGGAGCGAACATGGGCGATAAACTATTTTTTGGTGAAATTGAGAAACAGGGCAAAGCGGCTGAGGCGGCCTATATGGCCTCTCGTGGCAAACATACCAGCGATAAAGACACAGCGAAAAAGATTGACGTAGCAGGCGTTCCGGGCGTATTCCCGGGCGATAATAATGATAGTGGAGGCAAATAGTATGGACGGTAAAATCAGTGTTACACCCGAGAAGCCTGGGATTAAATCGTTTGAAGACTTTGACGTTAAGAGCGGGGCGAACGGACTTTCTCGTGACGAATATAAAAGTGCTACGTTTCATAATGGTAGTTCGATGAAACCGGACGCAATATTCATGAAAAAAGCCGGTCTTTTGGGTTCTGACGACACGACCTTGTTCGGTGAATCGACGAAAGGACGTACCGTGACGGAAGATAAAGAAGAAGCTGTTGAGGAAGATCAATCGAAATAAGGGGTATTTATGAGCCTTAATTTCAAAAATAAGAACGGCCCGGATACACAGGCTTATAACTTCTATCCTCCTGGTAACTTGGAGTTAGGGTTCAATACGAAAGATATCTTAGGTGATATCCCCGTTGCGAATCCGCCTTCTTCTGAGCCTCCGGTTAAAGACTCGATGGATTATGCCCGTCACGTTTGGCGTAAAGGCACACTGGAGTTCATGGGTGGCCCGACAGTCTATAGTCAAGGTCATGGTGTTCCGGGCTATCTGAATCAAGATCGTGTTGAGGAGGGATTGTCCCCGCTCAACCGTGGTCAGGATCAGATGGCGAACCAGTTGAACGTTGATACGCCTGAGAACTAGTGGAAACGGTACTCGAATTCGCAAAACGTCCCTATAGTCCTCCGGTATGGGCAATCCCCACTCCGTTCGGAATAAAGGAAATCACAAACCAAGAAGCTGCGACTAAGTATATGTGGCTTTGTAAACTTGTGAAGAAAGACGAGATAACCGACTTCGGAGACCAAGAATAATGGAACACTCGACCAACGTTAGAATTATTATCAGCCTTATCCGAAGCCTGGGTATCACTGATGAAGTAAAGGCGATCTTAAACAAGCCTTCTTAATTCAAACGTTTTAATGAAGTAGCCCCAACACCGCAAGGTCAACGGGAAAGCCAGTAAAGGCAACCGTTGATCCAGCTTAGTAAAGAAACAAACAAGATCTTACGTAAAGATCCTAGACTTCTTACACCTGAGCAAAAGGCCAAAGCCTTAGCCGAGATGCAAGAGTCGTTAAAAGCATTAGACGAATTGGAAGCCCGTAATAAGGCAGCTAACCCGTTCTGGTATTATGCCCCTGTTAATGGTGATATCGTAGGAGAACGACGTGCGTTCCTTAAAGAATTCCTCAAAGAAGAAGACATCCCGCAAAAGTTACATGGGGCCATTGATGTTCATCTGTCAAATGCTTCTATACGAGGCGCATCAGGAGGAAACCAAAGCTGTATTAGCGGAGACTCCCTTATTTATGATCCAGTTCTTGGTGGGGAACGTCGCGTTGCAGATATTCACGAACCGTTTTTCGTATACGCTTGGAGCCTGGGTAAGAGGATAGTAGCCAGAGCCAATACTCCCTTTCAAAAAGGGGTTGCGCCACTTTATCGCGTAAAGTTTTCAAACGGGAAACAAATTGACTGCACGACTGCTCATAGGCTTTTAACGCCGGAGGGCTGGAAAAAAGTTCACGAACTCCAAGTGGGGTCATCTGTTGTGACGCTTTCCCCGGATGGAAATGAATCGAATACTGTTTCACCCAATAAAGGACATTTTCAGGATGGGTTTCAAGGTGGCGAGCCACGGCCAAAACAATCCACCCGCATTTTTCTAAATAAAAGCGGAGTTGTTCCTCGGAAAGAACGCGTTTCTTCGTCCCTCGTAATAAATCGCCCTTACTTCTCGCCGCCTCTTTCATTCGAAGATAGCCTTCTTCAGACCATTTGGGGACTCGACCGCTTAATTCATGTCGAAGATGATCTGAGTTTCTCTGAAAAAGCTCTAGGTTCTCGATACGGTTATCGGATTTATTCCCATTCTTGTGGTGGACAACTTCAACTGGCAGGAGATATCGTCCAAGTGATTTCTCCATTACAAGGCGGTGCTCCCAAACATAAGGAGTGGGCTTTCGTGCATAGGGATGACCAGGGGTGTAGACTTGAACATAACCCGTTTTTGTTTTATGAATACCACCCTTCCATCGAAAGTGAAGCGCGCCTGGTTTCGGCCCTGATTTCATTAAGTCCTCCTTGTACAACAATTGAAAGCGTATCATTTATTGGAACCAATATATACTACGACTTCGAAGTTCCTCTATATCACAATTATCTCCTAGGAGAAACAGTATCGCATAATTCCAAAACAACAACCGGATGTATTGAAGCTCTCATTAAAGCTACTGGCAGTTTACCCTTTGTATTCGACCCGACCCATAAAGACTACAAGTTCGAATACCCCAAACACCGACTAGAACGCAAAGGCCCTCAACACGTCCGGGTCATCGGCGAGGACTACCAGAACGGAGTTCTAAGAAACTTAATCCCCACTTACCGTAAATGGGCACCAAAAGAACATCTCATTGGCGGAAGCTGGGAACAAAGCTATTCCTCCGGTGAACAAACCCTCCGCTTAATTGATCCGGTTACAAAACAGTTACTCGGAACCATCGAGTTTATGAGTAACAAGCAAGATTTGGGTACTTTCCAAGGCCCCCCGAGGCACATGCTCGTCTTTGACGAAGAACCAGACCATGAAGTCTATAAAGAAAATCTGATGCGTTTCACCACGGCGTCAAGCCTTGACGTCCTCTTCTGCATGACCCCGACCAAAGGCTTGAGTTGGACATATGATTTGTTTACTCGTGGCACTGATACCGACGGCAACAACGTCGATTGGTTCCAGATCGCCTCGGTTTGTAATCCGCACGCAAACATCAAGGTGCTGCGTGAAATCCTAAAAGAGATGGAAAGCTACGAAGAACTAAAGATGCGGCTTCTGGGCGAGTTTGTGAGCCTTTCAGGGCTAGTCTATGGCAAGTTGTTTCAACATTCTCTTCATGTCATCGAACCTTTTAACACAGAATGCGATTGTCAGGCCAAATCTGGCCGTTCTCAGCACATCGAAAGCTGTCCCTATGCGAAATACATGGGTTTTCTCGGCATCGACCCTCACATGGTCAAAGATTCCTGTGCAGTGATGTGTTTCACCGACCGGGAAGACAATTTCTATATCGATACCTGCTACAAGAAAGGTGTGACGGTCGAAGAGATGAAACTCGACCTTAGACGACTGACTTTAGACCATCGAATCGTTAAAGCCGTAGCCGATCCGTCTTCAGACTCGTCTTTGACCATCCATGACAACTTAAACGTGTTTCAGATGCTCAAACGTGGCAAGAACGCCGTTCCGAACCTGACCAAAGCCGAGAAATTCCCCGGGAGTATCGCAGCGGGTATTTCCAATATGAAGGAAAGACTGAAAATCCATCCTCGTACTGGTAAACCTCGCCTCTTTATATTCAACCGTCCCGAGAACAAACTTTTGATCAAGACTTTCAAGACCTTGCAGCGTGACACCCAACTAGGTGAAGAGAAAAAAGGCCCCAAAGACTCAATTGCTGAAGGTATCCACGACCACCATGCTTGTGTTCGCTACATCCTTCAACGCCGTTTCTCTTGGCGTCCTCATACAACGGCGACCGTTGATATCGGTATTCCAGATGCGGAGATGATGCTTGCTTAATTCCTCTACCTCAGAAATTCGCATCACCAAGAAATCGCAAGTAACCGATGGATTTTTGCTCAGTCAAGGCACCGCTCTTTACGACAATGCCAAGACCGGCCACCAACTTTTCTACGAACGTATGCGAAAAGATATGGATATGTACGACGGTCGATTCCAAACCGACGAACGTAAATATTCCGACATTCTAGGCGTCCCTAAACTCTTCATTCCTAAAACCTATGTTAATACTCAGCGTATTGTCGTGGATATTCTGGCTTCTATGTTCAGCGATGCCGATGAAATAGTCGATATCAAAGTCAACAAAGAGATTCCCACTGATCACATCCGCTTGGTGAAGACGATCATGAACCATCGCTTGAACGGGCATCCGATTGACTGGTATCAAGAAGCCTATGAAGGTTCAGTCAATGCAGTTCGCAACATGATTTGTATCTATAAGGTCTACCCTCAAGTCGAAACCGAAACCGTCACTGTGCAGAAAGAGAAAACGGAAGAACTTGAAGACGGAACGCCCTATAAGACCTATGTCGATTCCAAACAGAAACAGATTAAATATTTCGAGCCCAGAATCGATTCTATCCCTCCCGAAGACCTTTTCTTTTCTAAGCGTGCGACCTGGAAGAACTATTTTAAGTATCCGATGTGTCATCGCTACAAAAAGACACGCAGCGAATTAAGACTTCTTGGATATAAAAACATTGATGAGGTCGGTTCTGAATCAATGGACGATCAGATCAATGACGTGGTCAAATATCAACGTCGGCAGGACTATCAAACACTTTTCAACGACGAAACCGAGGTTCAAGACCAGGAAGAAGTCTGGGTATTTGAGATCTGGGATTTTCTACCCGATGAAGATGGGAAATTAAAATCAGGTTCCTATATTCTCCTCGGCGATATGCTTCGTCCAACTACTGTTGGCCGTGGATGGGTCGAGAACGATTTACCTTACCGTTTTTCCCCTTTCGAGCACAATCGTCCTCCGATAATTCTGGGAGAGGCCTATCCAGAACCCCACCGCTTAGAGGGGAAATCTTATCCTCAAATTACCGAATCACTTCAAAAAGAAACCAATGCACAACGTAACCAAGAACGTGAAGCCGTAGCCCGTGACTTAAGGCCAACCAATTATATTAATCGAGATGCAAACGTAGACTTGCTTGCATTAACTACAAAAAGAATTGGCGGCCATGTCCTTGGCGATGGGCCTGGCAATGAAGCAATGACCATGTTCCCTAGCAATAATTCGGCGGCCATTCTTCAAAAAACACAAGCGAGGACGGATAATGACTATGCCGAAACGGGACTGCCTCCATTACTTCAAGGAGGAGATACTACCTCCGAGTCTGCAACAGAAAGTCAAAACCAACTCACAAATGCAAACAAGAAAATTGAACTTGTCATTAAAAATCTGGCCTATACGGCATGGATGCCGGTATTTCGTTATCTCCTTCGTCTCGAACAAGCCTATGAAACTGAAGACTATATTAAGGCTATTGCAGGAAAATATTTCGGCCCTTTGATTTGGGACAAGTCAGTTCCGGTTCGTTCAATCATTCAAGGCGATTTTGATTTACAAGTTAATTTCTCAGTTAATAAACAATCCAAGATTAACCAATACATGATGATGATGGATCGAGCGACGGCTGCGAACCAAGCTACGGGTTCTTTGGTTCAGATGCGTGTGCTTCCTGAACAGAAAGCCACTTTCATCGATGTCAGCAAGATTTTCAAAGAGATGCTGCCTTTGATCGGGATTAAGAAAACGAATGAGTTCGATATGCCTGCTATGGCTCCGCCCCCAGAACAAGGAGCACCGCAAGGCCAAGCATCCCAGCCAGCCCAAACTTTAAACGTGCCAAGTCAAACCAATAACATGGTTCCAGGCCAATGAACTTCCCAGAAGCCGAAGTCAGAGCCCTAGAAAAGCAAGCCCTCCACGGAAGTAAAGCACGTGAAGTCAGAGACGGCCAAGATTGGAAATGGCTACAAGAATTTATTTACGGCGCAATCTTCGACGAAGCGACTCTGACTATTGAGAACGCGAAAACAGAAGAGGACAGAATAAAAGCCCAGCAAATGTTCCTCGCTTGCAAGAAACCAAAGCGAGTACTCGACTTTTTAATTTCTCAGGGAGACGCAGCAATTGCATCCCTTAAGGAACTAGCGGAACAACCGACCCTAGAAAATCAGGAGGAAAATAATCATGCCTAAAGGTGTATACGACAGAACCCCAAAAGTAAATATCCAAAAAGTCAGCGAAATGCCGGATCGTCAGTCAGCCAATGCCAATGTAGAAGCTATTCGCCAATCAAGCGGAGATCAAGAAATCTCCACTACGGAACGTTTGTTTGGAAGCCCAGCGGAACAGCTTGAGGACAATACTCAAGACCCGAATATCAGCCAGGAGCCTTTAATCTCCCAGCCGGTAGCGCAGAATCCCGAACAAGCCGAACAACCCAGATTTAAAGAGTCTAACAGCCCAAAACATGAGGAATCTACCCCGGAAACGGATGATTTCATTGACTGGGAGAAAATGTCAGGTCGCAAGATCCGACAGAAGATAGACGGAAAAGAAGTGATTACGACGGTTGAGGAACTGAAAAAGTATTCAGACCAAGACCAGATTAAGAAGCATCTAGCGGAGCAAGCAGATCGAGTAGGTCAAGAGCGACGGAAATTAGCGGAAGAAAGACAACAATGGAATCAGCAGAGGAATCAGCAACAGCAATCATTACCCCAAAAAACAAATGAGGATATGATTTCTGCATCGCAGCAAATGCAATCTCAACAAGATCCATACTTTCAACGCATTCAATTTCTAGAAGCACAGGTTCAGCAATTGGCTCAAGGAATACAGCCGAGCATCTATGAAAGTAATCGGCAACGTGTCTCCAATGAGCTTAAAGCACAGGGTTTTAATGATTTCAACGAATACCTTCCCAAAATGGAAAGCGTCGTCGTCGGTCTCAAAGATCCGAACCTGGTAAGTTTCTATGACACACCTGAAGGGTCAAAAGCCCTCTATTTCCAGCTCAAAGCCCAGGATTTGCAGAAAGCTCCTCCTAGACAAACAATGGCACAAAATGTTCCACGTGGAATCCCGGAAAACATCCCAGCGACTCAAATTGATGGCGGGGCTCAAAGCTCAGGTCAATATATTGAACCTGAGAACCAGAGTTATAAAGCTGCCTTCAAAAGAGCGATTGGGACTGATGACCGGGATGCCTGGAACGAAGTACTAATGAAAAAACGTCCTGACTTGTTCAGGAACGACTAATAAGGAGCTTTTACAATGACTATTCCAGCAAATACATTCCAAACCTTTGCGGCTAAAGGTAACCGTGAAGACTTGATTGACATCATTGTCAACATTTCGCCGACGAAAACGCCGGTGTTGTCTATGACCGAATCCGTTCGTGCCTTTGCGACTCTGCACGAATGGCAAACCGATTCCCTGAACTCGCCTACGGCCAATGCAGCGGTTGAAGGTGATGATTCAACGGCGGCGGCAGTTGTTGCAACGACTCGTTTGAACAACGATACTCAGATCCTCACCAAGAACTTCATCATCTCTGGTACCCAAGAAATCGTCCGTAAAGCGGGCCGATCCTCGGAAATCGGATATCAAGTCCAGAAGTTGACCAAGGAACTTGCGACTGATATCGAATATGCCTTGGTGGTTAATACCGCTGCGGCGACCGGCGCATCTGCGACGGCTCGCACGATGGAAGGTATCGCTGGCTGGATCGTGACGAATACGTCTTCGGCCACGGCGAACCGTTCCTTGAACTCGGCTATCCTGGACGCGAACTTGCAGCTCATTTGGGCGGCTGGTGGAGACCCGGACGTTATCTTGTCGGGCGGTAATCAGAAGATCGCCATTGCAGGATTCACGCAGAACACGCGCTACATCGCCGCAGACGCTGCGAAAGTCGTGAACTCAGTTGATATCTATCAATCGAGCTTCGGAACGCTTAAAACGGTTCTAAGCCACATCATGAACACGAAGCTTCCGAATACGATCTTCAACCTGGACATGAGCTACTGGCGTAAAGCTTGGCTCCGTCCGGTTGGATTGGCGGAACTTGCGCGTACTGGTGACTCTCGGAAATTCCAAATGGTGGCAGAATTGACCCTCGAAAGCTTGAATGAGAAAGCTTCGGGCGTGGTTACTCAGCTTACCTAACCATTGATTTGGTGGGGTGGGGAACTAACCTTCCCTGCTCCACCAACTCTTTTAAAATTTATGATTATTCGATCAAGCAAACTTCAAGAAGGGGAAACGATAACGGTAAATGGTGATGAAATCATCATGAATAAAGTTGTCGATATTGAGCCCGTCCTAAAAGCCAATTATGAATCTAGAAAAGATTCACAGAATGGTTTTTCTAAAGATCACGAATGGCGTCGGGTCTTAACTGTTCCCATGGAAGTATTGATGATGTGGAAGCAAGAATACCCGGAAATTATGTCGGGTGATCATGAGGCCGAAGATTCGGCACTTAAGAAGTTATTGAAAAGAGAAGAAAATAAACTTTTTTCCACAGTAGAAAATGTGAAGGGTATTTTCTAGATGTTTGACCTAGACGTTTTTATCCCGACAGCCAAGCAGCCTGAGCGTAAAAATAATCTTATTTGCCAGATCAATACCGCTTTGAATTGTGGGCTTAATACCCGCGTAACGATTGGGATGGAAGGCGATTATCCAGGTCTTTTAGATAACTTCAGAAAAGAACAACTTGAACGTATCAGGATTGTAACAGGGGTTCCTCAAGGTACGCCAAGTATTTCAATCGAACATGTCTTAGAAACAACGGATTGGGCTGATTGGGTTCATATTCCGGCCGATGATGATTGTGTCCTTCCCTGGGGATATCAACATCTTTGGGAAGCAAGAAAGAACGTTTCAATGGTATTGGGGCAAGTTCTTTGTGTATCTCGCATAACACATCTTGATTTTAGTTCCTATAAAGTTGGAAGAAAAATTGAAACCGGTTTTATAAGCGGAGCTTGTGCTTTATTCAATATGCGAAGCATGGAAAAACTACCCAAGCCCTGGATGTCAAATAATCCGGTATCAGATTGCGATTTAATTAAAGCAATGGCTGAAAATTTTCCCTATACGATTATTCCAAATGTAGTTTCGGTAATGTCTTTAACAGAACTTGAGAGTCTCCATCATTCATTTCAGGATCATTATAAAAAGATATACGGGCACTTATTCCCATGAATCCTATGAAAGTATGCATATTTAGGGCCTCGGACGGAGCTTGTGATTATTATCGAACACTTATACCGATGAATACTGCGGCAGAAAACAAGTGTATTAAAAAGTCTGAGATGTGGGTTTCTCATCTTCTAGCCAAGATGATGCATGATGAAGATAGTTTCATGAATTCAATGCAGAGCGATATTTACTTTTTACAGCGTGTCTCTAGTGAGAACTTGATTAAAAAGATACGTGAATTCAAAGACGGCATAAAAGTAGATGCAAAGTTGGTCATGGACTATGACGATGATGTTTTTAATGTCTCGCCACTCTCAAATCATTATATTGACTATGGAACCGAAGAGATCAAAATCGTCCATGAAGGAAAATTGATCTTCGAATGGAAAGACGGAGTTAATTTTAACCTTTCCAAGAATCGAAAGATGCTCGACAACATCAAAAAATCTTGCGAGCAAGTCGATTGTATTACTACGACGACGGAACACTTGGCAAAAGTATACCGTCAATTCAACGATGTTAAGGTCTTGCCAAATTGCGTTGATTTAAAACAATGGAATAAATTGCCTTTGCTTCGGAAGAACCCGGATGAGATTCGTATCTGCTGGCAAGGCGGCCATTCTCACTGGGAAGATCTTAAGTTAGTCCGTGAATCTTTGATCCAGATCGCCAACAAATATCCCAATGTTAAAATTTTAATGTTGGGCTATATGCCAGTTACGATGGAAAAAGATTTTAGACCCGGACAATTAGAATTTCATCCTTGGGTTGAGACTCCGGCCCATCCATATCGATTGGCGACTTTGGATGTGGACATCGCAATTATTCCTTTGAAAGACACCATATTTAACCGTTCAAAGAGCAATATAAAATGGGTTGAGTTTTCATCCTTGGGAATTCCCTGTGTCACGTCTTATGTCCAGCCCTATGACTCAATTCAAGATGTCGACGAAATCAACAAAGGTATTTTCGTCGAGAACAATGATGTGAATGGTTGGGTGAAAGGACTTGAAACTCTAATCCAAGACAAAGTGTTACGTCTTGAGATTGGGAAAAATGCTCGCCAATTTGTTGAGAAGAATTTCGATATCAATACTCAGTACATGCAATGGGTAAATGCTTTTGAGGGGGTAAGAAATGTCAATAGCTGCAAATCCATTGCTTAGTGCCATCGTTTTAGAAGGAATCAACCAAGCGGGGGAAATGAACCCTTCGGCGGCCCTAATTACCAGGGCCACAAACAATTGGATTGAAGAAATCAAGAACGACATTTGGAATCTGGGCAAGAAACCTAAACTTCTTCATGTTACGGCCTATACGACCATTCCAGTTGGACAATCCCGTTATGCCTATCCTTCGGACTATTCAAGCGATTTATCATTGAGCATCCTGACCGGATCAAACGTCAATAGCTGCCAGGGTGGAAGCAATAACACGCTCATTTTAAATGCCAACGATACGTCTGGGGCGAATATTTTGGGCAAAGAAGTTTTGATGATGTCGGGTGGAAGCCAGGGAAGTTATTCTCAGATCGTGGCATATGATGGCACGACTAAAATTGCTTCTATGGTTCCCGACTTCAATACCAGCCCAACGTTGGGCGATACCTACATGATAATTGATCAGGAATATCCAGTTCAGACCCGACCTATTTTTGATTGGGAAACCAGGCTTAAGGTCATCGCCCCTGGACTCCCTCAATATCTTTATCCAGTGGGAGACGATCAAGCTGGCTACTTCGTTTTAAACTGCCCTCCAAACGTCACCTACGGGGCAAGGCTGCGTTATTATGCCGACATTAGCCAAGTGGACTCAAACAGCACTTTGATGTCTGTAATCTATCGCAAATGGCGAAATATGTTCATCCAGGGCATCAAGTGGAAAAAGTTGGCTGATGAAGATGACGACAACGAAGATAAGGCCAAGGCTCAGTATATGTCGGCTCTGAGGGTCTTAATTTACCGTGAAGCCTACGGGATGGACATAAGTAACCTAACAGACCGGATCGTCGATTTTGATTTCGGCCATTTAGATAACTTTGGCGGCGGGAGCGGAACACGATGAGCGCAATAATCTCAGCACAAATGGCTTATAGTGGGGTGAGTCTTTACGCCCTGGTTCGTGACTTATCCGGTCTCATTGCGAACGGGGCGACCTTAGAAGCCTATAACGTGGCCAATTATGCGACCTATAAAATCGCTATGGCCGAGCAAGTCCCGACGGGTTACTTCCAAGCCGCTTTCCCTTCCTATCTCGCCCGAGGTAAATATTCATTTTCAGTGCATCAAGGCTCAGGCGTGGCCGGTGATCTGGCGGTCGACCAGGGCGATATTGACTGGAACGGGACAACCGAGGATACGCTCGACGCAATCATCGCCAAATTACCAGCTGGCTCTATTTCAGGGTTTGACTCGACAAGCCAGAACGTGAATTTGAACAACAACCAAACAGGCGTTACGTTCGGAACAGTCAACGCTCTGGGAACGAGTGCCGCTGCTTCCGTTAAAACTCAGGTTGACCAATCACTGAGCGGGGACGCTATGGCCGAGCTATCGGGAGTCCCAGCCTCAACCCCGACGCTTAAAACAGCCATCATGTTCTTGCTCATGGCCTTCAGGAACAAGCGAACCTCAACCGCTACAACGATTGGAGTTTATAACGCTTCGGGAGCTGTTATTAGCACCGCTCCTCAATCTGATAACGGGGCAACTTACACGAAGGACAATTTCTCTTGAGCATAGATTCGGCCCAGAAAAGAATGTCTGTCTTTGAATTGCCGGGGATTATGACAAACCCTTTCCCGTCAGGGACGACGAATACTCAGCCGAACCGTCAGCAGATGAGTGACGTCTATGCAGGTATTCTTGCCGGTCCCCCATTGCCTTCAAACCAGACGTGCTGGGTAGATTCAAAACAGAATGTTTCTCCATGGGTGAATTCAAAGAAAACTGTGAATGCCTGGGTGACTGAAAAGAAATCGACCAGGATTTGGGTACCAGAACGGGAAGTTGTCCCGTGTCAGGATTAAATAATGGGTTTTAAATCAGAACTACTCCACATTCCGATGCAAGAAGCGACTTTCAATTATAGCCGCAACTTTGAGCTATTGCCGGAGACCTCTTTAATTGAACCCTCAACAAATTTCAACCTCCACGAATTGGGTCTTGGTAAACGTGGGGGGAGCAGCATCCTCCAAGCAGCGACCGTGGCAAGTCGGGTGATGGGTGGATATGACTTCAGGCAATCAACCGGCGCCCAGAATATGGTCTATGCCAAACAGAACGGATCTGTTTATGCGAATAATGACTCAGTTCCGATCGCCACGGGGATGTCAACCAGCAACTTTTTCCACTTCAGCCAATTCTACGATGATATGTACGTGGCCGATGGAGGCACGACTCCCCAGAAATGGTCAGGAGGCGGCCCCACGACCTCTGTAACGCCTCCATCTGATTGGGCCCTATCAGGTAATCCTTTTCAGATTATATTTCATCCTAGGGGTGCTAGCTTTCGAAATTGGGCTATCAATAGGCAGGGAGTCTACGCCTCGAAGGTGAATACCGGAGACGACTTCTCGGACGCCGATGTTATCTCGATCCCAGTCTACAGCAAGGGCGGTTTAGTCGGGGGCATAGAATTCGGGCAAGAACTGTTCGTATTCAGCAAAACCGAGACTTTCAGAATCGACGATTCGAACACCGACCCAACCAAATGGGGCTACATCAAAGCAATCTGGGAAGGTGGCGCAAGTCATTGGAGATTAATGGTTTTGGCTGATAATGACGTTTATATTATGGCCGACGATTTAACGATTTACTCACTCCAAGGCGTTTTTCAGACTGGTGACTACCGGAAAGCCTCTATCTCTCGCCCCGCCCAGATGGATCGCTATTTGAGAGAAAACGCCACTTTTGCCAACATTGAGAATTGGCACGCCTCCTACGATCCGAAACTACGGTGTATCAAATGGTTCATCCAAGTCGGTGGCTCTAGTACGAATACGGCTTTAGTCCAATTTATCGATAAACCAGCGGATAAGATGTGGTCTTTCCACGACAACAATACTTACGCCTCGGGCTATACGTCATCCTGTTCGTTCACGGATAGAAAGACTACCAGTGACTGGCGAATCAGAACCGGTGACTATGTGGGTAATATTTGGGAATTAGAGACGGTATCCAAGAACGATAACAATAACCCAATCCCAGCAGCCCTCAAATTTAAACCCTGGCAGATGGGGAACCCTGTCATGAACAAACGTTTTAATAAGGGAGTTCTTAGGGTCAGGTCAGCTACGAACATCACTTTGAGAATATTCGTATGGATTGACAACATCCGTATTCCCGACGTGTTCTTATCTGTTTCTAGTTCAGGCGGGATCTTCGACACGTCTACTTTCGATAACGCTTATTTCGCAGCGGACATCCTGGCACAAACTCCATTTGATATCAAATCATTCGGGAAAAGCATTCAGATTCAGATAAATCATAGTAATATAGACGAGGACTTTTTCTTCTCAGAAATAATAATTGCCTTTAAAGAGAACGGAATAAGGATTTACAACTAATGTTTACTCACCCCTACTTAATGTTTGACGAGTTCGGACTCCATACAGTTCGATGTATGGCTTGCGCCGCAAACATCAAAACACGAGAAGAGGTCACAACCAAATCCGGAAAGACTATCAGAGAAATAGCGAAACATGCTGACTATAAAGAAATTCCGGTTATACTAGAGGGTGGGAAGATGGCCTTCATCATGGTTTGTGATAACTGTAAATTTGTGGCAATAGGTGATCTTGAAGCTAAGAATATTACCGAGCAATTAGGAAACGCTTTGAAGATGCAGCTTGAGTACGAAGGCAAGCTCCCAGATTTCATTGAAGAATATTCAAAAGTGAATCATCACGTCGTTTTAAGAAAAGCTGAAGTCTCAGAAATCACAGCAGCTTTGAGGGGAGTCTAATGAGTACTGCACAATTTACGTGTCCGTTGATTGTAGTTATCCCGGGCCAGCTTATCGCCTCAAGTCTTTGGAATTCCGAATTTGTAAACCTGTTCACGAATATCAACCCTTTGGGAGTCGGTGCTTATTCAGATACCGACGCTCAGATGCAAACAACGACCGACCCGTTCCCTTCTGGGACTTCTCGTCCTACCTCAATGGGCGGAGAATTCGAAAGGATTCGATTCCAATTTGTTGAAGTTATCGGCGGCACGTATTGGTACAACCGCCCAGCGGATACGATCTTCAATTTAGATGCTCGCATCACGGCGGCAGTGGCCAGATTCCCAGTTCAAACGGTTGATATAGGGGATGCCCAAGTTACTACGGGGAAACTTGCTTTACTGGCAGTCACGAATGCCCAAATTGCAGCGAATACAATCAATTCCGGAAACTTAGGTAGTCAAGCGGTAAACAACGCAGCCTTGGGCCTCCTAGCCGTCCACGATGCCAATGTCAACGATGTTGCAGCGGGTAAGATTACCGGCACGATTGTCAATTCACAGATTGGGGCAGCTCAAGTCGGGGCATCAAATCTTGATTCTACGGTTCCTGCAGCCGTAGGGCTCAAATCAATCCAAACCAAAACGGTGAGTGCCACTATCACATCGGGGCAGGCTAGCATTACCGTAAATACGACTATTTCTTCAGTGAATACCGCAAAGGCTATCCCCGTAGTTGTGGGGTTTGTGCCGGGTTCATTATCCGACCCGACTTCAAATGCGGGATTTATCGCTACGTTAACTTCTGCCACGAATTTACGGGTTGTTGTAAATATCCAAACTTTGGCCACCGGGAACGATCCTTTTTCAGTCACGGTGACAATCATTGAATTTAATTAAAGGAGTCAATCATGAGTTGGCTTAGTAACGCTTTAGGAACAAGTGCGCCTGGTGCGCCGACATTGCCACAGGCTCCGACTCTGGTTTCGCCTACACTTCCCCAATACCCAAACTTTAGCCAGAATACCCAGAACCTTCTAACCCAACAGCAAGGCAACTTGTCCGGGGCTCAAGGGGCCGTTCAAGCTTACGGTAATAACCCTTACTTGCAACAGAGCCAACAGGCTGATACTCAAGCACTTACGAACTATCAGAACGCTTTGCAGGGCAAGATTGCACCGAACCAAATGATGGCCCAGCAGAAAACGGAAGCCTGGAACCAAATGGTTCAACAGGCCGCCCAGCAGGGGATCAAGATCAATGGGAGCAACCCCCAAAGTGCCGTTTCCCAATCCACGGCAGGGAACCAACAGATAGCCGACTTCAATAAGTCATGGGCAGCCCAGGAGCAGAACTACAATCTAGGTCAGCAGCAGATCGGGATGCAACAACAGGCTCAAGCATTAGGTCAACAGAACCAACAATATCAAAACACGATGGGTGGGTATAACACGCTGTCTGGAATGAACACATCCATGCAAGCCCCCTACGCAGCCCAGACTCAAGGCCAATACCAACAAGCTACGAACCAAGTCACCAGCGATGCGAATATCCAGAACCAAAACGCCATGAACGCTTATCAGCAACAGCTTCAACAGATAGGGCTTAACTACAACACAGCTCAATCAGGCTATCAGAACAGCATGGGCTTGGCCTCTGGAATTGGTTCTTTAGCTGGAACGGTTGGGGGCGCAATGATCGGTGGCCCTGTCGGAGCCATGATCGGCGGTCAAGCCGGAGGACTTATTGGTGGGGGCCAAACTCAAGGCGGGAATAGCGGCATGATGGGAAACATGGGTTCTTTCATCCAGGCTTATAAACAACCTCAAGGCATGGGATTTACGGGGGTTCCAAGTAGTCAGATAAATTATGGGACAGGGAATGTAGCCCCCCCTGGCTATGCAGCAAATAACACTTATGGCGGGTAACTAATATGGCTGACGCACCACAACTACAAATTCCTCAAATGCCCTCAAATGCGGGCATACCAGGGCTCAACCAAGCCCCGGTGTCGGGTGTTGCTCAAACCAATCCTTTGATGAGTTTGCAACAAGGTGCAGTGCAAGGTGCTTCATTAGGTTTACAGGCGAGACAAATTGCGATCCAACAACAACTAGCGAACCAACAGGAACAACAACGCCGATCCCAAATGTATGCGGCTCAAGTTCAACAACAGAAGAATGAAGAAGATTTCGTGACAAATGCCTGGGATAAAATCGCTCATATGGGAAATGTCCCTGCTTATCAGCAACATCTAATCGAATCCATTACACCTGCTACACAAAAAGTCATGTCTCGATATGGCGTTAGCCCAGATTTTACACATGAAGATTTTGTTAATAATGACCCGGCAAAAAAAGAAGCGATTGCTCTTATGTCGTCAAAATTACCGCCCGAAGAAAAAGCCATTGGCTTACAAGCAATTCATGTTAAATACCCCGGCGAAACTGAATTGGGTCAATCTCTTACTCAAATGTCGGATCAGCTAATGAAACAAAAGACAATGCAAGTCGATCAACAGAAGAATCAGCAGAAACTTGCACAAGATTGGGTCAATGGAGCTGAGTCTTTAAAAGGTGACACGGTTTATAAAGGTCTTGAAACTCAACGTAATGCAGCAGCTCAAGGATATGACACGCTTAAGAAAAATCAGAAAGCCGATGGCTCCTATGATCTAAGCAATGGTCAAATCATTGATCTTTACGGTCAATTGTGGAAAGCGCAAACTGGTGGAGTTCTAAGCCCTGCGGAACTTGACGAAATGAACCAAGCCTCTGCTCAAAAGAATTACGCTAAATTAGCAGGATATTTGGGAATGTCCAAGAGCGCATTGCCAACGGCTGTCGGACAAAGACTTGAAACTATGTTTACGAACCTTGGGCAATTCAGCGATAAACAACATTCGACCATGGAACAATCTAAGAACGCAATGCCTGGTGGATTGACAGATCCTAATGAAATCGCAGCGGCTCAAAAACGTTTAGGACGTGGATTGTCATTCGATGAAATGAAATCAAGCTCTGATGCGGCGAGCAAATATCAACCTGGGAAAGCAGCCGCTAAACCTGGCGATGTGGAAGATGGTTATATTTATTTAGGCGGGGATAAGAAAAACCCCAAAAGTTGGAAGAAACAATAATGCCCGCTCCCTGGGAAAAATATCAAGATCAAGGCCCTTGGTCTAAATATCAAGACAATGGCGGCATTCTTGATAATGCCGTTTCTGATATTGGGGATCTGGCAAGTGGAGCAGTTCAAGCGGCCAAGGGAATTGCAATGTCTCCGGTAACTATCCCCATGAGCATTTATCAGACTGGCCAACAATTGTCCCAGGGTCAACCGATGGGTCAAACACCAATAGGACAGCAAGCGCAGCAATTAGCTCAAATGCCAGGGCAGATTTACGATAGAGCTAAACAGATTGTTACGCATCCGATTGATTCGTTCCAACAGCATCCGATCAAAACCGCTTTAGATGTGGCGAGCGTTGCAGCTCCTATTGCTGGGGCATTATTGCCGGAGGCTAGCTTAGCTGATATGGCTGCTTCTGCTGGAAAGACAGGAATGGTAGGACAAGCGGCACAAGACGCAACTTTGAATGCAATCGGGGCATCTAAACGATTTCTGAATAACCCTATGAAAGAAGCCAAGATGCAACAAACAGCACAAACTTTACTTAATGAAGGGCTGGTGTCTTCTAATGCTCGGAAAATGGCAGCTGATACTCAAAAATTGGCCGAAACATCGGGGAAGGCTATTGGGGATCATTTAGAAGCTATGGGGGCCAGTGGTAATTTTATTCTCCCGCAAGAATTTAAAGCAGCTATTGAAGATCTTCGACCAAGCCAACCTTCAACCGGAAAGATATTAACGCAAGGACATAACCAATTCATAAATGATGCTATTGATAAAGCATTGGCAACGGTTGACGATTATGGAGATAAGCCAATTTCTTTTCAAGATGCCAACCAATTAAAGGGTACTTTGCAGGATGCAGCCAATTGGCAATCTAATAAAAACGCTACTGTTATTGATCGAATGATTGCAGGGCGAGCCCGTGAAACTGTGGACAATGCTTTGGACAGAACCTCACAACAAATGGGAAATCCTGCAGCACACCAAGAATTCCTTCAGAATAAACAGCGATATTCAGCGGCGATGAACGCACAAGATCCTCTCTACAATAAGATTAGTAGTGAAGTTGGGAATGACAAGATGAGCTTAACGGATTACATTCTTGCGGCTGGCGCAATTACGGAAGGTAATATCGGAGAAGCGGCTGCTCTATTAGGCGGAAAGAGTCTTATGCGTCATGTCGGCCCTGCATTAACAGCGAACAAATTGAATTCACTGAACAACATGAATCTAAAAGGTCTTGGTATTGCCGCTCCGGTTGCCAATGTTGGTACGATGGGTCTTTCTAATGGATCGCAACAATGATCTATTTATACCAATACGGTGAAAAAAATAATGCAGCAGCGATCAAAACTCCGACGAATTTGAGGATATTTAAAAATCCTATTTCGAATAGAACTTCGAACACAATTTTTAAAATACTTAATCCAATTATTGCGAGAATTATACCGCCAGCAATGTTCAACATACTTCCTCCTTTCACTTTCTTTAAGTCTCTAGAGTCTTTGTTTCACCGGGGATTCTTGGGTAGTGGTGAAATGAAGAGACTAAGACGATGCTGTAAGCCTTCGTCTATGCTCCTAAGATGGTCAAGATACTTTCCAAGTCTAGCTCTTACGTGTCATTGCGATTCTAAACTGAGCGAACCTCTTGATCGGTTCGGGTCATATGTTCCCGGTATAGCGGAGCCAAAGCGTCGACCTTTCCTGAGCAATCTGATGGTCAATCAGACGATTCAAAAGCTGTTACACTTTTTACTTATGGGCGAGACATCTGAAGTCTTGAAGGACAACCTCGCGCATAGCCAGAATTTCCCATTGCTTAAAGACCAAATTGTGGGCTGGAATAAAAACAGCCCAGAGTCCTGTGATGGTAAATCGGTCGAAGAGTTACCGGACTCTGAGCTGGAAAGTGCAGTGTTGGGTAAAGTTATATTGTGCTTGGCCAACAACATTCTGCTCGCAATAGCTCTTCGACTCCCTAAGTATAGCCTAGAAGGATTCCAATGAAAAGATTATTTTTAAGCTTATTTGGGTTATTCTCAATTAATTGTTATGCCGCAATAGGGTCTGGCGTAGGGGGCCTCAACATTCTTAATACCAATACCCTCCAACCCAATGCAACCTTCTATGTCTCAAGCGGAACCGTAACGAATTTACAAACCAAAACCATTAAGTTCAGCGATGGCAGTACCCAAACAACGGCAGCCAGTGGAGGAAGCGGTGCTTCTGCGCTTAGCGTTTTTGTTAACGGAGTTCAAGTTTCAAGCCCAACGAGCAAGATTGCTTTCGATTCCAATTTTATTGGCACCCAATCTCCCACGGGTGTTTCTAATATAACCCTAAATCCTGGGACTACTCTTTATATTCAGAACACCAATAGCCTGCAAACCGGCTCGACCTTCTATGTCTCAAGCGCCACGATTAGAGGCCCGACCTCAATTTTGAATTCAACGCTACAGGCCCTATTTTTGCCTACAAGCACTGAAACATTCTCTTTAGTGAATGTCTCAAGTTATCAGGTTTATGTGCTGTTTAAAGCTTCAGGGACGGCTTGGTGGCGAGTTGGGAATGATGTGACTAATCTTAAAATCCCAGAATTTGATATTTATAATGCTACCACCGGCATAAAAGACATTGCAATAAGTACAAATGATGTGGCTACAATAAATGCCGGGGTGATCCTACCCAATCTTTCTGTATCGCAACCTGTTCATACGAATTCAAACAAACAACTGATAACGGGCCTTATCAGTTTAACTGGAGACGTTACCGGGACTTTGCCTTCGACGAATTTGCCTTCGAATGTAGCCTATACCAATGTTTCCCAAACCTTTTCTGGGACGAATGTTTTTACATCTTCTCAGACTTTTACCAACGGGCTTGCGTCTTCTAACCTAACTTCTGGACAATGCTTGCAAACCGGGACGAATGGCCTTTTGACTGTTACTGGGTTCCCATGCGGAGCCGGGGGCGGTGGCGATGTTTTTAAAGCCAGCACACAAACATTTACGGGTTCCAATACTTTTGCTGGCCCCTTTATGACAATCACAAGCAGCAAAACTTATTTCAACGCCACTGGTAATTTCGGTGTGAATATCGGAAGCACGCCCCAAACAACAGCAGCAGCCTATCTATTCGATGTCAGCAATTCCACGAGCAATGGTGTAACCATTTACGACAATTCCACGAAAAGTCAGGGTGGCGGAAGTATGCTTACTTTGATCGCCACAAATACCGTCAATCATGCTTTCAACATGCGTATTTTTCGGAATAATGCCGGTAACTCAAATGGAGATATTCGAGTCGATTCACCAGACCCAAATTTCGAATTTGTCGATATAACTCAGGATGGTGGAACCTCTTCCTGGGGTAAATTTGAAGTTCCAAGTATCAATAGTGACCATTGCAATATTACGGGTCGCAATGGAGCAAATACAGCCTTTGAAAACATCGCAGGGTTTAATCGCATTGGTGGTGCTTTCGGTGGAGGCATGATTCTTTACTCTACCTGTTCGTTAAAATTCTCCAATACGGTTGGCTCGTATGTCGGATTTAGACCGGGGAACACTTTTACAGATTCCGGTTCGTGGCTTTGGACTCTTCCGCTTACGATGAATAACACGGGCCAGGTTATGACCCAAATTTCAGCCAGTCCGACTTTTCAGCTTGCTTTTTCGACAGGTGGAACTCCGGGGCAAGTCTTGACCAACAATGGAGCGAATGGGCCAGTGTGGGCAAATGCTGGGGGTGCTAGTACATCTCCTGGCGGAGCAAATTCAAACGTCCAGATAAATAGTTCCGGTTCTTTCTATGGGGATAGTGGGTTTCAATACGATTCTTCGGTGAGCAGCATAACACTTACTGGAAATCTTGGAATGGGGTCAACTTTAAATATAACAGGATCAAGCCCATTTCTTAATTTATTTAATATTGGACCTCCTGGTGGTTACTACAATTTATATGAAAACGGAAAATTGGCAGATCAATGGGGCGATTATGGCTCATCTTTTCAGATTTTAGCTTCTACTACAACATCAGGAACGTATACAGCACAACCCAGAATTTTATTGGATCGAACATCCAGAAAAATATCTTTGGTTCAAGATAGTGGATTAATACCATTTGTCCAATTCGATCCTATCGGCAATTCTTCTTTCACCATTCCTGTTGTTCTCGGGACAGTCCTGTCTGCTTCTTCTTTGGCCACAGATTCAACGGGAAAGATCATTGCAGGTTCGGGTGGGGGCTCATCTTCTTTAGCAGTCGGAACGGGAACCGCTTCAAACTTCACGACGAATGTAACAAGCCCAACGGCGGCGATCTCATTTGAAGGGGCACAATTCACATCGAAAGCCCTGGGGACAACGAACTATATTGCTCTCAATCAATCGTCCGTTACCTTGCAGGGTGTTTTCACTGCTGGTTCAGGAATTTTATTGACGCCCAGCGGCACCATGACAACCATATCCGCAACTGGCGGAGGCGGAGGAAGTACTGCGATCCTCGGTTCTTCGTCGACGGTATTAACAACATCGCAATCATTAAGCACTGGATTCACCACAATTACGGGATCAACGCTCACATTTGTTGTGGGAACCGCTAATAATAGGGCGCAGATATCGTTTACCATAAACGTCATTGACAGCTTTGCAGGGGGCTGGGGTGATTTCACAATTATTCTTGATGGTGTAAATCTCGGCAGCGGGACAAAAAATGGCATCGTCCAATATGGCCCTGGAAGTGGTACCGCATCGGGAGCTTCTGCAAGCACCGTTTTCTTAACCGCTCCTCTAAGTGCCGGTTCGCATACGTTTTATTTGCAAGGTCAAGAGGATGCTCTCAATAGTGCGAGCCTAACATGCAGTACCGACGGATGCCCTGAATCGGTTCTGGAAATTTCTTCAACAACTGGCGGAGGAAGTAGTAGCAGTGGTGGTGGATCTTCTATATACCCAGCAACCTCAACGGCTTCTTTTCCTTTCGGATTTTTAGCAAGTACAGGAAATTCTACGGGTAAATTTGTTGTCGGGAATTCTACGGGGGGGCGAATCGAGTTGTCCGCTACATCCGGTTTTCCAGTTTTAAACATGTATGCAGGAAATGGTACTAATGATTGGCAGCGAGCTTTCGTTTCTAGCATTACCAATAATGATTCCATGCTAGAAGAATTAACTGGATCGACTTATCAAATATATGTCGCGTCAAATGACGCCATATCCGCGCCAGTTAGTCGATTGCTTGTTTCACGCACGACGCCCCTAATTTCATTGGTAGATAATAATGGTTCCAATATCGTTTCTTTCAGCAATCCAATATCTACATTTTCCAGTGCTATTTCGATTTCTTCCATTGCCGTATCCCAAATAAATCTTCTCAACCAAGGAAACACCCGCGTCGTTTTCATGAACGGAACTCAGTTGGGGACAAGTTCTACCTATACCTGGAACGGCACAACAATGACGGCTACCATTGTAAATCCGACAAGCTCTTTCCAGGTTGGAGGCGGTTCATTCACTGTTAAGACCAACGGCAACTGGAATGTAAACGGATCGAGCCCGACTCTTTCCAGTTGTGGTGCAAGTCCCAGCGTTATAGGGGGCGGCTTGGTGTTCACGATTACGGCAGGTTCTGGGGCGAATGGCTGCACGGCCACATTCGCAAACCCTCTTATTAACACCCCAACTTGTAATATAACTGCCGGAACAGGAAGTGTTATCAATACGTTTAGTTATACAACCTCAAATACTGGTGTTGTGATTACTGAGACAGGGTTAAGCGGTAATATTGATGTCCAATGCGTTGGGCATGATAAGAATTAATCATGGAAATATATTCATTCAGACGCTGGTTCACCGACAAAAGCACGATCTCTCAGTTCTATATTGGGCAGAAATTTAACCCTTCATGCTTTGTTTTAGAGCCAACCATTCGTAGAGATAAAGATCCCCGAGGGATAGTGGCGATCCCAGAGGGTCGCTACGAGATTACGCTTTATGATTCGCCGCATTTTGGGATGAAGGTCCCTTTGTTAGGAAATATTCCGGGCCATGAATATGTAGAGATCCATCCTGGGAATTTCCCCGTGGACACACATGATTGCCTCCTCCCAGGCACCACAAGAGATGTTGATAGCGTAAGCAATAGCCGTGACGCCTTCAACATTATCTTCCCGGTCATCGATCAAGCATTGAACACGCAGAAAGTATTTATAAACATCAAGAATATGGGAGCATAAGTGAACCGTAACAAATGGCTTGCAAGAAAAGACATGGCGATCATCACGTTCATCATAGGGATGACGATTTACGCTTTCAATTTTGCCGACAAGATCGTTACTCTGAGAAATGCTGTCGAAACCACGGTGTCCGATGTGGCTGCTTTGAAACCTCAGCTTGCAGAGCTTAGAGAAAACAGAGCAGCCATGATGCAGCAACTAGAGGACATTTCACGTCAATTAAATCGTATTGAGCGGCAGACGAAATGAAATTCCTGAAACATATCTTCTTCAAGATCAGTTTCCACTTTTCAAATACGTTCTCAAAAAAGGTAAAAGATGAACCTATTCAAAGAAATCAAAGTACTCTTTGCAGTGAATCGTGCGATCACAAACTTACAGGAGGATCATAGAATGAATCACAGTTATTTCTCGTCGGAGTTTGTGGCCAAGGTGGTGTTAGAGCTTTTGATTATTGTCGGGGCTCTTTATTCGATCATCCCTCCCGACTATGCGCTTCTGGCGGTAACATCCTTAACGGCCCTATATATGATTCTCCGTCAAGTCAATAAGATGAAGAATCCCCAAGGCCCGGGAATCCCGGCGCTTCCAACAATCCCCGGGATTCCCGGTAGCATTGAGGGGTTAACAACCACCACGACAGTCTCAACGACTCCGCCTACTGCCTAGAATGTGGAGGATGGTTATTCGGGAAGTTGGCACCAAGTCAACCCGGAATTAAGTAGACTAGAGATCCCCGATGGTTGGATAGTCTTAACGAGAACGCATATCATCGTCGGAGGCAAGGATACCTGGGTCGTGAATAATTCCTGGTTTTATCACGACCCGGAAAAGAAGTGGCGAATCAAATCTAAATAAGTATACGCTGTTCCTGATATAAATAGTTATAAATCGCTCTCCGTGGGCTCATCTCCCCACACAGCCGGGGCCTTATCCCCCTCGGCCCTCCGCCTCCGGTTATTACTCTCGTGGTAACCGGAGGCATCTTTTTTCTTGCATTCCATGTTTTTAAGTGTTAAGAATACCCAGGATAAATCAAACAATGGAGGATAAGATGGACGAAGAGATAAAAACATCGCTATGGTTCGACGAGAGAGGATACCGGATCAAATTTAAAGATGGTTCGATTTTCGAACAAGCCTCCGTCACGACAAAACTCGGGATCGAGGATAAACCTTTCCTGTATCGCTGGTACGCCGATCAAGGCTGGGATCTAGCCCGGAAGAAACTCCATGAGGCCCAGGATCGTGGGAAACGGATTCACTACGCTCTTTTCATTTATACGATGGGCGGGATCGTTCTCTACAATAACCCGCAGTTCCCGACCTATACGGACGATCAGATTAAGGACTACCAGAAATCCAACCCTTATTTTGTCATCCTTCAGAATCAAGACGAAATGTTGGCGATGGTTAAGCTCCAAAAGTTCTTCGATACGGTCAATCCCAAGATCGTGGAGGCTGAAAAAACGGTTTGGTCAATCAAAGAGGGGATCGCCGGGACTCTGGACATGGCCTTAGAGATCGAAAAAGGAACCTATGACGTCAATGGTTCAAAGAAACTTATCATCCCAGAGACCGGGATTTACATCGGAGACTTGAAAACAGGCTCCCAGATCAGCGATTCAGCCTGGGCGCAGATATCAGCATACAAAGTGGCCTTTGAAGAGTTATCGGGCCTTAAAACGAAAGGGGGGCTGGTTCTGCACACTTCTAGCAGCGTTAAATCAGGGATCGAAGGCTTCGCTTCTGTGCTTAAGACGTCCGAGGAGCTAAAACCACATTACGAGTTCTTTAAACATGCCTCGGCCATGTGGGATTTCAGAAACCCTGGATTTACACTAAAAGCTTTTAGTTTCCCAACAATTATCAAAAGGAGCCAAAAATGAGCGGATATAGCGACATGGAAGTAGACGGTGGATCGAGTGACTATCTTAAATTGAAAAGTGGGGAGACGGTTACTTTCAACATTTTGAGCCAAAAACCAGAGAAAGAGGTCATCCACTGGCAGAACAAGAAGCGGGTTAAATGTCTCGGGAAAGAGAAGTGTGATTTGTGCATGGAAGGCGATAAACCGAAACAACGCTGGCAAATTATGGTTTGGGATCGCAAAGAGCAAAAAGAAAAGAAGTTTGAATTCGGGGCGTCTATCGCTTCCCAGATTAAAGCCATCGCCGAGATGCAGCAGGAAAGCCAATCCACAATCCACATGACCGACATCCGAATCAAAACGGTCGGGAGTGGATTAGAAACCGAATACACAGTTCTTCCGGCTCCTCAGATTGGAACGATCCCGGCAGAAGTTAAGGCTAAGCATTCAGAGGAAGTCCCGTTTTGAGCGATAACATCTTATCGGGGGAGAAGGATCAAATCGAGGATCAGCTTGATACCTTGCCCGACCAAGTGGCCGACGCCCTATCTGCTTGGCGTATAGCAACGCTTCAACGTGAAAAGATTGAGGCAATGCTTCATCTCCGCTTGAAGGCCGGGGAAGAAAAACTAAGTGTTGGTGACATGAAAGCAGCGATCAACAACAATCAGGAAAGGTACGACATGATGCTTAAAGAGATATTGGCCGAGACGGAATATCAGCGTTTATACGAAAAGCTTCTCTCAGCGAAAAAGAGAGCAAGCCTTCGAACGGCTTTTTGACCATGTCTAAACTTCCCCCTCTGCCACGACTCAAGAAGAAGCTATGGAAAATAACTTGAAAACTATAAAGCTAACACAGAATAGAATTGCTGTTGTTGACGATGATATTTATGAAGTAATTAAAAATTGGAAATGGCATGCGCTAAGTGGAGGGCCGGGGATTTGGTATGCGAACCATTCCATTTATAGAAGTGGGGATAGAAGTTTAATGTGCAAGCTTCATCATATTGTGGCCGGACATCCAATCGACGGGAAAGTAGTTGATCATATAAACGGAGATGGCCTTGATAATCGCAGAGACAACCTAAGAATCGTTAGCATATCTAAGAATATTGCAAATTCAAGCCGAGCAAGACTCGGGCAAAAATATTCTTCATACACAGGTGTAACCTGGTACAAAAAAACTAAAAAATGGAAAGCTCAAAAGAATGTAAAAGGGAAAACATTTCATTTGGGGTATTTTTATACGGAAGAGGAAGCTTCAAATGCATACCTCAGTTCTTTTGAAAATCAACATGCTTAAAAGGAAAAAATTGAAATCTTTGCCATCTTTAAAAAAGAAATTATGGTCAATATTTTCTGAGTACATCCGCCGTCGTGATGCTGACGAGAACGGGATGGTAGTTTGTTTTACGTGCGATCGACCTATGCACTGGAAAGAGTCTCAAGCTGGACATTACGTCCCCCAGTCTATTTCGCTTTCGCTTGTCTTCAACGAAAAGAACGTTCACAACCAATGCGGGGGATGCAACCTCTACAAGAACGGCAACCAAACCGTTTATGCGCTGAAGCTTCAGAAAAGATACGGCAATATGATTCTCGAAGAACTTCAAAGTTTAAGAAAAGAGAACTTTAGATATACACGAGTGGACTACATGGAAATGATCGAAAAATATAAGAAGTTAATAAAAGGAGAATAAGATGGATACGCAAGTAAGTGAATTGTCAGTAAACGGAGTCACATATGTTCCGAAATCAAGCGTTTGCGAGAAAGCGGCTGATTACAATGGGATGCGATATGTGATCGTTCGTACATATACGGCTGGTGTTTTCGCAGGCTATTTAGAGAAGAAAGAAGGGAAAGAAGCTGTTCTTCGGAATGTTCGTCGTCTTTGGTATTGGTCAGGAGCTGCATCTTTGTCACAGCTTGCAACCGAAGGAACGAAAAAACCAAAAGAGTGTAAATTCCCTGTTATTGTTGATCGTATCGAAGTAACAGAAGCTATTGAAATAATTGACGTCACCGAAAAAGCCAAAAAATCTTTGGATGGTGTTCCTGTATGGGAAGCATAGATTCCGGCTCCGGCTACGGCTCCGGCGACGGCTCCGGCTCCGGCTCCGGCGACGGCTCCGGCTCCGGCTCCGGCTCCGGCTCCGGCTACGGCTCCGGCTCCGGCTACGGCTCCGGCGACGGCTCCGGCTCCGGCGACGGCTCCGGCTCCGGCTACGGCTACGGCTCCGGCTCCGGCTACGGCTCCGGCTACGGCTACG
>Ga0208717_1000133_pt1 | contig 38876 bp, 29 predicted proteins | sample NGESurF53shallow_FD_184489 | JGI IMG/M metagenome (GOLD analysis project Ga0208717, IMG submission 184489) | Arctic peat soil microbial communities from Barrow, Alaska - NGEE Surface sample F53-3 shallow (SPAdes) | ecosystem: Environmental > Terrestrial > Soil > Wetlands > Peat ... | reverse complement strand
GTTCATCCTGCGCTCCCGCTCACCCGAACTGGTCTGCCAGGAAATGTTCGCGTTCCTCACCGTCTACCAGGCGCTATGCGCCCTGGAAGCCGAAGCCGCACGGCAGGCCGGCATCGACCCCGACCGGATCTCCTTCACCGTGACCGTCCGCGTCGCCCGCGACCACGCCGCCAGCCACATCATCATCACCCCGCACAGCCTGGACCTGGCACGACGCCAGGCCATCGGCGACCTCCTGAGCGACCTCCTGCCCCGCCGCCGCGACCGCCAGTACGAACGCGTCAGGAAACAGCCGAAGAACAACTTCCCAGCATTGAAACGAGGACAGGAAAGGCCACCCAGCCGGGTCACCTACAAAATCAAAGTCAGCCCGAGAACATCCTCACCTGCGCAAACGCCTTAACTCACCGGCATTGCCCCTGGGGGGCAGTTTTTCATCTTGGCGGGGCGTAGACCACGTCCGTGACCTGGACTGGGGGCGTGCCGCGCGAGTGGGAGTGGTTCCGGGGTCGGGAAGCGCTCCGGGAGGCGGGCGAACAACGAGCCGCAATATTGCGGCACCGCAGCCACGAGGGGCAGACCTAGAAGCATCGAGCTGTCAATGGCGGCAGAATTCACGTGCCGCCTACATGAGCGGGGGATGCGGCGTCGGTTGCCTCGCGTCCGACGCGATGGGCGCCACCGGAGCCCGGCGTGCCTGCGCAGACGAGACGCCGGTCACCGAGGTCAGAGGTACTGTGTCGTTGCCTGACTTCTGTGGGACAGTTCCAGGCGGGCGGCGAGTTCTCGACCATAGCCTCTCCGACAGGCGCTTGCACACGCTCGGGAATCGGCCGCCAACCGGCGTCCGGTGCCGTGGGGGCAGACGATCCCCGTCACAGGCAATCGCGGAACACCGACCAGCCCACCGGTCGCACAGGTGTGCCGGCATCAGCCTTGAACTCCGGGGAGAACTGCCGGCGCCGATTGCGGCTGAAACTGACGGACGTCGCTGCCGTCTGGCACTGCCAGGGCTGATGCAATCCCTTGACCGAAACCGTGCAACGGTCAAGGCTGCGGTAGGGGCAGCAACGAGAAGATTCACCTGGTGCTGTCCGAAGCTCACGGGACATGACTGCCACTACGCAATGAGCTATGCTGGATACACTGCATACACTCGGAAGAGGCCCAATGTCGATGACCTTACTGAAGCTGCCGCCTGAGGCGCGGAGGCTGGACAGTGCGCCCTTGTCCGAGCACGTCTATCAGGTGATCCGGGACGCGATCTGCGACGGCGTGATCAAGGAACACGACCACCTGGTCCAGAACCAGCTCGCCGAGCAACTGGAGGTATCGCGCACCCCGGTGCGCGACGCGTTGCTCCGGCTGGCGCAAGAGGGCCTCGTTCGCGCCGTGAGCGCGCGGGGGTTCGTGGTGAAGGCGCTGACTCCCAGCGACATCCTGGAAATATACGAGGTGCGGACGTTTCTGGAGATACCTGGCAGCATCTCCGCGATCCCGTTCGTCACCGATCGGCTCGTGGCCAGGATGGAAGAGATCAACCGTGGGATCGCGACCTCGCCCATCGACGCGTCGATTGCTTACGACCTCAACCGCGACTTTCATGCCGTCCTGCTGGAGATCGGCACCAACCGGCTGATTCAGCGCACGCTGGCCGACCTGTGGGAGCTACCGGTGAGCCGCCGGGTCTTCCGCCACCACGTGACGAATCAGTTCGACGCCGAGGCGATGGCCAATGGGCACCTCGCGATCATCGAGGCGGTAGCCGCCCGGTCGGAGGAGAGCTTGCGCGCGGCCCTGCTGGCCCATCTGGAAGAGGCGCGCGAAGAGGCGAGTACCTGGCTCAGCGCTGACGCACTGGTGGCGGGCAACCCTTGACCGCTCTGCGCCGGGCCCTGGTGGTGGCCGCCGTCCGGACCCCCATGGGCCGGTTCGGCGGTGCGCTCGCCGGGACCAGGGTGGACGACCTGGCGGCGCAGGTGATCCGCGCCGCGGTTCAGCGGGGCGGTCTCGCGGACGACCAGGTGGACGAGGTGATCGCCGGGACGGTGAACGCCTCGGGCGAGGCCATGGGAAACATCGCCCGGTTCGCTGCTCTGCTGGCGGGTCTGCCGACGAGCGTGGCCGGTGTGACGATGAACCGCTACTGCGGATCCGGCCTCTCGGCGGTCAATGCCCTGGCCCACTCGATCTCGTTCGGGTCGGTCGGTGCCGGTGTGGCGGTGGGGGCCGAAGTAATGAGTCGCTCCACGTGGCCGGTCGCCATCCCGGTCGGCCAGAAGTACCCGGGGCCACTGGCGGGCCGCAACGCGATGTGGAGCGGTGCGGGCGGACCGCAGCACCCGGCGCTTGAGGCGGACGGCACCATGATCGAGATGCCCGAGGGCGCACAACTCGTGGCGGAGAAGTTCGGCTTCGATCGAGCTTCGCTGGACTCGTATGCGCTGGCCAGCCACATGCGGGCGGCGCAGGCCTGGGACAGCGGCCGGTTCGGCGACGAGGTGATCACCGTGCCCACCTCGCGCGGTTCCTTCGAGGCCGATGAGACGGTCAGGCGCGACACCAGCCTGGAGTCCCTGGCCCGCCTGGCCGGCTACTACGACGGATGTCCCGACATCACAGCCGGCAATGCCTCGCCTGTCTCGGACGGGGCCAGCGCGCTCGCCCTGGTCGCCCCGGACGTCGCCGGGACCCTGGACACGGAGCCCCTCGGTGAGATCGTGGCCACCGCAGCGGTCGGCGTGGATCCCGCGCTGTTCTCCGTCGGGCCGGTCGCGGCGGTGCGCAAGATGCTTGCCCAGGCCGGCCTGTCCCTGGACGACATCGGCCTCCTCGAGATCAATGAGGCATTCGCGTCGCAGATGTGCGTCTGCATCGACCAACTGGGGCTGGACCCAGAGCGGGTCAACGTGAACGGCGGAGCGATCGCCCTCGGGCATGCGCTGGGTAACTCCGGGAGCCGGATCATGGTGACGCTGGTGCACGAGATGCGCCGCCGCGGGGTTCGCTACGGCATCGCCGCGCTCTGCGTCGGGGCCGGCCAGGGAATTGCCACGCTTGTACGGAACCTCGGCGCCTTATGGGAGTCCATCCTGCGGGCGGCACCGACCCCGGGTGGCTCGCCGCCGCGGCCGAGCGCGGTGAGGTGCACACCATCCGGCTGGGCTGGGCGGACCGCCTCGGCGGCTGGCGGGGAAAGCGGATGCCGGTGGGAGAGTTTCTCAGCCGCGCACCGCTGTCGATGGGATTTTGCGACGGCATGATCGTCTGTGATGTCCAGTGCGACATCATCGAGACGACGCCCTTCTCGAACTACTCGACCGGCTACCCGGATCTGCACGTGCACTTCCAAGCGGACCTGGCCAGGCCTGCGGCGTGGGCGCCGGGGGAGGCGTTCGTCTTCGGGGTGCCGCGGGACGCGGCTGGGCGGCCGCTCGAGGTGGCCCCGGCCGCGGTGCTGGCCAAGGTGCTGTCGCGTCTTGATGAGCTGCAGATAGAGGTGACAGTGGGCGCGTCGCTCGCCGGCGCCGCCCTGCCCGGCCACGGCGGGCCGGCCGGAGTGACCGCCCCGGCATTGCCGGCGGGCGGCCCGGCGGCCACGGTCGGGATGGCGCTGCTTCATGGCCTGGCGGCCAGCGGACTGCCCGTGACCAGCGTTCGCGGAGGTCTCGATCCGGGGTCGTTCGTACTCGGGGTCGGCCCCGCCGCCCCGGCCAGCCTGGCCGAGACGCTGGTGGTGGCGAAGAGCGCGGCCAAGGAGATCGCCCGGGCCCGTGGCCTGGAGGCCGTCTTCATGACCCTGCGCCCCTGGGCGTCGGAATCCTCGCTGCTGGCGCTCGATACCACCGTTTCGGGCGCACCAGTGCTGAGCCCGGAAGCGCTGCAAGGTCGGCTCGACGCCGCCCGCCCGCTCCTGTTCCCCTCGGTGACGGCGATGAAGGCCTGCCCACCTGCCGTCCAGGTCGGTCAGGACCCCGACGGTACCCAGCAGGTTTCAGCCCAGGCCAGCAGCGAGGCTGATCCCGCCACGGCGCTCGCAGTCCTGCTCGCCGCCATCGGCTCGCTGGCCGAGGAGGCTCCCGAGGGCCCGCCGGCGGCAGCGCCCGCCTGCTCACCTATCCGGGACCTGCGGGACGCAGCCGCGATGGCCGACCGCCCATGGGTGATCGGCTGGCTCGGCGCCCCGTTCGTGGACAATGCGATTCCCCTGCTGGAGCACGAGGCGGAGCTGTTCCAGGCGGCTGTGACCGACTGGGAGATCGCCCGCTACTGGAGCGCCTCGTGAGCGACCCGCAGTGGGTGGACGTGTACTGGAGCGACCTGATCGGCCGCTGCCGGTCCGTCCGGGTGGCAGCAGCGGCGGCCGCACGCGGGGTCCGGCTGCGGCGGTCCCTGGTCGCGGCCGGCTTTTCCGGTCCCGGCCCCGAATCAGGCGACGTCCTGCTCGTTCCCGACTGGGACTCGGCTCGCCCGAACCCATGGGACGGCCATGCGCAGGTGGTCCTGGGGAACCTGATGGGTTCGGACGGCCGGCCCGACGCCTCATGCTCGCGCTCGGCGCTGCGCGCCGTACTGGGCCGGGCAGCCGCCGACGGGTTGGAGATTCAAGCCGCAGCCGAGCTCGAGTTCTACTTGATCGACTCGGCCACCCGCCGGCCGATCTACGACGAGATCAACCAGTACAGCCTGACCAAGGGAGCCGAGCTCGAGTTCCTCCTGCAGGACCTGCGCGAGCGGCTGGCCGTCCTGGGAGTCCCGGTCGAGGCGGTGAACCCCGAGTACGCCGGCGGCCAGGCCGAGATCAATATCAAGTACACCGAGGCGCTCGCGGCCGCCGACCGGGCTGTGCTGACCCGTCACTTCGCCCGGGAGATGGCCCGTTCCCACGGGCTGGACGCCACGTTCATGGCCAAGCCCTGGACCGAGCAGGCGGGCAGCGGCATGCACGTCCACCAGAGCGTGTGGCGGGCGCCCGCCGGGCCGGCCGAGACCGGCGGCGGGGCCAACCTGTTCCACTCGGCCGGCGGACTCAGCAACGACGGGAATGCGTACGTCGCCGGCCTGGTCCGCCACCTACGCGAGCTGGTCCTGCTGGGCTCGGCCACCCCGAATGCCTACCATCGCCGGGCCGACTACTCGTTCGCGCCGACCAGGATCTGCTGGGGCGCCGACAACCGCACGCTCGCCGTCCGGGCGATCACCGGCAGCGAGGGAGCAACGCGCGTCGAGCAGCGCGACGCCGCAGCCGACTGCAATATCTATCTCGCCATGGCCGGGCAGTTCGCGGCCGGGCTCACCGGGCTCGCCGCCCGCTGGACACCACCCGACCCGGTGACCGGGAACGCCTACGCCCGCACGGACCTGCCACTGCTGCCCGAATCCTTTCCGGAGGCTCTCGATCTCCTGGCCTCGAGCGACCTCGCCCGCACGGCGCTCGGACCAGTCACCGACGCCCTGCTCGAGGTGCTGCGACCCGAACTCACCGTGCTGATCACCAGCACCGCCGACTGGGAACGCGACCGGTACATGTCGGTCGTCTGACCTCATTCAGGCAGATCGGGACCACGGAAAGACAGCACCCGAGACTATTGCACTCAGTGAATTCACGGGATACGCTTCAGCGCAATCGGCCGTTCGCCCCCGTGGCCTGGGTGCAAATCCACAACGGAGTCCTAGAGGAGTCCATGACGATGAGCGCATCCCGCCCCGTGGTCTGCTACACCGACGTGGGCGGAACCTTCACCGACTGCTTCGTCGTCACTGAGAACGGTGAGTTCGCGCTCGGGAAGGCACCCACCACGCCGGCCGACATCGCGGAGGGTTTCCATGCCGCGCTACGGATGGCCAGGGAACACCTCGGGCTGAGCGAGCAGGAGTTCCTCGGCGGCCTCGAGGTCATCGGGTACGGCGCGACAACCGTGCTCAACGCGCTGCTGACACGCAACGGCGGCAAGCCCGGCGTCCTGATCACCCGTGGTTTCGAGGACCTGCTCACGATGGAACGCGGGAAGCAGAGCTGGGTCACCCTGTCGCGGGTGGACCGCATCCACCCCGTGACGCATCGTCGCCAGCCGCCCCTGGTACCGCGCGCGCGGGTCCGCGGCGTGGGCGAGAGGATCAACTCGGTCGGGGCCGAGATAATCCCGCTGCGCGAGCAGGACGTGCTCAACGGGGTCGACCAGCTCCTGGCGGCCGGAGCGGACTCACTCGTCGTGGTCTTCCTCTGGTCGTTCCTCAACGACGAGCATGAGCGCCGCACCAAGGAGATCCTCGAAGCCGAGCTGGCCCGCCGCGGTCTGCCCGATATCCCCGTCTTCATCTCCAGCGAGATCAGTCCTACCCTGCGTGAGCTGCCCCGCGCGAACGCCACGACGATCGAGGCCTACGCCGGGCCGTCGACTCTGCGGGCCCTGGCCAAACTCGAGGGCGATCTGAAGGCCAACGGGTTCGCCGGCGACCTTCAGGTGATGCAGTCGGCGGGCGGCCTGGCCCCCGCGCGCCATGTGCGGGCGGTCGATACCGCGATGTCCGGTCCCGTCGGGGGGGTGGTCGGCACCCGCTTCATCGGCGAGCTCTACGGGTTCGATGACCTGATCAGCACCGACGTGGGAGGTACCAGCTTTGACGTCGGCCTCGTCTCGGGCGGATTCATCGGGATCGACCGTGAGCCTGTGCTGGCCGGCCTGCTGCTCTCCCTGCCCATGATGGAGGTCCACTCGATCGGGGCCGGGGGCGGCACGATCAGCCGGATCGACCCGCTCACCGGGCGGCTGGTCGTGGGGCCGGAGTCAGCGGGAGCGATCCCGGGGCCGGCCTGCTACCGCAAGGGTGGCACCGAGCCCACGGTGACCGACGCCAACCTGGTGCTGGGATACCTCAACCCGGCGGGCCTGCTCGGCGGCACCGTGGATCTGGACGCCGCCGCGGCCGCGGACGCCATCCGCACGAAGATCGCCGAGCCGCTGGGCCTGAGCATCGAGGACGCCGCGCTCGGGATCCGGCGGGTGATCGACACCCGGATGAAGGAGGCGGTGTCCGGCCTGGTCTCCCTCCGCGGCAGCCGGATGGAGGACTACGCGCTGCTCGGCTTCGGCGGGGCGGGGCCGGGCCACTTGTGCGGATACAGCGAAGGGCTCCCGCTGAAGGCGGTACTCACGTTCCCGTATGCGGCGACGTTCACGGCATTCGGCGCGGCCAGCGCCGACTATGAGCACCACTACCATCGGGCGGTCAACGTCGTCGTCCCCCCCGCGGCTGACGACGATGTGCTCGCCGATGTCGGGCGCCGGATCACCGCGGCCTGGGTGCGGCTCGAGGAGCAGGCGGTCCAGCAGATGGAGCGCGAAGGCTTCTCCAGGGACGAGATCTCGCTGCGCCACCTCGCGATGGTGCGTTACGGCAAACAGCTCAACGACCTGATCACCCCCATGCCGCTCTCCCGCGCGCACACCGCAGCCGAGGTGCGCACGGTGCTGGCGGCGTTCGAGGATCTGTACGCCCGGGTGTACGCCAAGGGAGCCCAGTTCCCGCAGGCCGGCTTCGAGATCTTCGAGGTCGGCCTGGTCGCGGCGGCACACAAGGTGAAGCCGTGGCTGGTGAAGAGCCCTCTGGTGGACGAGGACCCCAGCCAGGCCAGGTACGCCGAGCGCGCCGCGTTCTGGCAGGGCGAGTGGCGGCCGACTCAGCGCTACGACTGGGACCTGCTCCGGCCGGGAAACGTGGTCCACGGGCCGGCCGTGGTCGAGGCGCTCACGACGACCCTGGTCGTCCCCCCGTCTCGGACCGCCCGGGTCGACGAGTACCGAACCGTGTGGATCGAGGAGTAGGCATGTCCACGGACATCGACAGCCCAGGGCCGGCGGCGGCGGCTGGCTCGGCCGCGCCGCTGACGCTCAGGGAACAGCTGGCCAGAACCGAGCGCGCGATCAGTGAGAGCGGTTACTACGAGGCGGACCTGTCGCTGAAGGAAAGCGACCCGATCACCTTCGAGGTCCTGTTCACGCGGCTGCTGCAGACCCTGACCAACGCCCGCGAGATCGCATTGTCGATCTCCGCCTCGCCGTCCACTCGCGAGCAGGGTGAGATCATCTTCGGCCTGTACACGCGTGAGGGCGATGCGATCTGCCTGTCCACCGGCCTGATGATCCATGTGCACACGATGAGCCGGGCGATCAAATGGATGATCGAGAACGACTACGAGACCCTGGTCGGGTTCGATGAGGGCGATTACTTCTTCAACAATGACTCGTTCATCGGCGGCGGTCACCCGTCTGACCAGATGCTCATCACCCCGCTGTTCATCGACGGCCGGCTGGAGGGCTGGGTTGGCGGGCTGACCCATGTGACCGAGACGGGGGCGGTCGAGCCGGGTGCGATGGGCAGCTCGTTCACGAGCCGTTTCGCGGAGGGCCTAATCCTGCCGTGCGTGAAGATCGGATCCGGCGACGCGCTGCGCAAGGATCTCGACATCCTGGTCGACCGGGGCGTGCGGAGCTCGACCTCGTGGCTTGCCGACAACCGGGCCAAGCTCACCGGGGACATGATCGTCCGGGAGAAGCTCAAGGAGATCGTGGCCGAGGTCGGGCTCGGGTTCTACCGGAAGATCTGCCGTGAGTATATCGAGGACACGATGCGCGCGACCAGGGAGAAGGTGCGCCGCTCGCTGTTCCCGGGCCGCTACCGTGAGGTGGCGTGGCGGGGGGTGACGCTGCCCGGCCAGGAGAGCCTGCTGCATAGTCCCTGTGAGCTGGTCATCACCAAGGACGGCCGCCTTGAGCTGGACTATGACGGGCTACCGTCCGCACGGCGCCAGCCGTTCCAGGCGACGCTGCCCCTCTTTGAGGGGATGCTCTTCAACGGCCTGATCCAGAACGTCTTCTACGACCTGCGCTACAACGACGGGACGTTCCTCGCCGTCCGGCTCAACGTACCACTGGGCAGCGCCTGCAACCCGGGCAACATCCAGCTCCCCACCACCCTGTGGGGCCCGGCATACGGGGGGATGCAGGCGTGCGCACAGGCGGTCTCGCGTGCGTACTACGCGCAGGGCTATCGCGAGGAGGTGCACGCGTCGGGCCCGCTTACCAGCGGCAATCTCGCCGGGGGAGTCGACCAATACGGCCGCCTGTTCGGCAGCCAGTGCTTCGAGTTCGCCTCGTCCGGCATGTACGCGACGAGCTTCATGGACGGCCTGGACACGGCCTTCTCCGACTTCAACGCCGAAGGGGATATGGGCGATGCGGAGGTCTGGGAGCAGCAGATGCCGCAGATATGGCTGGCTCGCGAGATCCGGCGTGACGGCGGCGGCTTCGGCAAGTTCCGCGGCGGTAACGGGATCCACTCCCTGTACCTGATCCCGGAGGGGACCGACATGGAGATGGGGTCGTTCGGGTCGCCCCCGATATTCTCGACCGCCGGCCTGATGGGCGGATACCCGGCGGCCTCGCTGCGGGTCTGGGTGGGCCGGAACACGAAGCTCAGCGAGATGCTCAGCGATGGGCTCGACGCGCCGAACGGAGAGGGCCTGCACACCGAGCTGCCGGATTTCGTCACCGAGGTCGAGGCCGAATGGGAGTACGTGCCCGGACAGAACTACCCGGCGCGGGTGCTGCCGCCCGAGTCGCTGTTCTCGGTGGTCAGCGGCGACGGCGGCGGGTACGGCGACCCGCTCGAACGCCGGCCGGAGGAGGTTCTGCGGGACGTCACCGACGGCCTGTCCAGCGAGCGGACCGCGCTCGACGTCTACGCGGTCGTGTTCACCAGGGACGATGCCGATCTTATCGACGGCGTGGACGCCGAGGCGACGACCACCCTGCGCGCGCAGCACCGGCGGGACCGGCTCGCCCGCGCCATCCCGGCCAGCGAGTACAAGGCCCGGGTCCGCGAGCGGCTGATCGCGGGAGACATACCGGCCCCCGCGGCCGCGCTCTACCGCGACGTGCTGCAGTTCTCGGCCAAGTGGGCCGCGGAGTTCCGCACGTTCTGGCAGCTACCCGACGACTACGAGGTGCCCGCATGACCAGCTACCCGGTGCAGATGATCAATGATCTGCTCGAGGGGACGCTCCCACTGGACGAGGTCGCCCGGCTGCAGCGCGACAAGGACCTGGACCGCGTCGCCACCGTGCTGGAGCTGGAGCAGGCCAGGGTGGCCTGGGACGACCGGATCCTCGTCCCACTGCAGGAGAGCCTGTACGTGGTGGAGCGCGGTGATGGGGCACGGGTGGTGAAGTGCCGCTGCGGTCAGGAGTTCGGGGACTACCGGCGGAACTGGAAGGAGGAGGCCGCCGTCTACGAGCGTCACCCGCAGGACGGCATCGTCTACCTGAAGTACAAGGGCGCCGACCCAGCCTGGCAGATGCTGCGGGAGTTCTACTGCCCGGGCTGCGGCGTGCAACTGGACGTCGAGCCTGTCCCGGTGGGCTACCCCTTCGTCTTCAACTTCCTGCCAGACCTCGACGAATGAACAGCCAGCGGCGCCCTCGGATCGCCATCTCCTCTGGCCGGGCCGGGGTCCCGGTGGACGCCGGCCTGCTGCCGTCCTACTACCTCGGTGAGGGTTACCCGCGTGCGGTCGCCGCAGCCGGGGGCATCCCGCTGATCTTGCCGTGCGTGCCCGGCCAGGAAGACGAACTCGCGGCGGTGTCCTTGGACGGACTGGACGGGCTGCTGCTGGCCGGCGGTACCGACATCCACCCGGACAGCTACGGCCAGCTCTATGAGCCGGCCTTGACCCACGACCCCGACCTGGTCCGGGACCGGTTCGAGCTGGCCCTGGCGCGAACGGCCCGGCAGCGGTCGCTGCCCATCCTCGGCGTGTGCCGCGGTTTCCAGATCCTGAACGTCGCCTACGGCGGATCGCTGTCCCAGCACAAGCCGCATGAGCAGGCGCGTGCCGTGCACTCACCGGATCTGCGGATCGAGGAGACCGACGTCACGCTGGATCCGTCCTCCCGGCTTGCCAGCATGCTGGGCGCGGTCGCGACGAGCGTCTACTGCCTCCATCACCAGGCCATCGACAAGGTGGGGGCGGGATTGCGCGTCGTCGGCCAGGCAACCGACGGCACCGTCGAGGCGATCGAGGACTCCTCAGGCGCGGCGGTCCTCGGAGTGCTGTGGCACCCGGAGCAGATGCTGGACAGCGCCGCCTCCCGGTCGCTTTACGCTGCGTTCGTCGCGCAGGCAGGGGGCCGGTGATGGCCGCAGGCCCCCCCCTTGAGGGAATCAAGGTCGTCGACTTCTCCCGGCTGTTCGCCGGGCCGTACGCAACGATGACGCTGGCCGACCTCGGCGCCGAGGTGGTGAAGGTTGAATCCCCGGCCGGTGATGATGCCCGGGGATTCGGGCCGCCGTTCCTCGGCGGCGAGGGCATGAACTACATGGCGCTGAACCGCAACAAGCGGTCCATCGTCCTCGACCTGAAGAAGGATGGGGGACGGGCGGTGGCGCGCCGGCTCACCGCCGACGCAGACGTGGTCTTCGAGAACTTCCGGCCCGGCGTCGCGGAGAAGCTGGGCATCGGCTACGACGACCTGGCCCCGGCCAATCCCGGCCTGGTCTACTGCTCCATCAGCGGGTTCGGCCGGGTAGGCGAGTACTCCGGCCGCCCGGCCCTGGACATCATCCTGCAGGCCATGACGGGGGTGATGGACCGTCAGGGGAACGGGGGCGATCCGCGGCTACTGGTGGTGACGGTCGCCGACACCTACGCCGCCGCGCTCGCTGTCCAGTCGGTGCTGGCTGCACTGCTCGCGCGCTCCCGGGACGGCCACGGCCAGCGGGTCGAGGTGACCTTGCTCGAGGCACTGATCGCGGCCCAGGGGTACCGGATCATCAGCCCCGCCGCGGAGATCATGCTCCCGGCGATCGACGACACCTGCCCGTACCAGGCGTTCGCCGGCTCGGACGGCCGGTGGTTCGTGATCGCCGTGGTCAGCTCGAACAACTGGACGGCGCTGTGCACGGCGACCGGCCTGACCGGGCTGGGCCAGCGCGAGGACCTGGCCACCAACTCCGGGCGGGTGCGGGCGCGCGGCGAGGTGATCGGAGAACTCGAACGAGTGTTCCTGAGCAGGCCGGCCACCGAATGGCTGCGGCTGCTGCAGGACGCGGGGGTGCCCTGCAGCCCGGTCCGCAAGGTGGAGGACCTGATGAACGACTCGCACGTGCTGGACCGGGGCACCGTGGTCGAGGTGGATCACCCGACCGCCGGACGGCTGAAGACGATGGGCAGCGCCCTGCACCTGGAGCAGACCCCCGTCCGGACGGGTGGTCCCGCGCCGCGCCAGGGGGAGCACACCGAGCAGATCCTCCGCGAGCACGGCTACGGCAGCGAGGAGATCGCCCGGCTGTGTGGCGCCGGCGCGGTGAGCGGCATGTCGAGCGCGGAGGAGAAAAGGTGAACCGACTGGCTGGCAAGGTGGCTCTGATCTCCGGCGGTGCCAGGGGTCAGGGAGCCTCACACGGGCGGATCTTCGCGCAGGAAGGAGCCCGGGTCGTGCTGGGGGACGTGCGGGACGAGCTGGGTGAGTCGACGGCCAGCCAGTTGCGCGATGAGGGGCTGGACGTGCGCTACGTCCACCTGGACGTCGCCAGCGCCACTCAGTGGGCCGCAGCAGTGGACTTCGCCCAGCAGAACTGGGGCAAGCTCGATGTCCTGGTCAACAATGCGGGCATCGTGGGCAGCATGGCCGGCGTGGTGGACGAGACCGAGGAAGCATGGGCGGGCACCATCGCGGTCAACCAGACCGGAGTGTGGCTGGGCATGAAATACGCGATCCCGGCCATGCGTGCGGCGGGCGGCGGCTCGATCGTGAACACCTGCTCCATCTGGGGCGTCGTGGGAGCCGAGACCTATATCGCCTATCAGGCATCCAAAGGGGCGGTGCAGCTGATGACCAAGAGCGCGGCGCTGACCTACGTGGGTGACAAGATCCGGGTCAACAGCGTGTGCCCTGGCCTGGTGATGACGCCCCTGGCCGAAGAGGAGGGGGAGGAGTCGAACGCGGCGGTGGTCGCGGCGACCCCGATGAGACGCGGTGCCCAGTCGGCGGAGATCTCCTGGGGGGTGCTGTACCTCGTCTCCGACGAGGCAAGCTACGTGACCGGTACCGAGCTGGTCATCGACGGCGGGTTCCTGGCGCAGTAGGGCGCTGGTCATCATGTCGGGTCCCGAGCTGGGCAGCCAAGGGCGGGTCCGGGCCGCGTCCGGCGGGTCCCGGCTGGCCGGGACCGAGTCGACCGCCCCGGCCCTGCTCGTGGACTTCGGAAGCACGTTCACGAAGCTGACCGCCGTGGACACCCGGTCCGGGACCCTGGCCGGTTCGGCGCAGTACCGGACGACCGTCGAGTCCGACCTGATGGACGGTTTCTGCGCCGGGCTCGGGCAGTTGCGGGCCGCGGGGATGATGGCCGCCGGGGATGGCCTGGTGCTCGGCTGCTCCAGCGCCGGCGGCGGACTGCGGGTGGCCATCGTCGGACTCGAGCGTGACCTGACCGCGGAGGCGGCCAGGCAGGTCGCGCTGAATTCCGGCGGGCGCATCGTCGCGATCCTCACCCGCGGGGCAAGCGAGTCGCTGCTGCGCGAGGTGTCGCGGTCAGCAGCGGATCTCGTCCTGCTGGTCGGCGGCACGGATGGCGGTGACGAGGAGTTCGCCGTCGGGGCCGCACGGTCACTCGCCCTGGGCGGGATCGACTGTCCGGTCGTTTTCGCCGGCAACACCTCGGCCCGCCCGCGGGTCGCCGCGGTCCTGGACAAGGCCGGCATCACCTGGCGGGCAGCCCCGAACGTGCTGCCGCAGATCGGGCGGGCCGAGGTGGACGGCGTCCAGTCCGTCATCCGCGAGGCGTTCATCGAGCACGTGATCAAGGGCAAGCGTCTCAGCGCGGCGGACCGGTTCGGTGAGATCGTGGCGCTGCCCACGCCCGATGCCGTCCTGGAGGCGGTCAAGGTGGTCGCGCGCGGTTACGCCGGGCTGGGTGCTCCCGCCGCGCCGGGGGAGCCGGGTGCTCCTGTCCCTGCGGGGGAGCGGGGTGCCCCTGCCCTCCCGGGGAAAGCGGCCGGCGCGGGAGAGATTCTCGTCGTCGATGTCGGCGGCGCGACGACCGACGTCTATTCCAGCCTGTCCGCCCGGAACGCCGCGTCCAGCCGGTCCGGCTCGCTGGTCCCCGCGGCGCCGGTGGCCCGGACCGTCGAGGCCGACCTGGGACTCCGCTGGAGCGCCGAGGGCCTGGTCGCCGCCGCGCGTGAGCGCCGGCTGGTCACCGGGGGCGAGGCGGACCGGCTGGCGGGCGCCGCGAGGCAGCGGGCGGCCGATCCGGGGTTCTTCCCGCAGACACCGCAGCAGGCGCGAGACGACCTGGCCCTGGCCAGGCTGGCCGTCGTGCTCGCGATCTCGCGGCACGCCGGCCGGGACCATGTGGTGCTCACCCCGGCAGGTGCGGAGTTCCGCCGCCACGGCCGGGACGTGCGGCAGATCCAGACGGTCATGCTCACCGGTGGCGTGTTCCGCGCTCACGCCGGCCAGGGCCTGCAAGGCTTCCTGAAGGGCGCCTTCGACCATGCCGATCGGCGGCACGAACTGGTCCCGGCGCAGGTCCGCGTCGTTGTTGACTCGCACTACATCCTGGCCGCGGTGGGCCTGCTCAGCGTCAGGTCGCCCGAACTGGCCCTGCGCCTGGTGCTGAACACCTACGGCGAGTTCCTGAGGAGGACTGATGGCTGAACCCTTCGAGCCCGGCACGCTCCTGCCGGACGACTTGCCGGACGGGATGGATCTGGTCCGGGCCGGGCGCAGGCGCGCGGCGCAGATCCCCGAGGTCCAGCTGCGCTACGCGCGGGAGCGCGCCGTCGCGTCGGACCGCGCCTACAAAGAGCACTGCCGCGACTCGGGCGTGCTGACCACCTACATCAACCTGGGCTTCAAGACGTGGGCGCAGACACGCGACGTCCTGCGCAGCGTGCAGGCCAGGGGACGTTCCCTGGGCTACGGCCTGGACCGGGTTTCGCTGATCCCGGACCGGCGGATGGGCCTGCCCCCCGACCTGCGCGAGCGGGCGCTTGGCGAGACCGGCCTGATGATGTACACGCCCGAGGACTGGGCGGGGGCGGGCCAGGACGTGGACATCGCGCCGGTCTGGAACGACCACAACCTGGGCAGCCCCGCCGCGGTGGTCAACACCGAGGCCGCGCTGCGAGCGGGATTCGGCTATGTCGGCAACATGGCACAGCACAACTACGGATACCCGCTGTGGGACGACGACGTCACGCAGATGGCCAGGACGGTCGAGGCCATGGGGATGATCGCACAGCGCAAGGCGGCCGGGACGGTACTGGAGTCCTACATAGAGGACGGGTACTGCGCAGGGTTCCACGACCTGGCCACCTCGCTCGGCTGGTGCATGTTCCACCGCTACGTCGTGGAGGACCTGGTCGGGGCGGCGCACAGCCAGAGCTTCGGTTCCACGTTCCAGGACCCGCTGCTCAAGCAGGCGTTCGGCCTGGCCCTGCAGGAGATCAACGTGCACCGGATCCCGCCGTCCTTCACCCACGGCGACACCAACTCGTTCTCCCCCGACGGCGACTTCGACCGCAACGCCGCCATTGTGTTCAACGACGTCTACTACACCGCGCTGCGTGAGCTCCGCTTTCCGTCCGGCGGCGCCCTGCACGCGACCCCCGTTTCCGAGGCGCTGCGGATCCCCACCGAAGATGAACTGGTGCAGTCCCTGGTCATCGCGTCGGAGGCGGTGAACCGGGCCAGGTCCAACGCCGCCCTGATCGACTGGCGGCCGGTCCTCGAGCTCCGGGACACCATCCTGGCCGGGGGCCGGCGGTTCTTCGCCAAGCTGATGGCCGGGCTGAAGGCGCTGGGCGTGGACACGACCGACCCGCTGCAGCTCATCCTGGCCACCCGCCGGATCGGCGGGTCGCGGATGGAGGAGCTGTTCGGCGTCGGCGAGCCCGACTCCGGCTATCCACGGGGCTTCACGCCGGTGGTCGCGACTGACACCGTGCGGCGCCTGATGTCCAGCGTGAACGTCGTGCTCAGCGACCTGCGCGAGAGCGGCGCTCCCGATCTGTCCGGCCTCCGCGTGGTGACGGATCCGGTGACATCCACGAGTACGGGCTCTTCGTCGTCTCCAAGGTCTTGTCCGACCTCGGCGCGAAGGTGGTGGACCTGGGCACGAGCATGTCCTCCCCCGACATCGCGAAGGTGGCGGTCGAGACCGCGGCGGACGTCGTGGCCGTCAGCACCTACAACGGGATGGCGCTCAGCCTGGGCCGCCAGCTGCTCGGCGAGCTGCACCAGCGCCACGTCTCACCAGCCGTCTTCCTCGGCGGCCGGCTGAACGAGGACATCGAGGGCGAGAGCGCCGCCGACGTCAGCGCACAACTCGAACAGCTGGGGATCAGGGCCTGCCCCACGCTGCAGGTGATGGTGGCGGGCCTGCGCGAGCGATTCGCGACCGGGCCTGTTTCCACGTGATGAACGGGAGATCATGTTGAGCGATACGAAGAGCGCGGTGGTCACCGGAGGCGGGTCCGGGATCGGGGCCGCGGTGGCCGCGGCCCTGCACTCGGCCGGGTACGGCGTCACCATTGCCGGCCGCCGCGCCGACGTGCTGGAGAAGACGGCCCAGGAGCTGCGCGACGCCCCCGGCGCCGGGGGGGCGGAGGTCCGCACCCAGGTGACGGACGTGGCGCAGACCGGTCAGGTGACGGCGCTCTTCGATCAGCACGTGGCGCATTTCGGCGGGATCGCCGCCCTCGTGACGGCGGCGGCGGCCTACGAACCGGTCCCCTTCCTCGGGCTGACCCGCGAGTCCTGGGACGCCACCATGGATGTCGCGCTGACCGGCTCGGTGCTCGCTGCGGCCGAGGCGGCCAGGCACATGACGGCGGCGGGCGGCGGGCGCATCGTGCTCTTCTCCTCTATCAACGGCTTCCACGCCGAACCCGAATCGGTGCATTACAGCGCGGCGAAGGCGGCGATCATCAGTGTCGCCAGGTCGCTCGCCGTCGACCTCGCGGGCACCGGCGTGATCGCCAACGCGATCGCCCCGGGCTGGGTGTACACGCCGATGACGGCCGAGTTCGTCGACCAGACCACGACCGAGCAGCTCCGCCGGGTCAACACGCTGGGCCGCGCCGGGCGCCCGGAGGAGATCGCCGGTGTCGTCCGCTACCTGGTGACCGAGGCCCCGGAGTTCCTCGTCGGAACGACGATCTTCGTCGATGGCGGCCAGACCGCGCTGGCGCCCATGCCCTAGATCCAGCTCGCGGTGTCCGGTGCACGTGGCCGGGCCGGTGCCTGCCCGGATAACCGGTCAGGCCGTTCCCTCATGGCCACGGCTGGGCCGGACCCGGCGGTCACCGGGGTCCGGCCGCCTGGGTGGCGTGACGTACGGCCGGACGGCGTGCGGCAGCCGCCGGGCAGGTCACAGCCGGGTGGGCCAGTACCGGCGGGGTCAGCCCCGCAGCCAAGACGAGTCCGCACCGAGTCCTATCCGAGACCGGCAGAATGCTTGCGCATACGCGGTATTCACCGTATGTTCTGCACACAAGCAGGTCCATAGGGCCTGCGTGGGGTGGGTGCATCCGCAAAGAAGAGGAGCGTTGACGATGGATCGGCAACGACCACGCGTATCGGGGGACAACGCTCAGGGCCGGTTGCAGTCAGCCGACCCCCGTCTGCCCGCCGGCCTGGGCCGGCGGGACTTCCTGCGCTACGCTGCGGCCGGCGCCACCATGCTCGGTGTCGGCTCGGCGCTGGCCGGCTGCGGGGGCTCGAGTACCGCCGCCAGTCCGGGAGGCTCGGCGACGGGCCAGCCCAAGCGCGGGGGCACGCTGACCCTCGGCGCGCAGGGCGGCGCGAGCGACGACAACCTGGACGCGCACAACCCGCTCACCAACGCTGACTACCCGCGCATCTTCGCGTTGTACAGCGCGCTGGTGACCCTCGACAGCAGCGCCAAGATCGTCAACGTGCTGGCCGACGAGATCACCTCCAACAAGGACGCCACCGTATGGACGGTGAAAATAAAGAGCGGCGTCGAGACCCACAAGGGGAAGTCCTTCGGCGCTAAGGACATCCTGTACAGTCTGCGCCGGATCAGTAACCCCAAGACGCCCTTCCCCGGTGCCGCGGTGCTGACCCCGCTCGATCTGCAGAACGCGAAGGTGCTCAACGCCACCACGCTCCAACTGCCCTGCAAGACGCCGTTCTCCACCTTCGTCGACTCGCTCGTCGACCCGTTCTGCCTGATGGTCCCGGAGGGCTACGACCCCAAATCGCCCGACGGCACCGGGCCGTTCAAATACAAGAGCTTCACCCCGGGCGTACGCAGTGAGTTCCCCCGGAACCCCAACTATTTCGAGAACGGTAAACCGTACGCGGACGATCTGATCATCACCGACATCCCCGACGAGACGAGTCAGGTCAACGCGCTGCTGGGTGGCCAGGTCAACCTGATCAACTTCCTGTCCTCCGACTCCCTCGCCGCGCTGCAGACCGGCTCGGTCAATGTGGTCATCTCTAAGACCGGCGGCTGGAACCCGATCACCATGCGCGTGGACACCGCGCCGTTCAGCGACGTGCGGGTGCGGCAAGCGATGAAGCTGATCGTTGACCGGCCCCAGATGCTGGACCTCGTCTTCGGCGGCCACGGGCGGATCGGCAACGACGTCTTCGGCTATTACGACCCGCTTTACGACCACTCCCTGCCGCAGCGCCACCAGGACATCGACCAGGCCAAGAGCCTGCTCAAGGCGGCTGGCCACGAGAACCTCACCGTCACGCTGACGACGTCGGCCGGCATCGGCCAGGGGATCGTCAAGACCGCGCAGGTCTTCGCGCAGCAGGCCAAGGCTGCGGGCGTCACCGTGAACGTTAACGCCGTGACCGCATCGACCTGGTTTGGCCAGGACTACCTCAAGGTGCCGTTCGGCCAGGACTACTGGTTCTACCTGCCCTACCTGGTCAACGTCCCGCAGGTCACGATCCCGGGCGGCGCGTTCAACACGCCGCACTACAACAACCCGACCTATACCAAGCTGTACAAGCAGGCCCTCGCGACCACGGACGAGGCGACCAAGACCGACCTGGCGCACCAGATGCAGAAGATCGACTACAACGACGGCGGGCTGATCATCCCGTACTTCCCGCCGGTCATCGACGCCACGGCCAAGAACGTGCACGGCGTGATCCAGTCACCGAGCTTCCCGATCAGCAACTACGACTGGGCCTCGATCTGGATGGACTAGCCATGGTGCGGCGCACGGCCTCCGGCGGGCCGCCCGCCCGCGTGAGCAAGCCGGCAAGAAGGAGGCAGCGTGGCTGAGATAGCACTCGAGGGTGCCTCGGTATCCAGCCGCCGGTGGCGTGACGATCATCCGATCCTGTGGCTTACCCTCACGCGCGCGCTGTTCGGGGTGATAACGCTGCTGGCCGTGTCCGTGATCGTGTTCGCGGCGACTACCGTGCTGCCGGGTAACGCCGCGAAGGCCATCCTGGGCCAGACTGCCACTCCCGCGCGGGTGCGCGCCCTTCAGCTCGAACTGCACCTCGATCACAGCGTGTGGTACAGGTATTGGGCCTGGCTCACTGGCGTGCTGCACGGGGACTTCGGGATCTCTTACGCGGCCCGCATCCCGGCCTGGCAGGTTGTCGGACCGCGGCTGGCTAACTCGGCCGTACTGGTGCTGCTGGCTGGCGTGATCGGCACCATAATCGGGGTCGGGCTCGGTGCGCTGGCGGCCGTGCGTCGGGGGGGACGGGGAGATGACGTGCTGGCCGTCGTGTCGCTCGGCGTCACCTCGCTGCCGGAGTTCGTCGTCGGCATCGGCCTGGTGATTGTCTTCGCCACCACCTTCTTCCATGTGCTCCCGGCGGTGTCGCTGGTCCCGCCGGGTAGCTCGGCCTGGCAGAATCCGTCGGTGCTCGTGCTGCCGGTGGCCACGCTGGTGATCGTGATTGTCCCGTATATCCTGCGCATGACCCGCGCGGCCACGATCGAGGCGCTTGAGTCTGACTATCTCGAGAGCGCCCGGCTGAAGGGCCTGAGCCCGCGGCGGTTGCTCCTGGTGCACGCGTTGCCTAATGCGATCCCACCCGTCGTTCAGGTGATCGGCCTGAATCTGCTCTACCTCGCCGGAGGCATCGTGGTGGTGGAGACCCTGTTCGCGTTTCCCGGCATCGGCCAGGGCCTCGTTAATGCCGTCGATGACCGGGACGTCCCGGTCATCCAGCTCACCGTGCTGTTGCTGGCCGCGTTCTATGTCTTTGTCAACATCGTCTCCGACGTGGTATCGCTGCTGGCGAGCCCACGACGCCGGCTGCCCCGGTCATGAGCCTCACCGCGGACAAGGCCGTCAAGCGGCCTGACGGCCGGACGCGGGTCGACCGCAGACAATGGACGCGGCTGCTGGCGGCGGCCAGCTCGGGGATGCGAGGCCGGATCGGCCTCGCGCTGACCGCCATGGTCGTGCTGGCCGCCGCCCTGGGGCCATTCCTCGCGCCATACTCACCCACGCAGTTCGTCACGACCCCATTCGCGAAGCCGTCGGCCGAGCACCTGCTTGGCGGCGACGACATCGGCAGGGACGTGCTGTCACGCGTGCTGGCGGGCGGGTGGGTGCTGCTGGTGATGGCGGTGGCAGCCACCGTCATCGGCCTGCTCCTCGGCACCCTGGCCGGTGTGTGCGCGGCGTACCTGCGGGGGCGGTGGGACGGCCTCATCATGCGCAGCGTCGACATCATTCTAGCGTTCCCCACAGTCGTGTTCGCCCTGCTGCTGGTCAGCGTGATCGGCCCTAAGCTCTGGCTCATCGTGGTGGCCGTCGGCGTCAGTCACGCGCCCCAGGTGGCCAGGGTGATGCGTGCGGCCACGCTGGAGATCTCTGAACGAGACTTCGTGAAAGCCGTTGAGCTGTGGGGGATCCGTTCCTGGACTGTGATGCGCAGCGAGGTACTCCCCAACCTCAGCAGCCCGCTGATGGTGGAGCTCGGACTCCGGCTCACCTACTCCATCGTGATCATCTCCGGGCTCTCCTTCCTGGGGTTCAGCCAGCCGCCACCGGCGCCGAACTGGGGGCTGATGATCAACGAGAACCTGCTCGGCCTGGCGGCGAACCCGTGGGGTGTCGTCGCACCTGCCGTGCTGATAGCGCTACTGACCATCGGAACGAACACCTTCACTGACGCCGTCGGCCGGCTGGCGATCGGAGTGGGCCGTGGCAACGAGGAGGCCGCGGCGGGTGGCGGCGTTGCCGGGGCGGTCATGCTAGGCGAGCTGCAGCAGTTCCCGCTGGACGACACTGTCGTCGAAGACCCGGAAGCCACCGAGAGCCGGGAGCCGACCGTTGACTGAAAGCACGGATCCGGTGGTCCGCCTCAGCGTTGACAACCTCCAGGTCAACCTGGCCGGTAAGGACGTCGATGTCGTCTCCGAGGTGTCGTTTTCTGTCGCCCAGGGCGAAGTACTCGGCCTGGTGGGCGAATCCGGGTCCGGGAAGACGACCGTGGCCCACGCAATCCTCGGGTATGCCCGCCGGGGGCTGCAGATCGCCGCCGGGACGGTCCGGCTGGACGGACGAGACCTGCTCACCCTGCCGCCCCGCGAGCTGCGCAAGGTTCGTGGCGCATCCGTGGCCTATGTCCCGCAGGACCCTGGTTCGGCGCTGAACCCGGTGCTGAGGATCGGGACCCAGGTGCGCGAGATTCTCACCGCGCACCCTGGCGCCGTGGCCAACGTCGACGACCGGGTCCGAGAAGTGCTGGCCGAGGTCAGCCTGGAAGCCACTCCCGACATGCTGCGCCGTTACCCGCATCAGCTCTCCGGCGGTCAGCAGCAGCGCGTTGCGCTGGCCACCGCGTTCGCTCTGCGGCCCAGCCTGCTCGTACTGGACGAACCGACCACCGGCCTGGACGTGACGACTCAGCGGCATGTCCTGGAGACTGTCAGGGACCTGTGCGCCACCTATGGCGTCGCAGGTGTCTACGTCTCACACGACCTGGCGGTCGTACGGGAGCTGGCCCGGTCAGTCGGGGTCATGTACGCGGGCCGAATGGTTGAATTCGGGGCCACCCAGGTCATCTTCGATGCTCCCGCTCACCCATACACGGCCCGGCTGCTGCGCGCGATTCCCTCAGTGGAGCGCTCGCATGTGCTCGAGGGCATTCCCGGCCAGCCGCCGCGGCCAGGCCAGCGGCCGGAAGGCTGCTCGTTCGCGGCGCGCTGCCCGTTGGTGATCGACCTTTGCCGCCAGGAACCGCCACCGGTTGTCCCGGTCGGGCAGGGGGGCCACCTGTCCCGCTGTGTCAAGGCCACAGAAACGATCCTCCCCCCCATGCCGCAGGCCGTGGTCAGCGCCGGCCGGCCGGTAGCCGCAGCGGATGAGGGCCGAGGCATGGCCGTGCGCGACTTGCGGGCCAGCTACGGGGACACCGAGGTCCTGCATGGGCTCGATCTCCAGGTCGCCGACCAGTCGTGCCTGGCCATAGTGGGGGAGTCAGGGTCAGGTAAGACGACCCTCGCCCGCTGCCTGGTCGGCATGCACCAGAAGTGGCGGGGTGAGATCACATTCGGCGGTCAGCCGCTCCAGCCGGGAGTGAAGGCCCGGCTGCCCGAAGCTCGCAGGGCACTGCAGTACGTCTTTCAGAACCCGTATACCTCACTCAACCCGCGCAAGACTGTCGAACAGCTCGTCGAGCAGCCGCTGGGCTACTTCTTCGATCTCCCGCGCAGCGAGTCGCGTGAACGGGTGGTCAAGGTTCTGGAGGATGTGTCGCTCTCGACGGCTTTCCTGCGCCGGTACCCGGACCAGCTGTCCGGCGGCGAACGGCAGCGGGTGGCGATCGCCAGGGCGCTCGTGGTGGAACCGGATCTGCTCATCTGCGACGAAGTAACCTCGGCGCTGGATGTCAGCGTGCAGGCAGTCGTGATCGAGCTACTGCGCGAGCTCCAGATCAGGCGGAAGCTCATGCTCGTGTTCATCACCCACAACCTGTCGCTGGTGCGGGCGATCGGGCATCAGGTCGTCGTGATGTCGGAGGGCCGCATCGTCGAGACAGGACCCACTGATGATGTGCTCGACCGGCCCAAGCATGAGTACACGGTCCGGCTGGTCGAAGACATCCCCAAGATCGGAGCAGCGTCCGGTGTCTAGCGGTCAGCCTCCTGCCACAACGGTGAGCCGGCCTCCCGTCGGGGTCATGTTCGAGCGGGACGTCCCGCCTGAGCTTCTGAGGGAGCGGGTCGCGCTCTTCGAGGAGGTGGGCCTCGACGACGTCTGGGTGGTCGAGGACCTTTCCTTCGCCGGGGGGATCGCCACCGCGGCCACCGCCTTGGCGGCGACCCAACGGCTCGGCGTGGGCCTCGGCATCTTGCCGTCGATGGTCCGCAATCCACTGTTCGCTGCGATGGAGATCGCCGCGCTATCCCGGCTCTACCCGGGACGGGTTCTGCCTGGCATAGGTCACGGCATGCAGGACTGGATGGCGGCCGCGGGCGCCCGGCCCGCCTCGCCGCTGGCTGCCCTGGAAGAAGTCCTGACGTGCGTCGGAGCCCTTCTCCAGGGCGAGAACGTCACCTTCCAGGGCCGGTATCTGCACCTGGACGGCGTGCAGCTCCAGTTCCCGCCCCGGGAACGCATGCAACTGCTGGCCGGTGTGCGGGGCCCGCGTTCCATCCGGCTAGCCGGCGCGGCGTGCGATGGGGTCATCCTGGCCGAGCCGCTGGCACCTGCCTACGTCCGCTGGGCGCGGCGGCTTCTTGACGCGGCGGCGGCTCAAGCGGGACGCGCCCGGCCCACGATTGTCGTCTATACCTGGCTTTCCGTCGGGCATGACGCGGGGCTGGCCTACGAGCGGGTGCTGCCGATGCTGGCCAGCATCCCCGGTGGCCTCTCCGAGCCAAGCGTCCGAGGCTCCTTGTCCACTCTCGACTTCGGGCCCGAGCTCATCGCCCTGATCGACGGGGCGACCAGCCAGCAGGAACTCGCGGCGGCTCTGCGGCCAGAATGGGTTGACGCGCTGTCCGTGACGGGAACCCCCCAGGCGTGCGCCAACGCCATCCGGAGGCTGGCCGAGGCCGGTGCCGACCGGGTCGTGCTGGCTCCGCTGCCCGATGACGTCGACGATCAGGTGACCCTGCTGGGCCGGGAGGTCCTGCCGCTGATGGACTCGGCCGGCACCTCGAGCACCGGCTGAGCCGGAAGCCGCGATCGTCGTGGCTGAGTCTGCTTTGCCACCTCCGGGCCGGCGGCCCGCACCGCCCGCGGCGCCGCGGGCGGTGCGGGCCGCGCTGGCCTCCGCGGGCGACCTGGGCATGTTCTTCGGGCTGGCCGATCCGGCCAGCGAACCGGTCGGCTGGCAGCCGGCCGGCTCGCTCTACGCTCTGCACCGGGGCGGGCCGCTCGATGTGATCCTTGAGTCGGTTCGGGCCAAGCTAGGCGGGTGCGAACCGAGAATCGCCGCATCGCTTTTCTTTCAGGGATATGCCTCCCGGCTGCTGTCGCCCCAGCTGGGCTGTATCGCCCTGGCTGGCTGCGTGCCAGAGATGCGCGCGGAATGTGTCTTCTGGCGCCGTCCGGCCGGGGAGACGATCGCACTCGGGATGACGCCGGGCCCAGGCTGGGCGGGGTCCGGCGAGATCTTGATCGAACAGGTCGTCCGCGCCAGCTTCGAGGAGCACCTACAGCCGCTCACAACCGCTCTGCAGGCCCGGGTCGGGATAGCGGAAGGCCTGCTGAGGGGCAATGCCGCGGCTGCGCTTATTGGCGGGCTCCGCTTGTTGAGCGAGTACCTCGGACCCAGCTGGATAGATCTGGCTGCCCGCGCCCTAGCCCAACCTTGCCTGCGCGGGTGCGGGAGCTTGCAGGAGCAGGAGCCTGTCTACGTTCGCCGTAGTTGCTGCCTGTATTACCGGGTGTCTAGCGGCGAAAAATGCGGAGACTGCCCACTTACCATTCGTGTCCCGCCCAGGGAGAACGACCCTTCTCGTCGCCTAAAAAAGAATCGTGGACCGGAGCGGCCGCCGCGACGTTATAGTAACTGATAATCGTTCGTCCAGCGGGCAGCGAGCCGAATAAACGCAGGATAGCGCTGTCGTCGACCGACCCGGCCAGTGACTCATAAGCTGGGTTGCGGCGTCGTGTTCTCGGCGAACGCTCGGTAGTAATCAGCAACGCCCGACAGGCAACCGCACGCCACCGAGTTCGCTTACGTGATCGTCCGCTCCTTGGAACATATGCAGTGAGTGCGGGCCCGTGTCTGCTCACATGCGATAAGCGCGGTTTGCGATGGTCATGGTGAAGGCATCGAATGTGCGCTCGTACGCCCGAGGCTCTCCAGTCAGGGTCAATTGCCGATCATTACGGGGGCATTTCGGGGGGCAAAACGCAGCTGGTGGGGGCTGATCTGGGCTCGTCTACGCTAGCGTGAGCTAGTGTTCTGCCTGCTCAGAGCCTCTACGGCGCTTACAGCGACCTTCTGGTGGTCCATGGTAAGGAGAAGGTCTACGGTTCGATTCCGTAAGGGGGCTCCGCAAAGTCGCAGGTCAGGCGGTTCTTCTGATCAGTCTGAGATGGCCCTTCAAGATCACCTGACCGTCAGTTGACCGTCGTTCTGGGCGTAGAGAGTTGGCACTCAGCCGCACGGACTGACTCTCGATGACACGCCGGTCCGGCGCAGCGAAGGCTCTTGTTGAACAGCCGGGGTCGTGCCTGCCGCGGGCACAGGGTTCGCCGGGCCGTTGGGGTCAGTTCGGTCACCGCGAACGCTCAGCAAGAGGTCCGGCCCCCCGCATCGTCCTGTTCCCGGTGAGCACCTGACTAGCACCACCGGCCGGAGCCCGAGCCGAACGGCGGCGCGGAGAGCTGCAGTCACGGTCGCTGTCTGTAACGCAGCGTTACGGTGCCCGAGTGATTCCGATGTAGCCGACGGCGCATATCGAGTGATATACGGGTGATCATCTCCGCATATCAGATCGAAAAAGTTAGCGATGATCACCCGTATAACGCCGATTATTTGCGGTTCTTTGCGCTCAGGCGTCAGCGCCGCCTTGAGCGCAGATCAGCCAGATCTGGCGCGTTAGAGCCGCCGATCGTTCCTAGCGTGTTTAATCGTCGCCTGCGTCAGGAGCGACGCTGCGCGGGGGGCTCTCGCCGTAATCCGGTGGAGCGGGTCAACCAGAACGACCGCGTCGAGCGAGAGTTCGCCGCAGGGGTGCTTGATCGTTTAGGCCATCCCGGCACCCATTAGTTAGGCCATCCGGGCGCGCCATCCAATCAGTAACTTGCAGGCAACCGGCCGTGCCCAGGCCGGCTGTACGGGATCGAACGGAACGACGTGAACTACGTTATGGAGACGTTCCAGACCGAGAGCGGCGGCCTCAAGCACAACGACATCGCTAAGTACGGCTCGTACCGGACCAAAGAAACCATCCTGGAGTTCTACGACCGGATGGCGGCGGCCGCCGCCGGAGCCTCGTACGAGACGCCGATCACACCTCCTCCCGGGCAGGGTCCACGGCATCCGGCCAGAAGCGAAGCGTAATTCCTCGGCCGCGGGCCGCGTCAGCGCAGGCCGAGCGCGCCGCGAGGCTGCTCGCCGGGCTGCGCCCGGACATGATCGTCTCCTCCGACCTGAGCCGCGCCGCGAGCACCGCGGCGGCCCTGGCCAGCCTGACCGGCCTTGACGTGATCCTCGACAAGGACCTGCGCGAGCGCCACGGCGGCTCTTGGGAAGGCCTGAACGACGCCGAGATCCGCGAGCGGTATCCGGCCGAGCACGCGACCTGGATGCCGCCCGACGGCGAGCCGACGGCCGCGGTCGCCGACCGGGTCGCCGCCGCGTTGCGGCGCACCACCACGGCCGTGGCCGAGCAGGTCGCCGACCCGGACGGCCTCGCCGTGGTGGTCAGTCACGGCGCCGCGCTGCGGCTGGGCACGTCGCGGCTGCTCGGCATGCCAGAGGAGCTGTTCGGCGTGCTGGGCCCGCTGGCCAACTGCTCGTGGTCGGTGCTCGGCGTCCGGTACGGCCGGTGGCGGCTGCTGGAGCACAACGCCGGCACCCTCCCGGAACCGGTTCTGTCTGACGACCGGTGACACCGGCTGCGTCCAGGGCCAGCCCCCCGGTCTGCCTGGCGTAGGGGTAGGGGATGTTCGGGAAGTCGGCGTCTCGTCGGTTGCTGACACCTCGGCCGTCACTGGATTCAACTCCCGCCGTGGTTCCACAAGAAAATTCTCTATTTTCCCGAACGATCCGGTGATCCCCGCCAGCCGCCCCGAGCTTCACGCCCGGGTCAGCGCGGCCGCCTGCTCATGATGTGGGAGACCTGCGGCGATGGTTGACCGTCTACCCGGTCACGAGCATGATCCGTAGTAAACGTACTAAATAAGTCCTAACTGGGAGCCTGCCAGGGGAGTGAGCATATGAGCGAAGAGGCACACGTCCCGTTCACCGAGACGAAGGCGCCAGAATCCGCCGAGCGGTTGCACCGCGGGGCTCTGGGCCTGATCGACATCTCCGCCTCGACGATGGCGAACATCGGCCCGGCCTACAGCTTCTACTTCGGCTTCGCGGGGATCGTGCTCTTGGCCGGCCTCGCCTCGCCGCTGGTCGTGCTCGTCGCTGCCGTCGCCATCGCCCTGCTCGGCAACACGCTGTCGGAGTTCTCCCGGGCACACCCGTCGACCGGCGGGTTCATCACCTTCGTGGGCAAGACGTTCGGCGGCACCAGCGCGGTGACCACCGCGCTGGTGGCCGGGGCCGGCTACATCATCGCGATCGCGGGTGTCCTGGTCATCTCCGGCGGGTTCCTGTCGATCATGCTGCAGTTCTACTTCAACGTGAGCATCCCCTGGATCATCTTCTCCGCCCTCTTCACCGCCGGCGCCATGTTCATGATGTTCCGCGGCGTGGCCGTGTCGACCAGGCTGGCCGGCTTGTTCTTCGCCTTCGAGCTGACGGTGCTGCTCGTCGTGTCGATCGCCGTGCTGATCAAGAACGGCGGCCACCTCAGCGGCGTGCCGTTCCAGCCCAGCCACGTCCTCAACGGTTTCAGCGGCCTGGGCGTCGCCTTCCCGCTGGCCATCTACCTGTTCATCGGCTGGGAGAACTCGGCAGCGCTGGCCGAGGAGACCATTAACCCCCGGCGCAACGTGCCCCGGGCCGTGTTCCTGTCGATCGCCCTGATGGCTTTCACATACCTGCTGCTGGCCTACGCCACGGTCACCGGCTTCCACTACAACGCCGCGGCGCTCACGGCCCCCCTCATCCCGTTCATCGCCGTCGCCCACACCGTCGCGGCCTGGCTGGCCTTCATCGCGTACCTGGCCGGGCTGACCTCCACCCTCGGCGTGCTCATCGCCGCGGTGAACTCCCAGTGCCGGCTGATCTTCAACGCCGGGCGCGAGGGCCTGCTGCCGCGCTGGATCGGCCGGGTCCACCCGGCCCGCCGGACGCCGGTCAACGCCATCATCGCCTTCGTCGGCATCGCCGGGGTCATCACCCTGGGCTGGGCGCTCGGCCACTGGATCGGCGGGCACGGCGACAGCCTGAGCGCGCTGAACTTCTTCTTCGAGGCCAGCACGATGGGCACGATCCTGATCCTGTTCGTGTACCTCGCGGCCAACGTGGCGCTGCCGTTCTACTACCGCAAGTACCGGCCGGCCGAGTTCAGCCCGGTCAAGCACGTCGTGCTGCCGGCCCTCGGCGTAGCCGTGGTCGGCATCCCCATCTACTACCTGTTCAACCCGTCGCCACCGATCCAGCCGTACGACTGGTTCCCGTGGGTGGGGCTGGGCCTCGTCGTGGTGTCCATCATCTACTCGATCTGGCTGGTCAGGCGGGATCCCGGCTTGGGCGACCGGGTCGGCTCGATCATCGCCGACGAGTAAGGCCCACGACCCGGTGGCGGCACCCGCCGCGGTGGCCGCCACCGGGCCCCGGCCTGCGTGCAGGCCCGCACGCGCCAGCCCGCGCCCGGTACCAGCCGCCCGGACGCAGGCCGGGGGGTCCGTTCGGATAAATGGAGATCTGACATGACTACCACTCGATTGGAATATCCGCTCAGCAGAAGAGGGCGAGCGGACCGGAGGATGGTCGCGCGACAGAACGACCTGATCTGCATCGCGATCGGAAGCAGCAGCCCTACGGCCGAAACCGTACATAACGGCGGATATCGTGCGGGCAACTCGTACCGCGTTCCTACTCTCCGTGATTAGCACCCAGATCCGCAGCGCCAACACCACGATGGTCCGTGGTGGCCCGGCCGACGTCCAGCGTGGGACCCGCCTCCCGTGCATCTCGGCATAGCCCGCAAGCGCTCAGTGTTCCGGCATACCTCATCGCGGCAATAGAGGATGTTGAATGGTGGATCCTCGTGCCGGTTGGGACTGGCCGTGTGGCAGCCAGTACCGGCCTGGGAACCAGGGCTGGACGAGGCTCGCGCTCACAAAGCGGTCAGCGCCGCTTTCCGGGCATCGCCGCTCATGCCGGTGACTACCCGGATGTCCATCGAGCCGAGCATGCGCTCCATCCCCGGCCCCACGTGGTGGGCGGCGATCGCCTGGACCTGGTTGTCCCGCAGGAACCGTGCGATCCGGGCGTGATGCGCACCCTCGGTGCCCTGGTCATGGAGAGTTCCCCAGGCAACGGCGAACTCCTGCCAGCCGCGGATCTGGCTGCCGGTCACATCGGCGATGGCGACGCGGTCGGCCCGGCCCCAGCGCGGGTCAACCTGACCATCGGCGGTAACCGCCACGCACACCTTCATCTCACGGGACCTCCTCACGCCGGACGCGGCCGGTGCCCGACGGTTATGGCGTCACCCGGTACCGGCACGGACCAGTCACTACAGCATGCTCCGCAGATCATCCTGACGCGCACGACCCGCGGCAGATGCGCGCAATTGTCGTCGCTGAGAAGCTATGAATGATCATGCAGGCAGTTCGCGTGCCCGCGGTGCCGCCATCCGCCATGGTTTGCGCTGCTTTCTAGGCGCACGGTGCAGCGTGAATCAGCCCCAGGCGCCGGGTCGTCGGGCCTGCGGGCGGTGCGGCGCGCCGTTCGTGAGAAGGTTGCCGTCGACGATGGCGGAGACGCGCGGGCGAATGGAGTTAGCCTCATGGACGTCGCGGTGCTGGGGGCGGGCGGTGGAGGGCTGGCGGTCGCCTACGAGTGGGCGAGCCAGGGACACCGGGTCTCCCTGTACGCACAACGCATCCACGATCACCATCTGGCGCCGGTCCGCGAACGCGGCGGCATCCAGGCCGAGGGCCTGCTTGAGGGGTTCGCTCCCCTGGAGACGGTCACCTCCGACATCGCCGAGGCGCTGGAGGGCGTGGAGGTTGTCTTCGTCGTCGGACCCGCCTACGCCACCGAGCCGTTCGGCGCCGACACCCGCGGTCACCTGCACCCCGGGATGACCGTCGTGGTCTGCCCCAGCTCGTGCGTTGGCAGCCTCGCTTTCAAGCACGCCGCGGGGGTGGGCCTCTATGACGAGAGCATCGTCGTAGGCGAGACCAGCACGCTGCCGTACGCCTCGCGGGCGTCGCTGCACGGCAGTGTGCGGATTTTCCACCGGGTCGACACCGGTCTCTCGGCTGCTGCCGCCCCGCGCAGCAACACGCCCCGGCTCCTGGAGGTCCTCCGCCAGGTTTACCGCAACACCGAGGAAGCCGCGGGGATCTTCCAGACCACGCTGCAGAACGGCAACCCAGTCATCCACCCTGCCGTCACTCTGCTCAACGCCGCGCTCATCGAGCGCACGGGGGGCGACTTCATGTTCTACGAGGAGGGGGTCACCGAGGCGGTCGGCCGGCTCATGAAGGCGGTCGATGACGAGCGGCTCGCCATCGCGCGGGCCCTCGGAGTCGCCATCCTCGCCGAGCCGGATCTCGGGGTACGGCAGGGCTACATGACCGAGCGCAACTACTCCACCGGTTACTCCACCGCACCGGGCTTCCGCGGCATCAAGGCGCAGAACGAGCTGCACCACCGCTACCTGACCGAAGACGTAGGCTACTCGATGGTGTTCCTCACCGACCTGGCCCGGCACCTGTCGGTGCCGACCCCCACCATGGACGCCGTGATCCACATCGCCTCCATCGTGGCCGGTGAGGACTTCGCCGCCGAGCGCGCCCGCACCATGGACAACATGGGCCTGTCCGGGCTGACACGCGAACAGCTAGCGGCATTCTGACCCGGGCTGCTCATGGTTTCGGGCGGCGTCAGCCAAGTCGGGGAGGGAGCCACATCGGCGGCGGTCGTCCGGCGGCGCGGTGAAGAGCTCCGTCGCGGTGGCTGGTGAGGAGGCGCGTGTCGTCGCCGGGTCAGACTGGCCTTCCCACGCTGACCGGTGTGAAGCCGATCGTCACGCGGCCAGCCATGGATGATGAGCGTCGTCGATCCCGACGGCCGCCCGGGCGGGCTGCGCGATCCGGTGCCCCGCCGGTCCAAGGCCCGCCGTGGCGCCGATCGCCTGGTACGCAATGCCTCACGTGCTTAACCCGCGCGGTGTAGTTCCCGGGATATCGGCGAACAGCACGCGCTGCACATCTCCTCGCAGCACATCAACACCAACACCGGCCACACACCTCGCACCGCGGCAGAAGCGGAAGTTGCGCGGCCCGGCGGTCATGGACGGATATGCAAGCTGACTCGGCCGATCGCTGGCGGGCGCTGCTACACGATCACCGGTCCTGAGTTGTAGTCAAGGCCGACGGGGACGTTGTAAGAAACCTTGGCCGTCGAGGGCGGGCGCCTCCGGGTATGCCCGGGCATACCCTGCGAGCCCCGTGCGTGCGGAAGCTGGATTGCCCGTGTAATAGGCCGTACCGTCACCATGTGGTGATCAACCGGTGAAATGGCAGCGCTTGCGGTGGCTGCTGAGGTTGCATGATCCTGGGCCGCCGCGGCTATGGCGGATTGGCTGGGCGCTGGCTGCCTGCTCCGCGGCAGCGGTGGCCGGGCTCGTCGGGCTGAGCCTGGCTGCGAAGACGTTGCTGCACGACCCGAAGCTTCCGCGCCCGGCGGCGATCTCCCTGCATGACACCTACGGCGTCCTCCAGCTGGTGTTCGCTTCGGTCGCCGAGGGCGGGCCGGTACTGGATGCGCTTGAGCCGGTTCTTCACGATCGCGGCCAGCCGGTGCGGTGTGTTGCAGGATCCGAGGTTGCCCAGGCTGCTTTTCATGGTTGACCAGGCGCCCTCGACCGGGTTGAGGTCAGGGGCGCAGGCGGGCAACTGGACGACGGCCAGCCAGTCCTGGTGCGGCTGCAGCATGGTGCGCATCACGCCGCTGAGGTGGGTGTTGAGGTTGTCCCAGCACAGGATGACCGGGGCATGAAGCTGCTGGTGCGCGGCGGTGATCAGTTCGGCGTAATCGGCTTCGGACAGGCTGCGGCGTTCGCCCTTGCGGCCGGTGTGCAGACGGATCCGGTAGGAGAACCGGCTGCGGGTGCCCGGCTTGTAGCAGGCCAGCCCGGCGGCGGACACCCGCCCGGAGCCTTTCCCGGACACCACGGCCACCGGCGTGCAGCCGCGGCGGGCCCAGGTGCGGGCCTTCGGCGGCCGCAGGGACTGCCCGGCCTCATCCTCAAAGCACAAATACGCCCCGGCCGCCGCCGCTAGCCTCGAAGCTTGACCCAGGTCACGTCCCGCCCGGTAGCGATGGCAGCTTCGTCGCGTTCGGCGGCGCGGTGCACGGGGACCTGCGGGGTGTACCCCATCCGGTGCAGCAGGTACGAGGTACCGCGCAGGGTGTAGCGGACGTGGAACAGCCGCCCGATCAAGGCGGTGACCCGCTCCAGCGTCCACCGCTGGTCCTCAGCCCAGCCCCAGCCGGCCGGGCCCCGGTCCAGCGCCGCCCGCAGCCGGGCCAACTGCGCCGGGCCCAGCCGGCAAGCAGCCCCGCCCGCGCCCTTCGAGGCCAGCGCCGACTTGCCGCCAGCCCGCCAGTGCCGCCGCCACTGATACGCGGACTTCGTGCTCACCCGCAGCTCATGGGCCACCCGCACCGGCTTCATGTCCTGCTCGTACATCGCAGCGGCCGCCAGCCGCACCTTCTCCCGCCGCGTCCTCCCCGCAGCGGTCAGGCCACCACCATCGCAATACCTCATGCATCCCGGCGTAGACCGCCCACCCCCCAAGGTCACGCAGGCGCGCCGAGTGTGATCAGACAAGCACCACAGACCTCAGCCATTCAATCCCTGTAACGAGACCCACAAGCAGCACGGCTGACCCGAGCGAGGATCGCGGCTATGAACGCTCGGCCTCAGCGGATCATGTGAGTGCGAGCGGCAAGATCATGACAGCGCGTGTGCATCGAACCTAGGCCGCTGAGCCAGCGCACAGATAACTTGCCATGGCACCGAGCGAGATTCGAGATCGCAGCATCGAGGTTAGGTAACTGTGTCTTTACCAACCCTTGACCAGATACCGGCAACGGGATTACCCAGAGAGAGTCGGCCAGCACGGGGGGCGCTCTGCTCCCGCTTGAGCGGTTAGGGCCTGATCTTTCCCGGCGGCGCTTGCCTGACCGGATCGCCGGGCAACGCTCGGGTGACAGTCACTGAGAACAGAATCGCCAGGGGAGGGGAGCGACATTGAGACGGTCGAAAATGCGTGCACAACTGGAAGCTATCGTCGCGTTGTGCGCAGGGATCCTAGGAATCGTGACCATCTTCTGGCACGACTGGATCGAGGCCCTGACCGGCTGGGACCCAGACCACCACAACGGCAGCTTCGAATGGCTCATCGTCGCGGGCCTCCTGGTGGCTTCGGCCGCGATGGGAACTGTCGCCCGCCGCCACTGGAGGCTGCAAACTGCGGTTCCGAGCCAACAGCGCATCTAGAGACTGATGTGATGCGCCTGCATTCAATCTGACGGGGAATCTCGGCGAGCGACGACAGGGCTACTTATTACCTGCAGTAGTTATCCGACCTGACAGGTCTCCGCCGTTCTGACACCCGATACAGATCTACGGGAAAGAAGATAACAATGTCTCCAGACGAGAATACTCCCCCGGCGGAAGCGCCCCGGAGCAAGCCGTCGCAGGGCGCGTTCGGCGCTATCTTCCTGCAGAACCTTAAAGCTGCACCGGCTGGGACTTCGGACGACGCGATCACGATGCAAACGCTCCGCTCGGTGCCCCCTGATCAGCTGAAGGACGCCCTGGCGAAGAGCACTCCCGAGGAGCGCAGCCAGCTATTCAACGCGATACCGGCCGATCAGATCAGGTCGGCCCTCGGGACGCTCCCTGCAAGCGTACTTGCACCGGCGCAGCCGCCCCCGCCTGCGCCCGCGCCCACAGGCGGGCCGTCGGCGTCGATTCTACAGACGACCTACCAGAACGTGCCCTATGCCCCGGCCGAGAATGACCCTAACTGGGCCGAGAAGATCAGTAACGGCTCAACGATCGGCATAACCTCGCCTCCCCCATGGGAGTGGGTGTCCGTCTACGACGCCCGGTTCGAGAAAGAAGGCTCCCTGAACAACCCCATGGTCGGCCTGACCGGCTGGGTCGTCGACCCTTCTATCTCCGGGGCTGATGTCTGGTTCGTCCACCCCTTCGACAAGGATTTCGAGTTCTACATCGTTCCGGACCCGCAGTACGAAAGCCTGCTGGCAGCGTCGAACACCGGCGTTACGCCCGGCACAGGCAAGGTTGACAAGGACTACAACGACGCGAACACGACCGCCCACAACATCGGGCTCGCGGCCCCCAAAGGGGTGATAGGCGTGGAAACCGACCAGCGCCTCGTCCCCCCGCCATTCCAGAACCTGATCAGCAACGGGACGCGGATCGCTGCGTTCGGCCGCTGGATCGTCGACTGCGGCCACGACGACTTCCACGCCGAAGTCCACCCGCCGCTGCTTATGGCCGTCGCAACGCCCGCCCCGCCGCCGGCCGGCGTACCGGGAGCATCGGAGATGACCTCAGTCCAGATCATGTCTCGCCCGTACACGGTCAGTCAGCAGTTCGCAGAAGGCAATTTCATCGATCATCTGCTGGCTGAAGTCGCCAAAGTGGAGACGACGATTCTGGGCATCCCGCTCTCTTTCCGCGTCGAAGCTCATCCGGCCGTGTTCACCACCCCCTACGACGGGCGGCCATACATCAAGTTGCTCGTCCAACCGCCACCCCGGACGCACGTGGGCGTGATCGTCCGCCCCCAGCGGCTCATGGTTAGCTTTCACTTCACGCACCGAAGCGGGGTTGCGGTACAGGTCTTCGATGCCGGAAATGGCACAGTGGGCCTCATCGTCGTGCTCGGCGATCTTAACCCTGCGCAGCTCCCGCCCAAGCATGACCTCACGGTTCAATGGTCCGAGCTCGGAGATAAGTATTCCTATGTCATCGACGCTCTCCAGATAGCAGACATCCTCACCTTGGACATCGGTCCCGCGGTCATTCTCAATCGCGGCATCCTCACAGATATCTATGATGCCCCGAGGGCATCGAGTCCTCTTGACAACCAGAATGTAGCCGCACCCATAGGCATCGACCAAATTAAGCAGGGAGCCGGCCTCTCTGAAGACGACACGCAACCGTTCCCGATCTACGGCTGGCTGAATGTTTGGTGGCAGGAAGAACAGATCGTTGTCAACCCAAACGACCCTTCAGTGTAAGTCGAGGTATAGGCCCCTACGAACACTGTACCTGTCCGCAATCACGCCGGTCTAACGGGGACCTGGGCTTTCTTCGGGCTGAGTATGCTGCGGCTCGCCAGTGCAGCGGATCGGGTGCGCATTCAGGAATTGATGAACCGCTTCATGTTCCGGGCTTTGAATCTAGATCCAAAAGAGGTGAGGTGTCTGTGGAGCTTGCAGCTGTTTTAATCGCAGGCTTGGCGATACTGGTATCTGTCATTGCATTAATACTTGGCGAGAAGCGCGAGCGTGAACGGTCAGGGCGCGAGGAGGCCGCAGAGAAACGGGCAGAGAAGGCCGAAATGCGAGCCCGAAACGCTGAAAAGCGAGATGAAGAACGTGCTCGTCGGGAAGAGATCGAACTGCAGAGCTCCCAGCAAGGTCGGCCAACTACCGATCCTGCGCGCCGTGAACCCGGACAGGACCGCGCGTACCGCTTTCTCGTGACGAACATCGGGCGATCCTCGATGTCGGATCTCAAACCTGAGCTAGTCGATAGCTCCGGAGAGATCTGCTCTCAGCCACTTCCTAATATGTTTCTGGGGGCACTGCAACCCGGAGAGCGGATCGAATTCGTTCTCAACGTAACCGACCCTATTGACCGTGATCCGTTGTTCTTGCATTACACGTGGTTCGATATGACCGGTTTCCGGGAAAGGCTCTCTAACGTGGCCGTACCTCCAGCATAGCATTTGAGTATCGTGAGAAATTGAGCCCTCCGCCACACCAGTCCCTCGATTCCAGAGCGGCTTTCCCCTCAAGTCGCCGTGGTTCGCGACCATCCTGTTCCTGAACGATTCGTCCACCGCGTCGTCCCTGCTCATCGCCGTGCGGCACAACTCCGACCCGCGCGGGTTGTGGAACGAGTACTCGATCGACACGACGGACCCGTCCGGGAGTGGCTGCCCGTGTTTCGGCGACCAGCCGCGGATCGGGATCGACCAGACCAACCTGTATGTCACCGCGGACGAGTTCTCGATCCTCGGTCCGCAGTTCAACGGCGCGGAGATGTGGGCGATCGACAAGTCCGACCTGGTCAACTGTGTCGTGAGCCCGCACGTCGTGAGCTTCCCCCACCTGACAACCGACACCACGGCGCCCCAGCCTGCCCTGTCGACGGGGCGGCCGGACGCCGAGTACTTCCTCGGCTCGCTGGACCCCAGCGGCACCGGAGACAACCACATCAGCGTCTGGGCCATGACCAACCGGAACCAGGTCGGCCTGGGTGGTGTGCCGACGCTGTCCAGCGTGGTCATCAACTCCGAGGCGTACGCCGTCCCCCCGCCGGCTCCGCAAAAGGGCGCCACGAGCAAGCTGGACTCCGGCGACGACCGGATGCAGTCGACGCAGTTCGCCGGCGGCACCGTCTGGGGTGAGCTGACGACGGCAGTTAAGCCGGCCGGCGACACATCGGTGCGCGCGGGCGGCGCCTGGTTCCAGGTGAAGCCGGCGCTCGGCTCAGCCGGGATCGCCAGCGCGTCGATCGTCCGCCAGGGCTACATCGCCGCCGCCGGCAAATACGAGATTTACCCGGCGGTGCAGCCGGACGCGGCCGGGAACGCGGCGGTCATCTTCACCCAGACCAGCAGCGCGCGGTTCCCGAGCGCCGCCTACGCCACCCTGAAGGCCGGCGGCAGCAACTTCGGGCCGGCGGTCGTGGCGGCAACGGGGGTCGGCCCGTACAAGTTGGGGTCGAACCCGCCGCGCTGGGGTGACTACTCGTTCGCGGTCCCGGACGACACGTCGGACTCCGCGTGGCTGGCCACCGAGTACATCCCGCCCAAGTCGAGCCAGACCACGACCGGGATCCGGAACTGGGGGACGCGGGTCATTAAGGTTCCGCTCGGCTGACGGTCAGCGAGTCCCCGGGACCCGGTCCCGGGGACTCGCTCACGGCTCCTGGATGAGCCCGCTGAGGAGCTGTCGGCGACTCGGGTCCGGCACGCAGTGACGGCCGCGAGGCGGCCGCACGATCAGAGCCGGTGCTGGCGGCTTGGCGTCAGCGAATGCCGCTATCGCAGTTGATGTTTGCGCGGACGGGCGCTGGTGATGTGACCGCGACGAGGACGTGCGGGCAGCGCGGGAGGACCTGCCTCGTCAGGGCGACCAGCACATACCGGCCCTGCCCCAGCCTGAAGGAGTAGTGACCGTCGGCGCGGGTGCGCGTGCTTGCGGTCACCCCGGCGGGCAGGGACCGGGCCTCGACACGGACCTCACCCAGCGGACGGGCCTTGCATAGACGGCTTGGCCGCTCGACCGGACATCCCGGGCTGGCTTCGACCACACCGGAAATGAGCGTGACTGGGCCCGATGGCTGAGCCGGGCGCGTTCCTGCCGCCCGCACACCGCATGAAGCGCTCACCAGGACAAGGGCCGCTGTTGGCAGCAACCACCGGATCTGCGGGCCAAACCATCGCATCGTGGCCGTCACGCAGCTTGGACGGTTCGGTGGGCCGGTCGGTTCCGCGTCGCGTAGCCGGGTCATCCTCGCGGCGGGCGCCCGACCTTAACGCTATGCCGGCGGGCGCCCGCAGTGCCCGGCCGCGGATCATCAGCTGGATGGGAAGCGATGGGCGGATACTCGCGGGGACAGGTTCGGCACGGTGAAAACGGGGGGGAGAGGAGAGCCGGATGACGCAGGGCGCTGGCCTCGACGCACCGATCACGGCCGTGACCGGCTTCAAGGACTGCGCGCGTGGAGCGCAGCGGCATGCGGACGCGTCACCAAGTTGCGCTGCTCGCGACGGCCAAGCGACCCACGTCGGATCCGTACGAGTAATTCAGTTGCCCCGGTTCCGTGAGGTACCCAGCGCCGCTCACCCACAGGGTGCAGGTCTGCAAGCAGTTGAGCAGGGAGGATCGAATGTGCGCTCGTATGCCCGAGACCTGTCCAGTACCGCAGATCATTACGGGGGGCATTTTGGGGGGCAAGACGCAGCCTGCAGGGGCTGATCTGGGCTCGTCTCCGCTAGCGTGAGCTAGTCTTCTGCCTGCTCAGAGCCTCTACGGCGCTTACAGGGACCGTCTGGTGGTCCATGGTAAGGAGAAGGTCTACGGTTCGATTCCGTAAGGGGGCTCCAGGTGGTGGTCGTTTTTCGAATATGGAACCGTGTACTGGAGTGTTCCCGCTTTTCTGGACACCGGGATTAGGCTGCCAATTGACTGAGTTGCCTATATCCTAGTTCGTATTCCCCGGGTGTCAAATACCCGAGTGTCGAAT
>Ga0208717_1000132_pt1 | contig 39166 bp, 74 predicted proteins | sample NGESurF53shallow_FD_184489 | JGI IMG/M metagenome (GOLD analysis project Ga0208717, IMG submission 184489) | Arctic peat soil microbial communities from Barrow, Alaska - NGEE Surface sample F53-3 shallow (SPAdes) | ecosystem: Environmental > Terrestrial > Soil > Wetlands > Peat ... | reverse complement strand
TCATCCAGCGGAGCGGGTTGGGTGCTTATTGGTGGAAATTTAAACGGATTACTCAGTCCCAACTCCTTGAGATATATCATGGCCTTGTCCGACAATAACTCCATTCGGGTAGCCGTGGCATCGAATGACGGGACTGTTCCCATTAGCATTGTTCCGTGTCTGAGAGCGTGGACAATAAAAAAAATATGCTTCGCCAAGTTTTGGACAACTTCATCACGGTTTAGTTCCTTCGGCGCATCCCCCTGGCCTAGTGTGAGCGGGGCTCGCCGGTTCCATTTTTTAATAGCCCTTTCTTTCGTTCCAGACGTTCCGGGCGACCCGGCGCAATTAATGTGATCTGGGCAAAGAACCCAAAACTCTCCCATGCCCTCAGATATGTGTTCTTCGGTTGGTTGCAACCCGCAAAACGGACAAGGTAAAAGTTCAACCGCCCCTATCTTGCTCTCTGGATCGCTCATGGCTTTGGTTCCTCTAACAAGTGGGCAATCTCACCCAGAATCTGCTCTTTTATCTGCTTGTGGTTCAACATCTCCCGCCGAGTGTCTGCGGTGTGGAAGGTAGTGTGATGCGTGTACAATCCCTCAGAGCGGCCTTCGTAGTAAGCCTCACGCTCCATCTCGCCAATCAGCTTGAGAACCTTCTTGTTAATCTCACTCATAAATCCGCCTTTCGTGTCACCTAAAGTAGTTGCTCACCGGGCCGGAAGGGGAATCAATTGAGCCGTTGCCCAATCCCTTACTCGTTTCGTGTCACCTTGGTTTTTGGCCGATTAGAGTATGTCCAAGTCCATCCAGACCGATTAGCAACTACAGGTGCCACAACCTCCATTTCATCAACCTTTTTCGACTGCACCCGGCAACATCGGCGGCATTTTTTTGCTTTGGTAAGCTTGTTCGATCTGTGGGCTCATCCAAGCCCCTACCGTGTGGCCGGACGGAAGAACGATGTGGGCCATGAATTCCTCTTCAAAGGTTGTGATCCCAGCTTCCACCGCCTCAAGCTTTGCCTTAACTGCCAGCGCCAAAGCCCGGAAGCGTTGACGGCAAGCTTGCTCCCAATCCTTTAAAATTTTATCAACCGGTTTTTCTCGGCCTCGTTTGTTGGTTGAGTAATCGGCTTTCGGCGGGAGTGGGAGAACAAACCGAATCCGGCGCTCGTTCATTTGAAACTGAATAATTGACTTATCGTCCTTGGTGCCGGACATGAACTCCGCACATCCATGACGGTTTAGCGTCTTTTGGATTTCACCAATTGACCGCTCCACACTCACCGAAGTCTTTGAGGCGTATCGTCTGTACATTCAACCCTCCCTCTAAATGATTGTTGAAGCTACGTTACTTCGTTTTGTTTGCATCCAGCCACTTGTGGAACGTGGTGTATCCCGGCACTTCGCCCTTAACTACCGCCCGAAAGCTGGCCGGAGCGATCCCAAACTCCATTGCTGATTTTTGAATGTTGCCCTTGTTCTTTTTGACCGTTGCTTTCGCATGGGCAAGCCATTCCTCGTAAGTCATATTGTCGGACATTTAAACCTCACTTTCGCCAAAAGTATAATTAAAACTAATTTAATTTGCAAGCTAATTTTTAAGATTTTCTTCTTTCACTTCCAAATCTTCTGCCTCACACGCTTGCTCAAAAGTGAACCTGTGCGATCTCGTTTTATCATTTGGCGATATGTAAAGCCCCTGATCGTAAATCCAGCCACGCCTTAACAGTTTGATATTGGCTTGCGTTTGGTCTACTGTCATTTTGGTTCACTCCCCCCTGGAACAAATACTGTTTGAATATCCGCTTTTAAACACCATTCTTGAACGCTGAAAAAACCTTCTCTTTTGCCTTTATTCCAACGCCAAGTCTTATAAAGCCAACCGCCAGGAACCTTTAAGCGTTCAGCGGTATCGTTCAAACGCTCCCATTGTTCTCTCATAAATCTCCCCTCTTAAATGTCCTTGTGTGTGCTATTCGTGCGTAATATCCCAAAGCCTTTGGTGCCATTCGCATTGATCGCCCTCCTTAGGGCAACAACCTTTTTGATACCTTTGCTGGCTGGCTTCAAACATCAAATCACGAATCTCAGCCATGTCCTTATGCACCAATCCCTTTAAATCTTTTTCAGTAATCCGCATTTAATCCCCCTTTAATATGTCTTGTGTCAACCTTTTTTAGGCCTTAACACCAAACGGCGTTTGCAATTGACGTCTTTCCACTTTTTTGAGGTAGTCACCGGATTTAAGTAAAAATACTGCCCGCATAGAGCTAAATGCCAAACCCTCGGCAATATAGTTCCGTCACCAAGCATTTGCTTCCCGGCAAAATGGATAGACCAACTCATTTCATTCCCCTAGTGGTGTTTAGATTATTGTTTAATCTTTAAGTTTAGTTCCTGCAAGTATTCTAAAATCGGGACGGCTTCATATTTTGCCGTATTAACTTTAGCCACCAACTCGGGGTTGAATGTTTCAAAGACGCCTTGTTTTGTCGTCTTGTCCCTGATAACCCAGGATTGAACTTCCATTTCATCCTCCTATCGTTGATTAAATGCGTGTTTAGTATCCTATTTGCCAATCTTCGGCGGCTTCGGAAAATACTTTCTGACTATATCGGCATAGGCGGCATAGGCGGCATTGGCGGCATTGGCGGCGGCATTGGCGGCATTGGCGGCGGCATAGGCGGCATAGGCGGCATAGGCGGCGGCATAGGCGGCATAGGCGGTATAGGCGGCATTGGCGGCATAGGCGGCATAGGCGGCATTGGCGGCATCGTCAACCTGTTTCAAGGTGACCATTTCGCCGTTGGCCCATGCCTGGGCTAACCGGATGGCTTCCGCTGGTTGCATTTCGCTTTTCGGGACGTATTTCAAAACCATTTCGGCGATCTCACAGGCGCACAACACTAACTTTTTGCGCTGAGCCAAAGTGACTTTCTTGGTGGTTTTATTTATCAACCATAGCATCCAATTTCCATTTTTACATTTAGCCCAAGCGGCTTTAGCGTCACGTTTACCAACCCAATCAATAGCAGTTCCGCAAGCGTCTAACTTTTCCAGTTGATCTTTAAATTTCATAACAGTTCCTTTTTAATGATGCGTGTTGTATCAACCTTTTTGAGCCAACTTATAAACTTGATCTAGCGCCTTTTTGTCGTAGTCCGGGCTTTCCGGGTCGGCCATGCTATAAATCGTCAATCGGCACATCAAGGCATTGAGCTTCGCATCATTTATCCGAATCGCCTCTTTTCCCACTTCGGCCAACAACCTACCAAAAATATTTATCGGTTTTGAAAGAATTGGTTGGTTTGTATTTTGCGCAATTTCTTTCAGTAGGTTTGGCGTGTGTACTTTCCAAGCGTTGTTTAGTGTTTCCACTTAAAGCCTCCGTAGTGGTGATTAAACTACTTGGTTAGGCTTCTAGAATCCCTTGAACATCTCCCGGGCGGATACCGCGCTTCCGCATTTCGCCTACCGCTTGATTCCAAAGATCGCTTCTCCAAGAAGTCTTATTGTGAATCTTACAAATCTGCTTGTCCGTCATTGTCGGCATATCGTCCGAAATCTTTTGTTCCATTTCCATTTCGAGTTCCATTAGTTTCCTCTTTCGTAACGTTGTCTAAACTACCATTAAGTATCTGGTTATTTTATCCCCTACCGAGAGGGGAGTCCCTTGGTATTGAAACCAGGTAGGGGTATCCCTCTTCGGCAGAGCGTCAACTACTACAGGCGATAGGCTAAAACGTACTCCATTGCTTTGTCGGTCGCAATTTCATGCGCTTGAAAATCTTCCCAATCTTGACCGTCATACGGATTGAAAATCGTTTCTAACTCTCTCATGGCTTCCCCCCATGTTTAAATTTTCTGATCTCGTCAGTTGGCGCATTACGCCAAGACGCCCTAAGGCGTTTCGATCTTATTGATGCTTAAAGCAAAAAACATATCCGTTCTTGATTCCACCGCCAACCAACTCACCTTTCCAATTCATCAAATCACGCAAGCTCTCAGCGGCTTTTTGGTGAAGCTCTTGACCGTCCAAATTCATCCAAGTGTCACGGCTATAGGTTTGTTGATTTCCAGCGTTATCAAAGGCTTTTAAGCGAGCCGGTTTAGTGGCGGTTTGCGGAATGTACTTCACGGTGATTGCTTTCATGAAATCACCTCGAATTCATAACCAGGATTCAGCGGGGCCATTTTATCGATAACCATTTCAACAGGGGCAAGAGTTGTAAACGGGCAAGGAAGCCATTCGCCAAATTCAGGGATGAAAGCCATCCACCCTTGAGAGTTTTTCTTTAATAGAATCTTTTTCATTAGTTCTGCCCTTCTGCTGGATTAAGCGCCAGACTCGCTAAGTGAACTGCCCTACGAACACAATCATAATATAACAATCGGATTATGTCAATAACTATTTCAAACATTATTTTATTTATTATTTCATTCTTTGCATTTAATTGAGGCGCTAAATCACCCCATGCACTCATACCACCCAAGGCGAGATCGTCCAAATGAAGGCCTAAAGAATGCAAAAAATAATCATACAATGCCCCTAAAATAGCGTTTGACAATATCCAGGGCAAAATGGTAAAAGACTTTGGGCTGAAAAGCCTAGGAACCTCGTGAGGGCCTGCTATCGCCGCCAGGTAGATAGATCACGCTTAACCTCACGAGTCCCTATTTTTCTTCGTGAGGAAAATCATGCTAAGCGAAAAAGAAGTGAAATTTAGATATAGGGCTATTGTTCGGGCGCAAGAAGCAAATAAAGAAAATATAGATCACCCTTATACTGGTTACCTTAAAGGATTGGGCGAAGCTTTGCGCATTGTTTTAGATTTACCAGAACAACCCAGATATGTGTCTTCGGACAAAGAAGGCCTGCAATGAAATATATCGGCCACGATTGCAACGCTCGTCACGATCCAAGAGTCAGGAAGCTAATCCGCAAGTTTTCGGCCATGGGATACGGCATTTACTTTATGGCAAACGAGATGATAGGTGAAAAGCTTGATCCACCTAAAATCATGTGTGAATTAGAACAAACCTTTGAAGACTTCTCAGATGATGCCAATGAAGCGCCCGAAACCATTCAAAAGGTTTTAGACTATTGCGTAGAGATCGGCCTAATGACTAAATCAGGCGATAAATACCAAAACATCAAGGTTTTAAAGCGAAAAGACGAGTATACATCCAAGAAGATTCAAGCCATGTCCCGACAGTCTCCCGATACTATCCCGACAGTGTCGGGTATAAGTAAAGTAAAGGAAAGTAAATTAAAAGAAAAGAAAGAAAATGGCGTTTTAAAAAACGCTCTTGAACATCCCGACAATGTCCCGACACCACCTGAAACATCAGACGAACAACTTTTAAATCAAATACTCGCCAAAATAGAAGATCAATCTACCCCTGATTCATTGCGTATTATCTTCAAAAAGCAAGCCAATCACTTAGAACAAAAAATTTTAGAGACTAATAAACTCTTGGAGAATTGGTGAAATGAAACGTCCAATGACAAAGCCCAAAACTAATCAGCACCTTAAAAACGCTATAAATGCAAAAAATAAGCCTAAACTCACACTTTGGCGTCTAATCCAGTTAATCTTAACCCTTGCATTCATTGCAATCGAGCTAACCGCTCTCATCATCCACCTAAAAACACCTGATACATAACGAGTTAACTTAGTAAAAATAAACAACTGTTAAAAAACTTTACACAATTAGGTCTCGCTTACTATTGGTTAGTGTTAAGTTTCTTTACACTTTTGCATTAAGCGCAACTGTACAGTGGATACACAATCGTCGTTGTGTCTACCATTTACACTAGAAACTATTGTAAAACCTATATAAAAGTAGTGCCTTGGGGGTGGGGCGGGGGTCGCATTGTAGCTCTTTTGGTTCCATGCGGGCGTGAGCGGGTTAATTCAATTTGACCTAATCTTAGACACGTTGATTTTCAGATTTAGCATAAACAACTTGATAATGAGCCGTTATGAAAGTTTATGAGTGCCCAGAGTGTGGAGCGGTGGTTAAAGCTGGGGATTGGCCTGAATGTGGTAATAGGCACCCAGCGATTGGAATGTATCAAGTGTTAGATTGGGGTAGTGGAGGGGAGCCAATCAATTTGAAAGAACTTTTGACTATCGAAAAATAAGGGGTTGCTTAAATAAATTTTTACGTTTATGCGCTTGCGTGAATTATAATGTGCTGGTGGCTATACCCCTACGCTAAAGGAGTATCAAATGAAATTAGGGCTTGTTTTGTGCATGGCTTTTTTAGCTTCACCTTTGATGGCTGAGGACTTCTCATCGACCGCCTTCGTGGGTGCCTTGGGCCTTGTGAATGCTGATGGGAATATGACGAGTTGGAATTTGATTCATGATCCGTTGCATAGCCATGAGCAGAATTTTATAGCCGTACCGTTTATGCACGATGAGAGCCATTATGTTTACGATGTGGGGGCGATAGGTGTTTGTATTGCAATTCGGGACCAATTGAAATTAGTGGATAAAAGTTTGGGACTCCTAGATTTTGGAACTAAAGACTTGTTTACGCTGGGGCTTTATGCAATGGAGTGGCACGCTATTAAATCGTGGCAATACGAGAAGGATGATGTGATGGGAGAGGTAATGGTGAGTGAGGCTGAGTTTTTAATTACTTCAAGTATTTTGAATTTGAAGTTTTAAAAACCGAGCCAAATTTTAAGAGCGTCAATGGGACAGAGCAGGGTATAAAAAAACTGGTACTTCCAAGAAGTGATGGGTGAGTTGAGCATCCATCCGAGATAGAGCGGATAAAGAGCGACGTAGATGATGGCGAGAGAGACAACGGCGGTTACGGCTATTTTCTTTTTCATCTGAGAACCTCCTGGTTCCGAACGGCTAACTTCAAGGCTATTTTACAATGGTTTATAGACCTGTTCAAGAACTAAGAATTCTTTTGTTGACAGACTACCGTAGGTTGTGGAAAATACTTTCGAGGCTTCAAGATTTAGACAGCGGGGGGATAAAAACATGACGGTTGAATTTAAGGGTCCGAACGGTTCTTTTGTGGGAATGAAAAAAGATGGCGGAGATGTTCCGTTCAAAGCTACCAAGAGTGCGAAAATCGAAACTGTGAACAACGAAAATTATGCTGGTGATGCGGCCATGCCTAGCCGTGAAACTGGGTCTGATAAAAACAATCACACTGTCCACGGGAAACAACCGGCGGAGCATTTGAAACTTTCTGGAATTCATCAGCCGCAAATTGGCGGGGCTGAAGGTGATGTGGCCAAAGAAGAAAAGTTGAACAAGCCGTTTCGTGCGTTTAAATATTCCCGTGAAGGTCGGGCTATGGACAACGGCTCTAACGATGAACAACGATTGGCGTTGGGCAAAGATTATTAAAAGCTGTTGATGGGTAGTGGTCGGTTAAAAAAGTTTCTAGGAGAAAATAATGCACGCCGAAGATATGGATTTGTCCTCGTACCCGGTTAAGGCTACGAGATCGCCGCAGGGAAAAGTTTACGATAAGCCGAAACCCGCCACTCACGTTTGGAAAATTAATTATTTAAACTCCATCGGCGAAATTCGTCACGACTTTTGGAAGGGCGAAATTGCTGACGCCGTTTCCGAAATTCCTGAACACGAAATTCTTGTCATTGAAAAACGGATGATCAAACCGCAAAAGATTGTGTCTGTATCTTTTGGTTTGATGTACGAACAAGAAGAGCCGGGTGGCGAGTGGAAAAAACCACATCCGAACGATAAAGACCCAAGGGCTGAAAAATTTTACGAAGGTGATTATACCCGCCTGTACATGGAAGTGTGGCGCAAGAACGCTTATCAGAATGGCGAGTTTGACGCTTTGAAACTTACCCGCTCTTTTTCCAAGGAAGCTCAATTGGAAAATGAAAAGCGATCCAAGGATCAAGAGATTGAAAACCTTCGCAGGCAACTTGAAGCTAAAACAAAAAATGAAGAACTTCTAAAAAGTGAACTAGCCAAGAGTAAAAAATAATGGATGTAATTTATTTTTTTGCTGGTATGGCTACAAGTTCCGCTATGGCGTATGTTTGGTACTTGATTGGAAGAAACACTTCTTATCAAGATAAAAACATTATTCCGCCTCCTGCGCCTATTGCCATTCCTAAAATCGAAACTTCTAAAGAACCTGATTCCGAAACCAAGCCTGTAGGGTGGGTGGATGAGACTACCGATCCTGGCATGATTGAATTTCATAAGGGGCGTGAGTTATGAACCAACCGATTCAAGACGGAGACATTCTAACTACGAAAGATGGCCGTGAGTTTCGTTCCGCCATTCTCAAGGCCCAAATTAAATCTACGATCTTGAGAACACAAAAAAACTTTTTAGATAAGTTGCCTGAGAAAAAGAAAAAAGAATTTTATTTCAAGGTTTATGAGAAGTTGCAGAAACAAGATATGCTTGATAAAAAAGAACCGTTTATTCAAATGGGTCTATCTCCATTCACATTTATGAACGAGCCTCTTCGCATGGGGAACTTCCAAACTACTTATGGCGAATTATTTTCCAGGCTTCATCAGGCATTGCGGGAAACAGAAGGTGACTTTAATCTTGGAGATGAATAATGACTACGAGGGGAACTCAGGGGCGTCCGCCCGATAATTTAACGATGAAGGCTATACCGGAAGGCCCGATTGCCACTCCTAAACGCAAGTGGGCGGCGATTGCCAAGTATCATGCGATTAACTCCGAGAGGGAGCGCAAGGGGTTTGACCTTCTAAAAGATAAGGCGTTTTTGAAGTGGACGGGAATTTCCAAGGAGGATTTATCTAGCGCCGAGTCGCATAAGGAATATGTAGATGTGGCCCTGTCGATTGCCAAGGGCCGATCTGTTATGTGGTTTCGGGATGAACTTGAAAATATGCAAAAGTCGGCGCAAAGACTTTATTTGGCAGGAGAAGACAAAAGTTATTTACAGGCCACGATGAATTTGGCCGAGATGTTGAAATTTAAAGAGTTTTCCCTTGAGGGTATGGAAGAAACCGAAGTTCGCAACGCTGATGAAACAATTGAAGAAATTATGATTATCTTAAAAGACGAAGCGGTGAAGGCGGCAATTACTAATGAAGAGGGGCTCGTCTCGCAAAAAATCATCCCGGCACTTGTTGGTGCGTCCTTTAAATCCAGAAGTAAAAAAGAAACTTTTACGCTTGCACAGCCTAGTGGTTCTGCTCAAGAATATAGCCCAAAAGGACCCGATAGCCCTGTGGATTCCGTTCTTCAAACAGACCCTGGGGCTGGCGAGTCTCAAGAGGTTCATCCTTTACACCGGGGCGAACAGGACCGGAAAGTCTGACTTCTTGGCCGCTTATTTTTCTTTGTGGTTATTGGGCAGACATCCAACGATAAAGACTCCGAGGAATGGAGTGGCTTGGTTATCGGTGACGGATTTTTCTAAGATCGAGCAGGTGTTGTATCCAAAGTTCGTGAGGATGTTGCCGCCCAAGAGCTTTGAATATAACGCTCAGAAGTCGTTGATTGAAATGAAAAACGGATGCAAGTTGTTTTTTAAGTCCGAGCAATCTGGGCCGCTGTCTTATGAAGGTGCTGACGTTGATTTGTTGGGGTTGGATGAAGAGCATAATAAGCCTACGTTCAATGCGGCGGTTATGCGTACTACCGGACGCAGGGCAAAGATTGTAATGGCTATGACGTTGGTTGGTGGAATAACTTGGACGTATGACGAGTTTATTTTGCCAACGCAGAAGGATGAGCGCAAGGATGTTGAACTGATTGTTTGTAATCAGTTTGATAATCCGATGTTGAATAAGAAAGAAGTTCAAGCTGAGTTTGATCGGTTGTGCAAGACGGACCCGATACGAGCCCGCATTACGATCATGGGCGAGTTTTTGGATATGTCGGGAGAAACAGTGTTTGAATCTAAGTTGCTTTATGAGCTTAGACAAAATTTACCGCAACCCGTAAGGGGCGAGTTAATGGAGGCTTGAGATGGACGAAATTTTGAATCATGAAGTTCCGGTTGAAAAGCCTGAGTTTATTTCGTTTGAAGACTTGGCTAAAGATGTTGAAATCACCCATGAAAATTATGGTGCGATTGATAAAGATTTTATTAAAGCCAGGGACATTTTGACCGCTAAAAAGAAACGTGCCGGAATTATCTAAGGAGGATGTGATGGAATTTGAATTTACGAATGTGCAGGGGCAACGCAGAACGCTTGAGGGTGGTTCGCTTATTCCCCCAAAAGAATATATGTCGATTTTGGATGAGCAAGGTAATGTGAAGTTTTTGATTAATCCTAACGCCATTGCATTTGTGGAAGCTAAGTTGCCAGAGCCTGTTAAGTTGGTGATTAACTGATGATGAAATTTAATCCAGTGTCCGGGCATATCAGGGTGTTGCCGGAAGCCATTTCAAACACAGCAAAAGTTGTCGAAATGGCTGACGGAACCAAAAAAGAAATTTTCATGGGCGATCGTTCCAAGGATGAAAAGGTAAAGGCGGTCCATAAAGGCGCTATACAAGAAACATCTTGCCAAGCTCCGCATTTACAGGTCGGGAAAATAATTATTTATTATCCCTTCTCGGCTAATAAAATAATTGAAAACGAAGTTGAATATCATGTGATCCATGAGCGTGATGTGATGGGATACATGAGTGAAGTTTCATAACTATCCCTATGGAAGAGTTTTCAAATACCAAACTGACAGACACCCCGATAAAAGACTTCATTATGTTATTGGGGCCGATAGTGCTTCAGGATTGCCGAACCGTGATAAATCAGCCTATCAAGTTTTGTGCCTTGAGACGCACGAACAGGTCGCTTGCTTTGCTGAAGAATGTGCCCCTAATCATTTCGCAGAAGAACTCAGAAAAGTTGGAACCTATTTTTACAATGCAACGGTCGGAGTCGAACTCGACAAATACGGATTTCTTACCATCAACATTCTCAAGGATATATATCCATACCTCTATTTCCATATTCAATCACCAACTTCGTATGGAACGGCTATCTCGAAAGAGTATGGATGGAAACCTACGAGCCCTAACCGCCAAGTTGCAATTGACTATCTCAAAATGGATTTTTCCGCAAATGGATCAGAAAATGAAGCGGAAAAAAAGTCAGCTATAAAAATATTTGATTCTCAGACTTACGAAGAGATGGCGTTTTTTATTAAAGACAGGGAGACGGGTAAAGAGGCGGCGCAGAAGGGCAAGAAGGATGATCGACTTGCGGCTCTTTGGATAGCTGATTTCATGTGGCATGAAATGCAAATACGATTTGAGTTTAAAGAACAGGATAACACTCCAAAGCCAATGAGCATTGTTCAGGAAATGGAGTACATGAAACGAGAAGGCGAAGCGAACGGAAAAGGCTTTGGGCCTAGAAAGTTAGTGGTATGAAAAAGGAATCCGAAAATTGGTCCGAGGATGGCGATTGGGCTCTGTGCAAACACGGAGATTGTCACTATTTTATAAGAAAACGTGGTGAAAAAAGACGTATTCTTTGCCAAATATTTCCTGATCGGGTTCGTTTAAAATGTGATTCTTGCGGGCAAATTAGCACGTTTTATTTTGAAAAAAAGAAGATGAGCAAAAAACAAGTTGACGAACCAGAATGGGTTCCTTTATCCTCAATGATAGAATCTTGGGAAAAGACTAATTAATGCCAGCACATGATGCTTTTTACAAGTGCTGGAATTGTTCCATGAAGTTTTTGGGGCATGGTTGGATGCCGTGTTTGTTTGATGAAATTTGTCCGAGATGTGGGAGTGGTTGCAGGGGTTGGCTTCCGAGTGAGGAAGATAAACTTCGTGGAACTGCTTACTACGATGTGGGGACCGAATTAATACTTCGGTCAGGCAGGGAGAGGCAAATGCTCTTTGCGCATGGTTTTTATAAAACCAGAACCCACGGGACAGAAATTCTCTCCGTAGACAATTACGGCGATTATATTCCAACCTCGTAGGGTCGCCAAAGGCCCTTAGTTGCCAGATTCACCATTGATTGAAAAACAGGATGCAGTAGCTGGAATCAGCACGACCCAAGACCCTCTTCGGTTAGTGAAGCTTATTAACGATTGCATTCGAGAATCCGATTCCCACAAAGTAAAATTCGGCTATTCAAGCCGTATGGAAAAATATGATCAGCTTTATCGAAATAAACTTTACGATGGCGCTGATCAAGGTCATTTATATTTTGAATCAAGGGCTAATTATTACCGTGAGTGGGTAGACGGTACTGCTAATATTCTTACCCGTGAGCCGTTGCAAGATACTGTTCTTCGTAGAGATCAAGAGCCGGACGTTTCAATTGCCGCCGATGTGTTCACACGCATAATTGAATATGTCCATTACAAGAATGATCGAGAGATAAAAGAATATGATTGGTGCATCCATGCCGGGAAGTATGGCAATGGGATTATGCACTGTTTTTATAATCCTGAAGCCGATAACTTTCAGGGCCTTCCTTCTTATGAGCCTATCAATCCAAAATATATTGGAATTTCTCCGGGTGCCAAAGATTTTGATGATGCCGTTTGGGCTTTTTATAAGCGCCCTGTTTCTACCGCTTCTTTAAGACAAGCTTATCCCGATTTAGATATTAAGCCCGATGGTGATATTTCAGGTGCGTCTTTGATGAACGCCAAGGAATCAGGTAAATTTAAATTCTTTTTGACCGATCCTAACAATTCTGCTTTTATGGGGTTTACTACCGGCGGGACTAAGTTATCTGGTGATAAAAAGGGCAAGAATCAAACTTGGTTGACTACATTTTATTATCGTGATCCAGAAAAAATTGATTTAGCTGATGAGAATGATTTGCAAGAGTGGATTGATAATAACCCCGGATTTGGAAGTTCAAAAAATCAGAAGGTTATGTTTGATAAACTGAAAACTCAATTACCAATGACGGTTAAGTTATATCCGTTTGGGCGCAAGATTCAAAAGTGCAATGATTTTGTTCTTGAGGATGATCCTAACCCTTATCCTATTTTCCCGTTCATTGATTTTTCTGCTTACCCCGATCCTGATGAATTTTGGGCCGAGGGGACTATTTCGCTAATTCGTGAACAGGTCCGAAACATTCATTTAATTTCTTCTGGATTGGCCGCTAATGCTGACTTTGTTAATCGCCCTCCGTTTTGGACTACTTCTAAGCGCTGGGATAATAACCAATCTTTTGGTTTGGACCCTAATCAGATTGTTCCTTTGGAACAAGGTTCGACTATTCAACCGTTGGTTATTCCGGCTATGGCTGGTAAAGGCCAAATGGATTTGATGCAATGGCGTATTAACGAGATTGAAAATGTGACCGGCGTAAAGCGTATCATGTTTGGGTCTATGCCGCAATCAGGCGCTCCCTCTGGCGTGCAGATGGATAAGCTTCAGGACGCTGGTTTAGGCGCTATCTTGCCAATGACAAAGCGGTTTAGAAATTCTCGTAAACAATTAGGGTCTTTTATATTTTGGATGATTCAAAACTTTATGACAGAACCTAGAAAAATGTTGTTTATTAACAAGTCGGAAAATCCTCCGCAATCTCAGCCTGTTCAGATTAATCAACCAGGTGGCCCAAACAATTCATTTATCAATGATGTTATGTCGGGTGATTGGGAATACTACGTTGATGAATCGGAAGGGCGTCCATTTAGTCAAGCGGCTCGTTTTCAACAAATGGAAGCAGTTGCTCAAGCTATGGAAAAAATTGCTCCTGCTGAATCGGCAAAGCTTATGGTTGAAGCATCCAATCTTCCGGGTCGTTCTAAGTATCTCGATATTATTGACAAGCGTTACCAGATGCAGTTGGAAATCGGGATTACTAATGCCGAACGTGATCGCCAACTCAAAGAATTTACCGAAATCAATAAGGCTCAATCTGATGCTCGTAAGGCCGAGGCTATGGAAGTTAAGGCTGGGGCGTATGTTAAAGGTCTTGAATCTAGGGGTATCAAAGATATTGCCGATGCTTTGGCAACTGGTGCGGAAGCCGATGCTCAACAGATCATGCAACAGGAACAAACGCCAATGGCCCCTACGCCTAATGTGGCTGAACCGCCTCCGCCTCCGTCATTCCCTGACATTGGCCAATTGCCGGGTGGCATGAAAATGCCTCAGCCTACGCCATTAGAAGAACATGGAGGTATGGGTTAATGGATTTCGCTTCGCCTTTACAAAACAGACTTCAAAGCACTTCAGTTGGACAACCGGGTTATCAAGCGGTTAATAATTTTTCGTCCGGCAAAACTCAAATGCCTCAAGAGCTTATGAAAAACATAGCTAATGCCAGGGCGTTAATGCAATCCAGAAACATGAATCAGCAGGACACTTTGAAACAAATGCAACCTGGATTTAAGGGTATGACTCCTGAGGCCTTGACCGCTCTTCAAGCCCTCATGTCGAGAGGAATGGGGCAATCTTCGTTTCCGGGGGCGGACACGAACCTAAGACAGGCCGTTGATACAGCATATAATCCGCAGTGAGGCGCTAGGGCGCAGAAAGAGAGTGTTTCGTGGAAAACGGAACCGTTGAACAGGAATTACCGGCAGAAACAGGTGTAGAAAGTGTTGCGAGTGAAGGAGCGACTTCTGGCCAAGAAGAAGCGGGTGCGGGTGCGCCTCAAATCGATCCGGCGGTCTATGAGAAATTAACGGCAGAGCATGGGCAACTTTCTACCAATTGGTCGAAGATTGAACAGCTCGCTAATGCCGATCCTGTCTTTAGAAAGGAATTGGAAAGGGCTTGGAAAGGGTTGCCCGCACAGGTAGCCAAAGTACAAGAACAACCAAAACCTCAGGGAGCGGAGAAGCCAAAGACAAACGCTGAATTACAGCAACTTAATGAACGGTTAACTAGATTTGAGCAAGCCCAAATGGTTCAACAGCAAGAATCTTTACGCCGTGAAAAGTTTTCTGAAGTTCAGAGTGAGACGGCTGATGTTGCGAAACGTTACAACGCATCCGAGCCAGTTATGAATGAATTTTGGAAGCGGTACGGGGATATGATTCGCACTGAAACGTTTAATACTATGCAGAATAATCCTGGCATTGCCCCTAACGTGGCTATGCAACAAGCTTATTCAAGGCATGATAAAAATTTGGCCGGTGAATTCGCCCTTCTCATGGAAGACCACTTGATGGGTTTTTATGGCGATAAAATCAAGGAGAGAACAAACCCGTTAAAGGGTATCGGTTCTCCTGCTGAAAAGGCCGGTAAAGCTGGTGCCGGTGTTTTGCCCGATTTAAAAGAGCGCTTTTTTAGCGCAATGAAAAAAGAAAGGAATCCTGAAAGACGAGCCGAGATGATCAAGGCGTTCTCCGAACAATCTGGTATCTCGGTTGATAATATCTTCAGGAGTTCAGGTGGTTAATTAAATGGCTTCTTCACCAATTACGGGAGTTGCGGCACAAGTATGGCCTCTTATACCCGAAGAGATTATTGATAACATTTCTATCGCTCATCCGGTCTTCTTCAATTTGTATGAAAATTGTAAGAAGCCTTGGAAGGGTGGTACGCAGTACCAACCAGTGGTTCTTAATGCGTCTGATACGGAAGGTGCGTTTATTGACCCAACTTCCACTTCGGCCTCTTTAGGTACTACGCAGACTCAGAAAACGGAAGGTATCGTTTATAAGATTTCTGCTGTGCAGAATCCGTATTCGATTACTTTGGATGAAAAAGAACGTGCTGGTGATTCGGAATATGCTCGTATCACTTTGCAGGAATCTAAAATCATTCAGGCGACCAACCGTCACGTTGAATTGATTTCAATGAATATGTATCAGGGCAACACCAATAGCAATTCGCTTCAATTCTGGGGTCTTGACCAGATTTGCGGCTTGGTGGATGCTACGCCGTTTGTTGGTCAGATTGACCAATCGGCTGATACTTGGTGGGCTCCTTCTACCATTACGACCACGACTGTGTTTAACTCGCTTGCGCCGCTCATTACCCGCATCTCGGTTATGACGGATGGTGGCGACAAACCGGACATGGGAATTTTGGGACAGGTTCTTTATCCTCGCTTGATCCAGATTATGGGCGGCGGGAACGTCAACATCAAAATTGACAATAAAGAAACCGTTTGGCGCACCGGAGATATTTCGGTTCAAGATGTGAAGTTTATCAAAGATAAGGGCGCTACTGATGATGCTAGCTCCACTGGTAACTGCTACATTTTGACCACGAAATATTTGGAATTCTGGTTTTCCAATTCCTTTGATTTCTGGTCTTCGGGATTCACTGAACCTGTGGCCGCTTCTTACAATACGGGTTATATCCGTAGCGTAATGTTCTTGGCGACCACTCAACGTCGGCGCATGGGTGGATATGTTATTCCGTACAACGCTGGCACTTACCCCTTAACGTTGTAAAATTTTAAAGTACGGAGCCCTCTTAACCGGGGGCTCAATACTTATTTTTGGAGGATAAAATGGGAGCTTCTGCAAGTCGTGTTGCTGTTGTAACTGGTAATCCAAATTCGCCTACTGGTTTTGGAAATACTAGGATTTTTACTGCCGTTTATACATCCGGTTCTTCGGCGGATACTTTTCCGGGAGTCGGGCCTTTAAAGAATGGTGACTTTATTACTATTCTTGCGACTCAGACTAACGCTACTTCTGGATATGCAGGGTTGACCTGGGATTCCGCTACTACTGTTTATAGTGGAAATTCTGGTACTGTTGGAATTGTGCCTATTGCTACAGCGCCAACTGGAACTGTGGCGTATACTTTAAAAATTCAAAGTCTGTGAGGTAAAATATGGCGGCGGCACATAGTATTGTTGAAATAGAGTTTGGTGCAACATATCAGAAAATTCCTTTAGGTCTTTCTGGTAGACGGCGTTGGAGGTGTACCGCTGTTCTTCCTAGCGGTCAATCTAGTTGCACGATTAGCGGAATTCCACAATTGGACGATCAAACTCAAATTCATGTTCAAATGGCCGAGGGTGGTGTTTCGTCTGCTGGATTGATTGAAATTTCGGCGTCTAGGACTCATGGCGAGAATCATGGGGCTATTACAATTGGAACAGCTAATGCTTCTACGGTAACTGGTGATGCGGCCTTTATTGTGGATGGCCAAAACATTTAAGGAGTAATTATGGGTGCGGCAAATGGAATGCGGGATTACGCTTTTAACGAAATAGGTAAGGTTGGCTGTCAAAGCACGAACCAAGCTTTAATCGTTGTGGCTGGAACAACTTCATTGCTTCCGGCGCTTGGTCCCGGACTTCGTTATATGATTTATCAAATTGACGTTGATGTTAGTGGATTGAATTCTACCATTTCAATTGGAGATGATGCGGCCATTCCCGGAACAACGGATAATATTGTCTTTTATACCTCCAACAATGGACATTTTACTACGGTTTATCCTAATGGTTGGTGGGCTGGAAAGAACTTGCCGATTTCTGCCTTAGTTGCTGGGAGTGCCGCAAATGTTTGGGTTCGCATTACTTATACGACTACGTAAGGAGAATTTATGAAACAGCAAGATGGAATGCCTTTTGGCTCTATGGGACCAGAAGGGGATAAGCAGGATAATCCGGCCAATGATTTAAATGGTGCTAAAGGTGGCGGAATGAAGCACGTTGTATCCCCTGGTGCCGATGATCAAAACAAGAAAAAGCAAATGATGATTCTTGCTTTGATGCGTGCGGCTCAAGGTGGCGGCGCTCCTGGTGGCACGGGTGGCCCTATGCCTATGGGTCAGCCTCCAATGATGGGTGGTGGCGCTCCTTCCATGAATGGCGGAGGTATGCCGCAATGAAAATAAAAGAAATGGGAATGAAGTCTAAGATGAAAATAGCTAAACCTAAAATGGCTATGCCTAAAGTCAAGGGGCCAAAGATGGAAGGCCCTGATATGGGCATGAGTGGCGTTGGGAAAGATCACATGGAAAGAATTGCGTCTGTTCGTGCTATGGGATCAATGAAAGGTTATTAAGTGATAACTTTTGGACCCGCTACATCGGAGGCTAGTGTGCTTGCCATGGTACGGCGCAAGTGCAAAGTTTTGCCCACTTCGCCAGATGCGTATACTTCCGATAATATAATTTGTGCTTATGCCAATGAGGAAATGCAACTATTGGCATCTGAGTGCCGATCAATCAAAGTGTCCAATACCGGGAGTGAACCATTAACGGTTCAAGGGCAACGAACTTATGATTTGCCCAACGATTGTCTTGAATTGGTTGATGTTTATTTAGGACCGGCTAACGCTCAAATTCGGATGCAACAAGCCAGCACTGAATATCTTTATTCCAATTTTGGCCCAGGATTTATGAATCGTCAGGGGCAACCTTTTTATTATTACATTGATTGGGACAATCAAACAAATAGATTCTCTGTGGCGTTTGCTATGGTGCCGTCTGTATCAAATCAGTTAATTACCATGTTTTATATTCAACGGCCAAATCCTTTTGTAACGGCTTCAATTACTATTTCTTCACTTACTCAATTGACTGGAACGGCTACGGCAGTTTGCACCAACAATTTTTATCAAGGACAATATGTTACGATTTCGGGAGCGAATCAGTCAGGATATAATATTTACGCTAAAGTTTTAAATCCAACGGCCACTCAATTTCAATATGCCGTGAATTCTGGAACTGTTAGCCCTGGGACTGGGACGCCAGTTGTTCAGCCCACTACTACACCCCAAATGGACGAAAGATTAGATAACGCTTTGATCTATGCAATTGCCGCTCGAATCATGCACGATAAGCGTGATACGGCTTTTTCTGCTGTTTATGATGGAAAGAGGGCCGAATATATTGCCAAATATAATGATTCTGGACGCAAGAGTCGTGAGCCGCTACCCGCATTGAACAATAATCGTTCTGACCTGTCTTATTTCATTGGAGATTAATTGTGGCCAAAAAGATTAAGGGCGCAAGCTTCGGAAATAGTCTTCCCGGCGCTCAAACTATTGGGCGCACTATGGCGCAACAGTTTAATTTGCGTGGCGGATTGGCTAACAATACAAACATTTCGGCCCAAAACCCTGATGAGTGGTTAAAAGCTACTAATGCCAAAATGCTTGCGTCAAATGGTCCCGTTACTTCCCATGTGGGCGGTATAGTCAATTCCAACGATAATCAGCAGACTTTTTTTTCAGGTTCCAATAACGGTTATAGTGGTTTGGCTTATCAATGTGTTCCCAGTGAATTTTGTGTGGCTTCTCTGGAAATTGGAGTTTCTTTTCCAGTGGAATCGGTTGTTTACTCTGGTACGGGTTCAGGTTCAACTGTTAATTCTTTCTCTGTTGGGGACAAATGTATTCAACTGGCATTGACTGCTAGTCAAACAGCGACCGCCACAGTCACGGTTCCTGCTAAAACATTAACAACTACTATAGTTCCTGCCTCGAATTCAGTTTTGGCATTAGATACTAATTGGACAAATCCTTCTAATTTTGCATCTGGATTCATCAGAGTTGGGAGCGACTCATCCAATTATTATCAATGGACAATCCCGTCACCTGGCGCAGTTACGACTGAAATTTTAAAATTAAATTGGGCTTCCCCCACATCTACGACCGGAACGCCGATTCTCGGAAATATAACTTACGTTGTTATTAATTTTGTTGCTAGTGGCGGAGGTTCTCTAACAGTTCAGTGTTCCAATTTAAGAATAAGTGCTTTTTCATCCACGTCGCAAGCTAATTTTAATTATTTACAATATGCCGCAAATATTAGTAAATGCTTTCCTTATGTTTCTAATTCGGCTTCAATGTTTAGGCAGTTAGTGGCGCAATGCAGAAATGTTTTATATATACAGCAAGCTATTGGAGATTTAGGCGGATCGTTAGATTCTAATGAATATTTATTTCCTTTGAAAACTGGGTTTACCCCGAATACAACAAATTTATATCAAAATGGATTTAATTTTACGTCATTTCCAAAAACTGGAACCAACAATGAAAATATCATGTATTATGCTAATGGCAATGATGGGGTTTTTAGCTATGATGCCAGTGCCGCCGCCGGGACTAGACACGCTCAAATTTCGACCACTGCTTACAGTACTTTAGTTTCTCATAAAAACTATATGTGGTATGCGGGCGATCCAAATAATCCAAACACAATAACGCCAAGTATTATTTCTACTCCGGGTACGTTGGATGCGGCCAATGCCATTACACTAGATAATTCTAGTGGCCAAGCGAAAATAACCGCACTTGTTTCAATGGACAACTATTTAATTATTTTCAGAAATATTGATATTTGGATATTGTTGGGTTCTACAACTGGCGTGGATGGCGATATTTCTATTCAAAAATCCCAAAGCACCGTGGGCGCTCTTTTACAAATAAGCGTTTGCAGGGCCGGACAATATTGTTATTTTTTCAATGGTAATGATCTGTATATTTTCGATGGTTCTCAATCTACCATTATTTCAGAAAAAATAAATTTATCTAAAGTAATTGCGTCGAATCCCGTAATCACTTGTGGCGTTTCTCTGGTTTATAATCCCACGGAACAATCCGTTTGGATATTTATGATACCACAAGACCCGAACGCCTGGGACGGACTTTTTAGTTTTACTAATCCGTTGAGTTCAACGTTATATTCTTCATGCGGGGTTTTGATTTATAATACGATTCTTAAAAACTTTTTTATGATTGGTGGAGTGGCGGATATTACTTCAATGAACATAGGGGGGTTTTCATTTACTTCGTTTATAAACGGAAATAGTTATTTTTATACTTATGGGCAAAATATTGCATCGAGAAACGTTTCTTTTAATACACAAGTAAATCTGACAACGTGGAACCAAGCTTTTGATGTTCAAGCATCTTGGAATAACCTGGGTTCTCCGTTTGTCCAAAAAGACCCAGATCAGATACGTCTATTTATCACTGCGGCCAATGCTTCTATAACGGGAACCCTTAACTTTTATACCGACTTCAACTCAAATACAGTGGCTTATACGACCACCTTTATATTGCCACAAGCTAGTGTTTCTAGCGGCTTTGTTGATTTGACGATAGGACCCGGTTGTCAGGGACATGCGTTTTCAGTAGAAGTACAAGTTCCTAATAGTAACTCGACACCATCGGGCAATATCGTGTATTCTGGGTATGGCATAACTTGGACCTTAGCGGAGGTAATTTAAAATGGCTGGCGCACCTATAGCACCCACAGTTCCTGGCGCACCAACTGCCGGTAGCGCTTCTCCTGCACTGACTCAACAGCAAATGATGGCTTATTACGGGAGTATGCCTCCTGCTCAAACACCAACTGTTGATCCTTCTCAATTGTTTAGCGGATTGGGTCCGGCTCAATTGGATCCAAGTGGGTATCAACAACAAACGTTGCCAGACCCGACAACTACAATATCTGGACAAATGCAAGATTTTAAGCCCATGGGGCTAATGGCCTTACAACCGGCATCGTATACGCAAGCGCTTAATGATTTTAATAAAAATTATGGTCATTATGATACCAATACGGGTGCTTATGATTTGAATTTAACTGATTTTCAAGATAATGGAACTCAATTTTCTAACCCACAACTTCAAAAAGATTTAACCGAAATTGGCCTTGGCGGTTCTCAGTCCAATGGAATATTAACTTCGGCGCAAACTGCGATTAATAATAATTTAGGAAATTATAATGCAGTGAATTCAGCAAACGCTGATAATCAAGGCTATTTACAGCAAGCCGCTATCGCTCAAAATAAATTGCTTGGAAATTTGAATTCAAGAGGTCTTTTACAATCTTTTGAAAATGGCGGAATGGGAACCGCTGATATGCAACAGCTTAAAAATTCATTAAGTAGCGCTTCGGCGGATCAAGGACTTGGGCTTCAAAATGAATTGAGTGGGTTGTCTCAAAATGACGCTATGTATCAGTTGGCTTTACAAAATTACAATAACCAAGTTGGAAGTTTTACCCAACAACAGCAAAATAACATTCCGGGACTTACGGACATTCTTGGGACAGGGTTATCGGCCCTTCCTTTAATTGCGGGACTATAGGAGCATAAAATGGCTATTACACCAGGACAAGCGCCGGGGCCGTTTCAGTTGAATTTGGGGGCCATGCAATCAAATTTGTCAAATACCTTGAATCCTGGAATGCTTGGAAATAAATCCATTAATCCGATGGATGCGGTTTTACAAGCCGGGAATCAATCCAAGCTAGGCCTTCAAAATTCAATCGCCAATAGCCGTATGCAAAATATCGATTTGCAAGGAAAAGAACAGGCACTTCAACAACAAGAAGAACAATATAAACAAGATCAGCAACAACCAGGATTAACTGATATTCTTGGATTATTGGGGTCTGGAATTGGGGCCATTAAAGGAATTGATTCTGCCGATCAATTAAAACAACTAACTTCCGGAATGTCGCCTCAACAATTTCAACAAATGCAAGACACGATGCTTAATAATCCCATGACTCAATATTTCGGGGGCTAAAATGGCTGATGACGTACAGGGATTTAATCATTTAGATGAAGTTTTGATGCACTTGGGCGATCAATTTCGCCAAGAGGCGCTGAAACAACAGATGCTCAAAAACCAAAATACTCATTATGAAAACATGGGACACGGTAGCGGGGCTTATGACAATAAGCCTTTTGCATACCTTCAAAAAGAGGCCATGCGGTTAACCGGCGTTCATCAACAATTTATTCATAATACGGTTGAAGGTTCTAAGGATGTTACGGGCGTCCCAACAATTAGTCCGGATCAAGCTGAACAAATGTGGCAAAATACTCCCGAAGCTGGTGAGATGCAGGAAGTCAATGGAGCGGTCATAAAGGGAATTACCCAGATGAATCCCACGCTTATGCCTAAACCTCAATCGACTCCGGTTTCTACGCCTACGGGCACGCCGGTAACGCCTTCGGCTAAATTACCTTCAAGCGGCTCAAGCCTATTCATGGGGCAATAAATGGCCTTCATAGATGATTTAAATGCAGGAGCTTATAGTGATCCGGGAATGGACGCCCAAAAAGCTATTGGCGCTACGGCCAATGCCGCTAAAGCCTTGGCGCTGAAGGGTTATTCTAAACTTCCTCAATCTATTCAGAATGTCACCACTCCCGCTTTAAAGGGCACTTATAACGCCGTTGAGCCATTGGCATCTAAGGTATTTAATCAGATTGGTGAATGGCCTTTACGTGAAGGCACTAACATGATCGCCAATCTTCTTAATTCTAAACCTCCATTGGAAAATGCTGGTCAAGTTTCAAAAGTCCCTAATAGCTCTTCATTCCATGACGTAATTAACGCTTTGCCAAAGGGCTATTTGATGGACGTTTTAACAGGAGAGCCTGGGGCTGGCGAGGCAATGCCAAAAGCATCTGGAATTTTAAACAATGATGCAGGAATGGCCGCTAATTTATTTCTTGATCCGTTAATGCACTTTCATCTTGGTGGATTAACTAAAGCGGGTCAAACGGCTACCAAAGCGGGAACAGAGGCCTCTACTTTAGGCGCTGGTGCGGCCAAAGGTGAGCGTTCTTTGGCTACGCTGGGAACGGTTCCGTTGGTCCCTAAAGTGGTGAGCAAAGTGGCTCTTGGTGGTCTGACTAAAGCCAATCAGTTAATTGACAAAGTTCCTGGTTTAGGGGGAGTTAAGGCTGGCCTTCAAACTCAAACCGGCAACGTTGGCTATGATAACGCTAAACTTCAAAAACTTACCAATCCTAATAACGCCTCTACGGTTGATGCCATTAAAATGCGGGCTGATGATGAAAAGGTCATTAATAACACCGCAAAAGAGATGGGCGTTACACCTGAAGAATTGCATCAAAAGATGCTTAATTATATGGAGCCTTTGGGTTCACAAAACCCTCCAAAAGGCCAAGTTTCTAAAAGCATTTGGCAACAAAAAATTAATGCGGCCAAAGAAGAGGCTGGTAAGGCTCTTCCGCCAGAAATCAAAGCTTTGGCTGACAATCATATTGGTGGTTATAACGCCTTTAATTTGAGCGAAGGCGGAAAGACTCGCCAGAATTACGTTGAGCATAATTCAACGCCAGAGTGGAATGACTTAGTTTCTAAGGTTTATCCTAAAATATACGATCCAGCCAAAAAAGCCTTGGATTCAGTTAAAAATGATTCTGCGAAAGGCCGTGGTGTTCTTGGAAAATATACAATTAATGAAATTAATAATATTGCTCAAGCCGGTAATCTCGGAAGTGTTCCGGGCCTCGGAAATATCCCTCAACTAGACGAATTCAAGGGAAAAGTATTTGATGATAATACGGCTAGAGTTCAAGCCTCTCGTTATCTCGAAAACGCTAAGGTTTTAAATCAGGCTGATTTTATGAATCACTTGGCTAAAACTTATGGCGTTCCCAAAGATGCTCTCTTGCAGAAGTACCGCAATGGAAGCATTAAGGCTGGTGATTTAGTTGAAGTTCAAGATAAACATTGGGTAAATAAAGACAACCCTGATGGAACGTTATCATTTCCTCCCGAAATCGCTAAATCTCTGGAAAAAATGAAAAACATGGGTGCTGATAGCCCGTGGGAAAAAGAGATGAAGGGATCATGGGCCAAACTCAATGACTTTACTAAGAAGTCTTATTTTGGTATTTTCCCAGCGTCTGTTGGGAAGATTTATTTAGGCAATCAAGCGTTAGCTTATATCAGCGGTCTTTGGAGTCCTGTCGCCCAGGCACAAGGACTTCGGATGGCAATGAATCTGCGTACTGGTAAGTTATCCGATAAAATTATCCTCAATCATTCAACTCTTGGCCCATTGTCCGAAAAAGATGTTTATAACTTGCTCAAGGCTAACAGGGCCTATGGAATGGGCTTATTTAAAATGGAAGTCCCTAAAGCTCAAATGGACACTTATCTAGGTAGTAAAACCGCTCAAAAGTACGTTGATAAAATGTGGCAAGCTCATAACTTCGCTGAAGATGCTACTCGCATGGGAACGGCTATTGAAGCTTTGCGCCAAGGATACAATCCTTTTGCCGCTGGTAAAGCGGCCCGTAAAGCACTTTATGATTATTCCGATTTGGGCGAAGCTGACAAGAAGATGAAAAACTTGGCTCCGTTTTATACATTTCAACGAAAAAATTTAGAAAATATGGCTAAGAAATGGATTCAGAATCCTGGGCGTGCCGGGTTGCCATTAAAATTTCAAAACGAAGAGGGCCAAGATAAGCAAGATGAGCGTCAATACTTTTCTAATTCTAAGGCCGAAGGTACTCCGCTCAATTTAGGCGGTCCCGATAATATTACGCTTGGATTAAATAGCGTTTGGCCCGCCAATGATGTTAACCGATATACGGGATCAGGAAAAACATTTGGCGAAATATTCGGAAATATGCCAAAAAGCATTATGAAAACGGTTGCTGGAATGATTAACCCTATTTTCAGAGTGCCAGGAGAGGTTGCCACTAATTATAATTTAAACGCCGGAACTCCAATTGAAAAGATGCCAGGGCAACAAGCAGTAGGGCCGTTTGGCATTGAAATGAATAAAAGGTATGCTCAATACCCTTTATCTCAAATTAGAGCGGTTAATGATCCATCTTTGCCATTTACTTCATCCAGTGATAAGCCGTGGCAAATTGCTACTAGACTTGCCACCGGATTGAGCTTTAAGAACGCTGATCCGGTTCAAGAAAAGAACTTTTCGGATATAGAGCAATTGCTTGGATTAAAAGGCTCTCATATTGATGGAGAAAAGAATCTGCCTAGATTCTTTGCCAAGGCTCAAGAGCGATACCAAAAGGCTGGTAATTTAAAAGCGGCCAAAGCGGCCTATGATAATGAGAAAATCTCGTATCAACAATTACTGGACGATGCTAAACAATTTAGGAAGCAATAATGCCATATTTATCTGCCAAGCAAGAACGATGGGCACATACAGAAGCGGCTAAAAAGTCTGGATTCCAAACTAAGGAGTTCGACCAAAAGAAAATCGCCGAATCCAGGACTAAATATGGCCGGTGATTTTCAAGTTAAAAAAAACGTTAATGAATTCGTCCCTAATAAAAATGATGGCCCCGGAACTCCAAACATTGATCGATTTAGAATTCTTAAACTGGTTAATGATCTTTATAATTCCGTAAATACTGGAACAGTGATCGGAATTCAAACTATTCCTGTTAATTCAACGGCTCCAACCGATGCTCAATTTCTAGTTTTTAACTCCGGGACGGGCAAATATAATCCCGTTAGTCTTTCGGGAGCCGGAACGATTACCGATGCAGGAGTTTTGTCTATTAATTTAATTAATATATCTACGGCAGGATTTCTTTTTAATACTACACTCCAAAATCAAAGTTCTGCAATTACTAGATCAGGGACTACTGCAACATATACATTAACCGCACATGGATTTTCTTCAAATGATTGGGTTCAGATTCAAGGAGCTACTCAGGCGCAATATAATGGATGGTTTAAAATAACGGTAACGGGAGCAAATGCGTTTACTTATAAGGTCGCCGGTTCGCCGACAACTCCCTCCACTGGAACTTCTCACGTTGATATTCGTTTAACTAGTGAGAACCAATTTGGGGTTTCTCTTTTAACTGCTGGGGCTGGCGCAAGCGGAATGGGAATTTTCAGAACCGCCGCTGGCAAACCTACTATTAATTTTTTGAATACGCAATCAAGCGCAAATTATATTTGTGTAGTCACCGGGGATGGAACGGCGACTAGTAGCGCACAGGTTTTTGGAATGGTTCTAGGAAGAACCACAACGTCTTGCGAAATGGCTCTCGTCACATCATCTACCGGAAATGCTTTAGATGGCTGGTTACATGTATTAATTTATGGGCTCGTTTAGCCATTTTGGCCAACTTTAATCTTGTTGTTTAAATTCGCCAATTAATTTATAATTAAGGGGCCATTAACGAATTTAGGAGAATTTCAATGAAAAAAATGATTTTGGCTTTATTCCTGTTAATGATTGGAATCCCATTAACATCTAAGGCCCAGGTTTCTGCCGTTAGTATTACCGGCGTCGCTTCATGTGCCAATCCGGGGAATACGATTCCCGTCACTTTCAAAATAACAACTTCGGCTGATTTTAACCCAATCAGCTATGATATTTTATTTTCGGCGGCCACAACAGCATCATCGGCGGCGTATTCATCTTTTCAGGGAAAAAATATAAGTTGCGCTGGCGGGGATAGCGGTTATACAACTTTTAATACCGGAGTCACAGTTTTAACTGTAATTCAAACAGTTCAAGTTCCGTCTACTGGGTACTCTGGAAACATCGTTGTCATTGCTGGCGACAACGTTTTAAGTTTAAATTGCCTTGATCCTTCTGGAAACATTTCGTTTGTATATCCATGTCTAACAACTACTCCGACTCAAACCAGAACGCAGACAACCACTCCTACAATAACACTTACTAGAACTACTACTCCAACCCTGACTATTACTCCAACTCCGTCTACTACTTTAACATTAACTAAAACCCCGACTCTTACTACAACTCCGACTCTTACACCAACCGTTACTGTGACGCCCACCCAAACTCAACTTCCGGCTCCTGGGGTATCATTGGCTTCTTTGCAATTGACTCAAATTGCTTTGGCCCAATCTATTGCTACACAGCAAGCCGGGAATCCAACTGCCACCCCCACGGGTACGCTCACCCCCGTTGCTACTGCGACGCCGATTAGTGAACAAGTTTATGCAGTTTCGGTAACTTTGCCATCACTTACAACTAGCGGAGTTGTCACCTTGAATGGTTACTACCCTTATTTTGATGGATTTGTTCAGTATGATCGTGCCGCTCCGTTTACCGCTCAGTCCACTCCTGGTATCCAGTTAAGAAAATCTTATGACGGGACAGTTAATAATACTTCCCCACAATTAATGGCTTACGGTTATTACGGATTATCGGGTACGTTTACAACTTCCTTTGGGAACGTTTCTCAGGGGGCCACTAACGGAGCCAACGCCAACGTTGCTAATGTTAAATACTTGTTTTATTCATTCACTGGCGCAACTCCAACTACGACCGAAACGCCTGTTGTGTTGATGATTGATGCGACAAAGCCTTGAAATCCAACTATTGGATATTCCTAGGCGTCTTATTCGTAGTGTCTTTGATCTGCGCTCAAGTGAGCCATGCGGATAGCTACACGGATGCGGAGCATTACTTGGGGTGTGCGACGGGAGCGTATGTGGGCGTGGATGCGGTGAAGGTGGTGACGGGCAAGGACTTCTTGGCCCCGGCGTGTATCACGCTTTCGACATGCTTCGCTTATGAAGCGGTGAACCACGATGGCCCCGGACAAGACGTTCGTTTCCTAAAAGACCTCGGCTTTGAATTCGGCGGCATCCTGCTCAACGGATTACTTGAAGGCTCGATCAAACTCTAGGGGGATGGGGTGGTTAATCGCATAGTTGGCGTGGCGATAATCATAGGGATATTGGTAGTGATGAGTACCACATTCAATTGGCCTTGAGAGGGGAGTTTGGTGGTTTCCTTAATTCAACACTATTGGCCTCACGCTTTGACGATCTTTTTGGGTGGTACTATCGGCGTTGCATCAAAGATGGGCTTCTTTGAGGGTGTTGGTGGATGGCTTTGGGGATGGATAAAGCTCAATTGGCCTTTCAGGATGAAGGGCAAGTTTAGAAAAAAGGTAGCGCATCCTATGATCCAAATAGCTCGATTAGAGCAAAAGATTAAAAACATAAACTTAAATTTTTCTGGAATAAAGAAAGAATTTAGGGCCGCTAAGGTTCTTTTGAATAAATGCGAAAGCGAAAGAACCGAATGCAGGGTCGACATGAGAAACTTGGTAATGCGGGTAAGTGCGTTGGAAAGAAAAAGAGTTTAGATGGAAACCTACACTTTATATCGAATCATCTCTATTGCTGGTATGCTTATTGGCCGTTTGCTTAACCTCTATACCATTGAATTGCCTTACAATAACGGCGACAATCATCCCGATCTTTCGTGCATCCCCGCTGGAATTTATAATGTCATTTGGGTCATGTCTCCGGACTTCGGATTTTTGGTTCCTCAATTGCAAGATGTTAATGGACGCACTTTCATTGAGATGCATAAAGCAAACTGGCCTTCGGACCTTTTAGGGTGCATTGGGTTAGGCAAAGACATAAACTTGGTTGAGGCTAAATTGGGCATCGAAAATAGCGGAATCGCTTTTGATGAGTTTGCTTCACTAACAAATCGGCAACCCTTCAAGCTTGAAATTATCAATAGTTTTTAGTCTTCTCCTACTTCCTAACTTCTGCGATCCGGCGATCCACTCTTCGCCGATGATAGACCATTATAAACAGGTCAAGTCTTTTTGGGCCATGAAGATGCCCGACATCCCTCCTGACGAAGTGGCTGACTTCGCCAGGGAAACATATATTGGCGCTAATGGCAATGAGCGTGTCATGGCTTGTCTCGCTGGCATTTCAATCATGGAATGCGGTGGGGGGGAAAGGCTAAACCACAAATGGGGGTTTTTGGGCTGTCACCACAGAACGATGGAAAAAGGGTCTAAAGAACTAGGGGATCGTCTTCACTATGGACAAATGACACTCCCTTACAAGATAAGGGCCGCTTCCAGGCGGTTTCTGGTGCTTTATCAACTGCATGGCGAAGAACACGCCATAAAAGAATGGAATAAGGGCATGGATTGGCGAAACGCCACTCAGTATTATGCCGGGGTTGAGCAATTCACTAGCATTTATGAAGGAGATAAGCGGTGAAATGGGTTGTCTTGTTCTTTTGGGTGTGTATAATACTTTTTGGCGATAGATTCTTTCAAAATAAAGGAGATTAAGATGCCTGATCCGATTCAAGTTGCTGTTGTACCGGCTCCCGTTGCGGACCCGAAACCTCCGTTGTTTAATCCTGATGTGATTATGGCCTTGGCGCTTGGGACCGTTTCCTTGGTTTCTAGCACGTTTACTACCGATCCGCATTTGACGTTAGTTCTTCAACTTTTAAGCGGTGAATTGACGTTGGTTGCTGGCGTTCTGCACTTGGACGGCAAATAATGAAAACACTATACGCTTTAGCGTTTTTACTAATCGCCTCTAGTTCATTCGCTTGGGACTTGCCTGGTGCGCCTTTTGGGATTACGGAAGCTCCGAAAGTTACTTTTGGCGCTACGGCTCCTAGCTATTTGTCCATGGACTTGATCCCGACAACTAGCGTTGCTTTTGGGTCTGGAATCAATGCTCCTAGCTATGGATTTGATTTCTCCTATGGCATCTTTCTGGACAGCATTGTTCAAGCCACTGATGGGACCGTGAATGTGACGCCCTACGGTGGTTTGAGTGCCGGTCTTTATTTGGATGCTGGCGATTGGATTAACTCAAATTTGAATAAGTCCATTATCGTCAAAGGCTCGGTTGGATTAGTTCTTCCTGAATTCCAAGGCGTTGTTGGTGGAATTTTTGAAACCTTCAACTTTCAGGATGGTAGCCGCCAAACTCTAGTGGACGCCTCTATCCCGCTTGGCCTGTTTTCGGGGGCTATTGCTCAATTGGCTAAGTTTTAATCGTGTCACGAAAGATAAAGCGGTACGGGTGGAAACGAGACATTCCTGACTTCCGGGATTTAAAGCTTGCGCCTCCCGTTGCTATACCTCTTCCATCGGTCATTGATTTGCGTCCTGGGTGTCCTACTGTTTACGATCAAGGAGAACTTGGTTCATGTACCGCTAACGCCATTGGTGGCGCTTTCGAGTTTGAATTGATTCGTCAACAGTTGCCGGACGTTGCCCCTAGCCGATTATTTATCTATTACAACGAGCGTGTTATTGAGGGAGATGTGAGCCAAGATAACGGGGCTCAAATCCGTGATGGAATGTCTTCAATTGCAAAACTAGGCGTTTGCTCTGAAAAAGAATGGCCTTATGACATATCCGCTTTCGCAACAAAACCAATAGCTGAATGTTACGAAGACGCTATGAACAATAAGGCCATTCAGTACCTATCCCTTCAACAAGACTTAAACCATTTGAAGGCGTGTTTGGCTGATGGCTTTCCATTCGTGCTTGGCATTTCGGTTTATGAGTCATTTGAGTCTGCCGAAGTAGCTCAAACCGGAATTGTGCCAATGCCCGATCCTAGTGAGCAATGTATTGGCGGTCATGCGGTTATGGCCGTTGGATACGATGATTCTAAATCGGCCTTCTTGATTCGCAATTCGTGGGGTAGTGGCTGGGGGTTAGAAGGCTACTTTTATCTGCCTTATTTGTACGTTGCTAATTCAGGATTATCTTCGGACTTCTGGACGATAAGGTCAGTGAATTAAACATCTCTAAACCTCCTGCTTGACCTGGACGGTGGCCCCATCAGCCATCGTCCTTTTTTTATGCGCCTCTTCGATTTCTTTGATCTTGTCATAGTGGCGTTCTTCGATGTACTCATCCAGTTCTTCAAGCAAGTCCCTGAATGTGAGTGTGCGTTTTTGGTTAAGCCCTAGCGGGTTCTTTTTAGCGGGAACCTTCAAGTAACTGTACCCTCCAATGGTGGCCCATCGGGCAAATGTTAATCATTTCATGGACAAGTCCGGTATCATCAAGATGAGATTCGGCGGCAGGGAGCATACAATCGTCTTTAGGACAAATAACATCCTTGGCAAAGTATGGCACTTGTTTGAATTCAACTGGCTTCATTTGAAACGTCCTCCAAGGGCTTTCTTATTCCAACTGTAAGGCGTTGCCGCATGGAACGCATATTCAGGCTTCCTGGGAGCATTGGGTCGCTTGCGTGGGAAATGTCCATTGGCATTAGGGCAAGCGCCAGGATGCTCAGTTTGATGCAGTTCTTTGTTTTTGATGCTCAATGGCCTTTGGCATTTGGTGCAAAGCTCAACGTCCTTTAAACGGCAACGCCTACACCTATCATCAATTGATCGCTTCCCGCAATCCTGGCAAGTTTTAAAGTTCATGTTTTGAATCCTTTAAAGAGCTTTTCAATATAAGCCGCCGCCACTCCCTCATCGACCATATCGCCGGTAAAACGCATTATTTTATACCCGGCTAATAGGGCCTCGCAATCCTTTTCTCGATCCCGGCGCATTCCATTACCTGTGTTGTGCCCACTACGTTTCATCCACTCCCCACCGTCAATGTCAATCACGAACATCAATTCAGGCCATCCACGGTCATAGGCCCATTGGCGGGTAGGATGAAATTTGAATTGCGAAACGCCCAAATATACGTCTTTTAGGCCAAGGCATTTTAACTGGTATTCTAAGAGTCTTTCCCATTTAAGCGTCTTGTTGGCCCGTTCTTCTGCAATGATTATTGACCTAGCGTTCGGCTTGTACGTCTTCTTCTTCGCCTTGGGGATCGGTGACAATATCATTCTCCGTTTCCCGGTCCTCGCCATCACTCAGACCGGCATAATCCATAATCATGTCCCGGCAATCGTGGCAACTATTAAACCCTCGATAAGGCAATTTGATCGTATGTCCTTGGCTACAAGTCTGCATTCCCATGTACGCCCTCCCATTTCTTGGTCCTAGCTCTTGACGCTTAACCCACTCATATAAATTCAAACTAACCTCTCAAGGATAGTTTAGTTAGCTATTTATCACAATTGCATGGTTTAAAATCTTTTAAATCTTCGTCCGAAACATCTTTATGACTTTTTTTCCATAAATCAAAAGCATTTTCGCATTTAGTCACTGTATAAAACTCAGGCTTGAAATAACTATCAAAGTCCCAAGGAAACCATTCGTATTTTTTCCCATTTGACCGCTCCACAAAAAATCCATCAACATTTTTTCCTTGATGCGTATATTCAACTTTAGTCGCATTCCAAAACCAAACTGCATCAAAATTTTGCCAAACTATTACAGTTAAGAAAATAATGGTTACTATTTTTATCACTTGGCCCAGCCTTTACTCACTTCATCTTTAGACACTATTATAGTGTGGTCGTGCGCTCTTTGAATAATCCCGTAATCCCCGTCTTGCAGACTAAAAACTACTATCGCATGAGAAATTTTTGGAGTTTGAACTTTATCTCCAAATTCAAAACGTATCTCTTTTTTCACAAAAACCCCTCCACAAGATAGATTTAGTATCCTATTCCTCGTAAGCATCACCTTTGCCCGGAACATTCTCCGGCCTATTTGGGTCACCCTTGAGATAGTACACCCCATAACCCCTTGACTCATCTATCTCAATGGGTAAACCTTCCGCTCTTAACTCCGATATGCGATTGGTGTATTTGCATATCCCCAACTCGTTGATTATGTCCATAGGGGTTAACCTACGGCCTTTTAACAATTCAGCTTCAAGCCTTTGGCATTGCGTCAACGGTCTTCTTCTTTCTTGGCTTCTTTTCGGGTATGGGCGGTTCGATCTTGCGTTGAACCATATCCCAAAAAGTAAGCTCTTTGCTCAAGAGATTATCAATGTAGGCGTTATCCCGCTTTACCACATCGGCCTTAAATACAACCCCGTCATTAGACCGAATATAGGTTATGTCCATAGCGCCCGAAACCATCATCTGATGTTGAAGCTGGGCATAGTGGTGAGGCGGAATTTCATCCTCCATAGCGTCTTTGCCCACATATTTGATCTCTAAGGCAAAGTTCTCTGCCTCGTTATATCCATCCAAGGAAGCCCTAATAAATGGATAAACCGAGTGTTCCAGGCAAATTGGAGGGCATTCCTTGTCATTCATAAGCTCAAAGTAGGCCCTAGCCTTCGCCTCGATTGTTTTACCCTTCTCAAAGATAAAGTTAAAATCGTCCTTGATCTCAATGGCCCCGGTCTTCTCCTGCCAAAGCTTATGAGCGGTCTTGTACTTGCTGATTCCAAGAACCATAGGGGCCTCACTGGCCCCTATGCCCTCAAGACGCCAAGCGTGCCATTCAGGCGTTCCCTGTTCTAAGGTAACGATCTTCAAAACGGGATTTCCTCTTCTAACTCTTCGGGCCTTGAAGCCTTTTCTTTTAAGAGCATGGCCCTTAAAGACGAAGTATTGGTCTTTCCAACAAGCTCTTCCTTGGAAAGCGATTTCATGCCGCCGCCAAGCTTGTTAACCCACTTAATCTGACTACGAAGAACCTCTTTGTAAAGATTGTCTTCGACCACCAAAGACATTTCTTTCCCAAATTCAATAGTCCCGCCAGCGGGACCGTTAGCCAAGTCTTCCACTTCCATGCCCTTGAATCCGCAATCAAGCAAAGTCTTGATCGTGTAATGGGCCGGGGAGTTTGTCTTTCCTTCTCGCACCTTTTCGGACAATCCCCCAAACCAAGTCAATTCAGCAAAGCCTTCGCCTTGAGCTTTTTCAACTTTAAACTTGATAAAGGCTTGTGGCTCGTCCTTACTGCTTTTGGAGATGCCATAGTCTTCAATTGTCCCAATGTAATTCCCGGCCATCAAAACTCGCTTGTCTTCGTTCACTTTAAGCCTCCGATAACCGCAATCAAGCGGTCCTTAATGGCCGTCAACTTCACGGCGTCCTTCTTGGCATCAGCAATTGACTTGTTTACTTTCTCTAACAAAACAGTGTCTTTGATGTTTTGCTTTAGCCCATCAATATCAGCCAAGAGGCTTTCAGTAGCTTCCGGTTGGCCTTTGCTGATCGCATCTTTCAAAGTCTTCCAAGACTCACCTTGAGGCATGACCATGCGGAAAGGAAGACCGTAACGGTTCTTGGCTTGAAACGAAGGGCGCTCTTGCGTGTACATAACCCGCACACCGCTACCTTGCGCCCGTTTATCATCATCACTGACTTTCAAGACTTCGTAGTTCATAAACAGGATCGCATCCACGGACCGATACCACACGCTGGCCGCTTCCTCGTTGATAGAAAGCTGGTATCGGTCATACCCGGATGTAGTCAACGGGTCTTGAAACGTCTTAACCTTGGAATGGCCGATAATGGCAATGTCCATAGATTGCTTTTGGCGAAGCTCCGAAAGAAGGCCGACCAGTTCAATGTGCTTGTTGACGGCTTCTTTATAGCCCTTCCCATAACCGATTGATTCAATGGTAGGCTTGTTATGTTCATCACAAACCGTTTTCCAAATGACGGGTTCAAGCCATCCCAGGTTATCCAAGACAAGAGTTTTGAATTTAAGGCCCTTGGCGGCAATCAATTCCTTTACTTGTTCTTTCACATCGTTAAAACTTTTAGGTTCTTCCAACCGGGCAACGTCCAAATGAGAGCTTTCCTTTTCATCCCCCAGGAACAAGGGCCTATCAGCCTCCGAAGCCGTGGTAGATTTTCCAATACCCGGCACTCCATAAATCAATGCGAAAATTGGCTCAACAACCTTACCTTCTTTTACCCGATCCAAAAAACTCATAACGTCTCCTTTTATTTTTTCGGCTCCATTGCCGATTTATATGCCTGATCCTGCTTTTCCATCCTGGCCCTGTAATACATAGTGGTAGTAGCAATATTGGAATGACCAGCAAGCTCTTGAGTCACTTCTATTGGCACGTCATTTTCCATGAGGATATTTATAAACGTGTGACGAAGTCTATGCCAAGTGAAGTGAACGCTTTCATCCCAACCACACCATTGCTTGATTTTGAAAGACCATTTGCTCACGTTCCAATTGCCGACTGGCACCGAAGGCTTGAACGGGTTGAAAAACAAGTAGGGCGGCAGTTCCTTGAACGGTTGAATTGTTTCCCCGTCCCGTTTTAACTCTCTGCTCATAATCACTTGCTTGTACTGGTTCAATTTGTCGGCCAACTCTTTGTTGAAATGCTTGGTTAGCGGCTTAGCTCCCTTCCCAATGGTCTGAATTTTCATCGTTTCAAAGTTAATATCGGCCCACTTTATTTTTCTAATCTCATTGCGCCTCATGCCTGTGTAATAACCAATAAGGGCGAACATTGAAATTTTCCAGTTCCTAAAGGGCGTCCACTTTAAGCTACTCAACAAAGTGGCCCTCTGTTCATCCGTCAATGGCTTAGGATTGCGTTTAGCGGCGTCAAAATCGAACTCTTCAAACTCGATTGTCGGATCACTCGTAATTTGTTTCCTTCGCAATAGTCGCTTATAGAATCCATGAATGGCCGCAATCTTCCTGGTAATGGTGCGATCTTTAAGCTCCCTACCCTGGCACCAAATTACCCAGGCGTGGCAATCGTCCTGAGTCGCATCCAAAATGCCCTTCCCTCGATCATCCAGCCACTTGCGGAATACGTCCAAGTCGCTCGCATAGCCCTCACGGGTAGCTTCGCTCTTGAACAACTCCAAGTAGCTCTTGAATGGCTCAACCTTGCGAAGGGGGTTCACTGTAAATCCTTGACGTGTTCAGGAAATTGAGTTCTTAGTTTTTTCATTACGCATGGACGGCATAACCAGCCGAAATCAAACAAATCTGGTTGAAGCCTATCAGTTGAACCACAAATTTTACATTGAGCAATAAAAGTCATAGTCCCCTCTCAAGGCTTTTTTAGACTACCTTTTTCTCACGCTTCCATCCACGCTTAACCGCTTTGTCTTTTCCAAAATATACATTTCCTCCTGATTTCGTAAAAAGCCACGACATACGATATTGTTTCTTGTCTCTAAAAAATATACAGTTCCCGTAAGATGGATGCCAAACCTTATCGCCCCACTCAAATTTCATAACCACCCCCTCCGTAACGTTGATACATTTACCCTTGTATTAGCTATCTGCGCTTAATTGAAAGCATGGCATAATTTTTTGGCAAATAAGGTTCGCCAATCAAAATATGTGTTACGTCAAAGAAAAGAGCTTCTTTTCCGTCTTCAAATTTACCGGACATACGATCCCAACTCATAATTTCCAGAACATCTCCAGTTTGAAAATCACGGTCGTTATACCTAATTTCTGCCGTTTTATCACCACGCTCCAAAGCATCAAAATAGATAGGGTCGCACTTCAACTGATGTGTTTTCACAAACTCCCCCTTCAAACATTATGTGCTACTCACTTGTCGTAATTCTTTCGTCTCTCTCACCCCACGCCTTGGCTTGTTGGTAAGTCAAGACCGTTTCCGTGGTAGTCCCGCCATCGTGGTATCTAAACCATCTATGCCCAATCTTAACTTCGTTCGTTGGCTCGCCGCTCATAAGCTCCCCTCTAAAACATTATTGAATCACCGCCTTAAGCCTATCGACTTGTGGTCATTTGTTTTTCCCAGGCGTCAAACTTAGCCATAACTGATTTTTCATCCGGGAACAATTCAATATCCGCATCCGCTGAATCGTAGCAAGAACATCCCGATTCAACGATCAAAGCAAATTTTCCGTTTTCTAATTCAATCGCATGGGCTTCGTTGGTTTCGTAAGATGCCGAATGATCAGCTTCTTTCAAAATCTTAACAGGCATTGATCCAAGCGCACCAATCCACGACTCAAGTTCATAATTGCTTAATGAGCCTAACTGCCAGTTTTTATCAATTTTCATTTAGTCCCCTCTCAACAGAAGTTGTGTATCCCTTTTTAGTCTATCGGAATAAACTTGAATTCCTGCTCTTTTGCGTGGTGAAGGTATCGGCAACACTTCGGACAGTAAATAAAAACTTTAATTTCCCCGCCATCCGGTGCGGTGGTAAAATTCACCTTAGAGCCGCATTTAACGTGCTGGACTTCCATCTGCTCCATGTCGATAGGCATATACCGTCCCATTCCTTGCATCTTTCGTCCTTTCAAACTGGTGCCACAAGAATGCTGTTTATCCGTCAATCCCAATAAGTCTTGCACTTGATGGTCGGGTGAGCGGCTCTCGCTTCCCCGCATCCGCCACAAAAGTCATACTGGTTGTAAAGCCGTCTTCCCTCTTTTTCCCAATCCTTTTTCTGCGCCCTTTTGCCGCAAAGCGGGTTCAGACATTCGGCTAACCCGGTTGCTTCCCTCACAGTCACGAACGAGCTTTGATGGCAAGTTGGGCAGGCCATAGGAACAAATTCTCGATCGTCACCCTCCAAAACCATTATCTTTGTCTTGCTCATCAAAACCCCCTCACAAGAATGATGTTTACGTCTTCGACAAGTCTTTTAAACACGGCTTGCAATTCACCTTATCCGTACTGGTCGTTGTCTTTTTTCCAAATTTTATAAAACCGCAAGCAGTTGCTCCCCAAGAAGGTCGAGAATAGTGAACTTTCTTATTAAGTAACTTTACGACTTCCTCTCGTAGTTGAAAAATTTGTGCGCTGGGTTTCCGCTTTCCACAATGAAAACAGTGTCCCGTCATATTAAAATAATTGTGTTTGCACTTTTTGTTATTAGTCATAATTCCAATCCGATCAAACCGGTGCTTCAAGAATGCATGTATAACCTATTTGTGTCTAAAACATCCGGGACATAAAATAGTGGTTGGCGGATTTAGCCTGCCACATTGACAAGCCCACCATCCAGCTATAAAAGACCTCATCTACTTGCCCTCCAATTTGACGCCGGATGTGATTTTACGGGCGTACCATTCAGCGTCGAAGTTTCTTGCCGCTTCGTAGGCCGTTGCTCCCCATCCCTCAACACTGATCGGGGTTTCGCCAAAAATGAACCCATAGGCGTTTCCGTCAATTATCAGCTTAGGTTTAAACACTACTACCGGGCGAACGTACTCCAACTCCACGTTTTGAACTGCCGTCTGAATCGCACGAGATGCGTTCGCTCCCTCCTCGGCCAATTGGCGACTAAGCCACTGACTGTCCATTTCGTTCATCACTTTCCCCCTTTGCGTTTGCGCTTCACTGGATAGGCGGCGTTCAAGGCGTAGCAATCGGCTTCGGCCATCCTCCGGCTTTTTCCATGCCAACTCACTCCCTCTCCCTTCGCATCCACAACTTTCCAAGTAGTCCACTTATCCTTCGGGACCACTACTTTAAACGGTATTTTCCACGGACACTTAGGCTTCGCCATTCGGAACCTCCACGCCAGCTTTTTTGAACGCTTCTAGGCATCCAGGACAGTGTTTTATTTCGGCGGCTTGACCTTGATACGCCATAATTTTACCGTCCTTATCTCGGACAATCATGCTCGGCGTGAAACAGTGAACGCCTTGGCACTTGTCCCTCTGCGTCTCTGGTTGGGGCGCTCCGTGACATTTACAGTCGCATTGGTAGGTGTGCGTTCCCTCGCAAATAGAAGCTCCGCATCCCGGGTCGTTGTGCCTTAGCTCCGGTTGCGGGTCAATCCACTTCCCCTCATCCAGCGGAGCGGGTTGGGTGCTTATTGGTGGAAATTTAAACGGATTACTCAGTCCCAACTCCTTGAGATATATCATGGCCTTGTCCGACAATAACTCCATTCGGGTAGCCGTGGCATCGAATG